>Ga0137373_10000155_pt1 | contig 62117 bp, 63 predicted proteins | sample SagtaG_5_FD_104912 | JGI IMG/M metagenome (GOLD analysis project Ga0137373, IMG submission 104912) | Vadose zone soil microbial communities from Sagehorn Ranch, Mendocino, California, USA - Sage1_R_80_16 metaG | ecosystem: Environmental > Terrestrial > Soil > Vadose zone | place: USA... | reverse complement strand
GCCAGGCAGACCGGGCGCAGCGCCGAGCCGTGCAGACCCTGGAACGCCAGGGATATCGCGTGATTCTCGAGCCCGCCGCATGAGCACCACGTCCCATACACCGCGGGACTTTCTGAGCAAAGGCTCAGATGCGAGGCGGCGCCCGACGGCCCCACGCGAGGCGTCCTCCCTGTACGTTGAGCGTGCGGCCGAGGGCGCTAACGAAGCAGATGGGCCTTTTTCAGCAGCCTGCCAGGCCTCATGTCATGAGCATGACGATCACGATGCCCCAGATCGTCTGGAGCGTGTTGCCGACGGCGTAGGTGACGGTGTAGCCGAGCGCCGGGACCTTGCTCTGGACTGCGTCCTGGATCGATGTCAGCGCCGCCGCCGTGGTCCGCGCCCCCGCGACGCAGCCGAGGGCGATGCCCGGGTGAAACCCGAATACGTACCTCGCGACCAGCAGGCCGACGACCAAGGGGATGGCGGTCACCAGGATGCCGGCGAGGAACAGGCTCAGGCCGGCCTCCCGGAGCCCGGTCATGAACCCGGGGCCCGAGTTGATGCCGACGACGGCGATGAAGATGTTCAGGCCCACGGAGTTCATCATCCACAGGGCGGGCTCGGGCACGTCGCCGAAGCTCCCGTGCACGGAGCGAAGCCAGCCGAACACGAGGCCGGCGATCAGCGCGCCGCCGCTCGTGCTGAGGCTCAAGGGCACCTCGCCGACCTTGATGGCCAGCGCGCCGAGGAGGGCGCCGAGCGTGATGCCGGCGCCGACGAACATCACGCTGCTCGTGCCGGGGGGACCGTCGGCGTCGGCCCGGGCCCTCTCCGCACGCTTCGGCTCGCGGCGTGAGCCCACGAGGCTCACGGCGGCGCCGTGGGCGAGCGTGGCGTGGATCGTGAATGGCATCGGGCGGCCGGACCGCGTGGCCTTGCGGACGTAGCCGCCGTGGTCGATCGCCGGAGCGGCGGCAAGGGCGGCGAGGGTCCTGCTGTCGCATGCCCCGTCGCTGCGGAGGACGGCGCGCCGCGGCGGCTTGGTCTCGTACTGCTTGCACGCCGCCACGACGTTGCCGCCGACGAGCGTCGGCCCCACGGCCGAGAGGATCCAGGCCGTCCCCGCGGTGCCGAAGATGTAGGTCACCGCGTAGGCCACCGGCATGGCATCGATCAGCCGCCTCTTCTCATCGTCCGGGATCGCGAGCTTGTTGATCGCGTCCGTGGCGGTGCCGAGGAGCGCCGAGATGGTCTGTGAGCCGGCCAGGAGGCCCGCCGCCTGGCCGACGTCGTAGCCGAACGTTTTCGCCACGGCGTACCCGGCGGCCAGCGAGACCACGCACTGCACGGCCGCGAAGATCGCCTGGGGCATGGCATCGCTCTTCAGCTCCCGGAAGAACTGGGGGCCGACTCCGTAGCCCACGGCGAAGAGCGCCATCAGGAAGAACGTCGCTTTCACGTTGGCGGAGATAATGATCTCCATCTGACCGAGGAGGACGCCCACGAGCAGGGTGCCGGCGACCGAGCCCAGGCTGAAGGTGCCGATCCTGAAGCCACCTATCCAGTAGCCCAGGGCCAGCGCGAGGAAGATGGAGATCTCGGGATACTGACGCAACGTCTCGGCAAACCAATCCATGCGAGACCTCCTGGGGACGGATTCTGAATCCCGGCCATACAGGGTAGCGCCGCCGGGAGGCCACGCATCGGCAAAAACTGTTCCAGCTCCTGACCTGCGGGTGTCCAAGCCTGGAGCGGGCTGTCACTTCAGCTACAATACAAACTAAAAAATCAAAGACTTATGTCGCCCTACTCCCCATTCTAGGGCTGAGGACGCAAGGAGCGGGGCCACGGCTTGATGGGAGACCATAGGGTCATCCTGAGGACACGTGACGGTCACCGTGTTTCGGAGCTGTCACATCGCCCCGTCAACAGCGTTATTGCGCTTTGCATGGACCAGCGCAGGACACGGGACAATTTTCTCCACTGCGTGGGAGACCCGCGTCAGGGCCGCATGCCCGACCCGCCCCCGTCATCCGCGGGTGACTCTCAGGTCGTAGCGCCGGCCATCAGCCAGTCGAGGATCTGCGGGTTCTCGTCGCGTGGATAGGTGTGGGAGAGATCCTCGATCTCCCGGTAGAGGAGCCGGGCACCGGCTCCCAGCAGCGCCTGGCGCGTGAGCCGAGCGGTGGACACCGGAAACATCCAGTCGAGCGCGCCGTGGACAAGGTAGATCGGCCGGCCGCGCGCCCGCGCGAAATCGCCACTGGCGAGCAGGACCGGGTGCAGCACGCCGCACATGGGCGCCAGGTGGGTGAACGGCATCGCCTCGCGGAGGCCACAGAGGAGCGCATAGGTGGCGCCGTCCGACATCCCGGTCAGCAGGACGCGCGCTCGGTCAACCGGGTAGCGCGCGACGACGGACTCCACCATCGCCCGCAGTGGCTCTGCATCCACGTCTTCGCCTCCCATGATCGACCAGGTATGACCGCGTGACGTGGGAGCGATCAGGAGCATCCCGCGGGAGCGGGCCTCCCGCAGCCAGCTCCACAGGAAGTCGCGACCGTGGCCGTGACCGCCGTGCAGGGCCACGACGAGCGGCATGGACGCCTGCCCGTCCCACTGCTCGGGCACAAGAGGGAGCAACCGCCCCTGGCCTCACGCTCGTTTGATGCGTGCAGGACGCCGACTCGTGGCCCCTCGTCGCGCAGCGCCGCGGCACGCAGCCGCGCGACAAGAGCCTCGTCGTCACGGCGGGAGGGGTCGAGAAACCAGCGACTCACCGGGTCGAGCACCGGCGCCAGCGGGTAGAGCATCTCCTGCACCCGAGGGAAGCGACGGAGCGCCCGGAACAGGCCGATGGGCTCGCCGGGCGCTTGCGCCGCCTCGACGAAGGCCGCGATGAGCTCGAGGGTCTGGCGTGCGACCGCGAGCAGCCGATCCCGCAGGAAGTGGAGCTCCTCCGGCCACGTGAGCGCCTCGGCGGCACGTAGCGGCCCGGCGACAGCCTCGGTGCTGGGAGCGAGCTCCTCGGCGAGCCGGCCGGCGAGAGGCGGATAGAGGTGGCGCTGCACCCAGCTGACCCGCTCGAGCGCTCGAAGGATCGCTGGCAAGAGCCCACCGATCGCGTCGTTCACCTCAGGGGAGGTTGGCATGATCGGACGCATGTGACACCTGCTTCCAAACCTCATCTCTCCTGCCGCCCCCATCACGTGGCCGATACACGGCGAGGACGATCCAGGTCATGATGCGGATGTCGCGGCTCATCGGAACGAGGGGAAAACCGAAGGGTGGCGCTCGCGGGAACTGCGCTCAGGCGAGCCCCCAGCTCCTGACCCGCGCCGGCGCGATCCTGAACATGACGCGGTCCGGCGGCATTGCTCGGCCGCGCCACAGGCGCTCGAGGCGAGGGTACTTCCCGTGAAAGCGCTCGGCGAGCGCGCGCCGCTCTGGACCGTCGGCGAGGAACTCCGCACGCCCGAGCACGGTCACGCCGCGAATGTCTTCACCACCGCCCCCGGCTTCGGCGACCACGCAGACCCGCGGGTCACGGCGCAGGTTGCGGACCTTCTGGGTACCCTCGACGCTGATCATGGTCAGCGTGGTCGTGTCGTGCAGGAACCACATGGGCATTGCGAGCGGCGCCCCGTCAGCGTGCACGGTGGCGAGCACGGCGACCTCCTTGGTGGCGAGAAATCTCTGGACGGCCGGGTCGGCGAGCATCACCGGGTGGCGCTGATCTCGTCGATGAGCCCGTAGTCGAGCGCTTCCCGGGCGTCGAGGGAGCGTCCGCGCCGCATGTCCTCGGCGATCTCCTCGGCAGGCCGACCTGTGAGCCGCGCCACGCGAGCGTGGAGACTCCAGAGCAGCTCCTGCTGTTGCCGACTGTGCCGGACGATCTGGTGTGGAGTCCCGGCGAACTGCGCCGTCGGCTGGGCAAGCCGGAACCGCGTGTGCGGAGAGGCTGAACGGTGATCGGCAGCCGTCAGGACCCCGATGGCCGGTCCACCGACCTGGCCGCGGCAATGCGCCCGCAAGGTCGCGTGGAGCAGGTCGAGTGTGTCGATGAGGACGAAGGCTGACTCGAGGGTGCCGTTCGGGCTGTCCAGGTGGAGCTCGATGGGCTCGTCGCCGGTGGCGTCCAAGGCCATGAGCGCCGCTACCACTGTGGCGGCAAGCTCCTCATCGAGCCGGCCCGTGACCAGCAGGATCCGGCGCTCGAACAGCTTCTCCTGCAACCAGGCAGAGAGCCGGCGCCGGCCGGGCGGCTCGTCGGGGATCTCGCCCTGCGCACTCATGCCCTTAGCGTATACCACGCGCGCTGCTGCCGGAGGTGCGCGCGCGGCGCCCAGGTGGCGGGTCGGGGCCTGCCGAATCATGAGAAGATCGTGCAGAGCGTGTCGTCTCCGAAGATGCGAGAGGTCGAATGATGGCTGGAGCGGCGGCGTTGGCGGCCGCGCAGGTCCCTCTGTGGGGCAAGGTGCTCTACACGCTCTTTCTCTGCGTCCTCGTGCCCGTGTACTGGATCCACTGGGGCCCGAAGAACTTCCTGTGGTTTTCAGACATCGCCTTGCTGGTCACCGGCGCCGCGCTCTGGCTGGAAAACCCGATGCTGGCCAGCATGATGGCGCTGGCGATCGCGCTGCCCGAGCTGGCCTGGAACGCGGACTTCTTCGGCCGGCTGCTGACCGGCCGCCAGATCTTCGGGCTGAGCGGCTACATGTTCGACTCGCGGAAACCTCTCTATCTCCGAGCGCTGTCACTCTTTCACGTGCTCCTGCCGGTGATCCTCGTGTGGATGGTCTCTCGACTCGGCTACGATCGGCGCGCCTGGGCGCTCCAGACGGTGGTCGCCCTCATCGTGCTGTCCGTGACCTACTGGCTCACGGACCCCCCCGAAAATATCAACTGGGTCTACGGGCCCGGCAGCAAGCCCCAGACGTGGATGCCGCCCCTGGCGTACCTGGCCCTCGTGATGGTCTTCTTTCCGCTCGTCATCTATCTGCCGACACATCTCCTGCTGCGCCAGCTGATCGGCTCGCCGTAGCGTTGCACGCCGACCCGGAAGGACTCTCTGATCGCTTCAGACGTATCGGGGTATACTCCGGTCGTCGGGGAAAGCCATGGCAACTCTGATCGATCGGGACAGGGTCAGGAAGCTGCTGGAGCAAGCCGCCCAGCTCGTCGAGGTACTGCCGGCCAAGGACCATGAGGCCGAGCACATCCCGGGCGCGATCAACATTCCGCTCAAGACGCTTACCCGCAAGACGGCCCGGCAGCTCGATCCCGACCGGCCCGTCATCGTCTACTGCTACGACTACCAGTGAGACCTGAGCGCCCGGGCCGCGGCGCGGCTCGAAAGCCTCGGCTTCGATCATGTCTTCCGCTATCAGGCCGGCAAGGCCGATTGGCTCGCCGCCGGGCTGCCGCGCGAGGGCACCGAAGCGCTCACACCGCGCGTGGCGGATCTCGCGAGGCGTGACGTCCCGACCTGTCGACCCGATGAGCGAGTCGGTGATGTGCGCGATCGCGTCCGAGCGACCGGCGGGTGGGACATGTGCATCGTCGTCGATGCGCAACGGGTCGTCCTGGGCCTCGTTTCCGCCGATGCGCTGAGCGGCGATCCCTCGGTACCCGTCGAGGACGTGATGGAGGCGGCCCCCACGACCTTCCGGCCGAACCTGCGGGTCGCAAAGATGCCCGATTACACCCACAAGCATCAGATCCCACGCGCGGTCATCACCAGCTCGGAGGGCGTCCTCATCGGGCTCTGGCGACGCGCGGATGCGGACCCACATCGGCCGGCCGGCTCGGGCTGAGCCCGTCGGATCACCACGAACGCTCTGGAAGGCTTCGTAGGATCGTCGGGGCGTCAATGACGCTTGAAGTACTGCACCTCGCGCTCGTGCTTCTCCGCCGCCGCGCGGGTGGCGAAGGTGCCGAGATTCCTGCGCTTCCCCGTCCTCGGGTTCTTCTTGCGGGAGTAGAGCCGGTAGCCGCCCGACCTGAGCTTGCGGATCATGAGGAGCTCTCCATCGGCGCCATCGGTGTCGTTTCCACCGAGGGCGGATGATGCTGCCGGACTCTAGCGGTCACGCCTGGCGCGGGTCCGGGCCGCTCTGCGCGCGATCGCGCTGCGCTCCGATGCGCCGCGCTTGGCCGCCTGCGTGCGGGCCTGACGCGACAGCGCGGCGTGGGTCGCAGCACTGCGGCCCTCGCGCTTCAGCGCCCCGATGGTTGCCCTCGAGCGTCGCGGATTGACCTTCTGCGCGCGACCGCTCTGGCCCGCGCGGTAGTCGCGTGCTGCCCTGCGGTGGGTCCTCTCACTGCTCGCTCCCCTTCTCGGCGGTGGCAGCTTCACACCGGCGCGGCGAGCTTCGGAGAGCCCGATCGCGATCGCCTGCTTGGCCGAGCGCGCGCCGTGCTTGCCCTTGCGGATGTGTTCGATGCTCTCGCGCACGAACTCGCCCGCCTGCGTGCCCGGTGACTTGCCTTGGCGCTTCGCTGCGCGGGCTCGCTTGAGTGTTCTTGTCTCCGGCATGATCAGCCTCCATGTGTGGCGATGTGGTGCCCCACTTCCGCCGGGCGACCATCGCTCACGGTCCCTGAGGGTCACGAAGGACTGGCGGCCGCGTGTCGAGTGCGGTCGAGCAGCGCGTGGACTTCATCGTCAGTCGTCTCGGAGAAGTCGTCATACCATTGCCCGACTGCGTGAAACGGTTCCGGAGTGTAGGCGCAGACAGTCTCGTCGGCCTCGGCGCGGAACTCTTCGCAGGTCTCACGCGCCCCGATCGGGACCGCAACGACCACCCGCGCAGCGCCGAGCTTGCGCGCGGCCTGTACCGCAGCTCGCATCGTGGCTCCGGTGGCGAGGCCGTCATCGACGAGGATCACGGTGCGACCGCGAACGTCGAGCGGCGGAAGATCGCCGCGATAGGCGCGCTCGCGGCGCTCGAGCTCCTTCTGCTCCTGCGCGGCGATCGCTTCGATCACCGCATCCGGGATGCGGAGCGTCTTCACCAGCGATGCGTTGAGGACACGCACGCCTCCGGTCGCGATGGCGCCCATGGCCAGCTCCGGATGGACGGGCAGACCCAGCTTGCGGACGCTGAAGACGTCCATCGGCGCGTGGAGCGCCTGCGCCACCTCGAACGCGACCGGCACCCCGCCGCGCGGCAGCGCCAGCACCCGCACGTTCGGCTGATCACGGTACGCCGTGAGCTTGCTCGCCAGCGCGGCGCCTGCTTCGGTGCGATCGCGGAAGAGCATGGCATGCCTCCTTGGGGCGCGCTACACGCCGGACGGATACGTTTCGGGAACTTCGCCCTCCTCGCGCGCTGCGACATGCAAGGGATGCAGGGCCTGGCTCTCGTCGAAGTAGAGGAAGGCGTCATATCGGCCTGGAAGCACTGTCGGCACGTAATTGCCGTACTGCTCGAGCTCCGGCTCATAGACCACGCCGATCGCGCGGTGACCTCGCGGCTCGAGCAGCTCCGGGGTGGGCGTCTTGTCCGTCAGGATGAGCAGCCTGTCCGTGGCTCGGATCTCATGAAGGACGCGCTCCCAGCTGCCCTCCCGCGCGGGCGGCACGATCATACGCTCGAGCGGAGCATCCCATTGGCGTCCCGCGATCACACTGCCCCGGAAGGAGCCAAGCCCGACGAGCACCACGCCGTCGCCACCGCGCCGCTCGCGGACCACTTCGCCGAGGTTCACCATCCCGTTCTCGGCCATATCGGTGAACCGAGCGTCGCCGACGTGGGTGTTGTGCGCCCACACGATCGCCTTCGCGTGCGGGCCATGATGGTGCAACAGGCGATCCAGGGTCTCGGCCATGTGGCGGTCGCGGATGTTCCACGACTCGGGGCCGCCGCGCACCATGGCGCGGTAGTAGGACTCGGCGTTCTTCAGCACGAGCGCGTTCTGCTCGGCCTCGAAAAACGCCTCGCGCCCTTCCGATCGATAGGGTGCCGCCTTGCTGCGCACCTCCCGAAGCAGCGCGACGACCTCGTCCTCGCACGACGCCGCCACGAAGCGCGTCGCACGCGCGTACGCCTGGACGTCCTCGCCGAAGGGCTCGAAGCAGCGCAGCGCGTGGTGTGCCGCCGGCAGCGCGGCGGGGTCGACGCGGTGCAGGTAGGACATGACGAGGTAGAGGGACTCCCAGAGGCTGTAGACGTCGAGTCCATAGAAACCGGCGCGCCGCGGCTCTGGTCGCTCGTCGTTCCACGCGCGCAACCACTCGACCAGCTCGACGACTTCCTCGTTGGCCCACATCCACGTCGGCCAGCGCTCGAACGCGTGGAGCACCTCGCGGGCATGATCCCCCGAGCCCTCGAGGGCCTTGACGTAGCGGTTGATGCGATAACAGTCCGGCCAGTCACCCTCAACGGCGATGAACGAGAAGCCCTTCTCCTCGATGAGCCGCTGACTGAGGGTCGAACGCCAGCGGTAATACTCCGCGGTCCCATGCGACGCCTCGCCGAGGAGCACGCATCGCGACGAGCCGATCTGTTCCAGCAGGGGATCGAGATCGGAGGGGGCGGCGAGCGGGCGCGCGAGCCCTTCGACCTGCTCGCGCAGGAGAGTGGTCGACGGCGCCTCCGCGCGGCCGCGGCGATCGAGCGCTCTCATGGTGCGCGCCTCCTCTCGCCGGGCGAAGCCAACCCGGCCCCGCGGCCGCCCTGCGACTGGAGGTGCCGCCGGAACCAATCGCTCGCGAGGCGTGAGACCTCCTCGAGCGTGCCGGCCTCCTCGAACAGATGGGTTGCGCCCGGCACGATCGTGAGCCTTTTTTGGCTGGCGTCGGTGAGCGCCGTCAGGTGCGCGAGCGCCGTCTCGTTGAGCCCGATCACGGGGATGTCGCGCCCGCCGACGATGAGCAGCGTCGGTGCGCGCACGCCCGCGAGCGCCGCGCCGGCGAGGTCCGGTCGACCGCCTCGCGAGACGATGGCGCGGACCTGATCGGGCCGCTCCGCAGCGGCAACGAGGGCGGCGGCCGCGCCGGTGCTGGCACCGAAGTAGCCGATCGCGAGATGACTCAACCCAGGCTGTCGCAGGATCCAGTCGGTGGCGCCCAACACGCGCTCGGCCAGCAACGCGATGTCGAACCGAAGGGCGGCCGTGTGGGCATCGACTCGCTCTTCGGCAGCCGTGAGGAGATCGATGAGCAAGGTGCCGAGCCCGGCCTCGCGCAGGGCCGCCGCGACCTGGCGATTGCGCCGGCTGTGTCGGCTGCTGCCGCTCCCGTGCGCGAACAGGATCAGCCCCTGGGCGTCTTCGGGCAGTGCCAGATTGCCTTCGAGCTCGACAGCGCCAGCCTGCAACCGCACCACCTGCTCGGCGTCATGAACTGCTCCGCCGGGCTGGGGAGCGCCGCTGCGCCGTCGGGCATGGTCATTAGGTCGTTCCATTGCCATGCCTCCTCCCCCGCTCCTCGCCTCGCGATCGCTCGGTACCCAGACTCCTCTACTTGTTGAACAGCGTGGTGAAGAAGCTCTTCACGCCTTGTCCGAAATTCTTGGCGCCGTCGCGGACGTTCTCCCATGCGTTCCTTGCCTTGGGCTCCGCTGCGTCCTTGGCTTCCTTGACCTTTTCGCCCGCCCGTTCGGCGCCGCCTGTTACGGTCTTGCCGACCCCTTTGGCGGTATCCTTCACGCCCTGACCGATCTCCTTGGCGCCGCTTTGGACCTGGTCGGTGCCCTGCTTCACCTTGGAGTCGGCCTGAGTCCCCTGCTCCACGTTGGTGTCATCGGCCATCACCAGCCCAGCGCCGAGTGATCCGATCACCAGCAAGACGGCTGACACGATAGCCAGACCTCTCATCGCGCGCTCCTCCCTGCACCCCTTAGGTGCCAATGAGGCGTAGTCGCAACCGCCGTGCCAAGGGAGGGGCGGATACTGCGCGTATAGATCGCTGGCTTTACAAGGAATTGCGGTAGATCTCCTGCCCCGCGAGCACGAGACCAGGCAGGAATTACAGCGGAGACGATGTAACATTTACCGGGCCTGTGACTGGCGCGCGCCTCTCGGGTCGAGCGGACGAGGACTTCCGTCCTCGGGAGAATTCTCCAAGGGCTCGCGGGTCGTGGCGCGCTCAGTCGGCTCGCTTACAGTCTCGGATCCTACCTTGTGACCGGGTTAGAATTACGCTCACCTGCTGCGCCGTGCTCCGTCGTTCACCTGAGATGCGGCAGAAAGCGGAGGATTCTGCATCCCGCCCGCCCTGAGGCCGCCCCGGCATGCCCGTTGCAGCCCTCCACGTGACCGGTCTCGTCCATAACCTGATCTCACCGAGTCAGCGAAGGAGGAAGACCATGGCTCAAAGCGTCCGAGACGTCATGACCCCGAACCCCTGTGCCATCTCTCCCAGCGCGTCGGTCCTGGATGCTGCCGAGCTCATGCGGGGAAACGATATCGGCGACGTGATCGTGCTGAAGGAGAACCGGCTCTTCGGCATCCTGACGGATCGCGACATCGTCGTTCGCGCGCTCGCAGAGAGATCGGATCCCGAGACTACGCCGGTGGGCGAGATCTGCAGCCGAACCCTCACGACGATAGAGCCCACGGCCAGCGTCGACCAGGCGGTGCGGTTCATGCGTGAGAGAGCCATCCGCCGCCTTCCAGTCGTCGACGAGAGCGGTGACGTGATCGGCATCGTCTCGATCGGTGATCTCGCGGTCGAGCGGGATCCCGGGTCTGCCCTGGCCGACATCAGTGCGGCGCCACCGAACGTGTAAGGCCCGGAGGCTTTTGCCACGGGCGAGCGGGACGTACAAGGAGGGAATATCCATGGCACGCTGTGACGTGTGCGGCAACGACTACGACCAGACCATGAACATCCGCCTCAGAGGAGTCACGGGCACGTACGATTGCTTCGAGTGCGCGATCCATGCGATGGCCCCCGCCTGCGAGCACTGCGGCTGCAGGGTCATCGGTCATGGGGTGGAGGCAGGGGGCAAGATCTTCTGCTGCGCCCACTGCGCGCAGGAGGTTGGCGCCAACCCGATTCACGCATGAGATGCTGGATATAGCCGCTCGAGGGCGACCGACAGTTCGTGCGGGTAACTTTCTCCGTCCGAACGTGGCAGGCCGATCGGCACTACCGACGGCCGCGGGCGAAAGAAAACACCCCGGTCGGTGCCCCGGCCGGGGTGTTGGAACCTTTCGAAGCCCTTAGGCCTGCTGGATGGCGCTGAGCCTCCAGGCATTGGGCCCGACGGGGCGGACGAACGTCCAGTACTCCTCGAACTTCACGGGCTCGCTGCGGCTGCCCTCGACCACCTGCCCCGATGCCTCCTCGACCGTGTAGTCGAGGAGGCTGGCGAGGAAGCGCACGGTGACGTAATCCTGGCCACCTTCCTGCCACGCTTCCGTCGGCGCGACCGAGCGCACGGCGATATTCTCGAGGCGATTGACGCGCCCCTGAGCGCGGAGCCGGTCGCAGTCCTTCTGCATGATGCCGACCATCTCGGGCGTCATGACTGCCGCGGCCGCGCGCATGTCGCCAGTCATCCACGCCGCCTGCACCTTGAAGAAGACGTCCGACGCCTGATCGCCAAAGCGCGCGGGGTCAAAGGTGGCATCCATCTGGCGAATGTAGGAGATCCCGCGGTCCAGGTCTTCCGGCGCAGCGCCAGCCATGGGGGCCATGGGTACAGGCTCATAGGCCTGTGGCTGTCCCTGCCACGTGGGGCCGCCAGCACTCTGTCCATAGGTTGGCGCAGCCTGCGACTGGCGGCTCCTGAACATCCGCATCAGGAGGAAGATGCCGCCGCCAATGAGGAGAATCTCCATGAGCCCGATGCCGCCGCCCATGCCATGACCGAAGAGCATGCTGCCGAGGAGCCCGCCCAGCGCGAAGCCTGCAAGTCCGCCCATGAGGCCGGTGCCCCAGCCGGAGCGCTGCGGCTGCGGAGCGGGCGCGACGGGCGACGAGGGTGTCACGGGGCTCGGGGAGGGCCTGGCGGGTGAGGAGTAGCTACGTGACCCGCGGCTGCCTCCCGAGCTGCCGCCTCCGGCGCGGGCCCAGGCATCGGTGACCAGCAGGATCGGCGCGAACGCCACCAGGACGAAGCAGACAAGAGCAAGCGATCGCTTCATGAGGTTTCCCCCCCTCTCTCCGGGCGCCGGGACAGCCATGGCGCCACAGTCAGAGTATATACGATCGACGCGACGGCCGTATCAAGAGGCCGCCGCCCGCCGCAGCCTGTCCATGATGGTGCGCCCGAGGCCTACCTCCGGGACCGCCTCGACAAGGATGCTCTCGACGGCGGAGGCGTCGATCTCCCGAAGAACCGCAAAGAGATCACGCGCATAGGCCTCGAGATCGGTGGGCATGACCCGTACCGTGACCCAGGGGTGCTCGAGAGCGACGGGTCTCTGGACCAGGAGCGCCACGGGACGTTCGCCGGCGAGCCATGGCCCGATGGCCGTCTCCCCGGTCCCCGGATCTATGAGGATGACCTCCGCCCGCGGAGCATAGTGGCGATAGCGAAGGCCGGGCGAGCGGGAGGCGGCCGGCTTGCTGCCGCCATCGAGCACGCGCACTTCGCCCAGGGCCTGACGCAGGGCCTCGACCGGCACGCCGCCGGGTCGAAGGAGCAGCGGCGGCTCCTCGGTCAGGTCGAGGACGGTGGACTCGACGCCCACCGCCGTCGGGCCGCCGTCCAGGATCATCTCGATGCGCCCGTCGAGGTCCTCGCGCACGTGCAGAGCGCTCGTCGGGCTGGGGCGTCCCGAGCGATTGGCCGAGGGCGCGGCGATGGGACGCCCCGCGAATTGGATGAGGGTCCGCGCCACCGCGTGGTCGGGGACGCGCACGGCCACCGTGTCGAGGCCGCCGGTGGTGATGAGCGGGACCGCGGCACCACGCGGAAGCACAACCGTGAGCGGCCCCGGCCAGAATCGGGCGGCAGCCTCGCGCGCGAGCGGTGTCACGCGTGCGGCCACCGTCTCGAGGCTGGCGGCGGCGGCCAGGTGCACGATGAGCGGGTTGCCGCGGGGGCGCTCCTTGGCCTCGAAGATGCGCGCCACGGCCTCGGCGGACAGGGCGTCGGCGCCGAGACCATAAACGGTCTCGGTGGGAAAGGCCACGAGCCCCCCACGACGGATCACCTCGGCCGCGCGGCGGATGGCCGCTTCGTCGGCCCTGAGAAATTCGGTGCGCACGGTGGAGGCCGACGTTACCTCCCATGGGCGCGCGAGGCAAGAGTACTGGGCCAGCACCGAGGCAAGACGGCGCTTGACAAGGCCGAGGCGTCCTCCTAGCGTGGCGGACCAAGGAGGATACGCCCTATGCTCGCCAGACTGATCGCCGTGCTCGCAGCCATCGTGTTCGCCGGCACCCTCCTTGCCGCGCCAGAGGCATGGGCTCAGGCCAAGAGGGATGCTCCCGCCAAGACGGACAGCAAATCGCCGGCCAAGGCGGATTTGCTCGACATCAACACGGCCTCGCCCGACGAGCTCAAGGCCCTGCCGGGCATCGGCGAAGCGTACGCCAAGAAGATCGCCGAAAACCGCCCGTACAAGCGGAAGGACGAGCTGGTCTCGAAGAAGATCATTCCCAGGGCGACCTACGACGGGATCAAGGGGCAGATCATCGCCAGGCAGGCCTCGAGCAAAAAGTAGGCCCGCGTGATCCACACCGCCATCCTTTAATAATGTAGTCGCTAGGCCGGCGTGATCCTCATCAGCTCCACCTCGAAGATGAGCGTGGCGCCGGGCGGGATTACCCCGCCCGCGCCGCTGTCGCCATAGCCCAGGTGCGCGGGGATAATGAGCTTGCGCTTGCCGCCCACCTTCATCGAGCTCACGCCCTCGTCCCAGCCCTTGATGACGCGGCCGCGGCCGATCGAGAAGACCAGCGGCTGGCCGCGGTCGCGAGAGGAATCGAACTTCTGGCCGCTCTTGAGCCAGCCGGTATAGTGCACGCTCACCGCGTCGCCGGGGTTGGGCCTGGACCCGGTGCCCTCGGCGATCTCGACGTACTCGAGGCCCGTGGCCGTTTGGATGACCTGCTCGTCCATGATGGGAGACCTCCTCGGCGCATCATAGCGCGTCCACTGAGACTCGGATTGCGGTGTAGGATAGCGCCCATGAAAATCACCGACATCGACACGTTCACGCTCCGCGTCCCGACCGCCAAGCCGATCGCGCTCGACTTGCCCGAGCATCGCCTGGTGGTGACTCGCATCCGCAGCGATGCCGGCCCGGAGGGACTGGGCTACTCGCTGGTGTTCGGCGGCAGCGGCTCCGAGGCCATCGAGGCCTACGCCCGCCGCCTGGCGGAGCTCCTGATCGGCGAGGACCCACTGCTGCTCGGCCGGCTCTGGGACAAGATGTACCGCGCAGACCGGGGCATCCGGCGCGTGGGCCTGGCCGGCTACGCGCTGTCGGCGCTCGACATCGGGCTCTGGGATCTCGTCGCCAAGACGGCCGGCCTCCCGCTCGCCCAGCTCTGGGGCGCGACCACGGACCGTGTGGACGCCTATGGCAGTGGCGGCTGGGGCTCGTACTCGGTCGACGACCTCATCGGCGAGGCCACGCGATACGCGGCCGCGGGCTGTCGCTACTACAAGATGAAGGTCCATCACCCGGATCCGCGCGTGAACCGCCAGCGTGTGGAAGCGGTGCGGAAGGCGCTCGGAGACGGCGTGCGGATGATGGTGGACGTCAACCAGAAGCTCGACGTGCAGAGCGCGATCCGCCAGGCGCAGCTGCTCGAGGACCTCGATCTCGTGTGGTACGAGGAGCCGGCACTGGCCGACGACATCGCGGCCTGCGCCGAGGTGGCCCGCGCCATCCGGATCCCGGTTGCCACCGGCGAGAACAACTACACGCGCTTCGAGTTCCGCGAGCTGATCGAGCGCGGCGCCGCCCGGTACCTGATGCCGGACGTCTGCCGCGCCAACGGATTCACCGAGACACTGCGCATCGGCCAGCTGGCCGCCGCCCACCAGGTCGCCGTGTCGCCCCACGTCGTGCACGAGCTATCGCTGCACGTCGCGGCGGCGCTTCCCAACGCGTTCCTCGTGGAGTGGATCGACTGGGCGCCGGCGGACCTCTTCGAGGGCATGCCGCGGTGCGAGGGCGGCGCGTTCCGGATCTCCGGCCGCCCGGGGCACGGGATCGCGCTGGGGCCCGACGCGGCCAAGAAGTACCGGCTGGCGTAGGGGCGTGCGGCGAGGCCGAGGCTCAAGGGCCTCTGCGTTGCGCGCCGGACGCGCGCGACTCCCCCGCCTGGTCGCCAGGCGTCATGCGTCAGTGCGGCCGGTGGCCGACGAGAGAGGCCTCGAGGGAGCGGCTGTCCACGCGTGTGAGCGCGCGTTCCATGGCGGGTGTGAGGAGACGCACGTGCGGGACCTCGACAAGATGCTCGGGAATCCACCAGAGATCGGCCTCGGACAGCATCCACCCCGGACGGCGGCGGTCGAAGGCGGCCAGGTTCACCGGCCGCGAGTAGGCGCGGAGGGTGCGCTCGCGACGCAGGTTGATGTAGCCCTCGAAGTAGCTCATCGCGAGCTCGCGCACGTTCCGGTACACGGGTTCGCGGTAGCGCAGCCCCGAGTGGTTCGACTTGGCGATGGCGCCCCACCCCTCGCCCAGCCGGAAGACCGCGAGCACGTGATCCATATCCTGGACGGCTTCTAGGTCGAGCAGGAGCGGCGGGAAGCCGAGGACGCGGAGCGCGGCGGCGGCGAAGATGGCGCCCTCGAGGCAGTGGGCCGTGCCGTGGCGCAGCACGCGCCGCGGCGACCAGGCCGTCTCGGCCATGTGGTAGGGCATGGCGTCGAGCGCTCTCTGGATGCCCCAGGGGCTTTTGAGCGCGCGTAGCCGACGCAGCTCGAGCGGGGCGAAGCCGTCGCCGCCCACAGGACTCAGTGGGTCACCGGCCGCTGCGCATGGACGGGAGGCGGCTCGGCGGGGACGCCGGCGAAGCGCTCGCGAAGTCGCATCCAGAGGTCGAGGCGGGACCAGTCGGGCTCGCGTACATAGCGCTGGGTCACCGGATCTATCCAGGGATTGGGCAGGAAGACCGTCAGCATCTGCTCGCCGGCGCCGTTCCACAGCCGGAGGCCCCACGAACCAGCGCGGCCGGCGCGGTCCAGGACGCGGAAGAAGGCGGCACGGGAGCAGCGCCGGCGCAGGGCGAGCGCGGGCGGAGTCGGCAGGCCGGCGCTGCCGCGGTTGGGGCCGATGCAGAGGTGGAAGTGCCAGCCCTCGTCGCCGTCCACCTGCACCGTGACGTACCCGTCGAGCAGCGACACGGTGGGCTTCGAGCGGAAGCGTCCCTCGAAGACGGCGCCCTCGATGCACGGGCCGAAGGTCGCGTGCGGCCAGTGCTTCTCGAAGAGGTCCCGCAGGAGCGCGAGCAGCACCGCCTCGGAGCACTCCACGGCGAAGTACTCCGTGCGCGTTCCGTCGAGATTCGCGTCGATCTCGGCCATCGCCAGAAACTTATCACGCTCGGCCTTTCCCTGCCCGGTATGATGGGACCGCCCGTGGTCCAGGCATCGCGTCACCCTTTCGTCATGGAGAGCGTCATGGCCAGTCCTCTGTCCCCCGACCTCCTGCGGAACATGGACGCGTATTGGCGCGCGGCAAACTACCTTTCCGTCGGCCAGATCTACCTGATGGACAATCCGTTGCTCAAGCAACCGCTCACGCTCGAGCACGTCAAGCCGCGGCTCCTCGGACATTGGGGGACGACGCCGGGGCTCAACTTCATCTACGTGCACCTGAATCGCATCATCCGGGCGCACGACCTCGATATGATCTACATTGCCGGGCCCGGCCACGGCGGGCCCGGTCTCGTGGCCAACACCTACCTCGAGGGCACGTACAGCGAGATCTACCCGAACATCTCGCAGGACGAGGCCGGCTTGAAGCGCCTCTTTACGCAGTTCTCGTTCCCCGGCGGCATCCCGAGCCACGCCGCTCCCGAGACGCCCGGCTCCATCCACGAGGGCGGCGAGCTCGGCTACGCGCTCTCTCACGCCTACGGCGCGGCCTTCGACAACCCGACGCTCCTCGTCGCGGCGGTGGTCGGCGACGGCGAGGCCGAGACGGGGCCGCTGGCGACCAGCTGGCACTCCAACAAGTTCCTGAATCCGGTCCGCGACGGTGCCGTGCTGCCGATCCTCCACTTGAACGGGTACAAGATCGCGGGCCCCACGGTGCTGGCGCGCCTGCCCCAGGACGAGCTCGAGGCCCTCCTGCGAGGCTATGGCCACACGCCTCACTTCGTCGGGGGCCACGAGCCCGCGGACGTGCACCAGCAGATGGCCGCGGCGCTCGACGCGTGCGTCGCCGAGATCGTGCGCATCCAGACGGAGGCGCGGACGCGGGGCTTCACCGTCCGTCCGAGCTGGCCCATGATCGTGCTGCGCACGCCCAAGGGCTGGACGGGCCCCAGGGAAGTCGACGGCGAGCCGGTCGAGGACACGTGGCGCTCGCACCAGGTGCCGCTGGCGGGGCTCGCCGATCATCCAGCGCATCTGACGCTGCTCGAGCAGTGGATGAAGAGCTACCGGCCCGAGGAGCTCTTCGATGCGCGCGGCCGGCTGAGGCCCGAGCTCCAGGCCCTGGCGCCCGCGGGCGCGCGGCGCATGGGCGCCAATCCGCACGCCAACGGCGGGGCGCTGCTGAGCGACCTGCAGATGCCGGACTTCCGGAACTACGCCGTCGCCGTGCCGAAGCCGGGCGACGTCACGGCCGAGGCGACGCGCGTGCAGGGCCGATTCCTCCGCGACGTCATGAAACTCAACCTCGAGAGCCGTAACTTCCGCATCCTGAGTCCCGACGAATGCACGTCCAACCGCTGGAGCGAGGTCTTCGACGTGACGGACCGCTGCTCGACGGCCGCCGTCCTCCCGACGGACGAGCACGTCTCGCCGGACGGGCGGGTGATGGAGATGCTCTCCGAGCACCAGTGCCAGGGCTGGCTCGAGGGCTATCTTCTCACCGGGCGCCACGGCTTCTTCTCGTGCTACGAGGCCTTCATCCACATCGTGGACTCGATGTTCAACCAGCACGCGAAATGGCTCAAGGTCACGCGCGAGATCCCGTGGCGACGCCCGATCGCCTCGCTCAACTACCTGCTGACCTCGCACGTGTGGCGGCAGGACCACAACGGTTTCAGCCATCAGGACCCGGGCTTCATCGATCACGTCGTCAACAAGAAGGCCGACATCATCCGCGTCTACTTGCCGCCGGACGCCAACTGCCTCCTCTCCATCACGGACCACTGCCTGCGAAGCCGTCACTACGTGAACGTCATCGTGGCGGGCAAGCAGCCGGCGCTCCAGTGGCTCGGCATGGAGGCAGCAGTCAAGCACTGCACGGCGGGCATCGGCATCTGGAAGTGGGCGAGCAACGACCTGGGCCAGGATCCGGACATCGTCATGGGCTGCGCGGGCGACGTGCCGACGCTCGAGACCCTGGCCGCCGTGGAGATCCTGCGCACGTACGCCCCCGACCTCAAGGTGCGCGTGGTCAACGTGGTCGACCTGATGACGCTGCAGTCCGAGACGGAGCACCCACACGGGTTGTCCGACGCCCAATTCGACGCTCTCTTCACGCGCGACAGGCCCGTGATCTTCGCCTACCACGGCTATCCGTGGCTCATCCACCGGCTGACCTACCGCCGGGCCAATCACGGCAACTTCCACGTTCACGGCTATCGGGAGGAGGGCACGACGACGACGCCCTTCGACATGACGGTGCTCAACCGCCTCGACCGCTTCCACCTGGTCGAGGCGGCCGTCACCCGCGTGCCGTCGCTGGCCTCACGCGTGGCGTCCGTGCAGCAGGCGGTGCGGGAGAGGCTGCTCCACCATCGCGCATACGTCACCCGTCACGGCGAGGACCTGCCGGAGATCCGCAACTGGAGGTGGGGTGCGGGCGCGTGATCCTGGCCAGCGCCGCTCAGGGAACGGGAGCGGAGAAGCTACTCGGGCACGCTCTGGAGCGCGTAGACGGCGGCGATCAGGCCGCCCTCGGGCATGGGCCCGAACCACTTCTCGTAGATGGGCACGACCGCCGCCGAGCGATACAGGCGCGTCAGGACCCGGTTGACCGCGAGACGAAACGACGAGTTGTTGCGTCGCACCACGAAGGCATAGGGCTCGTAGGAGAGGTAGTCGTCGAGCAGGAAGAGCGTCGCGGGATCCGTGGCACCGGCGAGGAGCCCAGACAGGATGACCCGGTCCGACGCGTACGCGTCGATCTTGCCGCTCTCGAGCGCCGCCAGGCCTTCCGGATGGTCCTTGACGGCGAAGAACGTGGCATCGGTGATCGAGAGCCGCTTGAGCGTGTCCGCGAGCACGCGTTCCGTCGTCGTGCCCCGGACGACCGCGATGCGCTTGCCGCCGAGCTGCGCGGGACGCTTGATGCCAGAGGCCGCCGTCACGAGCAGGCTCGCGCCGTCCACGAAGGTCAGGTTGGTGAAGTCCACGAGGGTCTCGCGCGAGAGCGTCCGCGTGGTCGAGCCGCACTCGATGTCCACCTGCCCCTTGACCACGGCCGAGATGCGGGCGTCCGGGTCGAGCTTGACCCACTTGATCTCGAGCTTGGGGAGGTTGAGGTCGCGCTGGATGCCCGCGGCGATCTCCCGGCAGAGATCGATCGAGTAGCCGGCCGGCTTCCCGTCGGGTCCGAGGAACGAGAACGGCCTGGCGGCCTCGCTGTAGCCGATCGCAATGGTGCTGGCGCGCCGGATCTTGAGGAGCGTATCGTCGGCCGCCGCCAGCGCCGGAGCGGCGAGGAGCGAAATCAAAAGCGCCCCGTGGAGGAAGCCTCGCATACGCCCGCCATCCTAACATCATCCTCGCCGCGCAGATGGCCCGGGCGCGCGGCGAGGACCGGATGGTCCTTGACGGCCCCGCAGCCCGGCGCTACTCTCGGCCAGCTTCCGCCCCATCGCGCCGGCACAACGGAGACCCGGACATGCTCAAGCGAGCGTCAGTGGAGAGCACCGCGGAGGCGTACCTCGAGCTGCTGGCCGCGCGCGGCATCGAGTATCTCTTCGCCAACGCGGGGACGGACTTCGCCCCGCTCATCGAAGCCTATGCCAAGCGCGGCGCGCAGGGGCAGACGAGCCCGCGCCCGCTGACCATACCCCACGAGGTGCCCGCCGTGGCCATGGCCCACGGCCACACGATGGTCTCGGGCCGGCCGCAGGCCGTCATGGTCCACGTCATCGTGGGCGCCGGCAACGCCGTCGGCGGCCTCATCAACGCCGCGCGCTGCAACGTGCCGATGCTCTTCTCGGCGGGACGCAATCCCATCACCGAGGCCGGCCAGCCGGGAAGCCGCGACCGTCACATCCACTGGGCCCAGGAGTCCTTCGACCAGGCGGCCATGGTCCGCGAGTTCGTCAAGTGGGACTACGAGCTCCGCGGCTTCGCCCAGCTCGAGACCGTGGTCGACCGCGCGCTCGCCGTGGCACAGGCCGAACCGCAGGGGCCCGTGTACCTGACGCTGCCGCGCGAGGTGCTGGCCGAGCGGCACGAGACGTTCGAGTATGCCGATCCCGCGCGCGCGGCGAGACCGGGCGCGGTCGTGCCTGCGCCCGACACGCTGGCGGAGGCCGCCGGGATCCTCGCCTCGGCGAGCAATCCGCTCATCATCGTCAAGGCCGCCGGCCGGGACCCCGGCGCCGTCGCCTCCCTCGTCGAGATGGCTGAGGCGCTCGGAGCGCCTGTCTTCGACCAGTCCCATACCTACGTCAACTTCCCCCAGGATCATCCGCTGCACGGGGGATTCGATGCCGCGTCCCACCTCGAGGACGCGGACGCCATCCTGGTCGTCGAGTCGGACGTGCCGTGGTTTCCCGCGCTCAAGAGCCCGAAGCCCGAGGCCAGGATCATCCACCTCGGCGTCGACCCGCTCTTCTCCCGGTACCCCATACGCGGCTTCCCCGCGGACCTCGCGCTGGCGGGCACGCCCCGTCTCTCGCTCGGCGCCCTGGCTGCAGCCGTGGCCGAGCGCGTCGACGCGGTCAGCCGCGCGGAGAGACGGACGCGCTGGGAAGGCGAGCACGCCCGCCGGAGGCAGGCGGCGGTGTCACGCGCCAGGGCCGTGGAGGCCGATACGCCCATCGACATGGCCTGGCTCTCGCGATGCGTGGGCGATCTGGTGGACGACCGAACCATCGTGGTCAATGAATACGATCTGGACGCGACGCAGTGCTGTTTCACCCGGCCCGGCAGCTATTTCGCGGCGCCGCCGTCGGGCGGGCTCGGCTGGGGGCTCGGCGCCGCGCTCGGAGCCAAGCTGGCGGCGCCGGACCAGACGGTCATCTGCTGCGTGGGAGACGGCGCGTACATCTTCGGCGCGCCCACGGCCGCTCACTTCGCCTCGCGCGCGCACAACCTGCCCGTCCTCTTCGTGGTCTTCAACAACCGCACGTGGAATGCCGTCAAGCGCGCCGTGCAGTCGCATGCCCCGGACGGCTGGGCCGTCAGGACTGGCGCGATGCCGCTGACCAGCCTCGAGCCCTCGCCGGACTACGAGCTCGTCTGCCGCGCCTCCGGCGGGCACGGCGAGCGCGTCGAGGATCCCGCCAGGCTCCCGGAGGCGCTCCGGCGGGCGCTGCGCATCGTCAAGGAGGAGAAGCGCCAGGCTCTCCTCAACGTGATCTGCAAGAAGCCGTGATCCAGCTCGCCCCCGAGCAGATCCTGGCTGCCGGACAGGGCCTGGTCCCCGCCCACTGCGTCAATCCGGAAGCGCGTCTCCGCTGGAGGGGCCTGAGATGAGCCAGCCGACCATGTCCGTGCTCGACGCCGACGGCCACGTGACCGAGTCGTACGAGCAGATCGCCAAGTACCTCGACGAGCCGTATCGCCGGCGCCCACTCACCTTCCCCCTGTACACCGCCGACGGCTGGGACCGGCGGCTCGTCGACAAGTTTCACGACTGGGCGGGCAATGCCGAGGAGTGGCTGCGGGCGCTCGACACGGGAGGCATGGAGCTGGCGGTCCTCTACCCGACGCTCGGCCTCTTCATGAGCTTCCTCAAGGATCGCGAGTGGGCCGTGAGGCTCTGCCGCGCGTACAACACGCTCTTGCACGAGGAGTTCATCAAGGTGAGCCCGAGGCTCCAGGCCGTCGCACTCCTGCCCGTCCAGGATCCCGAGGCCGCCGCGCTCGAGCTGCGGCGCGCCGTGCGCGATCTCGGGCTGGTCGGCGGGATGCTGGCCGCCGACGGCAGCCATGTGCTGGGCGACGCGCGCTTCCTGCCCATCTACGAGGAAGCGGACCGCCTGAACGTCATGCTCGGTATTCACGCCTCGGGATCGCATCTGGGGGGTGCCGGCGTGGACCTCTTCCCCCGCTTCATCCAGGCGCATACTTGCTCGCACCCCTTCGGCCAGATGCGCCAGCTTACCTCCGTCGTCTTCGAGGGTATCCCCGAGCGCTTCCCCCGCCTGCGCCTGGCTTTCCTCGAGGCCGGCTGCGGCTGGGCGCCCTACTGGATGGAGCGGATGGACGATGAGTACGCGAAGCGCGCGGAGGAGGCGCCGGCCCTCCGCAAGCGGCCGAGCGAGTACGTCCGGGGCGGGTCCATCTTCTTCTCCTGCGAGGCCGACGAGTGGCTGCTGCCGCAGGCCCTGAAGCTCGTCGGCGACGGCCAGATCGTCTACGCTTCGGACTTTCCCCACTGGGACCACAGCTACCCTGGCTCGATCGACGAGATCAGGGAGCGCGGCGACATCACGGAGACCCAGAAGCGTAAGATCCTCGCCGACAACACCCGCACGCTGTACGGCCTGAAACCCTAACGTCACTCTGCCGACGTCGCCCCTCACCCTGCCCTCTCCCCCGCGACGGGGGAGAGGGATTCGAAGATTGAGGCGAAGTTCTTTTGCATCCCTCTCCCCCGATGGAGAGAGGGCAGGATGAGAGGGCGTTGGCCGTCACCGCTTCATGGCGATCCGCGGCGACGGCTGCCCCACGTGGATGTGCGCGCCCGACGCTGCGCCCGGCACGACGCCCCAGGAGGCGATGAAGGGGATGCCCGCGGTCCGCAGGTGCTCGATGAGCGCCCGGCCCTCCACGCTATCCGGGTGAACGGCGATGTCGAGGGCATCGCGGTGGTCGAAGCCCATCCGGTCGTGCAGGGGGGACTGGCCGAAGGCGCTCACCGGCAGCGGCCGGTGGAAGCGGGCAGTAAAGAATTCCTGGAGCTTGACGGTGCCCGTTTTGAGCGACCAGGCGGCCGGCCCGTTGTAGCGGATCAGGGCCGCGGTCTGCTCGAAAGCGCCCCGCCGCAGTGGCGCCAGCCCCGCGAGCGCCCGGGCCGTCGTCGCCTCGGCGATCGCGTGGTCGACGGCGTCGATCTCCCGCCGGGTGCCGTCCACCTTCTGCTGCGCCGTGGTGAGAGCGAGCTCGGCCTCCTCGAGCTCACGCTTCGAGATGATGCCGCGGCTGTAGAAGTCGCGCCGGAGGTCGCGCTGCTCCAGCGCCTTGGGCAGATGTCCCTCGTAGATAGCCAGGAGCTTCTCGAGGCTCGCCCGATATTCCTTGAGCGCGACCACCATGTCGGCGGCCTGCTGCCGGAGCGCCGCGGCCGTCAGCGGGGCCTCGGCTGCCGGGGCCGCGACCGGAGCCAGGCTTCCCACGACGCAGGCGATGCACACAACGGCTCCAGGGACGCGACCGCGCACTAGCGGGCGCTCCGGGGCGGATGAGCCCGAACGGTGTCCTCGTTGATCTCCGTGCCCCAGCCCGGGCCGACCGGCAGGCTCAGGTAGCCGTCCTTGATGTCGGGCTTCACCGTCACGAGCTCATCGTGCCATGGCACGGTGTCGGGGTCCGTCTCCATGATGCGGAAATTGGGCACGACGGCGCAGAAGTGCGCGCTCATCATGGTCGCCAGCGGCCCGTAGAAGTTGTGGGGAGCGACGTTGATCTCGTACGTGTCGGCCATGTTGGCGATCTTGATGGACTCCCCCACCCCGTTCCAGGGCGCGTCGACGATGGCGACGTCCACCGAGGAATGCTCGAAGTACGGCCTGTAGTCTCGTCGCCCGAACAGGCTCTCGCACGAGGCGACGGGCATCGGGGCACGGCTCCGGATATAGTGGAGCGCCGCGGGGTCGCGCGTGTCGAGCTCCACCCAGAGGAGGTCGAACGGCTCCATGGCGCGCGCCATCTTCACGAAGCCCTCCGTCTTGTAGTTGAAGTTCAGGTCCACGAGGATGTCCACGTCCGGGCCCGCGCCCTCTCGGAAGGCGGCCAGCTGCTCCCGGACACCCTTGATGACGTAGCGGTCGGGATTGAGCTCCGGAAAGCCTTCACCCGTCCGCGCGAAGCCGGGGGCGTAGTTCCGGGGATTGTCGCCGAACAGCAGCACATTGGTCTTCAGCGCCGTATAGCCCCTGGCCACCACTTCCTTTCCGAGCTTCACGATGTCGTCGAGCGACCGCACGGGTGGTATCTGCATCTCCTGCGCGGCCCTCACGCGGTAGGTGCCGCAGTGAGACCAGTAGAGGCGGAAGCGGTCACGCACCGGCCCGCCCAGCATCTCGTAGACGGGAATGCCGAGCGCGCGCGCCTTGACGTCAAGCAGCGCGTTCTCGATGGCGGCGATGGCCTGCTGGGCCACCCCGCCCGACGACTGGCGCCGCATCGCGTACATCTGCGTGACGTGCGCCTCCCAGGCGCGCGGGTCCTTGCCGACGACGGCAGGCGTCAGCCGGTCGATCACCGCCGAGAGGCCGGGACCGCCGAAGGTTTCGTTATACTCGCTCCAGCCCACGAGCCCCGTGTCGGTCGTGACCTTAAGGAAATCGAAGTTGCGTGTCCCGGCATCGGCATGCAGCAACTCGACCTGGGCAATTTTCATGCGCGCATGACCTCCGATCCTCGAGGGTAGCGGGGATGTCCGCGGTCGGCAAGTCGGAGCCGCCGGTTTGACCCCTTGGCGCCGATCTGGCAGGATCGGCGCCATGCCGACTCCCTCGTCCGCGCCGTGTGTGCCACGCCAGCCCGGATTCCCTGTCTCCCGCGCACTCCGCGGGCTCGCCAGCGACGTGATGCCCTCATGCAAGACGGCGTGAGACGATGGCGACCTACGTACTGATCCACGGGGCGTATCAGGGCGGCTGGATCTGGAAGCCGGTCGGACAACGCCTGCGAGCCGCCGGGCATCTCGCCTACGCGCCGACGCTCGACGGCTGCGCGGAGCGGCAGGATCAGGTTCGTCCCGGCATCACGGTGGCCACGCACGCCCGGGAGGTGGCCCGGCTCCTGTTCTACGAGGATCTTCACGATGTCGTGCTGGTGGGGACGAGCTCGGGTGGCATGGTCATCTGCAAGGCGGCGGAGCTGGCCGGCGATCGCATCGCGCGCCTCGTCTTCGTGGACGCGCTGGCGCTCCTGCCCGGCGAGCGGGTAGCCGACATCGTGATCCGTCCAGCCGCCAACGAGGCGACCGAGCTGACCACCGCCCCGACGCGTCAGGACGCGGAGGGCCGCATGTTCGCCGACCTCGAGCCGGCGGCACGGGCCTGGGCGCTCGCGCGCTACACGCCTCATCCGATCGCGGCGCTCGAGGCGCCGATGGAGCCGACGAGCTTCTGGGATGGCACCTGGACCGCGACGGTGATCCGGTGCCGACAGGCCCGCAACCCTCCCGAGTCGCACCAGCGCCGCACGGCCGATCGGCTGAAAGCCACCTACACGGAGATGGACACCGGGCACTACCCGATGCTGAGCCAGCCCGACGAGCTGGTCCGCCTGCTCTTGTGAATGAGCAAGAGGCCGACATGCAACCGAACCGAGTCAAGAAGATCCTTCGCGACGGCGGGCTCGCGCTGGGGACCTACGTCGGCGGCCTCGCCGATCCGCAGGTCGTCGAGATCATCGGCCATGCCGGCTTCGACGCCGCCTTCATCGACATGGAGCATACGAGCTTCGACCTGCGCGACGTGCAGCTGATGGTGATGGCCGCCGAGCGGGTGGGCATCACGCCGATCGTGCGCACGCCCGGATTCGATGCCGCGTTCATCTTGCGGCTGCTCGACATGGGCGTCCAGGGGATCCAGCTGCCGCACATCAGCGATGCGCGCGCGGCGCGCGAGGCGGTCAAGGCCGTGCGCTACGCACCGCTCGGCGATCGCGGCATGGCCGGGGCCAGCCGGGCGGCGGACTACGGCATGATCCCGGTCACGGAGCACATCGAGCGGTCCAACCGCGAGATCACCCTCGCCGTCATGATCGAGGACCTGCCCGCAGTCGACCAGATCGACGCCATCGCCTCGACCGAGGGGATCGACATCGTCGCGGTGGGTCCCTCGGACATGTCGCGCGCGCTCGGCGTGAGCGGGACGGCCGACCATCCGACGCTCATCGAGGTCGTCGATCGCGTCGCCGAGGCGGTCCGCAAGGGGGGCGTCGCACGGCTCGCCCTGCCGACGAACCATCCGGCGTTCCCGCGCACGGTAGTCCAGCTGAGAGAGCTCGGCGTGGGCTACACCAACTGCGCGCCGGCTCCGGAGGTACGGATGCTCCGGTCGATGCAGGCGCAGGTCGCCGAGGCCCGCGCGCTGCTGGCGTGACGCGGCGCCGGCCGTCGACCGCCTACTGGCCGCCCGCGCACTTGTCCCACGAGGCGATGCTCGCGCGATAGGCCGCGCCCGGCGCCCCGATCGGCGCCTCGAAGTAGACGTTGTCGTAGCCGCCGACGTAGCCCGGCACGAAGCTCACATTCCGGGCGACAACGTACTTGGTGTAGCGTATCGGCCATGGCCAATTCCATGGACTATCGGACGCTGGGCAGGACGGGTCTCAAGGTCTCGGCGCTGGCCTTCGGGTGCGGCGATGTCGGCGGGTTGATGGTGCGGGGCGCGCCGGCCGATCGCGAGCGCGCCGTGGCGCGCGCGATCGAGCTCGGCATCAACTACCTCGACACGGCTCCCTCCTACGGCAGCGGCCAGTCGGAGCGCAACCTGGGCGTGGTCCTGCGCGCGCTGCGCCCCCAGGTGCTCGTGGGCACCAAGTGCCGCCTGAGCGTCCCGCACCTTACCGACGTGCCGGCCGCGCTCTCCCGCTCGGTGGAGACGAGCCTGGAGCTCCTCGGGATCGATCGGCTCGACCTCTTCCATCTCCACAATCCCATCGCGCGCGTCATGGGCGAGGGTCGCCTCGGAATCGGCCAGGTCCTGGACGCGGTGGTGCCCGCTGTCCGCCGCCTCCAGGAGCAGGGCAAGATCCGCTTCGTCGGCGTGACGGCGCTCGGCGAGACCGGGGCGCTCCATCGGGCGCTCGCGAGCGGCGCCATCGACACCGCCCAGGTCTGCTTCAACCTGCTGAATCCGACGGCGGCGCACGACGTGCCGGAGGGCTTTCCAGGGCAGGACTTCGACGGGCTCGCGCTCCTGGCGCGCGAGCAGGGCGTGGGAACGATCGGCATCCGGGTGCTGGCCGGCGGGGCGCTCAGCGGCCAGGCCGCCCGGCATCCCGTCGCCATTCCCGCCGTGGAGCCCATCGCCTCGGGTCCGGACTACGCGACCGATGTGCGCCGCGCCGGGGCCTTCGAGCCGCTGGTCGCCCAGGGTCACGCCGCGAGCGTGGTCGAGGCCGCCTTCCGCTTCGCGATGAGCACGGATGCCATGTCGACCGTGCTCATCGGATGCTCGGATCTGGCTCAGCTCGAGTACGCCGCCGCCGCAGTGGCGAAAGGACCGCTCCCCGCAGCGGCGATGGACGGTGTCCGCACCGCCTGGGCCCAGCTCGCCACCGCCCGCTGACCCGAAGCAGCGAGGCCGTGCTAGCGGTTCGGCCCGCGGCCCATCGGATAGGGCTGCCAGCGGATCAGGCTCGTTTTCGGCAGCACGCCCGGATTCACGGCGGAGCGCGGCCACTTGCCCTGGAGCACCGTGGCGATCTCGCGACCCAGCCGGCGGCGCGTCTCGGGCGCCATGCGCGCCGTGGCCGAGGCGATGTGCGGCGTGACGATGACGTTGTCCATGTGGAGCAGCTGGTTGAGCGGGTCGACGGGCTCCTGCTCGAAGACGTCGAGGGCGGCGCCCGCAATCCACTTCTGCTTGAGCGCCTCGATGAGCGCCTTCTCGTCGACGGTCGGCCCGCGGCCGTTGTTGATGAAGATCGCCGACTTCTTCATCGCCTTGAACTGCGCCTCACCCATCATGTGGCGCGTCTCGGCGTTCAGCGGCGCGTGCATCGAGAGGAAGTCGGAGCGCTGACACAGCTCGATCAGGCTCGTCACCGGCTCGACGCCCACGGCGGTCATCTCGAGCTCGGCCAGGTACGGGTCGTAGGCGATCACGCGAAGGCCGAAGGCGTGAGAGCGGCGGGCGACGGCCTTCGCCACGTTACCGAACGAGATCAGGCCCAGGGTTTGGCCGTAGAGTCGTGGGATGTCCTTGAAGTACGGGCGTCCCTCCGTCCACTTCGCGTCCACCGTGAGCTGGTGCATGAGGCGCAGCCGCCGGTGGGCCGCCAGAAACATGGCCATGGTATGGTCGGCCACCTCGTCGATGAACACGTCGGGGACGTTCGTGACGACGATGCCGGCCTCCGTGGCCGCGTCCACGTCAACGGTGTCGGCCCCGACGCTGCCGAGGCCGATGACTTTGCAGCGCTTGAGCCCCTTGATGATGGCGGCCGTGATGCGGCGGTTGCGCGCGATGACGGCGTCGGCGTCCTGCGCGGCGGCGATGAACTCCTCTTCCGTCTTGGCCGGCACCTCGACGATCTCGGCTCCGATGGGATCCAGCGCCTCGCGCTCGATGGCGTAGGCGCCGTCGGCCAGGTCATAGGTGATCCCGCCCGAGGGCTGCTGGACGACGACCTTGAACTTTCCCTTTCCGGCTGGCATCGCGCGACCTCCTCAGTGCCCGGGTTGACGTACGGTACCGCGGCCGCCCAGCATAGCCGGTCGTCACTCGCCGCGAAACACCGGCGGACGCTTCTCCAGCATAGCGCGCCGTCCCTCGCTCGCGTCGGCGCTCGTCCGGGCCCGTCGCGCCGCGGCGTCGAGGTCCTCGTGGGCCATCCCCTCGCGGTGCGACATGGCCCGTAGCACGGTGGCCTTCATCCCCTGCAGCGACAGCGGCGCATTGCCGGCGATGCTCCGCGCCAGGTCGTACGTGGCATCCTCGACCTGGCCCACAGGCACCACGCGGTGGACCATTCCGATCTCCCAGGCCCGCCGTGCGTCGATGGGCCGGCCCGTGAACAGGAGCTCGCGCGCGAAGGCCGGTCCGACGATCTCGACCAGCTTCATGCCGAGCGGGAACGGCACGATCAGCCCGATGCGGCTGAGCGGCATGCCGAAGCGCGCCGCGTCGGCGGCGACCCGCAGGTCGCAGTGAAGCGCCAGCTCGCAGCCGCCGGCGATGGCATCGCCGTGCACCATGGCGATGGTCGGATGCCGCGAGCGCTCGACGCGCTGGAGCACCTGGATGACGCCGCGCTCCGGGTCCGTCACCTCGCCGCGATGCTGCTCCATCTCGCGCAGGTCCATGCCCGAGCAGAACACCGATCCCGCGCCGCGGACGACGACCACGCGCACGTGGAGCGCCTCGTCCAGCTCGTCGAAGCGCGCGTGCAGCGCGTGGAGGAGCGCCGCGTTCATCGCGTTCCGCTTGTCGGGGCGGTTGAGCGTGACGGTGGCGATGCCGTCCGTGATGCTCGTGAGGACTTCGTCGGCCATGGGCTCCTCTCGATGGATGCTCGGGGCGCCATCTTGAGAGAGCGCCGGGCTCTTGTCAACCGGTGCTATGATCGCCGCCACACCCGAGGTTTCGAGGAGCCGCCCATGACCGTGTTCCCCGGCTTCACGCTGCCGGAGGAGCTGCGCATCCTCCGCGAGCAGATCCGCCGCTTCATCCAGGAAGAGATCATCCCGCTCGAGCTGCGGCTCGACCCCGACGCGCCCGACATTCCCCCCGCCGACTTCCAGCGCCTCTCGGCCAAGACGAAGGCGGCGGGGCTCTGGGCGCTCGGGGCGCCCGATCAGTACGGCGGCGGTGGGCTCGACACCTTCAGCATGTGCGTCCTCCTGGAGGAGATGTCCCAGCACCGGATGGGCCTCTACCATCCGGGCTGCGGCGTCTTCGGACGCAATCCGCCGCCCGCGATCTGGGCCGGGACGAAGGCGCAGATCGAGAAGTACGCAGTCCCGGCGCTCCGCGAGGGAACCGAGACGTTCTGGGCCATCACCGAGCCGTCCGGCGGCTCGGATCCCGCCGGCGCCATCCAGACGCGCGCCGAGAAGCGCGGCGACCGCTGGGTGCTCAACGGCCGGAAAGTGTTCATCTCACGGGCTCACGACGCGCCGTGGGGCGTCGTGTTCGCTCGGACCGACAAGGCCAAGGGGCGAGCCGGCATCTCCTGCTTTATCGTCGAGCACGGCACGCCGGGCTTCACCGCCAGGCCCATCCGCACGATCCGCACTGCCTCCGTTCCGACCGACGTGGTCTTCGAGGACTGCGAGATCCCGGCGGAGAATCTCGTCGGCGCGGAAGGACAGGGCCTCGATCTGGCCTTCGACCTCCTCGTCAAGCAGCGCTTCCCCTACTCCGCCTGCAACCTGGGCGTGGCGGTGGCCGCCCACCGCATGGCCATCGCGCACGCCAAGCAGCGCTCGACCTTCGGCGCGCTCCTGGCCGAGCGCCAAGCCATCCAATGGATGCTGGCCGACGCGGAGGTGGAGATTCGCGCGGCGCGCTGGCTCATCTGGGAGGGCGCGTGGAAGGCCGACCGGGGGGAAGACGCCCGGGTCGAGGCCTCCATCGCCAAGCTCTATTCGAGCGAGATGCTGGGGCGCGTGGTGGACGCCGCGGTTCAGATCCACGGCGGCTACGGCGTGTCGAAGGAGTTCCCGCTCGAGCGGTGGTATCGCGAGGCCCGGGTGCGCCGCATCGGCGAGGGTCCGTCGGAAGTGCACCGCATGGTCATCGCGCGCTCGCTCTTCCGTCGATGAGCGCGTCCGAGCCCGGAGGACCGATGCTGCCCCTGTCTGGCATCACGGTGGTCGAGATCGCGCAGAACCTGGCCGGACCCATCGCCGCCGAGATCCTGGCGCATCTGGGCGCGGACGTCGTCAAGGTCGAGCGCCCCGAGGGAGACGATGCCCGGCGCTGGGGCCCGCCCTTCTGGAAGGGCGTGTCGCCCGGCTTCCTGGCCGTCAATGCGAACAAGCGCTCCATCACGCTCGATCTCAAGGACGCCGAGGCCGCGGCCTGGCTCGCGGACTTCATCGGTCAGGCTGACGTGCTCGTGCAGAACCTCCGCCCGGGCTCGCTCGAGGAGCTGGGACTCGGAGCAGCGGCGCTGCTGGCGCGCCACCCGCGACTCATCTACTGCTCCGTGTGGGCCTTCGGCGCGAGCGGGCCGCTGCGCCTGAAGCCAGGGTACGAGCCCATGGTGCAGGCCTTCTCGGGCTTGATGATGATGAACGGAGACGAGGGCGGGCCGCCGACGCGGATCGGGACGTCCATCCTGGACTACGGGACCGGGATGTGGCTCGCCATCGGCGCGCTCGCGGGGCTTGCCCGGCGGCAGCGCACCGGCCTCGGCTGCGTGGTGGACGCCTCCTTGTTCGAGACGGGGCTCGCCTGGCTCAAGGGACACTTCGCCAGCTATCGCGCCTCGGGGCAAGTGCCCGAGCGCCACCGGACTGGCAGCCACCGCGTGGTGCCATTCCAGGGCTTCGAGACCAAGACCAATCCCATCATCATCGCCGCCGGCAATGACAGGCTCTTCGCCAAGCTCGCCGGCGTGCTGGGCCACCCGGAATGGGCGGGCGATCCCCGCTTCGTCACCAATGCCGCGCGTGTCGCCAACAAGCCGGAGCTCACCGCCGCGATCGAGGGCATCCTGCTCAGGCGCAGCAAGGGAGAGTGGATAGATCTCCTCGAGGCGGCCGGCGTGCCGTGCGCCCCGATCAATACCCTGCCCGAGGCGATCTCGGAGCCTCAGGCGGCCGCCCTGGGACTGATCCAGAAAGTCCCCGGCGACGACTACGAGCTCATCGGGTTACCGCTGAGCTTCGATCGCGCGCGGCCGGGCATGCGGCTGGCCCCGCCCGGCGTGGGCCAGCACAACAGCGAGATCCTGGGTACCGCGTCCTAGCGCGGAGCCGTCCGCTCTGGACTCCTGAGAGGCGGGAGGGCTGCGCCCGCGGGCCGCAGGGCTACGGGCGCAGCACGCGGACCGGCTCGCCCCGCAGGTAGGCCTGGATGTCCTCCACCGCGTGACCGAAGAAGAGCCGGTAGGTCTCGTGGGTGACGTACCCCAGGTGCGGGGTGATCACCGTGTTCGGGAGGGTGCGGAAGGGATGGTCCAGGGGCAGCGGCTCCTCGTCGAAGACGTCCAGGCCCGCCCCGGCGATGGTCCCGTCGCGGAGGGCACGGACCAGGGCGACCTCGTCCACGATGGGGCCGCGCGAGGTATTGATCAGGTAGGCGCTCCGCTTCATCAGGCCGAGCTCGCGCGCGCCGATCAGCCCTCGGGTGCGCTCCCCCAGCACTAGGTGTATCGAGACGACGTCGGAGCGCGCCAGCAGCTCGTCCTTGGCCACGAGCGTGGCGCCCACCTCGGCGGCGCGCACCGCCGTCAGGTTCTGGCTCCACGCCAGCACCTCCATCTCGAAGGCCCGCCCCACCCGCGCCGCCCGCGAGCCGAGCGTGCCGAGACCCAGCACGCCCAGCGTCTTGCCGTTGAGGCCGACGCCGAGGCTCGTCTGCCAGCGCCCCTCGCGCGTCGCCCGGTCCTCGGCCGGAATGCGCCGTACCAGCGACAGGATGAGCCCCCACGCCAGCTCAGCCGTCGGGTACGGCAGCCCGGCCGTGCCGCAGACGACGACACCGCGCTCGGCCGCCGCCTTCATGTCGATGGAGGCATTGCGCATGCCGGCGGTGATGAGAAGCCGGAGCTTCGGCAGGCGTTCCAGGAGGCTTCGCGGAAACGGCGTCCGCTCCCGCATGGCCATCGCGATGTCGAAATCCGCGAGCCGCGCCGCCAGCGCGCCTTCGTCGGCCACATGGTCCCGGAAGACCACGACCTCGGTGCCGGCCGGCAGGCTCTTCCAGTCGGCCATGTCGAGCGCGACGCTCTGGTAATCGTCCAGGATCGCCACGCGGGCCACCGTCAGTCCTCCTCCAGTCGGGTCACGCTCATCGGGGATCGTCGCCGAAACGGTACTCGCGCGTGAGCTCGTCGAGCCGCGCCTTGACATCGCTGGCGAGGCCCTTGTCGGCCGCGGCCAGCACGTCGTCGAGCTGCTCGGGCCGGCTCGCCCCGATGATGGGCGCGGTGATCGCGGGATGCGCGAGCACCCATGCCACCGCCATCTGGGCCATGGACATCCCGGCCGCGGCGGCCAGTGGGCGCAGCGCCTCGACCGTCGCGAACTCCCGCTCGTGCCAGTAGCGAGCCTGGTAGCGCTCGGCCGCGTTGCCGAGCGTGAACCGGGTGCCTGCCGTGGGGCCCGTCTCGCGGCGGTGCTTGCCCGAGAGCAAGCCGCCCGCCAGCGGGTTGTAGGCGATGACGCCCAAGCCCTCGTCCTGGCAGAGCGGCAGCAGCTCGCGCTCGATCTGGCGGAAGAGCAGGTTGTAGCGCGGCTGCACCGAGTCGAAGCGCGCCAGGCACTGCACCTCGCTCCGGCCGAGGGCGCGGGCCACCTGATAGGCGGGGTAGTTCGAGCAGCCGACATGGCGGGCCTTGCCCGCACGGACCACATCGTCGAGCGCGCCCAGGGTCTCGTCTATGGGAGTGTGGGGATCGGGATGATGGATCTGGTAGAGATCCACGTAGTCGGTACGCAGCCGGCGCAGCGATCCATCGATGGCGTCAAGGACATGCTTGCGCGAGGCCCCGCGATCCCAGGGCCGCGCGCTCATGACGCCTGCGCACTTGGTGGCGACCACGAAGTCCTGGCGCCTGCCCTGCAGCCATCGGCCCAGGATCTCCTCCGTGCGGCCGACGGTGTCGAGACCTCCCCCGAGCGGATAGACGTCGGCCGCATCGAGGAAGGTGATCCCGCCCGCGGCCGCGCGGTCGAGGATGGCGACTGACGCGGGCTCGTCGCACTGCAGCCCGAAGGTCATGGTCCCGAGGCAGAGCCGGGAGACGGAGAGGCCGGTGCGGCCGAGACGGACGTGGCGCATCGAGCCCCGAGAGTAGCCGAGGGGCCGGCGCTCGGCAAGGGCGCCCCGCCTGCCGAGGCGTCGAGGCTATCGCGCGGGACGCGTGCTCCGGGGCGGCTGGAGGTCGAGGATGAAATCGAAGACGGCGAGCTTGCCGCCGTCCGCGTCCCGGACCTGCATCACGAGACCGGGGTTGAAGATGGCATCCCGCTGGTTGCCGGGCTCTCCGGGAAAGTAGAGCTGGGTCGTGAGGGCGGGCTGGCCGGGCGCCTGCACCTTCACGTGGATGTGACGCGTCCGTCCCGGATACTGCCCGGGCACGACGGTCTCGAGGCGATAGCGCCCGGCGTCGTCGGTAAACTGGTGTCCCCGCAGCCGGTAGCCGGCGTTGTCATACCGACCCTCGGCGTCCGCCTGCCAGAAGTCCAGACGCGCGCGCGCGATCGGCTTGCAGTCCGTCGTCAGCACCGATCCCTCGATCACCATCTTCGTCCCTGTCACACCGGGCTCGAAGAGCGAGACCCGCGCCGGGGAGTTCGCCTTGAAGTACGGTCCCTCGGTCTGGGACGGAATGGGGGGGCCGCCAGGGCCGCAGGCCGGCGCGGCCGGAACCCGATGCGGCTCTATCCCGACGGCCAGAACCGTTGGGAGCAGCAGCGTGACCGCCACTCGGGACCAGAATTTCATCGACTCCTCCTCAGGCCAGCCGCAGGCGAAGAACGCCGAGCACGAAGATCAGACCCTACCCGACGGCTCGAGGGGACGCAAGTCCACCCCGTGTTCTCGTCCACCCCGTGTTCTCGCTACGAGGCGAGTGCCGCCCCGGTAGCGGCCGAAGTCAAAGCAGGCAGGTCAGGGCGTATGGCGAATGGGCCCGGAGATGGAGTACGATGGGCCAACTTCGGCGGGCTGGCCTCGGCAGGAGGCGGAGAGGAGCAGGTATGTCCTATGACCTCGTGATCAAGAACGGCTGGGTGGTGGACGGATCGGGGTCGCCCCGATACCCCGCCGATGTCGGCGTGACGAAGGGCCGCATCGCCGCCATCGGCCGCATCCGGGAGTCTGCCCGCGAGGTCATCGACGCCGACGGGCACGTGGTGACGCCCGGTTTCGTGGACGGGCACACGCACATGGACGCGCAGGTCTTCTGGGACCCGCTCGGCACCTCCTCATGCTGGCATGGGATCACCACGGTCGTGATGGGCAACTGCGGCTTCACGCTCGCTCCCTGTGCCAAGGCGGACCGGCACATGGTCATTCGCAACCTCGAGCGCGCCGAGGACATCGCGGCCGAGGCGATGGAGGCGGGCATCGAGTGGCGCTGGACCACTTTCGCTGAGTTCCTCGATACCGTGGAGTCCCTGCCCAAGGGCATCAACTACTCCAGCTATCTGGGTCATTCAGCCCTGCGCACCTACGCGATGGGCGAGCGGGCCTTCAACCAGCCGGCCACCGAGGAGGACATGGCGGCGATGGAGCGCGAGCTGCGCGACGCCCTGCGCGCCGGCGCCATGGGCTTCACGACCTCGCGCTCGCCGAGCCACGAGACCCCGGACCGGCGCCCGGTGGCGAGCCGCGCCGCCTCGTGGGACGAGGTGCGGCGGCTGGTCGGCGTCATGGGCGAGTTGAACGCCGGGATCTTCGAGCTGGCCGGCGAGGGCGTCGACCGCTCCGGGGGAAATGCCGAGAAGATGCGCGAGTACCACGGACGGCTCCGAGACCTGGCCGTCGAGACCGGGCGCCCCGTGACGTTTGGCCTCTTCAGTCGGAGAGAGTCGCCGGACATCTGGCGTGCCTACCTCGCATTGCTCGATGAGACCGCCGCCGCGGGTGGCCGGATGTTCGCCCAGGTGCACAGCCGCTGGTTGTCCGCGGTGCTCTCATTCAAGACCCAGCTGCCCTTCGACCGGCTACCCGTGTGGAAGGAGCTGCGGGCGCTGCCGCTCGAGGAGCAGAAGCGCCGGCTGCGTGATCCGGAGCTGCGCCGCCGGCTGGTCGAGACCGCGCGCGAGCGGGAGGAGCGCCGCGCGATCGGCACCGAGGCGCGGCCCGCCGTCTACGACTGGATCTTCATCATGGACACCGTCGAAGGCCCGCATCGCTCCGTGGCGGACGTCGCGCGCCAGCGGGGCTGCGACCCGGTCGATGCCATGATCGACCTGGCCCTCGAGAAGGACCTCGAGCTCTTCTTCCTCCAGCCGATCGCCAACGAGGACCAGGACATTGCACTCGAGCTGATCAAGCATCCGCGCACGGTGGTGACCTTCTCGGACTCCGGCGCCCACGTCTCGCAGCTCATGGACGCCTCCCTGCAGACCCACCTGCTCAGCTACTGGGTGCGCGCGAAGCAGGTCCTCACGCTGGAGCAGGCGGTGCGCATGTTGACCTTCGACACCGCCACGCAGTGGGGCTTCGCGGACCGCGGCCTGATCCGCGAAGGCTTCGCCGCCGACCTCGTCGTCTTCGACCCCGACACCGTGGGGCCCGAGATGCCGGAAGTGGTGCGCGACCTGCCCGCCGGCGCCAAGCGTCTCGTCCAGCGGGCCCGCGGCATCTCCAGCACCGTGGTCAACGGCGAGGTGCTGCTGCGCGACGGCAAGCACACGGGCGCGCTGCCGGGGCGGCTCGTTCGCGGTCCGCTCGCCCACAGAGGCTGAGCGGGGGCGCCGCCGTCAGGGCCAGCGCTGCCGTCTCGGGCGCGGGGCGGCGCTGCCGGAAAGCTGGCCTAGCCGAGGGACTTGAGGAACTCCGCGTTCGTCTCGGTGAGCCGGAGGCGCTCCAGCATGGCCTCCATGGCCTGCACCGGCTTGGTGCCCGCCAGGGCGCGCCGGAGCAGGTGAATCTTCTTCATCTCGTCCTCGGTGAAGAGCAACTCCTCGCGCCGGGTCCCGGACCGCAGAATGTCGAAGGAGGGGAAGATCCGGCGGTCGGCCAGCTCCCGCGTCAGGTGCAGCTCCATGTTGCCGGTGCCCTTGAACTCCTCGAAGATGATGTCGTCCATCCGAGAGCCCGTGTCGACAAGGACCGTCCCGACGATCGTGAGCGAGCCGCCCTCCTCGAGCTTGCGTGCGGCGCCGAAGAAGGCGCGCGGCATCTGGAAGGCCCGACTGTCGATGCCGCCGGACATCGTGCGCCCGCGCGAGGTCAGCTCGTTGTTGTAGGCGCGGGTCATGCGCGTGAGCGAGTCGAAGAGGATCAGCACGTCCTGCTTCTGCTGGACCATCCGCTTGGCCTTGTCGAGGACCTGCTCCGTCACTTCGATGTGGCGGCGGTACGGGTTGTCGTTGCTCGAGGCGACGATCTCCGCCGACTTGCCGATCGTCACCCGGAAATCGGTGACCTCCTCGGGGCGCTCATCGACAAGGAGGATCATGACGGCGACTTCCGGATGATTGGTGAGCACCGCCTTGGCGATCTGCTGGAGGAGGATGGTCTTGCCTGTCCGGGGCGGAGCGACGATGAGCCCGCGCTGACCCCGCCCGATGGGCGCGATCAGGTCCATCGCGCGCATGGACAGCTCGGAGGCCGTAGTCTCGAGCCTCAGCCGCTCATGGGGCTGGATCGCGGTGAGGCTCTCGAAGCCGGAGGGCGAGGCGGCCGGGGGCGGCATGCGCGACGGCATCGGCCCGCGCGGGCCGAGCGGCGGACGCGTTCCTGGCCGGCGCGACCGCCGCGATCGCCTACTCAACTGATACGCTCATATCCGGAGGGCCTCCTGGCCGCATCGGTGGGTGGACGAGCCCGGCTCGCTCACGGGCTGGAGTACCGCCCGTTCGCTGCGCACGGGATGCCTATCAGCTTAGCTCAAAACGGCGCGGGAGCGATGGATCTGAAAGGCGGAGGGCGGGCTCGAGGTCTCGCCGGCAACCGCAGGCCGCTCCCCGGAAACGAGCACCGGGGAGCGGCCGATGGGCCTCCTCGTCAGCGGTCACGCAGGCGCCAGGCGCCTGCCGCGGTCCTTACGACCTGGGCGGGGCCATACCGCCAGGACCCGGGCCCCTGCGCTGCCACCAGGCCGCCTGGAGCGCCTTCAGCTTGTCTCGCTGCTCGGGCGTGAGCTGAGCCTTGGCCTGCTCGCCCGTGCGGATGGCGGCAATGTGCCAGTCGGCGCGGAGCCGCTCGATCTCCCGGACCTTGGCCTCCACCTTGCCCATGTCCACCGGATCACTCTGCCGCAGGCTCATCAGATCCAGGGTGGCGATCTGCCGATCGGCGGCGCGCTGGATGGCGGCCCGCCGGAAATCCATCCCCAGCTTCTGAAGCCCCTCGACCTGCTGCGCCGTCAGACCCAATTCTTGCCGATGACGCAGGGCCAGACCAATCACAGAGCGCCCGCGACCTCCGTGCCAGTGTCTGCCCTGACCGTGCCACCCGCCAAAGTGCCTCTCGCGCTGCATCGCGGAATGATCCCCCGGCCCACCCACGTCGGTGTGGGCCGCCGGCACCATGTCGGGCGGCTCTGCGGCCACTGGCATCGCCAGCCCAAGCACCAGCGCCAAGCCTCCAAGTACCTCGCTCATTCGCATGACATCCCTCCTGGGTTGAGTTGCGCAGGCCTCCAAGCCTGCTTGTGTCCGAGCGTGCGGCGGGCAGGTGAAGAGCGTATGTGCCCCGTGCAAAGGACTGTGAAGCCGCGGCTCGTCAGTCTCACCCGCGCCCGATGAATGGCATCTTTGTCGCCATGACGGTCAGGAACTGCACATTGGCATCCAGCGGGAGGCTCGCCATGTACACGACCGCCCGCGCGACGTTTTGAACGTCCATGGTCGGCTCGACCTCGATCGACCCGTTGGCCTGCTGCACGCCCTTGCTCATTCTGGCCGTCAGCTCCGTCGCGGCGTTGCCGACGTCGACCTGTCCGCAGGCGATGTCATACTTCCGGCCGTCGAGAGAGGTCGACTTCGTGAGGCCGGTGATCGCGTGCTTCGTCGACGTGTACGCGACCGAGTTGGGCCTCGGGGCGTGGGCCGAGATGGAACCGTTGTTGATGATGCGCCCGCCCCTCGGCTGCTGGCTCTTCATGATCTTGAAGGCCTCCTGCGTGCAGAGGAACGAGCCGGTCAGGTTGATGTCGACCACGGCCTTCCACCGCTCGTACGGCAGGTCCTCGAGCGGCACGGGCGGCGCGCCGATGCCTGCATTGTTGAAGAGCAGATCGAGCCGGCCGAACGTCTCCTTTGTCCTCGAGAAGAGCGCCCGAACGGACGCGGCATCGCCGACGTCGGTCGGCACGACCAGCGTCTGCGAGCCGGAGGATTTCCCCTCCGCGGCCGTGGCCTCCAGCGCCTCCTTGCGTCGGCCCGCAAGGACTACCGCGTAGCCCTCTTTCAAGAGCGCGAGCGCCGCATGCTTGCCGATGCCGCTTCCCGCGCCTGTTACGATCGCGACTTTCTCCGATGCAGTCATTTTGCAGATCTCCGCCTTTCTGAATCAACTGGCCTGAGAAGGATACAGCCGTCTGAGCTGAGGGCCTTGAGCGCCGGCGGCCGCAGCAGGCTTCCCACGTGATCGGCCCGGAACGGGGGTTGCGAGCTGGCCATGGGGCGTAGGCTAACGCAAGACCGGAAGCGCCAGGAATCGAGATTTGGGGCACGCTTGGCGGGGGGGCCGGTCGGAGGTCAAGGCCCCGGTGTTCGTGCCGGCCGGGTCAAGATCCCTTGGGCGGGTGACGGTCGACATGCTAGCCTCGGCTCGTCGAATGGCGATGGTGAACGGTCCCCGGATTGCTCGTCTGCGCACTACCCCAAGCCTTCTTGACCGCCGATTGATGCGCGGGCTTCCATGGCTGGGCCTGGCTGCCTTGGTCCTGTTCGTCATAGCAACCTTTACTCCCCTGGCCAACCACCTCAATGCTTGGATGGCCGGCTCGGCTCGATTGGAGCCATCGGACGCCATTGTGGTCCTGGGGCGTGGCGGTGCCGACAGCGATGCCGTCCTCACCAACCGATCCCTCCGGCGTGTGCTTCGGGGAATCGACCTCTACCGCGCTGCCCTTGCCCCGGTGCTGGTGTTCTCCGGCAGTCCTGAGGAAACCAGTGCCCGGACGGTGCTGGCACGGGGGCTTGGGGTCCCTGACGCGGCCATCCTGACCAGTCCCCCGGCTCGTACAACCAGGGAAGAAGCGGAGCTGCTCCGAAGACTGCTGCTCCCGCTCGGCCGGCAGCGCATCCTCCTCGTTGCAGACCCGATTGATATGCCCCGGTCGCGGGCCCTCATGGAGCGGGTGGGCTTCGCCGTGCTGCCCGCCCCCACGGCTGCAACCGGCCCATCTCAGCCGGAATCCCGCCTCGGCCTCGTGCGGGACATTTCCATAGAGCTGTCGGCCTGGGCTTACTATCGCCTGCTAGGCGCTCTCTGAGGTCCAGGCCTGGCCTCCCTGACCCTGGTGGGCATCGTCATCCTGACCTCTTGGGGGGCATACCTCGTGGGTACCCGGGGCATGGGCATGCGCCAATCCGACCTCTCGGGAGCCGCCACGGTGGTCCTGACCTACCTCGGCCTGACCGTCGTTTTCCTGCTGGGTAACCTCGCCGTGGGGATAGTCCTGATCCTGGGTCTCCGTGCCCTCACCCGCCAGTTCATCTCCATCTACATGCTCAACGACGCGACCCTAGCAGTCCTTTCGCTTCTGCAGGCGCTAATCTTTCAGTCCTGGCGTGAGCGGTCGACATGACTCGATGCCGCTTCGGGCCCGGCGTCCAAGCCCTGCGCTTTCCCTTGTTCTGATTCTGGCACTGCGACTATACTCCCTCCGAGGATAGTCCTGTTCCAGGGCGGCGCCTGCCGGCGACTCCCGCCGTTCCGCTCCTTGCAAGTCCGGTCCGGGCCGAGCGACGAAGCAGAGCCCAGGCGTAGGGGAAAAGGGGAACTTGGTGGCTTCCCTTCTCGATCCATCCACGGGCTTGCTGCAGCAAGAAGCCTTTCTTCACCTCATTCTCCGGGAAACCGGGCGTGCCACCCGGTACCGAGACTTCTTCTCCCTCTTCCTGTTCAGGCCCGATATTCCTGACGATGAATCCGACTCCGCGGAAAGGATCGCGACGGCGCTCTCGAGGAAGATGTCCGAGTTCGTGCGCGTGACTGACCTCGTGGGCCATTTGCCAGAGGGCATCGGGATTCTGCTCCTTCATACAGGACATGTCGAGGCCATACGCGTGGCCGAGCGCGTTCGGACCGCGGTCGCGCAGCTGGAGTTTCGAAGTGGCGGCCCTTCACCGAGAGCAGTGACCATCAGCGCGGGAACAGTCTCGTTTCCGCGGGACGGACAGTCGCCGTCGACTCTTCTCTCCCGAGCGGGACGATATCTGCGGCAGGCCCGGCAACGCGGGGGCGACAGCGTCGTGTACGGTAGTTAGCCGACCCGTCGCCGACTAGCCAGTCCCGGCGGCACGCCACGGGGTCGCCTCAATCAAGTTCGTGTAGCGCACAGCGTCACGGGGCCCTCCAGATGATCTTGCCGCCTTCGTTCCCGAGCCAGAGACGCGGCGAGCCGTGGTCCCGGACGCCGACCAGGACCCGCACACGGTCACTCGAATCCATGACCTCCAGGCTCGATGTCCCATCGCCCGAGACGGAGATCCGCGCGCGCTGCTTGCCGTCATCGTTGTGGAGTCTCAGAAACGCGGAGCTGGGATTCTGCGTGGTGCCGAGGGTCGCCCGGACCTGGCCCCGGGCATCGCGCAGCACGAATTCCTCAGCTTCGACGGTTCTGAACGGGCGATGCGGAGGCGCCTGGCCCATCAGCGGAGTGACCACGGCTCCGAGGAGGATGAGCAGGCTCACCCGTCGTAACCACCGATTCTGCCGCTCCAGCCGCTCGAGACGTCTCGTCAGCGTGTCCAGCGTGGGCTCGGTCATCAGTGCCTCCGAGTGAGAGGTCCGCCAGCCCTCAGGGCCCGGCAGGGCGAGGGCGCGGTCTCGAGTGCGGGCGATTATTCCTCGACGCGAAGCAGACGGCAAAATCCCCGGCTTTGATCGCCCGCAGGATCGCGTCCGCATTGCGCGTCGCATTCACCTCGATCCAGGCGCGGCCAATGTGCTCCTCTCCGTGGGAGTCGTCCGTGGCCACCTTCGGAAGCGCGATGGCGTCCACGTCGTACTCTGGCTGATAGACACCGGTGTCGGTAATCTCCACGGCATGGATAGGGAACCCATCCCTGCTGATACCGCGGATCCGACGCACCGTCTGCTCCACGGTCAGCACGTATCGCCCCGGGTGGTTCAGGATGTAGAGCGTCTCGGTATCCCCCGTCACCTTGCCCACGTGCTGCGACAGCGGGCGATAGTCCAGCTCGACTCCAGGCAGGACGAGCATGCGAGCGTCGCCTGGGGGAATGCGGAACCAGTAGTCGTTCTGGATGCGGTCTTCGTGGTCGGTGATGGCCAGGAAGTCATACTCGAGCTCGCGGTAGCGGTCGATCACGTCTGCGATCGAATGCCGACCGTCCGAGAAGGTGGTGTGAGCGTGCAGGTTGCCTTTGAGAGTAGCCATGCTCGCGCCCCCTCTTATCCCGGCATGTTCAGGCCGTCAAGGACGGATCCGGACTGGCCGGTAAGGTGCCGGGTCCGCCGTAGATTTTCCCAATTACCGATTGGGTTTCGCGCGCGATCAGGCCAATCCCTTCGCTATCACGGCTCCGAGCTGTGGTATTTTGGTCTTGCGTTCCGAATGGATCTAAGCAGAATGGGAAATTCAAGGGAGCGATGTCGAACGAGATTACAGAATGGGACGATCGGTCCGTCGCGATCAGCCAGAGGTGAAGCGCGCGAGCGCCTCGCTCAACTCCCGGAGCGCAGTTGGCTTGGTGATGATGTCGACCGCTCCCAGCTCGCGAGCCCGGCGGGTCTCCTCGGTTTCAGCATGAGCCGAGAGGATCACAACAGGCAGGTTCGGGTGGCGAATTCGGACGCGAGACAACACGGTGAGTCCGTCGAGTCCCGGCATGACCAAATCGAGGAAGACACCATCGACCGTCGTCGATTCGAGCACGTTGAGGGCTTCAACCCCATCCAGGGCCACGAGCACGTCATGCCCTTCGAAGCGCAAGACGTCCGCCAGTACCTGGGCCACCGAAGGATCGTCCTCGACCACGAGTATTCGCATGGGAGGCTCCGCCCCGGGAGTATCGGGGTTGGGGCCTCGCTCGTCAAGGGCTAACATTCGGAACTCCCTATGGCATCCGATACCGTCCTCGTGATCGGCGGCGACCTCCGAAGTCGGGACGCGCTCACGCGTACCGTCACGGAGATCGGCTACTCGGCCCTGGCCGTAGGCAGCCTCCCCGACGCGCTGGCCCTGGTGTCGAGCTTGCGTCCGCAGGCAATTCTCGTGGACCTCGACGAGGCGGAGGCGGGCGCGCTCGACCTCATTCAGCAGATCCGTCTGGAGACCCTCGAGGCACCCCTGGTCGTTCTGTCGAGGGCCAACGACGCGACGCTGGCCGTCAAGGCGATGCGCGCTGGCGCGTGCGACTTTCTCGTCAAGCCCGTGCTGTCGCAGGCGCTCCGCGATGCCTTGAAACGTGGCTTCACCCACAATGGCGGTGACCCCGCCCTGGCCCTGGCCTCGACCTCGGTCGCCGAGAGCGACCGCTCCGCTTTCAACCTGGAGCTGCTCTTTCGCGGGAGCGGGCGGATGCGGGCGGTCGAGGACATCGTGCGCCGGGCGGCCGACACCAACGTCACCGTGCTTCTCGAGGGCGAAAGCGGGGTCGGCAAGGAATTGGTAGCCCGGGCCCTTCATCAGATTTCCGGCCGGCTCGATAAGCCTTTCGTCAAGGTCAACTGTGCCTCACTACCGGCGGAGCTCCTCGAGTCCGAGCTGTTCGGGCACGAGAAGGGCGCATTCACCGGCGCGCATCGCCGCAAGCCGGGCAAGTTCGAGCTCGCTCACCGTGGCACGTTTCTCCTCGACGAGATCGGGGAGATGCCGCTCAGCCTCCAGGCCAAGCTGCTCCACGTCCTCCAGGATGGGAAGTTCTTCAGCGTCGGCGGAACCGAGCTGATCACGGCAGACGTGCGGCTGATCGCTGCCACCAACCGGAACCTCGCCGCCCTCGTGGGCAGTGGCGAGTTTCGGGAGGATTTGTACTACCGACTCAACGTGGTCACGATTCCTATCCCCCCGCTGAGGACGCGCCGGGAAGAGATCCCGGCCCTGATCCAGCACTTCGTTGGCAAGTTCTGCCAGCAATACAACCGCGACACGCCGACCCTCTCGAAGGAGACGACTCGGCTCTTCCAGGAATACACCTGGCCAGGCAACGTCCGCGAGCTCGAGAACATGATCAGGCGGCTGGTAGTGCTTCAGAGCGAAGCCCTGGTCCAGGAGGAAATCGCTCTGCGGACCGAAAAGCCCCAGGACATCACGCCTCATCCCCCGGCTCCGCCCAAGGACCAGAATCCTTCGCGCCCGGGCAGAGACCTCGGGCTGAAGGACATCGCCAAGAAGGCCGCCATGGCAGCCGAGGCTGCCGCGATCAAAGATGTGCTCGAGCGGGTGAGATGGAACCGCGCCGAGACGGCACGGCTGCTGAAGATCAGCTACAAGGCTCTCCTCTACAAAATCAAACAGTGCGGCCTCGACGATCCTCGGCATGACGTACGTGAGAAATAATTCTACTATATAGGAATTTTAATTCCCTAAAGCGCCTTGTAATTACCCTCTTATTCCCACTCTTTCCTCCTGCCGCAGCTCCCCTCCCATCCCGGATAGGCCAAAAAGCTCTATCCTTAACACTACTTCGCTCGGTTGGTCGAAGATCAACCAAGATCGATCTTCGGTGGGCGCAGAATTTGCTTCTCCCATGCATGCCTCGTCGGGCGTGGTCTCAGGGCGGGGTAGAGTGATGTCTCATCAATGGGTTACGACACGATGAAGACTGAGTATGGAACGAGGATTCGCTGTGGGTCAAATTTCATGTGTCACCGCCGACGCCCAGTAAGACACCGATGATCCGCTCCGCCCGGAGTCCATCGCAAGAGGCGATCCCGGAGAATCTTCTCTCCAGCGTGCTACATGAGGAGGCCTTCGAGCGCTTGCTGAGCCGGGAAACGGAGCGGGCGATCCGCTATCGGGATGTTTTTTCTGTCTGCCTGCTGAAGCCTGACCTTTCCGACGACCTGGGCGGCGGCGCCGAGCGGTTGAGGCAGGCCGTTTCGGACAAGGTCGGCCAGTTTCTGCGCTCCACGGACCTGGTTGGCCATGTGGCTCAGGGCATCGCGGTGATCCTGCTCAACACCAGTGGCCGCGACGCAACCGGGGTGGCCGAACGCATCAGGTCGAACATCGAGCAGGTGGCCTTCTCCGAGAGGCCCGAGGGGCCGCCGCGGCGGCTGACGGTCAGCGTCGGAGAGATCTCCTTTCCGCACGATGGACACAGTGAGACGCTTCTGCTGCTCCGGGCGCGCGCCAATCTCCAGGAAGCGGCCCTGCGCGGCGGCAACCAGGTCGTCTACGGCGCAGGCAACCGAGACGAGCCATCGATCTCCTGAGGACGCCCGGACACATGAAATCCGTCATCCTAGACGAGACACTGGATCTGTCGTCTCGGCTGCGGCCATTGCTCATGGGCCGCGGTTGGAAGGTCCAGTGCGTCTGCTCGCTGCAGGAACTCGAGCTCACGGCGAGCCTCCACGAGCCGCCCGAGCTGCTCATTGTCAACCTGACAGGAGAAGTCACGGCCTGGCAGATTTCCCGCTACCTCCAAAGTCGCCCCGTCGCGAGAGCCGGCCTCGTCCTCGTGGATCGCCATCCGGGGCCGGGACTCGAGATGCTCAGCGCCCACTCCGGCTTCGAGTTCGTCGAGCGCGACGATTCCGCCCGGGTCGACGCCTGGCTCGATCGCGTCACCGGAAAGCTGGCCTCCGTGGGCTCACCGCCGGCTGCGGCTTCCGGGGTCGCCAACGAAGCCTACCGTGGAATCATCGGACAGTCATCAGAGCTCCGAGAGGTCCTCGCCAAGATCGACAAGGTAGCCGGCGGCGATGCCAACGTCTGCATTATGGGCGAAAGCGGTACCGGTAAGGAGCTCATCGCCCGCGCGATCCACCAGAACAGTCCCCGGCGGGATCGGCCGCTCGTGACGCTGGACTGTACCGCGATACCGGAAGGCCTCATGGAGAGCCACCTCTTCGGCCATCGTCGCGGCTCATTCACCGGCGCCGTCGAGCATCGGAACGGGGTCTTCGCTCTGGCCCATACCGGCACGCTTTTCATCGACGAGATCAGCGAGCTGCCGCTCCCGTTGCAGGCCAAGCTGTTGCGGGTCATCCAGGCGCACGAATTCGTGAAGGTAGGCGGCAGCAAGCCGATTCGGACGGACATTCGCCTCATTACCGCCAGCAACAGGGACTTGCGCGAGGCGGTCGCCGATGGCACATTCCGGGCGGACCTGTACTACCGGATCGCTGTCGTCATGATCCAGCTTCCACCGCTCCGAGAGCGGCGCGACGATATTCCGCGGCTGGTGGAGCACTTCCTCGAAAAGTTCAGCACCGTCCACCGAAGGACGGTGCCGACGGTGACTCCGAAGGCCCTGGAGCTCTTGACGTCATATAGCTGGCCGGGTAACATACGGCAGCTTGAAAACTGCATCGAGCAGGCGGTCGTCCTCGCAGACGACGACATCATCGATGTCGATGTGCTGTCGCTCGACGACCGCGAACCAAAGAAAGCGGCGGCGGTCAGAGAGCTCACGCCGCCCCGTCTGACACTGCGCGAGGTGGAGCAGGAGCATATCCTGCGAACCCTGCGCTTCGCGAACGGGAACCGTACCCGGGCAGCCGGACTGCTGGGAATCAGCCTCCGCTGCCTCCAGTACAAGCTGAAGTCCTATGCGCAGGAGGGGCGCGAGGCACTCGAGCCTTTCGACGGCGCGCAGGCGAACTGACCAAAGGAGGCCGAGGATGGCGAGCTTCTTCCGCTGGTTGGTCGCCCTGCCGACCATGACCCTTCTGCTCTGCTCCCTCTCGGCGTCTCCCGTCCGTGCCCAGACCCAGAGCACCGACAAGGACTTCATCGTCGGGCCGGAAGACGTGCTCGACATCCAGGTCTGGGACAACAAGGACTTGAACCAGGTCGTCTTCGTGCGACCGGATGGGAAGACCTCTCTCCCCCTGGTAGGCGAGATCCAGGCGGCGGGCAAGACCGTGCAGGAACTCCAGGATTACCTGTCCGCGGTCTATGCGAAGACCATCAAGGGCGCCGCGGTCACCGTCATCATCCGGGACATCAAGAGCAGGCCGGTTTACTTCGTCGGCGGATTCGGTAAGCCCGGCGCCATGCAGCTCATGCGTGACTTGACCCTGCTCCAGGCTGTCGCTCTCGTGGGAGGGGTCACGCCCGCTGCCGACGCGGAAAAGGGATTCGTCCTCCGAAAGGACAAACTCATTCCCGTCGATTTCAACAAGCTCATGCAGAGGGGGGACCTCAGTCAAAATATCAAGCTTGAGCCGGGCGACTCGGTGGTAGCTCCGGTCGCCGATCTCGTCTACCTCCAGGGCGAGGTCAAGGCCCCGGGCGCGGTGAAGTACACGCAGGACCTGACCGTCCTCAGGGCCATCACCCAGGTGGGAGGCCTCACCCCCCTGGCCGCCGGAGGGCGGGTGGATATCCTCCGGGGGAAGGGAGAAAAGAAGGAGCGCATCAGGATCGATGTTGATAAGATGATGCGGGCCGGGGACGAGAACCCCGATGTCCTCGTGAAGCCCGACGACATCATCTTTGTGCCCCAACGACTCTTTTAGGCGCGGCGCGGCTTCTAGAGAGGAGGCGTCGGCTCGACTCCTCCCGTTACTAATCCTTTCTCTCGCAGTTCTCTCCGTCTGGCCCGTCTTCGGGCTTCGATCTGCGGCTTGGGCTCAGGTATCGCCCTCCACCACGACTGAAGGATCGGGTGCGCCTGAGGGGGGAACGACCGGAGCACCGCCTCAAACCCAAGGGCAGCCACCGGCACCCATCCAGCCTCAACAGCCCATCTTTGTCCCCCAGTATCCGTCCCAGTATCCGCCGGGGTTTCAGCGTCCCCAGGCCCAGCCTCCGTTCCCGGGAGCACCGACGCCAGCTGGCCCCGCTGGAACGGGGGGGGCCTATCCAGTGCCCCCGTGGACTCCACCCGTCGCGCCACCACCCTCTCAAACCCACCCGCCGGGGGCACTTCCACCGGCAGTCCTAACGATGGGACCCGGCAAGCTATTCGAGATTCATCCAGCCGTCGGGTTGACCGAAGCTTGGACCGATAACTTCAACGTGAGCAGCAACCGGCCGCAGCAAAACTACCGGACCACTCTGGATCTGGGACTGAATCTCATCATGAATGCTGCTCTCACCAAGGGATTCCTCGCGAGCAGCTCCGGGCTCACCTACGATACGGCGGACAGTTCGAAAGGCATCAAGGTATTCCCGACCATCAGCGCCGGTGTCACGCAGCTCCTGAGCCCGCGGCTTACCATGACCGCCATCGAGTCCTTCACCCGGAACGACGATCCCGGCCAAGCCGACCGCTTTGGGCTGAGGCGCGAGCGGCAGACATTCACGAGCAACACTTTCGGCGTCTCCGCCGCCTACCTGATAGACTTGCTCGCGACGGAGGCCCACTACAACAACTCGATCTTCATGAGCGGCGGCACCGACACGGTTTCCCACGTCCTCGGGGCCAGCGCCAGCACTCGGATCGGCCCCTCGAATACCGCGCAGGCGGGCTACGAATTTTCCTACAGCAAGACCACTCGGAGCGACTCGGATAGTGTCAACGGAAGCTCCAGTCCGGACCATTCTACGGGAAACACGATCTACGGATCGCTGTCCCGCCAGATCAGCCAGTATTCGTCGGCTGGCATCTCGAGCTCCTACACGATTCAATCGGCCAATGACGCGCGAATCTGGAACGTCTCGCTCTTCTCGACGTATGGTCTGCCGACGGGCCTGTCTGTCTCGAGCAGCGTCGGCTACAGCCTTCTGAGCTCGGACAACCAGAAGAATACCTCGGGCATTACCACCAATTCGACCCTGAGCTATCGCTTCACGCGCGCGGTCGTGTCAGTGGGGGTCTTCCAAGACTTCCGCCAGACCGGCCTCGAGGGCCAGAATTTCGGTATCGTGCAGACGACAGGCTTTACAGGGAGCTTCTTCTACACGTTCACACCCTTCATGACCGGGAATATCTTTGCGGGCTACAGCACGAACGACTTCACCGGGGTCGGCAATAACGCGTCCACTCCATCCTCGAACACCCTTACCGCCGGCGCCGGACTCAACTGGCAGATTCTCCGCTGGCTCTCGAGCAGCTTGCGATATACCTACACGCTGCGGAGTTCCGGGTCCGGAGGTAGTTCCGTCTCCGGGAACGGAGACATCTCCGAGAACCAAGCGTCTCTCAATCTCTCCGCAAGCTTCTAGACCGTTCCGTTCTGTCGCAGAATTTGCCTCAGGCCATGCAATATGTGCGCGGGAGCAGCTTTTCATAACTTCTTGATTCTGTGTCGGATTAGTTCTCGATCGCGCACGTCGTTCCGGTGACCGCGCAGATTTGAACCGAATGGAAGCGAGTTTCCACATCAGGGCAGTAAAGTTCTCCGTCGCTTCTTGGAGTGAATTCATATAAATCAGTGTCTTGGCTTCCATGGCTTTTTCCCGATGGTGGCATCTCCCTTGCCTTTCAACAACGCCGGCTATGCTCAGAATCTTTCGACATTACATTCCAGGACTCGCTGCCATCCTCCTCGTCGGGGATTCGGCAGTGATCGTCGGTTCCTTCCTGATCACGGTAACCTTAGGAACATGGGTGGGGACAGGCCCTCACTCCCTGATGTTGGGCTTGGTCGGCAGCATAGCGATCTTCCTCCTTTATCTGGGCGATCTCTACAACACCCGATTGCCTCTCGGCCGCCGCGAGTTAGTCGCTCGGGTCTTGACCTGCCAGGCCCTCGCCGGACTTTTTGTCGCGGCCATCGGATTCGCCTTTCCGAGCGTCCGACTGGGCCGGAGCGCTTTCCTCGAGATCGGCACGACCATGACTGTCGGCCTACTGGTCTGGCGTTCGGCATGGCTGGGGCCGTGGTCGCTCGGGCGAATGACAATCCGGGTGCTGGTGGTGGGATCGGGCCCCATCGCCCAAGTGATCGCTGATCTTGGGCCTACGAGCGCCCGCCCGTTCACGATCATCGGATTCCTCGACGACGACCCGGCCGCCGCGGACTCCATCCCACAAGGCCATGCGCTCCTAGGAAAAACCAAGGATCTCTCAATTCTCGTGGAGGAGATGCATCCGGATCTCATCGTCATTGCCCAGATGGATCGTCGCGGACACTTCCCGGCGCAGTCCCTGCTGGAGTGCCGGCTCAGGGGCATTGCTGTCGAGGATTGGCCCGCCTTTTACGAGAAGGCCACTGGGAAGATCCTGGTCACCGCGCTGCGGCCCAGCTGGCTCGTGTTTGCCGACGGCTTCGTGAAGACCCCGCGCACCGAGATCATCAAGCGCCTGTTCGATGTGACTCTTGCGTTCGTGGGGCTCGTTCTGGCCGCACCGGTCATGGCACTGGTGGCCGTTGCTATCACCCTCGAGTCCGCGGGGCCCGTCCTCTTCCGCCAGCCTCGCTCCGGCCAGAATGGCTGTGTCTTCATCCTGAACAAGTTCCGGTCCATGCGCGAAGATGCCGAGAAGGATACCGGCCCGGTGTGGGCCAAGCAGCGCGACCCGCGCGTAACTCGCGTTGGCGCCTTCCTCCGCCGGACGCGGCTCGATGAGCTCCCCCAGCTCTTCAATGTCTTGCTGGGCCATATGAGCTTCATTGGCCCGCGTCCAGAGCGGCCGGAGTTCGTCTACGAGCTCCAGAAACAGATTCCCTTCTACATGAAGAGGCTTTCGGTGAAGCCCGGCATCACCGGCTGGGCCCAGGTCAAATACCGCTACGGGGCCTCGGTTGACGACTCGCTCGAGAAGCTGCAGTACGACCTCTATTACATCAAGAACCTGTCGCTTTTCCTCGACCTCCTGATCTTGCTGAATACCGTTCAGGTCGTGCTCTTCGCTCGTGGTCGCTGACCATTCCCGAACCCAGCCCCACCTCAAGGAGACGGTAGCCGATGGACATTCTGAATACGTTGAAGCAGGTCGCGCTGTCGCTCTTCATGCGTCGAAAGAAGTGGCTCATACTGACGACTGCGCTGGCGCTGACAGTGCTCGTGCCTGCGGCCTATCTGCTGTCGAGGGAGCCGCCGCGGTTCCAGACCGTGGCCACCATCTTTCTCGAAAGCAAGTCCGGATCGCCGCTGTTTCAGGAATTCTCTCCCTTCCGACCTCTATCGGTTCAGCTCGCCATCCTCCAGAGTCGAATCCTGGCTCAATCTGTCATGGAGGCCCTCCCGCGCGCGTCCGTCGAGGAGCTCATCACGAATCGCTACAATTATGACTACTCGGTCGAGCTTCAGAACTGGTTTCGGCGGCTGCGGGGGGCGTCGCCCATCGTCGAGAGCCCCGAGGTCCGCGCCCTCGAGGAGCTCCGGAACGCTCGCGTCGGCTTCAATCCGCAGGGAGCTTCAGGGATAGTTCAGATTCGCGCTGATGCCTCCAATCCGAGAGTCGCCCTGGACATCGCCAATACCTACATCGAGGTCCTCCTGGCGCGGACCCGTTCCTTCAATGTTGACGACGCGAAGAGCACCAGAGAATTCCTGGCCCAGCAGAATGCCCAGGTGGGCGAGGCACTTCAAACAAGCGAGAAGGCCTTTCAGGAGTTCACCATGGCGAAAGGAGGAATTCGGCTGCCAGATCGCGTCACCGACATCGCCAGCCGGCTGAACCAGCTCGAGACGACGGTCGCCGAGGTGCAGACCAATAAGAGCATGAGCCAGACGCGGTTGACCGCCTTGCGTGCAAAGCTTGATGCCATGCCCGCGCCGGCCAAGAGCGTCAACACTGCACCGCCGGCCCAGACGCAGCGGCTGCGATCGAGGCTGACCGCGTTCGAGGGCCAGCTGGCGGAGGCCAGATTGCGCTTCACCGACGATCATCCGCGCGTGCGCCTGCTCCGTCAACAGATCGCCGACGTCCAGCGGGAACTCGGTGACGCGGTCAAGGACTCGACGTCCGCCGATCTTGCGGGGAGCGCAGTTCCGGAACAGGACCGGAATGCTTTCGCGGAGATGGTCGCGGCCTTGGATACCTCCGTCGTTTCTCTCGCCGGCCAGGAAGCCGCTCTCCGGGACCAGATCGCCGGCCTTCGACGCAACCTGTCCGGACTGTCAAAGGACGAGCTGGAATACCGTCGCCTGGCGTCCGAGGTGGATACGAACCGCCGCCTCGCTACGGTGATCCAGGAGAAGCTCGGCGGCTCCCGCATTCGCGAGCAGGGTGAGATGAGCGTGGTCAAGGTGATCGACCCCGCAAGCACCCCCATTCCTGCCGTCAACCAACGGCGCCTGAAGTTCCTGGGCATCGCTCTCGCGATCGCCCTCGTGCTAGGCGTGGTGGGCCCCGGCGCCGCCGAATACATCAACCGCCCCCTGCAGACGGAGCAGGACATTCAACAGTCAACCGGGCTGGCGATCCTGACTGTCGTTCCGCGGGTCGACTCCCGCCGTCCGGTATTCGCCACTGCAGGAGAGAATCAATCCCACGAGTCACGCCACCAGGATTACATCCTGTTCGTGGATGCCTTCCGACGGCTGCGGGTGGAGCTCCAGATGCTTGGCGAGGACATGCCACTGCGCCGAATCCTGGTGGCAAGCGCCCTGCCGGGTGAAGGTAAATCCACGGTTACGTACAACCTCGCCCTCGCCTTTGGCGAGATCGGGAAGCACGTCATCATCGCCGACGCCGACTTTCACCGCCCCACCCTGCATCGCACCGCCAAGACCAGGAACGAGAAGGGGTTCACCGACCTCCTGGCGGGCACGAGCGGTCTTCATGAGTCGACGACGGCCATCAGCGAGCAGGTACGCCTCGCCCCTCGCGGCACCGCCCTCAGCATCCCGGCCCGTGTCGGGCTCGGCACTCGCCGGCTGACCGAGGTCCTTGTCAGCATGGAAGCGGAGGCCGATTATATCCTCATCGATTCGTCGCCCATCTTGCTGGTGCCGGACAACCTCTACATCGCCTCGGCCGCCGACGGCGTTCTCCTGGTGGTCGACGCCGGATCCACCCGTCCACGTGAGCTTCTCAAGACGAAAGAGGCCATTGAGCGGACAGGAACACCAATCGTCGGCGTCATCCTGAATCGCGCGCCGCTGAGGCAGACCAACTACTACTACAAGCAGTACATGACGTACTACAAAGCCTGATTGCCAAGCCGGCCAAAAGGAGATCCTGAGTGAGCGCGTGGAAGGAGATTCTCGAGCGCAAGATCACCGATCGCACGGCCCGGGTCCATGTCATTGGCCTCGGCTATGTGGGACTGTCCCTCGCCGTGGAGCTCGCCAAGGCCGGCTTCACGGTGCGTGGGATCGACGTCGATCTGGAGCGCGTGACCCGGCTGAACCGCGGCCAGTCCTACCTGAGCGATATCGCTACCGAGACGCTAGCCCCCCTCGTCGCCGAGGGCCGGCTTGCCGCGACCACCTCGTTCGATGAGGTCGAGCAGGCCGACGCCCTCATCATCTGCGTGCCCACCCCGCTCCGCAAGAGCAAGGAGCCGGACATCTCCTTCATCGTGGCGGCGCTGGAAAGCCTCCTGCCTCACCTTCGCCCGGGCCAGCTGCTCGTGCTCGAGAGCACCACCTTCCCCGGAACCACCGAAGAGGTCGTCCTGCCGCGCCTGGAATCCCTCGGGATGGTTGTCGGCAACGATCTCTTCCTGGCCTTCTCTCCCGAGCGCGTCGATCCGGGCAATCGCCGCTTCACCACGGCCAATATCCCCAAGGTGGTGGGCGGCGTCACCCGCAGCTGCACCGAGCTGGCTTCGAGCCTCTACCGCCACGTCACCGTCAGCGTGTTCGAGGCCTCCAGCCCGCGCGTGGCCGAGACGGCCAAGCTCCTCGAGAACACCTTCCGCAGCGTGAATATCGCGCTGGCGAACGAGCTCGCCTTCGCCTGTCGCAAGATCGGCGTCGACCCCTGGGAAGTCATCGAGGCCGCAGCCACCAAGCCCTTCGGCTTCATGCCCTTCTATCCCGGTCCCGGCATCGGCGGCCACTGCATCCCGGTCGACCCGCTCTATCTGTCCTGGAAGGTCCGGCTCACCGGCTACGAGGCCCAGTTCATCGCGCTGGCCGACCAGATCAATCGCGCCATGCCCGAGCACGTCGTCAACCTCGTCGGCTCCGCCCTGAATGATCATGGGCGCGCCATTCGTGGGGCCTCCATTCTCGTCCTTGGCGTGACCTACAAGGCCGACGTCAACGACATCCGCGAGTCTCCCGCACTCGAGATCATCGAGCTGCTTGCCCGGCGAGGGGCTCAGATCAGCTATGCGGATCCCTTCACACCGCAGCTCACGCTCGACGGTCTCAAGCTCTCGGCGGTTGAGCCCTCCGGGCAGACGCTCGCCGCGGCCGACTGCGTGCTCATCCTCACCAACCACTCACGGTTCGACTACGGGGCGATCGCCGAGCGGGCCTCGTTGGTGGTGGACACTCGGAACGCCATGAAGACCTTCCGCGGCGGGCGAGCTTCGATCGTCACCCTCTGAGACCTTGAGATGACCATGGTCCTCGTGACGGGCGGCGCCGGGTTCATCGGCTCCCATCTTGTCGAGCGGTTGCTCGACACGGGAGCCGCCGTCCGTATCCTGGACAACCTTTCCACCGGTTCGCTCCACAATCTGCAAGGCGCCGCGCACCGTGTCCGGACTCAGGCGGATAGCTCCCGAGGTATCCCGAATGGAGGCCGGCTCGAGGTCGTCATCGGCGATATCCGTGACGGTGCGCTTGTTCGGAAAGCGACCCGCAGTGTCGACGCCGTCTTTCACCTGGCCGCTGTCCCGAGTACGGCCCTGGGCGACCGGATGAGCCCCTCGGAGCTCGAGACCGTCAATGTCCAGGGCACGCTGAACGTGCTCCAGGCGGCGGTCACGGAGGGTGTAGGGCGACTGATCTTCGCCTCCTCTGCATCGGTGTACGGCACCCCTGAATCAGTCCCCGTATTCGAAGATTGCCCACCGAAGCCGGAGTCGCTCTTCGCCGCCTCCAAGCTGGCGGCCGAGATGTACTGCCGGACTTACAGCACAATCCACAAGCTCGAGGTCGTCACCCTCCGCTACTTCACCGTGTACGGACCGCGCCAGGTCAGCGCCACGGATGGCGCGCTGATCCCCGAGCTGATCGAAGCGCTCCGTCAGCACCCGACGGCCCTGGCTCGCGATAGGGCCACGGAGGAAGATCTCACATATGTGGATGATGCGGTGGAGGCCACCTGGGCCGCTGCCGCCGCGCCACAGGCCGCCGGTCATTCCATCAACATAGGCTCAGGTCGGATGGCGTCCGTGCTCGAGATTCTCCACCTCCTCCACCACCTGCTGAAGCTTTCCCCGGTGGAAGGCGTGAGCCCCACTCCGGCCCGGTCCTCCCAGCTCCAGGCCGCGACCACCCTGGCCGCCCGACTGCTCGGCTGCACGCCCCGGGTCTCGCTTGCGATGGGGCTCACCCGCGTCGTCCGGGCGCTGACCGATCCAGAGCTGTTCGACGACATGGAGCTCATTGGAGTGCGTACGCAATGAAAAACGCGCTGACGTTCGACGTCGAAGAGTACTTCCATGCCGAGGCGTTCGCCCGCACGCTCCGCCCGGAGGAGTGGCCGGGCCTGGCGAGCCGAGTCGTGGACACGACCCAGCGCCTTCTCGACATGCTGGACTACGCCAATACCCGTGCCACCTTCTTCGTCCTCGGCTGGGTCGCGGAGCGATATCCGGCGCTCGTTCAGGAGATCGCCGCCAGGCATCACGAGATCGCCTGCCATGGCTACGGCCACCAGATGATCAACCGTCAGACTCGCCAGCAATTTGCCGAGGATGTGCGGCGGGCCAAGGCCACCATCGAGGACGCCGCCGGCGTCGCGGTGATCGGGTACCGCGCGCCGACGTTCTCGGTGATCAGGGGAACGCTCTGGAGCCTCGAAGTCCTCTGGGAAAATGGCTTTCTGTACGATTCCAGCATCTTCCCGATCGTCCACGATCGGTACGGCATTCCGGATGCCCCTCGCTTCCCGTACCGCGTACCGATGATCAATGTCAACGGGAGCGCCAACGGGAACGGCAACGCACACGGGCACGCCATCGCCGAGTTCCCGCTGTCCACGATCAGCGTCCTCGGGCACCGCCTGCCCATCGCCGGAGGCGGATACTTCCGGCTGCTGCCGTATGCGGTGACCCGACGCCTGATTCAGCGCCTGAACGCGCGCGAGCATCAGCCCGTCATCGTCTACCTGCACCCGTGGGAGCTGGATGTCCACCAGCCGAGGATGCGCGTCGGCTGGCTCACCCAGATGCGCCATTCGGTCAACACCCACACCACCGAGGCCAAGCTCCGCTGCTTGCTCAAGGACTTCCGGTTCGCGCCCGTCCGCGAGATTCTCACCCAGGGCGGCGTCCTGACGGCGAGGGAGACGCGGTGAAGATCACGGCCATCGTGGGCGCCAGGCCCAACTTCGTGAAAATCGCTCCCATCGTGGCCGACTTGCGCACGCGGGCGGACGTGGTCACCACGCTGATCCACACGGGCCAGCACTACGACGGTCCCATGTCCGACGCCTTCTTCGCCAACCTCGAGCTGCCTGACCCGGACGTGAACCTCCAGGTGAAAGCCTCGAGCGCCGCGGCCCAGATCGCCGAGATCATGCTGCGCCTCGAACCCGTGCTGGCCGAAGCTCAGCCGGACCTGGTCGTCGTGGTCGGCGACGTGAACTCCACGCTGGCAGGGGCACTCACGGCGGCCAAGCTCGGCCTCCGGCTGGCTCACGTGGAGGCGGGGCTCCGGAGCTTTGATCGAAGCATGCCGGAAGAGATCAACCGGGTTCTCACTGACTCGATCTCCGATCTGCTCTTCACCACCGAGCGGACAGCCAACGAGAATCTGATGCAGGAAGGGATCCGGCGCGACCGGATTCATTTCGTCGGGAACGTGATGATCGACACGCTGTTCCGGTACCGCGAGCGGGCCCGCCAGTCCTCGATCCTCGAGTCGCTCGGGGTCGAGGCCGGAAAGTACAGCCTGCTCACCCTGCACCGGCCCAGCAATGTCGACACCGAGGGGGCGCTCCGCTCTCTGCTCGGGGCTGTCGCCCGGATCCAGGCGGAGATGACCGTCGTGTTTCCGGTGCACCCGCGCACACGGGGACGCCTCGAGGGCCTCAACGGCAACATGCCGGCCATGACTAACCTCCGGCTCGTGGATCCTCTCCCCTATCTCGATTTCCTGCAGCTCATGGCCAATGCGCGCTGTGTGCTGACCGACTCGGGCGGGATCCAGGAGGAGACCACGGCGCTGGGCGTTCCCTGCCTCACCCTGCGCGAGAACACGGAACGTCCGATCACGGTGAGCCACGGGACCAACCGGGTCATCGGAGTCGAGCCTCATGCGATCTACGTGCACTGGCGCCGCGCTGCCGACGGGCAGTGGCCCGTGGGCGAGCGCCCCGAGCTCTGGGATGGCAAGGCCGCCCAGCGCATCGTGAATATCCTCTTGGAGACGCGGTAGATGCCCCTCGAGGTCCGGTCCCTGGCCGACGAGACCATCGAGTGGGACGCTTTCGTGCGCTCGACGCCGGAAGGAAGCCCCTTCCACCTGCTGGCCTGGAAGCGGGCCGTCGAGGGGAGCTTCGGCCATCGCCCCCACTACCTGATGGCCGTTGGCGATCATGGCATCGAGGGCGTCCTGCCGCTCTTCGAGGTGCGCGGGCTTCTCGGCGGACGCGGCCTGATCTCCGTGCCCTACGGGGTGTACGGCGGCATCTGCGCGCGGTCCGGACTGGCGCGCCAGATCCTCCTGGACCACGCGACTGAGCTGGCGCGGCGCGTGGGCGCCGCCTATGTCGAGCTGCGGCACCGGACAGGCCAGGAGCTGGATCTGCCGACCAAGTCCCTCTACGTCACCTTTTCGCGTCCCATCTCGGGAGACGACGACGAGAACCTGGCCGCGATCCCGCGGAAGCAGCGCCGGATGACCCGCCAGGGTGCGAAACACGGGCTTCGCGCCGAGTTCGGGCTGCAGCACCTCGACGCCTTTTACGACATCTACGCCCGCAGCGTGCACCAGCTGGGCTCGCCTGTCTTTCCGCGGCGCCTGTTCACCGCCATCGCCCAGGAATTCCAGAAAGACTGCGAGCTGCTCACGATCTGGAAAGACGGACGCATACTCTCGGGGGTGCTCACGCTCCTCTACGAGGACCAGGCGCTCCCCTACTACGGCGGCGCCCTCAGAGACGCCCTCGAGTACGCCGTCAACGATTTCATGTACTGGCAGCTTCTGTGCCACGTGGCCCATAAGGGTTTCCGCGTCTTCGACTTCGGGCGGAGCCGCGAGGGGACGGGCCCGTATCACTTCAAGCGGCACTGGGGATTCGAGCCGCAGCCGCTTCCCTATCAGTACGTGCTGCTCGATGGCGGCTCGGTCCCGAACATCAGCCCATCCAATCCCAAGATGCGCTTGGCCGTGGCAGCGTGGAAGCGGGCCCCGTTTCCGCTCGCGCGCCTTGTGGGGCCAGCGCTCACACGATACCTGCCCTGACCTGGACCTAATCCATGAACATTCTGATGCTTGCACCATGGCTGCCCACCATCCGCCGCCCTTTGGCCAATGAGCGGCAGCATCGCTTCGCACGCCACCTGGCAAGAGATCATCGCCTCACCCTCGCCTGCGCGACAGATCATCAGAACCCGTTCGGGGCGGTCTCGGCGCTGCGGGAGGAGTTCGAGGACCTCGAGTTCGCCGTCGTCCCGAACCGGTGGAAGCGCCTCTGGAGCGTGGCGCACCTCGCCGCGGGAGCCTCCGCCGAGGTCGCGTACTTCAGCTCCGCGGCGCTCCGCACGCGCCTCAGAGACCGCCTGCGGACTTCCCCGTTCGATCTGGCCTACGTCGCCTCCACGAGCATGGTTCCCTACGCCCTCGATCTCGACCCGCGCGTGCCGGTGGTGCTGGATTTCGGTGAGCTCGACTCCGAATGGTGGCTCGGGCGTTCGCGCCGCTTCTCGGGTCTCAAGGCGAAGGTCTACGAGACCGAGGCGGCACGGCTCCGCAACGTCGAGGTCATCGGTGCCCATCGGGCCATTCACTGCCTCGTGGCCACCCCACAGGCAGCGCAGGTCGTGAAGTCCTTCGCGCCGCGGGCGGTTGTCACCGTGATCGCCGATGGCGTGGATATCGACGAACTCGCGGAGGCGCCGCGCCCGGGCGCAACGAACAGGATCGTGTTCAACCCGTGCCTGGAGCATGAGGGGGAGGCGCTGGCCGCAGCGGAGTTCTGCCGAGAGGTCCTTTCGCCGGTCCGCACCCGCGTCGCAAGCGCGAAGCTTCTCATCGGCTGCAAGCGCCTCTTCCGTCTCGTCCGGAAACTGATGCTTCTTCCGGGCGTGGAGGTGGCCGTGCCCACCCATGACCTCCGCCCTCTGTTCCGCCGGGCTACGGTCGCGGTGGCGCCAGGACGCCATGGGGCGGCGATGCAGCGGGGGGTGCTCGAAGCCATGGCCGCGGGCGTGCCAGTGATTACAAGTCGGGAAGGCCTGGATGGGCTGCCGGTACAGCACGGTCGGGAGCTTTATGTGGAGGAGAGCCCCGCGGGCTTCACTGAACGTCTGATCGACCTCCTCCATAAACCGGCCCTCCGGGAGGTGATGGCCGCCAAAGGCCGCGCCTTCGTGCGCCTCAACTACTCCTCCGCCTCGGCAGCGGCCCGACTCGCCGCGGTCATGGAGGCCGTCCTGCACGGCACCGCGCGAAACGGCAGCGCCGTGTCCGGGAACGGGACCGGAGTGAGCGCATGAATGTGAGGCGGATCGACACGCTCGATGGGTTCGAGGCCCTGGAGCCAGTCTGGCAAGTGGTGGCAACCGAAAGCGGTCAGACTTCACCGTTTCTCAGCCACGAGTGGTTCGGCTGCTGCTGGCGCGCTGCCGGCGGCGGTCGGTCTCCCGAGGTGCTTCTCATCCAGGACAGCGTGGGCCCCGTTGCGTTGGTCCCACTGATTCATTGGGAGGGCAAACTTCACGGTCTTCGAGCTCGCTTCGTGGGAATGTTGAACTCCCCCGACACCGCTTTCACGGACTGGCTCATCGTGGGCCGCCCAGAGCCCGTCATCGAGGCGGTGATAGCTCATCTCGTTGCCCGACAGGATTGGGATGTTCTGGCCCTCAATAGCCTGCCCGCTGCCTCCCTCACGCTCAAGGCCCTGCATGCGTGGCTACCCGGGCGCTACCGGTGGCAGCGCATCCCGCCGCTTCACTCGCCCTACTTGAATACCACCGGGACATGGGAGGAATTCTGGGGAGGGACCAGCCAGCGCTTCAAGAAGACTGTGCGAAATACGAGGAACCGCCTCGCCAAGGCCGGGACGGTGTCGATCGAGGAGCATCGCAGCGTCGCTCCCGACTCGCCTGCCTTCGCGGATCTTCTCGCGGTCTCCCGATGCAGCTGGAAGGCCGAGCGAAATCTCGCGATCGCCACCATGCCAGGAATGCCCAAGTTCTTTCGTGAATTGACGGCGTGCGCCAGTGCCAGGGGCTGGCTGCGGCTCTGGATCATGCGCCTCGATGGGCGTCCCGTGGCGACGGAATACCAGCTGGAAGCCGACGGGCGCATCCATGCGCTTCGCGCCGACTTCGACGCTACGCTTCCCGGCGATCTTTCGCCCGGCACGCACCTGACCGCCGAGATCGTCCGTGCGCTCTTCGGTGGGAGTACGGTCTACGAGTACGACATGGGACCCGGCGACAATGAGTACAAGTCGCGCTGGGCGAGCGCAACACACGAGCTCGCGCGCCTGCGGGTCTTCCGGCCCGGTGCCTATGGCACGCTGCTTCACGCCCTCGAGGCTCGCGTGGTCGCGTCGCTCCGCTGGCTGCGTGATCGAAGTGCCGCCGCATGAGCGTGACCGATCGGATGGACGTCGGTCGTATGAACATCATCGGGGGCGTCGTGTATCGGGATCCGGTCCATCCAGTCGAACCCGGGCTCGCAGAAGCCCTCCTGGCGGGTGTCGTCGGCTCCGATCATGTGCGGACTATCGACCTGCTCGGGGGAGTGCTGGCCGGTATCGGTCCAGGCGTGGTGTGGGACAGCTCGGTCGAAGGCGCGGTGATCGCTGACCTCGATCTCACCAACAGAGACGAGCTCCAGGCGTCGACGGGCGGAGCCGCATCCGCTCGCGTTCTGCGGCAACTTCACGCTCAGCATGGATCTGACTTCGTCACGCGGCTGCGCGGAGGCTTTGCCATCGCGCTCTGGACTCCCCGCCGGCGACAACTCATCCTGGCCGCCGACCGCTTCGGCTTCCGCCGCCTCTATTTTGCGATGACCAAGGACGGCGTCGCCTTTGGCTCACGCGTCCGTGGCCCGCTTGCCCTATCAGGCTCAGGGGCCGTCGATCCGGAGGCCATCTACGCCTATCTGAACCTCGGCACGGTGCCGGCGCCGCAGACCGTCTACCGGGACGTGCGGCGGTTGACCCCGGGACAACTCCTGGTCTGGGAAGACGGCCGCGAGACTCTGCATCGCTACTGGGACGTCGCCTACAGCGAGCGCAGGCAGGGACGAGCCGCCGCCGCGCGGGCTATGTATCGCCAGACCGAGGAGGCGGTGAAGCAGTCGTTGAGTGGACTCGAGCCCAAGCAGACGGGCGCCTTCCTGAGCGGGGGCACCGACAGCAGCACCGTCGTGGGCCTCATGAGCCGGCTCACCGGGGAGCGGGTCCAGGCCTTCTCCATCGGCTTCCGGGAAGCCCGCTACAACGAGCTCGAGTACGCCGAACTCGCCGCGCGCCATTTCGATGCCGCGCACTACACCAAGATCGTCACCGCCGACGAGACCCTGCAGTGCCTTCCTGATCTCGTGGCGGTCTACGATGAGCCCTTCGGCAACAATTCCGCGCTCGCCTCG
>Ga0137373_10000151_pt1 | contig 62668 bp, 48 predicted proteins | sample SagtaG_5_FD_104912 | JGI IMG/M metagenome (GOLD analysis project Ga0137373, IMG submission 104912) | Vadose zone soil microbial communities from Sagehorn Ranch, Mendocino, California, USA - Sage1_R_80_16 metaG | ecosystem: Environmental > Terrestrial > Soil > Vadose zone | place: USA... | reverse complement strand
GGACAGCGCGGCCGAGTTGAACGACCTGGAGCGTCTCGTCACGCTGGCTCGCGCGCTGCCGTTTCCGGTCGAGTTTTGGGGCGTGCAGAACGCCTTCTACGAGCTGCTGCAAACGGCATTTCCGCCGCGGCGCGTCCGAGCCGAAGGCGGCGACGCGGCCGCGCTCGAGTGGATCGTAGCCTTCCGCGCGCTCGGCGAGAGGCTGTCCGTCTTGGTTCCGTAGCCCCGAACTCTCCTCGGGCGCCCGGCCCAGATTTGGTATGGTTTGAGTGCCTTGACACCCGTGCTCGAAAAGGCGCTTCGCGCACCCGGAGTGCCCGAGAAGCTTCACCCGCTCTTCGACCTCGCCCACGACTTGCGCTGGACGTGGCGCGCGGACGTGCGCGCACTCTTTGAGCAGCTGGACCCCGAGGCCTGGAAGCGCGCGCAGGGCAATCCCGTCACGCTCTTTCGCGAGGCGCCGCCAGAACGACTCTGGTCCGCGGCCGAAGACGCCGCTTACCAGAGAGCCGTCTCGGATGTGCGGGAGCGTCTCGCGGCGGAAGACACCGCCGAACCCCGGCATCCGGGCGCCCGGGAGCTCGTCGCGGGCGGCGAGCGCATTGCCTATTTCTGCGCCGAGTTCGGCCTGACGGAAGTTCTGCCGATCTACGCGGGAGGTCTCGGGGTTCTCGCAGGCGACCACCTGAAGTCGGCGAGCGACATCGGGATCCCGCTCGTGGGCGTCGGTCTTTTCTACAAGGAGGGCTATTTCCGCCAGCTGCTCGATCCGGAGGGCCGGCAGACCGAGGTCTATCCGCATCTCGATCCGGAGACGCTGCCCCTTTCTGTCGCGGAAGTGCCGGACGGGGGACCTCCGATCGTGACTGTCGACATCTTGGGACGCCCGGTGAAGTTGTTGATCCGAGTGGCCCGCGTCGGCCGCGTGCCGCTGTACCTGCTCGACTCGGACGTCGCGGAGAACGAGGAAGGCGACCGCTCCATCACGGCCCGCCTTTACGGCGGCGGGCGGCGTTGCCGCTTGAAGCAGGAGATCGTGCTCGGCATCGGCGGCCTTCGGGCGCTCGAGCGCCTGGGCATCCGTCCAACGATCCGGCACATCAACGAGGGCCATGCCGCTTTCGCGTCGCTGGAGAAAGTGCGTCAGCTCGTGGCCGAAGAGGGCCTGTCCTTCGATGAGGCGCGCGAGGTGGCGGCCGCGGGAAATGTCTTCACGACGCACACGCCCGTGCCCGCCGGCATCGATGTCTTCCCGCCGGAGCTGCTCTGGAAGTTTCTGGGCGACTACGTCGGCACGGCCGGCATCACATTCGACCAGTTCTTCGAGCTCGGCCGGCAGACGTCCCAGGCGTCCGACGGGCTTTTCTCGATGGCCGTTCTCGCCATGCGGCTGTCGGCGCACAAGAACGCGGTCTCGCGCCTCCATGCCCGCGTCTCGAGGCGCCTCTGGCGCGACGTGACGCCAGATCTGCCGCTCTCCGAGGTGCCCATCGAGCCGATCACAAACGGCGTTCATCCGGCCACCTGGCAGGCGACGGAGATCGCTTCGCTCGGAGCGCTCGAGCGGCCCGAGCAGGTGAACCGCGGCGAATTCTGGCGCCGGCACGAGGCCCTGCGGGCCCGCCTCGTGGACCTGGCGCGCGAGCGCCTCGCGGCCGAGAAGGCGGGGGCGGGCGCGCGGGACGAAGACGTCGAAGCGGCGCGGCACGCTCTCGACCCGAAAGCGCTCACGATCGGCTTCGCGCGGCGCTTCGCGACCTACAAGCGGGCCACGCTGCTCTTGAAAGACCCCAAGCGTCTCGAGTATCTGCTGCACCAGATCGGCTGCCCCGTCCAGTTCCTGTTCGCCGGCAAGGCCCACCCCTTGGACGAGCCCGCCAAGGCCTTCCTTGCGGCGATCACGGGGGCGGCGCAGCTGCCGGAGTTTCGCGGGCGCTTCGTCTTTCTCGCCGACTACGACATGGCGCTTTCGCGCGCGCTCACGGCGGGCTGTGACGTGTGGCTCAACACGCCCGAGCGGCCGCGGGAGGCCTCGGGCACGTCCGGCATGAAGGCCGCCGTAAACGGCGTCCTGAACCTCTCCGTGCTCGATGGCTGGTGGGACGAAGCGCCGAACGACGAGGCGGGTTTCGTCGTCGGGCAGTCGCGCGACCACGCCCCCGACGAGGAGATTCTCGTTGAGCTCTACGAGGCCCTCGAGCAGCGCGTGCTGCCGCTGTTCTTCGAACGCGACGCGGAGGGCCTGCCGCAGCGGTGGATCGACAGGATGCTCGCTTCCGCTTCGCTGCTCGGCCGCAGGTTCTCCTCCGAGCGGATGGTCACGGAATACCTCGAGCAGTGCTACGTTCCCGGCGCGGTCCGGCGGCGCGACTTGAAAGCCGACGACCGCGAGCGCCTGAGGCGCCTGGTCGCGTGGAAGCGGCGGCTCCAGGAGACCTGGCCGAACGTGCGCCTGACGGACGTCCAAGCGCAACCCGATCCGTCGGAGCTCTCTCCGGGCGATCCCTTCGAGGTCGGCGTCAGGATCGATCTCGCCGGACTCGATCCAGAGGAGGTTCGGGTCGAGCTCTTCGAGGGGCCTCTCGAGGCCGACGGTACGCTCGAGTCAGGTTATGCCGTCTCGCTTTCGCCCTCCGACCCGGACGGGACGGGCGTGGTGTTTCGCGGCGGGCACACCCGGCCGGCCCACCCGGGCATTGGATGGGCCGTGCGCGTGCGGCCGCTCCACCCCGATCTCGCGCAGCCGAACGAAACCGGCCTGATGCTCTGGTCCGGCTCGCGCCCCCGAGAGGGTGTGCCCTACGGGAGCTAGCCTGAAGCGCCCGCGCTCGGCAGGCGTCCTGCTCCATCCGACTTCTCTGCCCGGGCCGTTCGGCGTCGGCGACCTCGGCCCCGCGGCGGATCGATTCCTCGACTGGGCGGCGTCGGCCGGCTTCACGCTCTGGCAGGTCCTGCCTCTCGGGCCGACGGGCGCCGGCAACTCGCCCTACGGCTGCGCTTCGGCCTTCGCTGGCAACGTCCTGCTCGTCTCGCCCGACGAGGTCGTCCGCGAAGATCTCCTGGCCTCCGACGCGCTTGGCGGCACGCCGGGCTTTCCCGAGGGGCACGCAGCGTTCGATCGAGCGATCCCGTGGAAGGACGGCATCCTGCGCGCTTCTTTCGAGCGTTTTCGCTCGCGCGCCGGCAGCACCTTGCGCGACGACTTCGCGGCGTTTTCCGCGTCGGAGGCGGCATGGCTGCCTGACTGGGCTTTCTTTTCGGCCGCCAAGGCGCGCTTTGGCGGAGCACCGTGGTGGAGCTGGGACGCGGAGCTCGCCTCGAGGAAACCGGCGGCTCTGGCTCGGGCTCGTCGCGAGCTCGCCGAAGAAATCGAGTTCCAGAAGTTCGCGCAGTTTCTCTTCTTCCGGCAGTGGGCTCGGGTCAAGCGAGCCGCCAACGCTCGCGGAATCCTGGTCCTGGGAGACGTCCCCATCTACCTGTCCCTCGACAGCGCCGACGTCTGGGCGGACCGCGACCTCTTCGAGCTCGATTCCAAGGGCCGGCCCGTCGCCGTCTCGGGCGTGCCGCCCGACTACTTCTCGCCGACCGGCCAGCTCTGGGGCAACCCGCTCTACCGCTGGGACCTGATGGAAGAGGGCGGCTTCGCGTGGTGGATCCGGCGGCTCTCGGCGAATCTTCGCCTCTGCGATTTGCTCCGCATCGACCACTTCCGCGCCTTCGCGGCCTACTGGTCCGTGCCCGCGGGCGAGAAGACCGCCTTGAACGGACAGTGGGTTCCAGCTCCCGGCGAGAAGCTCTTCGCGGCCGTGCGCGCGGCCTTGGGCGGTCTCCCGATCATCGCCGAGGATCTCGGCGTGATCACGCCGGACGTGAAGGCTCTTCTGGAGACCGTGGGCGTGCCGGGTATGAAAGTGCTGCAGTTTGCCTTCTACGAGCCGGACAGCGACTACCTTCCGCACCGGCACGTGCCCAACGCGGTCGTGTACACGGGCACGCACGACAACGACACAGCGCGCGGTTGGTTCGAGAAGCTCACCGCCGAGGAAAAGGGGCGCGTTTGCGACTACCTGGGCTGCGACGGGCGAGCGATCGAATGGGACCTGATCCGAGCGGCCTATGCGTCGGTCTGCGAACGGGCCGTCGTGCCGATGCAGGACATCCTCGGTCTCGGCTCCGAAGCGCGCATGAACAACCCCGCCGAGCCCGGGGGCAATTGGAGCTGGCGTGCCCCGGCGGACGCCTTCCGTCCCGACCTCGCCGCGCATCTGGCTCGCCTCGGGCAGCTCACCGCGCGGGGCCGTTAGCCGCCAGGGACACGTCCGATGCCGCTTCAGAATCGCGTTGATCCCTACGGACAGCTCCAGGCGGTCGAGGCGCGTGGGGCTTTGATGGGCAATCGAGGCATCCTGCACAACCCAGCGACGCAGATCATCGGGGCCTGGCGATCGCCGCGTTGGATCACTTGCACCCTGAGCTTCCAGGGCAGGCGGCGCGAGGTGTTTGCTCCCCACAGCTACAGTGAACTGTTCTTTCTCGACGAGGCCACTTCGCTCGCTGCAGGGCATCGACCTTGCGCGGAATGCAGAAGGAGCCGATTCAAAGAGTTTTGTGCTGCGTGGGTCGCAGGCAACGCGGACCACCTGGCGTCCCAGCCGCTGAGCGCCGGTAAGATCGACCGGGTGTTGCACTCGGAGCGCGTGCAACGCGGCGGGGGCAAGAAGACATATGAGGCGATCCTGTCGTCTCTGCCTGCGGGAGTCATCATAGAGCACGAAGGTCGCCCGTACCTGCACTGGGCTGGCAAATTGCAGCCTTGGACCTTCTTCGGGTATGGGCCTGCAGCCGACGTATCCTCGGCGGCGGAGGTCAAGGTGCTCACCCCGAAATCCATAGTTCGAGCGATCAGAGCTGGCTTTGTGCCGCACGTACATGAGAGCGCTGGCGGCTGACACGGGCGACCGACCAGAGGAGGTGACCGTGCTGCGGCATCGTGCTCGTTCACGTCGCCATGTTCGGTGTTGCCCGCGAGGCCGATGAGGGGACCGCTGTCCATATCTGGCAGATACTCATGGCTGCAGATACCGATCGTGGCGTTCTTCGCAATCAAATGGCTCCCGCGGACTCCAAGGCAGGCGCTTTGGGTGTTGGCGTTGCAAGCCGGCGCCGCGCTCGCAGCACTTGCACCCGTTTTCATTCTCAACCTTTAGGCCACAAGTGGCCTGCAACGGAAAGATGCGATGCAATCCAACGCCGGCATGCAGCGGACGGGGCCCGAGGCGCCGCCCCGTCAGGCCACCAAACGGTTCAAGATTGGCGCCCGTAAAGAGTCTCGAGGCCAGACCCGACGGGGGAGGAGCGTTCATGAACCTCGCCGACCGTGCCGACAACCGCATCGTTTTCCTTTCTCTGGTCCTTCTTGGCCTGAGTACGCCGCCTCTCATCGGACAGCTCGCGCCGCTCAGCTCCTTCGAGGGAATCAGCGTCGTGACGGCTGACCGCACCGATATCTCGCGCCTCACCGATGGAGGCGTCGTACCCGTCAAGGGGGCCGGCGGGTTCGCCGTCACCCTCGCGGGTGAGCTCAAGGGGCGCGCCGATCGGGACGGCGTCATCGGCGTTCTTCTTGTCCCGGAACTGCCTTTCTTCACGAACCTTTATCGGAGTCGCAAACTCGTTCTCGCGGCTGCCGAGTTCACCGCCCCGGTGGCGGCCGATGCGTCGAGCTATTTCATGTCCCCGTCGAAGCATGCTCCGGCCGGATTTCCGGCGTACCATCTCTTCCTGTTCAACACGACAGGCGCGGCAGCCACTGTTAACGTTTACGTCTACCCCACAAGGAATTGAGGCGCCTCACGCGTCAGATCCTCTGGCCGTCTCGTGATGCGCCGCCCGTCAGGCGCCTCAGCCGTGGGGCCTTTACCGGGAGTCATATGACCGCCGAGATGCTCAACCGCGACCTGCTGCCCTCCAATACTTGCTTCGGTTGCGGGCCTGAAAACCCTCATGGGCTCCGCATCGCCATCACTCGGGACGGCTCACGAACCGATCGCCTTGTGGGGACGCTGGATCCGGCGCCGCACATGGTCGGGTTCCCGGGCATCACCCATGGAGGTGCCATCTACGCGGCGCTCGATTGCATAGCCGCCTGGGTACCCATGGTCCTGCGGCCCGAGGGACGCGCAATCTGGATCCTCCGCTCAGCAAACATCACCTATCGCCGGCCGGCGCCGATCGGTCAGCGGATCGGCCTGTCAGGCGTGATTGCGCACGAGGGCACCGCCAAGCAGCCCATGACCGTTCACGCCGAAGCCCGGGATCTGAACGGCGTGCTGCTTGCGGAAGCCGATTTCAAGGTCGTCCCGCTCTCCGCCAGTCGTTTCAAGGAAGTGAGCGGTGTCCAGGAAATACCTGAGAACTGGCTGCGCCTGATGGGAGAAAGTATCCCCGAGGGACCTGACTCCTCGCCGACTAATCAGAGATGAGCACTCCAGCTCTGGTTCAGAGCTTCTACGATCGAATCTGGAACGCAGGCGACGAGACCGCCGCAACCACACTCCTGACGGGGGACTTTGCGTTTCGGGGATCTCTCGGGATGACGACTCGAGGTCATGAACCCTTCCTGGACTACGTCCGGCCCGTGCGGAACAGCCTCGGTCGGTACCATTGCGAGATCCTCGCCTGCGTCGCCGAGGGCGACCGGGCCTTCGCGCAGATGAAGTTCTCCGGCAGTCACGTCGCTCCGTTTCGCGGTTATCCGCCAACCGGCAGGCCCGTTTACTGGCACGGGGCGGCTCTGTTCTCCTTCCATTCCGGGCTCATCACGGAGCTGTGGGTTCTGGGCGATCTCGCCGGCCTCGATGAGCTCCTTCGCACGAATGCCCGATCGTAATTCTCGCGGGAATGCCCTGGCGGCAGTTCGATTTCTCGCGTTCTTCTCAGCCGGCCTCCTGGCCGGTGAGCTGGCCGCACAGCCGGCGTATCCTGCCACGCGCCGCGATAGTATCGTCGACGACTACCACGGCACCAAGGTCGCCGATCCCTATCGCTGGCTCGAGCTCGACAGCTCCAGCACGGCCGACTGGGTGAAAGCTCAGAACCGGCTCACCTTCGACTCTTTCGGGCGCCTCCCCGGTCGCGAGGCGATTCGGCGCCGGCTGACGGCCCGATGGAGCTCCCGGAGGACTGACGTGCCCTGGCGCGAGGCCGGCCGACTCTTCTACGTGGAGAGCACCGGGCTCCAGCAACAGCCGGTCCTGTACGTTCAGAGGGGCCTCCACGATGCGCCGCGGCCGGTCCTGGATCCGGCGGAGATCTCGCCGGACGGATCGATGGCCATCCGAGACTTCGCGGTATCTCCGGATGGGCGCTGGCTGGCTTACTCGATGTCCCCCGGCGGCGCCGATCTCGGTGAGACGCACGTGCGCGAGTTGTCCACCGGGCGCGAGCTTCCCGACGTCACACGGGGCACCTGGGGGACGGGATGGTGGACCTACGACGGGGGCGGCTTCTTCTACAAGCGACCACCGGCGCCGAGAGCAGGTGACGCGGCGGACACGCCGCGCGTGGACAAGCAGCTCTTCTACCACGTTCTCGGCCAGCCGCAGGCGCAGGACCGCCTGATCCACGAGTGGACCGACAACTATCGATGGCTCTACTGCATGCTGAGCGACGACGGGAGTCGAGCGATCATCGTCGCGGAGCGGGGGTCGAGCTCGTGGTTGTACACGATCGATCTGGCAGACCCGAAGGCCCCCGACGTGTCCGCGCCGCTCGTGCCGCTGTTGGGCGACCGAGAGTCGGGATGCACGCCGATCGGAACAGCGGGGAGCATCCTCTACGTGGTCACCGATCTCGATGCTCCCAGGCGGCGCGTGATCGCCCTCGACCTGAACGAGGGGTCGGGAGCGCGCCCACGCACGGTCATCCCGGAGTCGTCCGATGTGATTGAAGGAGCGACGGTGGCCGGGGACAGGCTCATCCTGCACTACCTCGTCGACGTCAAGAGCCGGTTGCGCATCTTCACCCTCGAGGGCCGGCCGGCGGGGGAGATCGCGCTTCCCGGCATCGGAGCCGTCGGATGGGCGTTGAACGGACGGAGCTCTGCGCCGGAGCTGTTCTATTCCTTCACCTCGTTTCTCTCCCCGACAACCGTTTACCACTACGACCTCCGGCGCGGCACGAGCACCCCCTTCCGGGCGCAACGTCCTCCATTCGACCCGAGCGGCTACGAAACCAAACAGGTCTTCTACCGGTCGAAGGACGGCACACGAGTGCCGATGTTCGTCACGGCGAAAAAGACGATCCGGCTCGACGGCACGAATCCCACGATGCTGACCGGATACGGCGGATACGGCGCCACGATGTCGCCGACATACCAGCCCGACGTCCCGCTCTGGTTGGAGAGGGGTGGCGTCTATGCCGTGGCGAACCTCCGGGGGGGCGGTGAGTACGGCGAGGAATGGCACCGCGCGGGCAGTCTCGAGCGAAAGCAAAATAGCTTCGACGACTTCATCGCCGCGGCGGAGTACCTGATCGCCCGACGGTACACCTCCCCCGGGAAGCTCGCCATCCGCGGGCACTCGAACGGCGGGCTGCTCGTCGGAGCGGCCATGACCCAGCGGCCGGATCTCTTCGCGGCGGCAGTCGCAAGCGCCGGGCATCACGACATGCTCCGCTACCACAAGTTCACCGTCGGCGCCGGGTGGATCCCCGAGTATGGTTCTGCGGACCGCCCGGCCGACTTCCATTGCCTTCTCGCCTACTCACCCCTTCACAACGTGCACGAGGGAAAGTGCTATCCGGCGGCCCTGCTGCTCGCGGCGGATCACGACGACCGCGTCGTGCCGAGCCACTCCTACAAGTTTGCCGCCGCGCTTCAGGCGGCCCAGGGGTGTGATCGGCCGATCTTGCTGCGTGTGGCGACCGACGCGAGCCACAGCTATGCGTCCGGGACGGCCGCGATCGCCGAGCTGTCGGACACGTGGGCATTCGTCGCATGGCGGCTGGGTCTTGCCGGTGGCCGCGGCGATTGAGCTTCCGCCACTGCGCGGCTTCCGCTTCCGGCCCTACTTCTTGAGCTCTCGGGTGGCCGCTTCGTAGGCTCTCTTGAGCTTCTCGAGCTTCTCGTTGACGTCGGCCCTGGCCGCTTCGAGCTTGTCGGCGGTTTGCGTCTTCAAGTCGTCGGCAGACTTCTTGAGCTCCTCTTGTTGCGCCTTGAGCTCGGCGAGGGTCTTCTCGGCCGAGGCTTTCGCCTTGCCCTTGAGCTTCTTCGCGCGAGCCTCGAGGTCCTGGCGTTTCTGATCGAGGCTCTCGGTCTCGGTCTTCAGGTTCGCCAGGAACTCGTCGGTGGCCTTGCGGGTCTTTTCGGCGGCTTCCTGGGCCGCGTCTCCGACCTGTCTGGCGGCGTCCTTCGCCGCCGTGGCGGCCTCTTTGCCGGCCGCCTCGACCTGAGACCTGGCCTCCTCTGTTTTCTTGCCGCAGCCCGCGGCGAAGGCCAGTGCGCCCGCCAGGAGCGTGGCAAACGTGAGGAATCGATGCCCAAAGCGTCTCGCGATCATCGGGACCCTCCTGTCCTGGCGAGCAAGGTTCATGCCTGCACGCCGTCAGATGTACGCATTGGCTGCGTACTGCTGCACCATCCGATGCGTGTGGAAGAAAGAGCCGTTGATGGCGATCGTCCGCTGGCCGACCTGCGCCCACCGCGCGGGATTCTCGCGGTAGAGCGGCAACAGCACCGATTCGAGCTTGACGTAGAGCTCCGAGGCGTCGCGCGCTGCCACCGCATCCGAGTCCGCGGTCTCGTCGCTCTCGTCGTCCCCGATCGACCACCCGGTGATCCCTTCGACGTGACCTTCGATCCACCACCCGTCGAGGATCGAGAGGCTGGGGACGCCATTCAGGGCGGCTTTCATGCCGGATGTTCCGGAGGCCTCCCGGGGCCGGAGCGGGGTGTTGAGCCAGACGTCGACGCCCGCGGTCAGAAAGCGCGCGATCTCCATCGAATAGTCGGGCAGGTAGACGATGGTCACGTCGCCGCGGAGTCGCTCGGCCATCGCGTGGATCCTACGGATGAGCTCCTTGCCGGGCTCGTCGTGAGGGTGTGCCTTGCCCGCGTAGACGATCTGGATGCGGCCGGCGTCGCGCGAGATCGCGGCGAGGCGCTCGGGATCCTGGAGCAGGAGGTCAGGGCGTTTGTAGGCGGTGGCGCGCCGCGCGAAACCGATGGTGAACGCGTTGCTCGACAGCTCCAGGCCGATGCGCTGGCGCACTTCCCGGACCAGCCGCCACTTCGCTTCCAGATGCGCCTCGTGCAAGTCCTCGAGCGGGATCTTGATAGCGTTGCGGAGCGAGAAAGGATCGCTCGCCCAACCTGGAATGTGGCGGTCGAAGAGGAGGCGGACCGAGGGGCAGACCCATGTCGCCGCGTGAACGCCGTTGGTGATGGAGTCGACCGCATAACCCGGGAACATCCGCTGCGAGACCTCGCCGTGCTTCTTGGCCACGCCGTTGACGTGGCCGGAGAGATTGAGGGCGAGGTGAGTCATGTTGAGCCGGTCCTGGCCGCCGAGCATTCTTAGCTCGGCCGCCGGAATCGGCTCGCCGAGCACCTCCTGCACGAGCCCCCAGTCGAACTGGTCGTGGCCGGCCGGCACCGGTGTGTGCGTCGTGAAGACGCACGCCCGGCGGACGGCGTGGATATCGCTCGCGACGGCCGTCGGGTCGGGCAGCTCGCAGAGGAGCTCGAGCGCCAGAAAGCTCGCGTGCCCCTCGTTCAGGTGGTGTCGCCGAATGTTCTTGTAGCCGAGCGCCCGCAGCATGCGGATTCCGCCGACTCCCAACACGATCTCCTGGCAGAGCCGGTAGCGGTCGTCGCCGCCGTAGAGGCGGGCGGTGATCTCCCGGTCGTCCGGCCGGTTCTCCTCGAGGTTCGTGTCGAGCAGAAGCAGGGGGACGACGTGGCCTGTCAGCCCCGTGATGTCGTATTGCCAGGCCCGGATGCCGACGGCCCGCCTCTCGATCGTGACGGTGACACGGGCGGCAAGCTCCCGGACGACTTCTGGCGGCCTCCATGCGACCGGCTCCTCGGTCTGGTTGCCGGCCGTGTCCAGAATCTGGCGAAAGTAACCCTTCGAGTAGAGCAGCGAGACGCCGACCGCCCGAAATCTCAGATCGGCGAAGGAGCGAAGCGTGTCGCCCGCGAGCACCCCGAGGCCGCCGCTGTAGATGGGCAGCCGCTCGTCGATCCCGACCTCCATCGAGAAATAGGCGATCCGGCACTCGGCAGGGTCGTCCTCCGAATAGGGACGGGCCGGCAGAGCGAGATCCGTCACCGCCCCTTTCCCTCCCGAAGCGCCCGGCGGGTTTCCCGGGCGATCATGAGCTCCTCCCGCGTGTGGAGGACGAGGATGCGGCGGGGCGATCCGTCGGCCGCGACGTCGGCGTCCGCGACGGCATGAGCATTCTTGCCGGCGTCGAGGACGAGGCCCAGGCACCCGAGGCCCTCGCAAACGGCGGCACGCATCGAGGCGGCGTGCTCGCCCACACCGGCCGTGAACACCAGCACGTCCACGCCGCCGAGCGTGACCGCAAACGCCCCGACGGCCGAGCGCACGCGGTCGGCGAACATATCCAGAGCCAGGCGGGCTCGAGCATTCCCCTCTTTCGCCGCGGACTCCACCTCGCGGAAGTCCGCTGAGAGACCCGAGACGGCGAGCAGCCCCGACGCGTGGTTCAAAACCTGGTCGAGCTCGTCTGCGGCGAGGCCTCGGTCGCGCAGCGCGTAGAGGAGGATCCCGGGATCGACGGAGCCCGAGCGGCTTCCCATCATCAAACCTTCGAGGGGCGTGAACCCCATCGTCGTCGCGACCGGTGTCCCGCCGAGGACGGCCGCGGCCGAGCAGCCCTGTCCCAAGTGACAGAGGACGAGGCGCAGGTCCACCGGACGCCGGCCGAGGAGCTGCGCCGCGCGGCCCGCGCAGTAGGCGTGACTCAAACCGTGGAAGCCGAAGCGGCGCACCCCCCAGGCCTCGTACCACTGCCATGGCAGCGGATAGACGTGGGCGCGCTCGGGCAGCGCGGCGAAGAACGCCGTGTCGAAGGCGGCCACCTGCAGAACGCCGGGCAGGGCCTTCTCCACCTCCTTCAGGACGGCGAGCGCCGGCGGGTTGTGGAGCGGGGCGAGCTCTGAGAGCCGTTCGAGAGCATCCCGCACGCTCTCGGACACGGGCGCGCCTGCCGAAAACTCAAGCCCGCCATGGACGAAGCGGTGACCCACGGCGGCGACGTGCCCGGCCCGAATCTTGGCGAGGGCCTCGGGGACCGCCGCCGCGGGAGTCGGCGTGTCGATCGTCCCGGCCGCGGCTTCCTCCTCGCTGCCCTCCTCGAAGAGCGCGTACTTGAGGCTGCTCGACCCGGCGTTGAAGACGAGAACAGCGCCTAGCTCGTCTGCCATCGCCAGCCGGTGATTTCCGTCGGGTCGACGCCGTGCTCCGTCACGAAGTCGCGATGCTCGGCGAGCTTGCGCTCGTACCGGCGCACGAGCTCTTCGGCGCGGGCGCCGTCGGCCGGTTGAGCCTTCGCGAGGGCCTCGGCGGCCTGGATGGCGACGTGGTAGCGGCTCGTTCGGTTGCGCACGTGCATGTCGAAGGGCGTGGTCGTGGAGCCTTCCTCGCGGTAGCCGTTGACGTCGAAACGCTGGTTCTTCGGCCGCTCCCAGAGGAGCTGCTTGATGGCGGCCGTGTAGCCGTGGAAATTGAAGACGACGGGAACGCCCGGCGGGAAGATGCGCGCGAAGCGCTCTTCCTCGAGACCGTGCGGGTACTTCCAGGGCACGCCCAAGGAGACGAGGTCGGTCGTGTTGACCACCCGCACGCGCCACCCGGGCATCTCCTGTCGCAGGATCTGCGCCGCGGCGAGCGTTTCGAGCGTCAGGTTGTCACCGCAGGCGGCCAGGACGATTTGCGGATCCTCGGCGTCGTTGGAGGAGGCCCAGCGCCAGATCGAAGTTCCCACGCGGCAGTGCTCGATCGCGTCCTCCATCGAGAGCCACTGAAACATGGGCTGCTTGCCGGCGATGATCAGGTTGATGTAGTCGGTCGAGCGCAGACAGTGGTCCATCGTCGAGAGCAGGCAGTTCGCGTCGGGCGGCAGGTAGATGCGGTAAGTGTGGCCCTTCTTGGTCAGCAGGTTGTTGATGAAGCCGGGCCCCTGGTGGGAGAAGCCGTTGTGGTCCTGCCGCCAGGCCTCGGAGGTCAGAAGGTAGTTGAGCGAAGAGACGGGCTTTCGCCAGGGGATCTCCAACGATGCCTTCAGGAACTTGGCGTACTGGTTCATCATCCCGTCCACGATCGGCAGGAACGCCTCGTAGCAGGGGAAGAGGCCGTGCCGCCCCGTTAAGAGGTAGCCTTGCAGCCAGCCCTGGCAGTTGTGCTCCGAGAGGACCTCGAGAACGCGGCCGTCGCGCGCGGTTTTCTCGGTTCCGTCGGGCAGCGGCCAGGTGTACTGGCGCGACGTGGCTTCGAGCACCTCCCCGAGGCGGTTCGACTCGAGCTCATCGGGACAGACGATGCGGAAATTCCTCGCGGCGGCGTTGCTCGCGATCACGTCGGACAGGTACGCCGAGAGCGCCTTCATGTGGCTGACCACCGGCGAGCCCGGCGCCGAGACGCGAACCGCATGCTTCTCGAGCGGAGGAAGCTCGAGCGGCACGCGCCGGTCTCCACCGAATGCGTGCCGGTTCAGGGCGATGCGCCTCTCCCGCGGCGGGCAGAGGGCGAGGATGTCCGGGGCCGGGCGGCCCTCGGCGTCGAAGAGCTCCTGCGGCGCGTAGGAGCGCAGCCATTTCTCGAGAACGGCCAGGTGCTCCGCGTTTTCCTTCGGGTCCTTGACGGGCACCTGATGGGCGCGGAACGTCCCTTCGACGCGCGTCCCGTCGATCTCCTTCGGGCAGCCGAGTCCTTTGGGCGTGCGCAGGATCACCATCGGCCAGCGCGGCCGCTCGGGCGGCCGGCCGGACCGCGCCTGCGACTGGATCTTCGTGATCTCGCCGTGAGCCCAGGCCAGCGCGGCGTCGGCGTCGGCATCGAGGGAGGGGCCGTCTTCGACGAAACGCACGGCATAGCCGTGACCCGTGTAGAGCGCTGTCAAGTCCTCGTCGGTCATCGAGGCCGAGATCGTCGGATTCGAGATCTTGAAGCCGTTCAAGTGGAGGATCGGGAGCACGGCGCCGTCGGTTGCGGGATTGAGGAACTTGATCCCGGTCCAGGCTCCCGCCGTGGGACCGGTCTCCGCCTCGCCATCGCCCACGAGGCAGACGGCGACGAGATCCGGACTGTCGAAGACCGCCCCGAACGCCGTCGAGAGGGCGTAGCCGAGCTCCCCGCCTTCGTGGATCACACCGGGAAGGGCCGGGGAGAGGTGGGACGGGAAACCGTATGGCCACGAGAACCGCTTCATGAGCAGCTCGAGGCCCCGCCGATCGCGCGAGACCTCCGGGTAGAACTCGGAGATCGAGCCTTCGATCCACATGTTTGCCATGTTCGCCGCGGCTCCGTGGCCCGGCCCGGTCACGAGCAGGACCTGGACGTCGGTGCGCAGGATCAGGCGATTCAAGTGCGTGTAGAGGAGGTTGATGCCGGGCGCCGTGCCCCAGTGGCCGAGCAGCCGGTCTTTGATGTGATCGGGCTTCAGCGGTTCTTCCAGCAACGGGTTCGCCTTGAGGTAGATCTGCCCCGCGGCGATGTAGTCCACCGCCCGCCGGTAGCGCGAGACGGCGGCCGGGTCAGAGGCGGAAATGGACGGTCTGGCATCAGTCACGACTGTTCTCCGGAGGCGCACGTTCAGAGGAAAATGGGTTTGCCGAGCTGTCCGGAAAAGCGCGGCCGAAAGCGGTCCGCGTCGTAGGAGGCGGCGACGTCGACGGTGCGGGCGCCGCGGGCGGCGTCGGGCAGCGGAGCGTGGGTGTAAAGGCCGTTCTGGACGGCGAGCATGCGGCCGGTCTGACCCTGCGCGAGCAGCTCCACGGCCAGCGCTCCGAACGTCGTCGCGACGATGCGGTCGAAAGGGTCCGGGTCGCCGCTGCGCAGGTCGTAGGTCAGATCCTGCGGCCGGGTCGGAAGCTTCGTGATCCGCGTGATCTCCTGCGCCAGCTGCTGGCCCACGTCCATCTTCTTGCGGTGGCCGAAGCCGTCGGCCTCGCCGTACTCTTCGAGCTTTCCGCCGCTCCACATCGCGCCCTCGGAAATCACGACCAAGGCGTAGTGGCTCGCGTTGGACCGGTGGTCTTCGGCGACGAGGTGGCAGAGCGCCTCGAGGTCGAAGGCGTGCTCCGGGATGGCGCAGCGGATGTCGGAGATCGCCATCGCCGTTCCCAGGGAAGTGAAGCCGGCGTTCCGGCCGAAGACGCGGAAGACACCGACGATCTCGTTCGAGCCGATGTGCGTTCGCTGCCGGTCGATGAAAGACACGGCGCGAGTCAAGGCAGTCGCAAACCCGAGCGCGTACTCCGTGCCGCGCACGTCGTTGTCCATCGTCTTGGGGATGCCGATGACGGGGAAGCCGCGGCTCGAGAGCGTGTAGGCGTAGCCGAGCGTGTCGTCGCCGCCGATCGCGACGAGGCAGTCGATGCCCTGGCCTTTCAGGTTGCGGGTCACGACCTCCGTGGCGTCGACGACATCCTTCGCGCCGCCGACGCGGGGCAGCTCGCCCGCCCTGGCCCCCCACTCCTCGGGAAGATCCACGAGCTTCAGGCGGTCGGGGCGCGTCCGCGAGGTGTGCAGGAACGTGCCGCCCGAGCGGTCCACTCGGCGCACGGCCGCGTCGGTCAACGCGACCGTGTCGCGACCCGCGGAGGCCTTTGGGTTCTCTCCCATCCGCAGAGCGCCCTTCCAGCCGCGCAGGATCCCGGTCAGGTTCGCGTCGGAGGAGCCCGGACGCAACCAGCCGTGCTCCTTCGCCGACTTGTAGACGGACTTGATCGCGGAGTTCAGACCCGGCACGTCGCCGCCGCCGGTCAGAATCCCGATGTGTCGCGCCGTCATGGGCGCCATCCTAGTGCACTGTAACGATTGAATTGCGAGTGTTTCAGGCGCGGGACTTGAACAGGCGGCTGATCGAGCCGCCCCGTCCCGGAGGCGTTGCCCGCGGGACCACGCGGCGGCCCTCCCACGGCTTGAGGGGAAGATTTCCTAAGCCGCCGCTCGAACGAAACCGGTGCAAGGGAAAGCTCTGGCACGAGCCCCGTTCCTCCGCGCACACTAACGCGGTTTCGACGGGTCCCGCGGACAACGCCTCCGTGCCGGGCTCTCATCGTGGCACCTGCACGGCTCCAAGCCCCGGACTGACGGGGCTGCCCTGCGGGACCGTCGAAACCGCGTGAGTGTGCAGGGACGGGTCAGACCGGAGTCGACGAAGTTCTTGCACCGGTTTCGTTCGAGCGGCGGTAGGCAGGACATCGGCTGCAGCCGGGGTGAGCCGCCGCGTGTCCCGCTGGGCAGTCCCGGCGGTCCGGGGCGCCTTGTCAGGTAGCCAACACGCTTAGCACGAGCCATTCAAAAGCGAAGGTCCCTGTTCCCACAGCCACCTTCAGGCCTGCTGGCCCCCAGGATGACAGATGGACCCCGTTCCCGGGAATTTTAGAAAATTCTCGGCTGCCGGTCGCGACGGGACCGCCGCAGCCGAAAGTTATTCGCCCGCGACGCGGACGACGTCGCCGGAGTCCAGCCCGCCCCGAATCTCGACAAATCGCGAAGTCGAGCGGCCGATCTTGATGCGGCGCACCGAGGTCGAGCCGAGAGCCGAGACGACCACGGCGTAGGATCCCTGCTCGTCGGTCCGGATCGCCTCGATCGGCAGAAGCAGCGTGTTTTCGATCTTCTCGCCGGCAATCGTGGCACGTGCGATCATGCCTGGCCGAAAGCGCGGGTCCGCCTGGTCGAGAGCGATCGTCACGGGAAACGAACGCGAGTCGTTCTTTTCGGAGGCTCCCAGGCTGCCGATGTGCCGCAGAACGCCGGTCAACGGCGTGTCGGGAAAGGCATCGAGACGCACGCGGGCCTTCTGGCCGGGAGCGAGCAGGTGGATCTCCGACTCGGGCACGCGGCCCTCGGCGTGCAAGTGCGAGAGATCGGGCAGCGTCACGACCGTCGTGCCTCCCCAGACCGCGTCGCCCACGCGGACCTTGCGGCGCTCACCGGCCTTGTCGAAGAGCTCGCTGTAGACGGCGAGCCCGGGCGCCCGCGCCACGACCGCACAGGCCGCGATCTTCTTCTCCGCTTCGGCCACGAGCCGGTTGGCCTCGTCGAGGCGCACGGCCGCCAGGCGTGCCGCCGCCTCGGCCTGGCCGAGGAGCACTTTCGAGCGGTCGCGCCCGACCTTCAACTGCAGTCTGCCGGTCTCGGACTCCTCGAGCTTTCGGCGAATGAGGTCGGGGTTGGTCTGGTGAACGAGCGCGTCGTGCTTGGCTTTGGCGAGCGACAGGTCGGCGGCGGCTTGTTCGCGGCGCGTCTGGGCCGTGCGGAACTCGTCCTGCGAGACGAAGCCTTGGCTCACGAAGGGCGCCAGGCCCTCGAGCTTCGTTTCCGCCTCCTGCAGCGCGCGCTCTTTCTGTTCCACGTCGTGCGCGGACTCCTTGACGAGCAGCGGGGCCGCGGTGTTGACCAGGGCGGTCAGATCGCGCTCGGAGGAGCTCGCCGCCGTCCGAGCCTCCTGCAGGTCCACGGCGGTCTTGAGCTTCGTGGCTTCCAGCGCGAGCTTCGCCTGCGCCGCTTCCTCGGAGAGCTCTCGCGCCCGCGCGCGGGCGCCGTCGAATTCGCGCTGAAACGGCGCCGCGTCGAACAGAATCAAGCGATCGCCGGTTGAGACGAGCGCGCCCTCCTCGACGAGCCAGAGAATCTTGATCTCCACGCCCGGCACGACGGCACCGTAGGCCTCCGAACGGTCGGCTAAGAGCGTGCCCACCAGCGGCACAGAGGGCTCGAGCGTGCCTCGACGCACGGCCACGTCCCCGGGCTTGCGGTTCTGGATGATGAGACCCAGCAACAGCGGCACGAGCAGAAACACGGCCGCGACGGCGACGACGAGGAGCGCGCGGCCGCGCAGGCGTCCGGCCGCCTGACGCAGCGCGGCGGCGACGAGAGCCCGGGTCTCTGTAAAATCGCTCAAGGCTGCCTTCGAAAAGCTTCCGCCTCGAGGGTCCCGGATGCGAAGAGACAGTCCAGGCGCGCGAGCAGGATCGCGAAGCGCGAGTCCAGCTCGAGGAGCCGGGCGGAGTTCAAGAGGTTCTCCGCGTCGATCACGTTGAAATTGTCCGACAATCCCTTCTCGAAGCGCAACTGGGCGACCTGGAGCTGGAGCTCGGCGACCCGCAGGTTGTCGGTCGCGATGGCGAGGTTCTTCTTCAAGGCGTCGAGGCGCCGGTAGGCGCGGCGGACGTCGCGCACCAGGTCGTCCTCGAAGAGGGCCAGGTTGCGCTGCCGGGTCGCCAGCTGGACCTCGGCGCTGCGGCGCGCGGCGTAGAGAGCCGTGGCGTTCACGTTGTAGTCGGATCGCAAGGAGAAGGTGAAGAGGGAATTCTTGGGGGCAAGCGCGCCGCCGAAGCTTCCGCCGACGTTGGCGAAGGCGTAGCCGAGCACGGCGTTCAAGGACGGAAGCTGCTGGCTCTTGGCGATGCGCACGGCATACTCGGCGTCCACCACCTGATCGCGAGCCTCGAGCGCCTCGGGGCGGCGGTCCAAGACTCCCGAAGCGGCGTCCTCGAGAATCGGCTCTTCGACCGGGAGGTCCGCGGGCGGGAGGATGTCGAAGCGCGCGTCACGGGGCAGTCCCGCCGTGCGCCTCAGGAAGTCGCGCGCGTCCTCGACGGCGTTGGCGGCATCGTTGGCCGCAACATCGGCCGAGGCTTCCTGCTGCTCGGCGCGAAGGACGTCGAGCCGCGACACGCTGCCGGCCGAAAAGCGGGCTCGGGAGAAGGACGTGAGCTGGCGGGCCCTTTCGAGCCGCTCGCGGGCGATCGCGAGCGCCCTCTCCTCTCTCGCGAGGCCCAGATAGGCGGTGTACACGGCGAGGATCGCCCGGCGCTTGGTGGCCTCCACGGCCCGTTCTTGACCTTGTGTGGCGCGCCGCGCCTCGCGCAGCGGCTCGCGCGTCACGGCGGGATCGACGCCCTTCAAGAGCGGCTGCGTGAGCGTGATGCTGTAACTGGTCGCGTACGGAGTTGCCGAAGAGACTGTCGGGTCGCGCGTCGCGCTGCCGGAGGCGGAAAGAAGTGGCCCGAAATCGAACTGCTGCGAGGCGTTGAAGCCGTAGGTGTCGATGCGCTCGCGCGTCACCGCGTCGCGGGTCGTCGCCAGAAACGGCGTGAACTGCGGCAAGAACGCCGAGCGGACGGCGCTTTCGGAGTAGCGCGTCACCGCCAGCGTGTCGGCGCTGTTCAAGAGGTCCGGGTTCTTCGAGAGTGTCGCGCGCACGGCGTCCCCAATGGTGAGAGTGACCTCTTGCGCTTCGAGACCCGCCGTGGCGAGACCAAGCGCGACACAGCAAGGGACAAGGGCTGACTGGCTCTTTCGCATCACCCTTCTCGCAGGGCCTGCGCCGGGTCGATGCGCGAGGCGCGCAGCGATGGCCGGATGCCGGTGGCGATGCCGATCGCGACGCAGGCCAGCGCGAGGCCGGAGAAGGACACGAGTGAGAGGGAAGAGCCCGAGGCCGAACGGTCGATCGTGGCGAGCGAGATGAGCACTCCCGCCGCGAGGCCTGCCCCGCCGCCGAGCACGCCCAAGAGCAGGCCCTCGGCCTGGAACTGCAGCACGATGTCGGAGGAGCGCGCGCCCACGGCGCGGCGCAGCCCGATCTCCCTCGAGCGCGCGACGACGGATGCCGTCAGCAGGTTCGAAATGCCCGCCACAGCGGAGAGCGCCGTCAGCAGGCCGACGATCCAGACGATGCGGTCAAACGTCCGCCGCGTCTGCTTGTACTGGCGCAGCGTCTGGATGGGCGAGGCCACCCGCACCTCGGCCCGCGCGGCCGGTGAAGAAAAGAATCGTTCGGCCAGGCGCGCCGCCTCGTCGGCGCTCGCCGCGTCGTCGAAGGCCAGGACGGCGACGTCGATCGGATAACGCGCGTCGGGTGCATCGCCAGCGTCTGTCTCGGCGCCGAGCGGCACGACGACCGCCCGGTTCCAGTCGAGCGACGGGATATCGCCCGAAGACGCGCTTTCGACAGCGGTTTCCTCGAGCGTGCCCACGACCTGGTAGCTCTGCCGGCCGACGCTCACGATCGAGGCGGCGGCCGGATGCCGCGCCAGGATGCGTCCCACCTCCACGCCGACGACCGCATGGGGCAGCTTGCGCTCGACATCCAGAGGAGCCAGCAGGCGCCCGGAACGAGCCTTCATGCCGAACACCTCCCGAACCGGACCCGCGACCGCGTAGAACGGCGAGGCCACGGGAGGGCCTCCGGCCGTCCAGGTGGCGGTCTTCATAGAAATCGCGACGACGGCCCGCGCGGGCACGAGGGCGAGCAACTTGTCGGCGTCGGCAGTGGTCAACCGCCCGGAGGGCAGGGCTCCGGGCGGCCCGGCGTGCCGCTGGACGAGATACAGGTTCTTCAACCCCGCCTGCTCGAGGGCTCGAATCGTGGCGGCCCGGCCACGCTCGACCAGAGTCGTCAAGCAGACGACGATGGCCATCGCGATCGCCATGGCCACCAGCGCCGCGCGCGTGCGGACCGGATCGCACCGCAGGGCCTCGAGTCCCACCTCGACCGCGCGGGCGACCTGCGCAGATTTTAGATTTTGGATTTTGGATTTTGGATTTGAGAGCACATCACCGCTCGGCAATTCGACAATCCAAAATCTAAAATCCAAAATCCAAAATTGGTTCTCAGGGGATCGTGAAAGTGCAACCGTTGGTTGTCGCGCCCAGCGGCAGGTTGACGAACGAGCTTCCGCATTTGGCCCCTGACTCGCTCTGAACGGTCACGACGGCCGAGATCTGCGAAGGCGTGCCGGTGCCGCAAGACTTGGACGTCAGCGCGAGATGGTACGTGCCATTTGCTAGAGCCGTGCCTTCCAGCAAGACCCGTTCGGTGCGGCTGCCTGCGGACTCGCAGCCCGCCGGAAACGTCTGGCCTACCGGCTGATTGGTCGCGTTCAAGACCTGGAGGTCGACGTCTCCGAGTCCGCTCCACGTGACTTCCGCCTGGACGAAGCGCAGCGGGGTGGGCGTGGGCGTCGCCTTCTTGTTGCTCGTGCCGACGGCGATACCAACCGCGGCACCCGCCACGACGACTCCGCCCGCGACGACGGCGCCCGTCGAGAGGCCGCCGGTCGTGCCTGCGGTGGTGCCGGCGGACTTGAGAGCCGCGGCGAGGCTGACGACCGCGCCGCTGAACAGGATGACGAAGGCGATGTCTTCCTTGCGAAAACCGGGCGGGGCCGGGTTCTGGCCTTCCTTCGTCAGGCCGATCGTCAGTCCCGCTCCCTTCTTCGGGTCCACGGCGACGCCCCGCTTGACCGGACACGCGTTTCCGGGCACGACCGGTGGGTTGTAGTCGCCCTTCTTCTTCGACTGCTCGTCGGTGTCGTAGGCCTTGACGTTGTAGTCGATCGCCTTGGTCTCGGGCAGGGGCCGGGGCAGAACGGCGTCGAGCTTCTCGGCCGGGCCCTTCATGACGGCGTAGTAGTAATCGTCCGTTCCGGCGGCCTTGAAGAAGACGTAGCCCTTTTCGTATTGCGGGCCGGGCGCGACGACGGCGTCCACCTTGGGCGCGAGGTCGGTGTTGACGCACACGAGGGGATCGTGCTGGATATCGATCTTCGTCGATTCCCGATCCGGGCCCCGCGGCGCCGCCTGTCGAGCATTGGCGAGCTCGGGAGCGGCCGCCGCAGCCAGCGCCAGCGCCGTCGCCAGGGCGGTCGCCCGCCGCCAGGTGAATCCCGGCTCAGTTCTCATCGTTGCCTCTCTGCACGGTCCGTGTCGAGCGGCGTGGAGACAGATCGACCGCGAGCGAGGGCAGGACCTTCGCGCTCGCCACAACCTCGAGAGCGTAGTCGCCGGAGAGGCCGTACGCGCCGATGTCGTGGACCGCCTCTTCACCGGGCTGCACGACGAGGCGCCGCTCGAGCACCGCTTGGCCGGCTCGGTCGAGGAAGCGCAAGTACACGACAGTGTCCTCGCCCTCCTGCGAGCGGAGGTGGAGCAGGGTGTGGCCCTCGCTCGAGATCCGCACCGCCGAGAGGCGCCGCCGCGCCGGGTCCGCCGTGGCCTCGAAGACGCGTCTCTCGCGCGAGGCGGTGGCCACGCCCGACGCGGCCGAAACGACGTTGATCGTCACGAACTTGACGCTCGAACCCGAGCCGTTGGAAGCGATTAAGGCGACCTCGTGAGCCCGCGCGTCCGAGAATGTCTTGGTGGGCGATTGCGCGGTGTCGCTCGTGCCGTCGTCGAAGAGCCAGAGCCAGCTCGTCGCCTGCGGCGAGCTCGTGTCGGTGAAGGTGATCGGCTGACCGGCTCGCGCCGGAGTCGAGAAGGTGAAGTTGGCCACCGCCGCGGCCGGGGCGTAGACCGTGCTCGACACCTCGGGTCCCGTGACGGACGGGCTGCACGCGCCGGCGCGAACCGTCAGGGTGATCGGGTCGTTCGAGCCGCGCGGCAGCGCCGTGGCCTGCGTGCCCGCGACGGCCGTGAACGGGTCTCCGTTGATGCGGTACTCGTAGAAGGAGGGCGTCTGGCCGCTCGAGGGCGGCAGCCAGCTGACGGTCAGATAGTCGGTGCCCGTTACGGGGGCGCTGGGATTCGCCGAGGATTGGATCGTCGGGTTGCGCGGCGCCTCGGGCGCGGTGCACGAGGCCACGACGTTTACGGCGACCAGGTCCGAAGGCACGCCCGCCGCGCCGGTCGCCGAGCCGAAGTTGTAGGCGTAGAGCCGGTAGTACACGGGCCCGGCGAGCGTTCCCCCCGTCGCCGGGCTGCCGCCCGGACCGTAGTCGGTGATCGTGTGTGTGCTGCCGGCCGGACAGTAGGGAGGTGCGACGACGAGCTCGGTCTGCGAGGCGGGAGTCGAGCCACGGAAGAGCTGGAGCGAGATGTACGCCGTGTCGCTCGGCTCGGAGAAGGTCAGGTCCGCCTGGCCTGGCATCGGCGCGGCGCCCGCCAGGCTCGGTTTGGTCGGAGGAGGGAAGTTGTCGTCTACGAACTCGCAGCCGGCCGCCACCGTCGGGTCGCGGGCGAGCTGCACCGTAAAAGAGTAGGCCGAGAGACGCACGTCCAACACGGCGGTGTAGGTGGTGTTGGTCGTCTGGAACGTCAGAACCGTTCCGCTCGACAGACTGCAGTAGCCGGGCGCCGTCGTGCGCACGACCTCGTAAAGGGTGCCCGCGGGAGCGCCGGCGGGCGGGTCCCACGCCAAGGTGATCGAGGCTCCGAGCGTCTGGTCGACGACGCGGAAGTTGGGGATGGCGCCGGAGCACTGGGCGAGGACAGGCGCACCGCCCGATCCGGCCGCCGCGAGGATCAGCATGACGAGAGCGCGCGTGTGTCTCACACGATCCCTCCACGGGCAAAAGAAAAACCGCGTCGCGATTGTCGTCCATCGGCGAACTTTTGACAAGCGCGCGCGTGCGGCCCGCGGCCCGTGCTCGGGTATATTGAGGCACAGTTCCCATGAGCAGCTCCGCCGGCCCGATCGAAGGCAAATACGAGGTCATCGCCAAGATTCGAGAAGGCGGCATGGGCGCGATCTACAAGGTCCGCCACCGCCTCTTAAACGAGCTTCGCGTCATCAAGGTCATGCGCCCGGAAGTGGCCGAGAGCGCGGACCAGCGCAAACGCTTTCTCCGCGAGGCCCAGATGGCCACGCGCCTGAAGCACGAGAACGTCGTCTCGTTCTACGACTTCTTCGTGGACGACGAGGGCACGGCCTACATGGTCATGGAGTACATCGAGGGCATCAACCTGCGAGACATGATCCGACAGTGCGGGCCGATGCCCGTTGGCCTCGCCCTCTTTCTTTCAAAGCAGTGCCTCTCGGCGCTCTCCTACCTGCACCGCAAGGGCATCGTCCACCGAGACATCGCGCCCGACAACATCATGATGACGCAAGAGGAGGACGAAACTCTCCACGCGAAGCTGATCGATCTCGGCATCGCCAAGCTCGCGCGCGCCGAAGAGCAGGAGCAGTTGACCGCGGCCGACGAGTTCATCGGCAAGCTCCGCTACTCCTCGCCCGAGCAGCTCACCAAGCGCGCGAGCTCCTCGCAGATCGACGGGCGCAGCGACCTCTTCTCCTACGGCATCGTCCTGTACGAGAGCCTGACGGGTGTTTGCCCCTACGGAGGCGGAAGCCTTCAGGACATCCTCCAGCACCGCCTGCACAAGCCGCCCTTCGCCTTCAGCGAGACGGACCCCAAGGGCAGGGTCGGGCCGGCGCTGCGGACGACGATCCTGCGCGCTCTCGAGAGGCGGCCGGACGATCGCTATCCCGACGCCGAGACATTCGCGGCCGCGCTGGCGGCGATCCCGGCCGACGACAGTCCGCCGGACGACCCCGTCAAGGTCGATGCGTACGCCGCAAATGCGATCGAGCTTGCGCGGCAAGCGTCGGCCGCCGCCGCGCCCGTGGGCGCGAGCCTGCAGGCGACGCTGCAGTCCAAGTTCCGGTCCTCGGAGATTTCCAACCGACCGGTCGAAGCGACCGACATGGAGGCCAGGCGGAAGGGGTCGAGCGAAGCCGGTCCTCCCGGGACGGGGTCCAGCTCCGCCCCGGTGCCGCGCCCGGACGACAAGACGCTCCACTACGCCGGCCCTCAGGGCGCCCGGGGCACGGAAGATCTCGCGAAGCCGGCGAAGGAGGCGGTTCGGCGGGCCTCTCCGCTCGGCGGATACGCGGTGGTGGCCGTCGGGGCGGCGCTGGTCGTCGCGATCGCCGTCGGTCTGTCGGTGTTTCTGAGCGGCCGGAACAGAGGCGATCGGTCGGGCGCGGCGCCGACGGCTTTGCCCGCACCGCCCACCGCGCCTCCGGCCCTCCCCACGCCGGCGCCCACCCCCATTCCGGTCGCCCAGGTCCTGCCGACAGAACCGCCTTCCGAGAAGCAGCAGGTCGTCGTGACGAAGAGGGAAGAGAAGAAACCCGCCCGCCGCGAGGACGTCGGCGTCCGGCCCACGGCGGTCGTGGCCGTCGCCCAGAACACCAACCGGCCGAAGATGCGCTTTTGCGCCGAGATCGGCAGAACGGGTTATTTTCAGGGTGTTGCCAAGGAGGTGCCGCCGGGATTCCAGGGAGTGGCGCCTCTGGCGGTGAACCAGGACGCGGCGCTCTTGAAAATCAACATCACGGTTGCGCCGGAGGAGCCCGTCGAGGGTCAGGAGTTCGTCGTCATTGCGAAGTTCTTGAATGGCGCGGAATCCACGTTCCGTTTCGGCCGCGCCGAGGAGTCTTCACCCGGAGCCCGGGGCGGCTTTCAGCAGATTCCGGGACTGAACGCGCAGCCGATCGACTCGGGAAGCACGCTCGAGCTCTACCGCAAGACGCGGCTGCTCGCGGCCGGAGAGAGCTACCGGAAGGCCTTCCGCGTTTTCGACGCCCGGCGCGGAGACTACTGGGAGAACTCCGTGATGATCCGTCCGTGCATCGAGCGCTAAGAAATCACTTGACAAGCCCGGCCGCTTGACCCCCTATATGCGGATCATGACCGTTGCGATCCGCGCCGCGAAGATGCCCTCGCCCGCGAGGTTCGCCCGACGTGCCTCCCGTGCCAGGAGGACGACCTCCATGGCGTCGGTGCGGGCGTGTTAAGACCGTAGACACCCGCCCAATTCGCCGCCTTTCATGAAACACCGCTCGTCGGTCGTGTGCCTCGCCTTTTCCGGTGGTCTCGACACCATCTGTTGCGCGCTGCTCTTGCGCGAGGAGGGCCATGCCGTCCACGCCGTGACGGTGGACACGGGCGGCTTCTCGGCCTTGGAAAAAAAGACGATCGCGGCGCGCGCGCGGGCCGCTCGAGTCGCCCGGCACGTCTTCTTCGACGGGCGCGAAGAGGTTTTCGAGCGCTACGCGCTGCCGCTCATCTTCGGCAACGTCCTGCGAGGGGGCGTTTACCCGCTCTCGGTCGCGGCCGAGCGGGCGGTCCAGGCGCAAGCCGTCGCTCTGTATGCGCGCCGGGTCGGCGCCGCCGCCATCGTGCACGGCTCGACGGCGGCCGGAAACGATCAGTTCCGCTTCGACGCCGCTTTGCGCGTCTTGGCGCCGCAGATGGAGGTGCGCGCTCCGATTCGCGACGGCGGCCTGTCGCGTGAGGAGGAGACGGCGTACTGCGCCGACCGCGGCGTCGTCATCCCGCCCAGGATGACGCGCTACTCGGTCAACGAAGGCCTCTGGGGCACGACGATCGGCGGCGGCGAGACGCACGACCCGTGGGAGCTGCCGCCGGAGAACCTGTTTCCGGGCAATGCGCTGGCTCGAGCGCCCAAGGCTCCGCGCGCGGTCGCGTTGGGCTTCCGCAAGGGCCGTCCCGTCTCGCTCGGTGGGCGTCCCATCCCGTCGCTGGCGCTCGTCGGCCGGTTGAATGCGCTCGGCCGCCGCTACGCCGCCGGGCGCGGCGTTCACCTCGGCGACACGATCCTCGGATCCAAGGGGCGGATCGTCTTCGAGGCGCCGGCGGCTCTCGCTTTGATCGCCGGCCACGCGGAGCTGGAAAAGCTCGTGCTGACGAAGGAGCAGCGGCAGTTGAAGGCGCCCGTGGCCGAGACGTTTGGCCGCCTCTTGCACGAGGGCCTGGCCTTCGAACCGGCGGCCGCGGACGCCGCAGCCTTCTTGCGCGCCAGTCAGGCGCGCGTGACGGGGGAGGCGCGGATTCGCTTCACGCCCGGCAAGTACGAGGTCGTGGGGGTGCGCAGCCCGCATTCGCTCATGCGCTCCTCGATCGTGCGCTACGGGGAGGCCAACGCCTATCTCTCCCCGGAAGAATCGAAGGGCGTCGGCAAGACCCTCGCGCTGCCCGGCCTGCTGGCGTCGCTCGCGAAGGGAGCGCCGCGGTGAAGATCACACTCGACAAGATCGGCTCCTCGACGGCGCGGCTCTGTCTTCCCCGGGAGGTCGAGATCACTCCGCACGTCGAGGCGAAAGAAGGCAACGTTCTGGCCGTCCGCGCGTTGATGGAAAAGAGCGTCTACGACCGGCTGGAGCTCACGACCGGACGCATGGCCAAGATCAACAAGGGCGACGTCATGGCCGGCACGCTCGGCTACCGCCGCGCTCTGAAGGGCTTCGTCGGGACGATTCCGGACTCGATCCACGCGGGCGACACGATTCACGTCTTGAACCTGGGCGGAGTGCTCGGCGTGTGCATCGGCAAGAACCCGGACGTGGGCTCGCCGCTCGAGGTCGAAGTCCTGGGCGCCGTGATGGTCGACGGCAAGCTCGCCAACATCTCTCAGAATGCGCTCGCGCCGCGCCAGGACCTGCCGGCCTGCCCGCCGCTCGTCGTGGTCGCCGGCACCTGCATGAGCGCCGGCAAGACGGCCGCGGCCTCGGAGATCGTCAAGCGTTTCTCTCAGTCGGGTTCCCGTGTGGCGGCGGCCAAGCTCTCGGGCGTGGCGGCCTTGAGAGACACCCTGGACATGGAGGACCACGGCGCCTTCGCGACGCTCTCGTTCCTCGACTGCGGTCTGCCTTCGACCGCGCGCGTCCAAGACCTGGCGCCCTACGCTCGGGCGATCTTGGCGGAGCTCGCGGCTCGCCGTCCCGACGTGATTGTGCTCGAGCTCGGCGACGGGATCCTCGGTGACTACCACGTGAACAGCTTCTTCCAGCACGCCGACCTCGTGAGCGCGACGAAGGCCGTCGTCATGTGCGCCAACGACCTCGTGGCGGCGTGGGGCGCCAAGAAGCTGATGGAAGAGTGGAAGATTCCCATCACGGTCGTTTCCGGGCCCGTGACCGACAACCAGACCGGCACGGAATACATCGGCAAGGAGCTCGCGCTGCCGGCCGCCAACGCCAAGAACGACGGCCGCGCGCTCTTCGGCATCGTCTTCCGGGAGATCCACAAGCGATGATCAAGGCGGCCATCTACGGCGCGGCGGGTTACGCCGGAGGAGAGCTCCTGCGGCTCCTGCTCGACCATCCGAAGGCCGAGCCGGTCGCCGTCATTTCGCGCTCGCAGGCGGGGCAGCCCGTTTCCGCCGTCCACGCGCACCTTTCGCGCCTGACCGACATGGTGTTCGTCAGCGACCTGCCGAAGCCGCCCGATGAGCCGGAGGTGATCTTCCTCGCGGGCGCGCACGGATACGCCTCGGAGATCGCGCCGGCGATTCTGGACACGGGCATTCCGGTCGTGGACCTCTCGGCCGACTTTCGCCTGAAAGATCCGGCTTCCTTCGAGAAGTTCTACGGCCCCCTGCCGGCGGGCTTCAGCCGGCAGAAGGAATTCGTCTACGGCTTGCCGGAGCTCTTCCGCGAGCAGATCGCCGCGACGCGCGCGGTGGCCTCGCCCGGCTGTTTCGCGACCGCCGCGATCCTGGCCTTGGCACCGCTCTGGAAAGCCGGCCTCGCGGACGACGCGGCTCCCGTTTCCGTCTTCGCGGCCACCGGATCCTCGGGCGCGGGCGTCGCGCCTTCGCCGACGACCCATCACCCGCGCCGCGCGTCGGCGTTCTTCGCTTACGCCATCGACGGCCACCGGCACCTGCCGGAGATCGAGGAGTCACTCTCGGCGGTCGGCAAGCCCGCCGCCGGACGCATCGTCTTCCAGACGCACTCGGCGCCGCTCGTGCGCGGCATCTTCACGATGGCCGTCGTGCCGCTCGCCGAGAAGCTCGACAAGGCGGCTGTCCAGAAGGTGTTCGACGAGGCCTACCGAGACGAGTTCTTCGTGCGGCTGGTGGACGGCTCGCCCGACGTCGCCGCGGTCAAAGGCACCAACTTCGCCGACATCGGGGTCGGCGTCCAGGGGCGCGCGGCGAAGATCTTCGTCGCGATCGACAACCTCGTCAAGGGGGCGGCCGGCCAGGCGATTCAGGCCATGAACATCATGTTCTCGCTGCCCGAGACGTCCGGACTGAAGATGACGGGAGTCTTCCCGTGAGCTCCGTCATGTCCCCGGAGCTTCCCACCTACACGCGCTGGCCGATCGGCCTCGTGCGCGGCTCAGGCTCGACGGTCTGGGACGAGGACGGCAAGAGCTACCTGGACCTCTACGGCGGGCACGCCGTCTGCTCGACGGGCCATTGCCACCCGAAAGTCGTGGAGGCGATCGCCGCTCAGGCTCGGGAGCTGCTTTTCTACTCGAACGTCGTGCGGCTCCCGGTGCGCACGCGGGCCGCCGAGGCGATTCTCGCCCACGCGCGCGAGCCGCTCGCGAGCGTCTTCTTCCTGAACTCGGGCACCGAAGCCGCGGAAAACGCGATGCGCCTCGCGCGCCGCGCGACGGGCAGGAGCGACGTGATCACGTTTACCGGCGCCTTCCATGGCCGCACGGCGGACGCCATCTCGGCCGCGGGCCTCCCGAAATATCGCGAGCTCGCACGGCCCAACGTGCCCGGCCATCGCATCGTGCCCTTCGGCGATCTCACGGCGCTCGAGTCGGCGCTCGACGAGAACGTCGCCGCGGTCTTTCTCGAGCCGATCCAGAGCCTCGCGGGGGTCCTCACGGCTGAGCCCGACACCTTGCGCGGCATCCAGTCGGCCTGCTACCGCCTCGGCGCGAAGCTCATCTACGACGAAGTGCAAACGGGATTCGGCCGAACGGGCTCGTTTTTCTACGCGGGCAAGCACGGCGTCGTGCCCGACCTCGTCACGCTCGCGAAGGGGATCGGAAGCGGCTTTCCGATGGGAGCCGTGCTCGTCTCCGACGAGATCGCGAGAACCGTGAAGCCCGAGGAGTACGGCACGACGTTCGGAGGCGGACCGCTCGCCTGCGCCGCGGCCGAGGCGACCGTGCGGGTCATCGACGAGGAAGGCTTGCTCGACCGCGTGCGCGACGGCTCGACGCGCTTTCGGCAGGGTTTGCGCCAGATCGGCGCCGTGCGCGAGGTGCGCGGCGAAGGGTACTTGCTCGGCGTCGCTCTCGACCGGCTCGCGAAGCCCGTGCGCGAGGCCCTTCTCGCGCGCGGCATTCTCGTGGGCGGCTGCGACCTGCCGGACACCCTGCGGCTGTTGCCGCCGCTGGTGCTGACGTCCGAGGAGATCGACCGCTTCGTGACCGTCCTTGCCGAGGTGCTCGGGTGAGGCATTTCCTGACGACGCGCGATCTGTCGCAGGAGGAGTTCGAGGCCCTGCTCGACCGAGGCGAGGAGTTCCGGCAGGGAGCCGAGAGCCACGCCTTAGCCGGCCTCCACGTCGGCCTCGTCTTCTTCAACCCCTCGCTGCGGACGCGGGTCTCGATGGAGATCGCCGTCTCGAAGCTCAACGGCACGCCGGTCCCGCTCTCGGTGGGCGGCGACGCGTGGGCCATGGAGTACGAGGACGGCATCGTGATGGACGGAACGGCCGCGGAGCACGTGCGCGAGGGCGCCGGAGTGCTCGGACGTTACTGCGACATGCTGGGGGTGCGCTCCTTTCCCGTCGGGAAGGACTACGCGACGGATCGGCGCGAGCCGGTCTTGAGCGCGTTCGCGAAACACTCGGGCGTTCCGGTCGTGAACCTGGAATCGCCGCTCGACCACCCCTGCCAGGCCATGGCCGACGCCTTGACGATCCGTGGGCGCTTCGGCCGCGCGAAGGGCCTCAAGGTGCTGCTCACCTGGGCGTCCCATCCCAAGGCACTTCCCATGTCGGTCCCAAACGCGTTCCTGCTCGGGGCTTCGCGCCTCGGCGTCGAGCTGACGCTCGCGCGGCCCGAAGGCTACGACCTGGATCCCGAGATCGTCGAGACGGCTCGCGCCAACGTCGCCGCGACCGGCGGGTCGCTGATCGTCACGGACGACGCCGACGGGGCCTACGCGGGCGTCTCGGTCGTCTACGCGAAGTCCTGGGGCGCGCTGGCCGATTACGGCAAGCCCGAGGCGGAAGCGGCGCGGCGGGCAAAGCTCAAGGACTGGCGCGTCACGGAGGCCCGCATGGGCCGGGGCCGCGACGCGATCTTCCTGCACTGCCTGCCGGTGCGCCGCAACGTGGTCGTGGACGACGCCGTCTTGGACGGCCCGCGGTCGGCCGTGCTCGACGAGGCCGAGAACCGGCTCTACGCTCAGCAGGCGATTCTCGAGTGGATGGCGGAGGTGGAGGAGTGACGGGATGAGCACGGAGACACCGCCGGCCACGGGCCGGTTCTTGGACGGCGAGCTGCTTCGCGAGGCGCTGCCGTACATCCGGAGATTCAAGGGAAAAGACTTCGTCCTGAAGATCTCGGGAAAGGTCACGGAGCACCCGGGGAGCCTCGGCTCGCTGGCCGAAGAGATCGCGCTCCTGCAGCAGGTCGGCATCCGCGTCACGCTCGTGCACGGGGGCGGCGCGCAGGCGACGGAGCTATCGCAGCGGTTGGGCCTCGAGACCAAGCTCGTCAACGGCCGGCGCGTCACCGACGACGCCACGCTCGAGGTGGTCAAGATGGTCTTCGCGGGCAAGATCTCGGTCGAGATCCTCTCTGCCCTGCGCCTGCACGGCGTCCACGCCGTCGGGGTGTCCGGCATCGACGGCAACGTCGTTCTGGCGCGTCGGCGCGAAAAGAAGCGGCTCATGAATCCCGAGACCGGAAAGCGCGAGCTCGTGGACTTCGGCAACGTGGGCGACGTCGTGGACGTCGACCCGCGCCTCCTGACGACCCTGCTCGACGCCGGGTACCTGCCTGTCGTCTCGCCGCTGGCGGCCGACGAGGAAGGCAAGGTCTACAACGTCAACGCCGACACGATCGCCGCGGCGCTCGCCGTGGAGCTGAAAGCCGAGAAGCTGATCCTCCTTTCGGACGTGCCCGGCGTGCTCTCGCGGCCCGGCGACCCCGACAGCCTGATCTCTCGTCTGACGGCGGCCGAGGCGCGCAAGCTCGCCAAGAGCCCGGCGGTCTCGGGCGGCATGGTCGCCAAGCTCGAAGAGATCTCGCAGGTCGCCGAAGCGGGAGTCGCGGCCGTCCACATCGTCAACGGGAACCAGCGCAACGCCCTGCTCTCCGAGATCTTCGGCGACCGGGGCAGCGGCACGATGCTGGTCAAGGACTGATGAACGTCGGAGAGCGGCTGGCCGAGCTCGTCGCGATCCCGAGCGTCTCGGGCAACGAGAAGTGGCTGGCCGAGCGGATCGCGGCGATCCTCCTCGACGGGGGCGCCGCGGTCGCCCAGGACGGCCGCAACGTCTTCGCCAAGCGCGGCGAAGGCAGCCCCTGCCTCCTCTTGAACGCGCACATCGACACCGTCCCGCCGGTGGACGGCTGGACCTCCTATCCCTGGAACCCGGAGGTGGAGGGCGACCGGCTGATCGGCCTCGGGGCCAACGACGCCAAAGCTTCGGTCGCCGCCATGCTGGAGGCTTTCCTGACAGCGCCTTCGCCGGAAAGGGGCTCCCTGCTGTTTGCGGCCACCTGCGACGAGGAGACGGGCGGCGAGGGCCTGGAGAAGCTCGCGCCCCAGCTCGAGTTCGATGCCGCTGTGATCGGAGAGCCGAACGACTTCGGCGTGGCCGTGGCCCAGAAGGGGTTGGTCAAGCTGAAGCTGATCGCCCGCGGCAAGTCGGGCCACGCGGCGCGGCCGCACCTCGCGCAGAACGCGATCGTCCAGGCCGCCCGCGACGTGCTCGCGATCGAGGGCCTCTCCTTCGACGCCTCGGACCCCTTCCTCGGCGAGCCGACGGCCGCCGTCACGATGGTCAAGGGGGGCGTGCGGTCGAACGTCATCCCGGATGTCTGCGAGCTGACCGTGGACGCGCGCACGATCAATGCCTTCGACAACGAACGGATGGTCGCGGCGATCCGCGCGGCCGTCTCCTCTGAAGTCGAGGTGGTCTCGGCGCGCCTGAAGCCCGTGGCCGGCAATCCGGACTGGACGATCGCGAAGGCGGCGCTGGCGGCCGCGCCCGGGCGGGCGGTGACGGGCTTTCCCAGCGTGTCCGACCTGGCACACCTCGCCGGAAGGCCCGCCATCGTCTTCGGGCCGGGCACGCTCGACCAGTCGCACAAGGCCGACGAGTCCATCTCGCTCTCGAAGCTGGCCGAAGCGCCGGAGATCTATCGCCGCCTGATCGCCGCGTGGTTCCGCCTCGAAGGCGCGGCGTGAGCAAGCGCGGCAAACCGCTGTGGGCGGGCGGATACGCAAAGGGCCCGGGCGAAGCGCTGGCGCGGATCTCGCTCTCGCATCCGTTCGACCGCCGCCTCGCCGCCGAAGACATCGCCGGGTCGCGCGCGCACGCGCGGGGCTTGCGGCGCTCGGGGCTCCTCTCGAAGGCCGACCTCGCGCGGATCGAGAAGGCTCTGTCCCGCATCGAGAGGGAGATCGCCGGCGGCCAATTTCGCTTTCGCGACGAGGACGAGGACGTTCATTTGAACATCGAGCGACGCCTGATCGAGCTCGTCGGCGACGCCGGCCGGCGGATCCATGCGGGCCGATCCCGCAACGATCAGGTCGCGCTCGACCTGAAGCTCTGGACGCTCGCCGCGATCGGCCGGGCGAGCCGCAGCCTCCGTCGCCTCGGACACGCTCTCTTGGCCCGGGCGGAGGAGTTCTTGGCGGCGAGAGTGGTCGTCGCGGCGCGGACGCACCTTCGGAGCGCTCAGCCCGTGCTGCTGGCACACGTCTTCCACGCGTATGCCGAGATGCTCGTGCGTGATCTCGGCCGTTTCGGCGACGCGGGCAGGCGGGCGGCGGTGTCGCCGCTCGGCTCCGGAGCCTGCGCCGGCACGACTCTGCCGCTCGACCGCGAAGGCGTTGCGCGGGAGCTCGGCCTCGCCCGCATCACGGCCAACAGTCTCGATGCCGTCTCGGACAGGGACTTCGCCGCCGAGTTCGAGTTCGCCGCCGCGCTGGCGATGGTTCACCTCTCGCGCCTCGCCGAAGATCTGATCCTCTGGACGGGAGAGGAGTTCCGCCTCTTCCATCTCTCCGAAGCGACGACGACCGGCTCCTCGATGATGCCGCAGAAGAGGAACCCCGACTCGCTCGAGCTGACGCGCGGGAAGACCGGCCGTGTCGTCGGCGATCTTCTCGCGACGCTGACGATCGCCAAGGGCCTGCCGCTCTCCTACGGACGCGACCTCCAGGAGACCCAAGAGCCGCTCTTCGACGCGGCGGACTCTCTCAAGGACTCGCTCGACGCCATGACCGAGGTCGTCGGCGGCCTGCTGCTGCGGCCCGTCTCGGAACGCGCGCCGATCGAGGCGGCGGCCCTCGCGACCGACATCGCCGAGGCTCTCGTGCGGCGCGGCGTGCCCTTCCGCACGGCTCACGAGAAGGTCGCCCGCTGGGCGCATGTCGCCGCCGATCAGAGGGCCAACCTGCTCGAGATCGCGGCGATCGAGTCGCCGGCTCTGCGCCCGTTTCTGGCCAGGCTCACTCCCGAGTCCGCCGTCGCCCGCCGCGACCTGCCCGGCGGCACCGCTCCGCGCCGGGTCAAGGCCGCGATCGCGAAGACCCGGCGGCAGCTATCCCGGTTCTCGTCCTAAAGATTCGCCGCTGCGGCGACCGGTCGCCCTTTGCCGCTAGTAGATCAGGGTAGAGCTGTCCACGGTCACCTTGTTGCGCGGGTCCGGGACGTGAATGACTGTCTCGATCACATTCGTGTACCGGTTCGCTCCCTCGTCGAAGGTTCCGGCGGCGTTGATCTCCACGTGGACGATGTAGTCGCCCTCCGGAACGCCCGTGATGTCGACCCACTGGCCGCTCAACTGCTTGAAATACCAGTCCGCCCAACCCGAGGTGATTCCCTGGGACGCGCAGGTGTAGCCGCTGCTCTTGTTGTCGTTGCTGTACTTGAGCAGATCTTCGAGGCAGAAGGCCTGCTTGTGTCCCTGCGCCGCGACCGTTCGGTCGAGGTTCAGCAGCTGATAGTTGGAGAATCCCTTGATGTGGTAGTGCTGGTGGCAGGGTGAGAACTCGAAAACTCCCTGCTGCACGTACGAATTGTTGGGATCGGTGGGGCTGCCGACGATGAGATCTCCGTTTCCGGAGTTGATGAGCACTGTGTCAAAGCGCAAGAGTCTGCGGTATCCGGTACCGCCGACCGAACCTTCCACGAGCTCGCAGTCCCCGGCTTCGAAAAGCCGATCCACGATCTCCATCTGTGACACGAACCGTTTCGGATCCACAGTCAGATCGGGCTTCCCGCCGTTGTCGTAGATTGGGAAGTCTCGGGAGACGGATGTCCGCTGGGCGAACACCGCTGCGCAGTTGAACAGAAGCATCGAGAAAGCCAGAACGATTGCCTTCCTCATGGGCACTCCTTTCGCGAAAACGTCGAATGAAAAGAGTTGGACGTCAAAGAACCCATCCGCAGAATCGGGAGCCTAGTCCGCCGCATCCGAAAGTGTCAATCGGAGGAACAGTGTCGCGGGCCCTCTGCTACAGTTTCGCCATGCGCGTGCTCGTCGGGACGAGCGGGTTCTCGTACAAGGAATGGAAGGGAAGCTTCTACCCGGAGGATCTGCCCGCGTCGGAGATGCTCCGTTACTATGCCGAGCGCCTGCCGGCCGTGGAGATCAACAACACTTTCTACCGGATGCCGAAGCCGGCTCTCCTCGCGGGCTGGGCCGAGCAAGTGCCCGACGGATTCCGGTTCGTGCTGAAGGCCTCCCAGCAGATCACGCACCGAAAGCGCCTGAAGGACTCCGGCGGTGAGGTCGAGTATTTCTTCCGCGTCGCGACGACGCTGGGCGACCGGCTGGGCCCCGCCCTCTTTCAGCTTCCGCCGAACTTGAAGAAGGACCTGCCTCGCCTGACGGACTTCCTCGCGTTCCTGCCACCGGCGTCTCGATCCGCTTTCGAGTTCCGCCACGAGTCCTGGTTCGACGACGAAGTCTTCGGGGCGCTCCAGGCCAAGGGGGCAGCTCTGTGCATCGCCGAGGACGAGGACCTGGCGACGCCCCTTCGGGCGACGGCCGAATGGGGTTACCTGCGCTTGCGCCGTCAGGACTACGACGAGAAGGCGCTTTCCGACTGGGCGGCGAAGATCCGCGCCCAGAGCTGGGGCGAGACATACGTCTTCTTCAAGCACGAAGAGGGCGGCGCCGGACCGAAGCTCGCTTCCGATCTCTTGAAGCTCTTCGCCGAGTCGTCCGGCTAGCACGGACGGACTTCGTCCGATCCACAGCAATCGTTGTAGGATGCTCCCCGGACTGCTGCGTTCGGGAGCAGCGAGGACTCCAATCCAGGCTGGCACCATGATGCCGTTCACGTGGAAGCGGGAGTCCATCTCACCACCGCAGCGAACACGCATGTGCGCCGCTGAGCCGCAAGCCGTCAGGCCTACGAGGGAGCCGCAGATGCAGATAAGGAGCACTGCCATGACGAAGATCCTTGGCTACGAGCGCGTCGTCTCAGTCCTCGTGGGGACGCTGTTGGCTGTTGAATTGCTGGCGCAAGGACCGAGCGGCCGGGCTCAACAGCCCGATGCACGCGATCCATCGCGCTTGCGCCAATTCAAAATCCAGCAAGTCCGCGAGCGGCTTCAGGCCGGATGCCCGAAGGCCGAGGCGCTCCGCGTCCAGGCAGCCAGATCGGCGCAGAGGCCGGGGACTCGCGTCCTGCGGCGGGAGCTGCTCGGCAGGTACATCGAGGACGTCGACTTCGTCCCGAACGGCCCTTCGCCCAGCACATCGTCATGCTGGTCGGCTACGAAGTCCACGGCGTGCCGGTGAATGCCAGATCACCCGAGGCGATACGCAAGCTCTTCGACCTTCGTCAGCAGATTCTGGGTGCACCCACGGGGATCGCCTACATCCCGTCGGAGCAGCTCTTCACCGTTGTCAATCCCTTTCAGCCAACCGAGCTCTTCCTCGTCGATCACCGCGGCGTTCCCCGCCCGCCCCGCCCCATCCAGTATCTGAATGACCTCGTGCCGGATCACATCGAGGGGCTCGCTTACGTACCGCCCACCTCCCCGCACTTTCCGGACCATCTCCTCACGATCACGTGGAAGTTCATTGACGACTTCCCGTTCCTCCTCAGCCGCGTGCAGGTGATCCAGCGGGACGGCCAGGTCGCGGCCGAAATCCCGATTCCCGATGACATCTCCCTCAATGAGGTCTTGGGAGTCGGCTTCCTGGCTCCAGACCGGATCCTCGTGGCGGACGCGTTCGATGAGATTTGGACGCTCGATTGGGACGGCAACGTCGTGAGCGGTCCGGTCTCGACGATTCTCATTGCCGAGGGCATCGTCCAGCTTCCAGATGGGCGGGTCGTCACGGGCGAGGGCGCTCAGCTGCGTTTCTTCGACGCCGCGCTCGACCGCTTGCCGCAGGACGACCGGGACGCCAGCACGCGCATCGGCCTCGTCAACGCGCTCAGCGTGGCCTGGAACCCCGACACGCTCCAGCATCTCGTCAGGGCTGCCACGGAGGAGTCCGGCGGCAGTGGCGATTCGTCGCGGGTTGCAGCAGTGCCGCTGTCCCTGGATGCCTCCGCGCCCGTCGTCGATCTGGGCACGTTCCCGACGTCTATAAGGATTCCCCGGGCGACCTACATGCCGGATGAGCACCGGATCGCCGTTGCGCTCCGGCGGCGCGGGCCGACTCCAGCGCAAATCGCGCTGTACGACAACGACGGCACACAGGTGGAGCTAATCAACGCTTCGGCGATCGCCGGGATCGGCAGACCAACCAAGATCGCCTACGCCCCGCCGACGCGGGAGTTCGTGATGGTGGAGCAGACCCAGGCCAGCACGCTGAAGTTCCTGACACGTACGGGGGCCCTCGCCAGAGAGATCGACCTCGCGGCGTTTGGGATCACCAACATCTCCGCGGTGGCTTACTTCAACCCGCTCCATCCAAGCGGCGGCCAGTTCCTGATTTTCAGCTCTCCCGACCGCGCCGTCATCACGGACTTCGGCGGGCATCCGATGAGCGAGTTCGATTCCCATGAGGGGCTGGGGCTTCGGTTCGTGGCAGGCGCATCCGCAATCACCAACGGCCCGCTGGCGGGAGCATTCACCGCCCTGGAAGCGGCGGGTTCTTCGGAGTTTGTCGTGTTTCGTTTGGCCGAGGACAAACAATAACCGCGCACGTCGCACGTCGCACGAAACTCTTCAACCCTTCAGCCGCTCGGTGAGGCGAGCGAGGGTTCGGGAAAGATCGGGCTTGAGCGTCAGCACGTCGAGCAGCGGGTCGACTTTCAGGCGCTTCATTCTCGACGGCAGCGTCTTGATCGTGAACTTCCCGACCGTGAGCTTCGCGTTGACCTCATTCCACTTCAAAGGCGCCGAGGCGGGAGCGCCGGGCAGCGGGCGCGCGGAGAAGGGGCTCGCGATCGTCTGGCCGTGGACGTTCTGCAGGAAGTCGATGTAGACCTTGCCGCCGCGGGCTCCGACCGAACGCACCGTCGTGGAGATCTCCGGCAGCTGCCGCTCGACTACCTTCGCGAGGATCTCGGCGAGCGTCCGCGACTCGTGGTACGTACACTGGCCGCCCAGGGGCAGAAGGACGTGCAGGCCCGTCGCTCCGCTGGTCTTGATGAAGGCCGGCATCTCGATCTCCTCGCAGAGGGCGCGGATCGCGAGCGCGACCTTCACGACATGGGCGAAAGGCGCCCCCTTGGGATCCAAATCCAGGATCGACCAGTCGGGCCGCTCCAGCGCTTCGACGCGGCTGGCCCAGACGTGCAGAGGAATCGATCCCAGGTTCGCGACGTAGAGGAGTGACTCCAGATCGTCGCAGACGAAATAGTCGATCTCGCGGTCCACGCCTTCGCTCCAGATCCGCTCGGTTCGGAACCAGCTCGGCGTGAAGGAGGGAGCGTCCTTCTGGTAGAAGGATTTCCCGGCGATCCCGTCGGGGTAGCGCGTCATGACGATGGGCCGGTCTTTCAAATACGGAAGGAGCCACGGAGAGATCTCGCGGTAATAGTCGATCAAGTCTCCCTTTGTGTAGCCCTCGTCGGGCCAGAAGACCTTGCCGAGGTTCGAAAACGGGACTTTCTTTTCGGGCGGCGCGAGCTTCGGCGGCGGCGGCACGGCGGGCTGGGCAGCCGTCGCGTCCTGCCGCACGCACTCCTCGGGCTTCTTGTCCTCCCGCAGGCGCAGAAAGACGGGTTGGCGAAGCAGATGGTCGTCCGTCCGCTCGGTGTAGCGGACCTCGCAGACGAGGTTGGGCTCGACCCAGACGTGCTCCTTGCCGGTCGGCACGTTGCCCGAGCAGGGGGGCGTGTCGCGGCGGTCGGCCGCCAGGCGTTCGCGCAACGCCGTCAGCTGCTTCTCCGTGAAGCCCGAGCCGGCGCGGCCCGCGTAGACGAGCTCGCCGCCCTCGAACTGGCCGAGATGGAGCGCGCCGAAACCGGCGCGCGACCCCTTGGGCGCGGTGTAGCCGACGATCACGAAGTCGTCCGTGCGCGCGAGCCGGACCTTGATCCAGTCGGCGGAGCGGCCGCCCCGGTAGCGGGCGTCGGCCTTCTTGCCGACGATGCCTTCGACGCCGATCGACCGGACTTCGTCCAAGAGCGCTTCGCCCTCCTCTTCGAAGTGCTCGGCGAAGCGCAGCGGCCCGGCCTTCGGGAGCAAACGCGTGAGCAGCGCCTTGCGCTCGGAAAGGGGCAGCGGCCGCAGGTCGAAGTCCTCGAATCCGAGCAGGTCGAAGACATAGAAGACAGCCGGTAGCTCGACGGTCGCGCGCTCGATGTCGGCCGGACGCGACAGCAGCGCCCGTTGCTGCAGACGCCCGAAGCGGGGACGGCCCTTTTCGTCGTTGACCGCGATTTCGCCGTCCAAGACGAGCGACTCGAAGGGGAGCGCGCGCAGGGCGCGGGTGACGTCGGGAAAGATCGCCGTCGCGTCCATGCCGTGGCGGTAAAGCAGACGCGCCTCGGCCCCGTTCCGTTCGGCCAAGACCCGATAGCCGTCGTACTTGAGCTCCCAGAGCCAGCCCTTCTTCGTGAAGGCCTCGTCGCGTGTCTCCGCCAGCATCAGCTCGACTTCGGACGCCCGAACCCGGCGTCTTAAAGCGCCGAGCCGCAGAAGCTCCTCGCGAAGGTCCTTTGCGCGGTCGGCGCCCGCCGCGAGCTCTTCCAAGGTCAGGCCGGAGAGGATCGACTCCTGCGGGAGCGCCGCCGCGCCGCCGGGCCTTGCGGTGGCGTCCCGCTCTTTGATCAAGAGCCACTCCTTGCTCTCGGGCTTTCCCTTTCGCTTCGTGCGGACGAGAGTCCAGACGCCCTTGAGCTTGTAGCCCGAAAGCTCGAAGAGGAGCTTGCCGTTTCGTGCTCCCTCGTCCGGATCGCCGATGGGCGTCCAGCGCCCGCGGTCCCAGACGATGACCGTGCCGGCGCCGTAGTTGCCTTCCGGAATCCGGCCTTCGAAGTCGGCGTACTCGACCGGATGGTCTTCGACCTCCACGGCGAGCCGCTTGTCGGCCGGGTCCGGCGAGGGACCCTTGGGCACGGCCCAGGACTTCAGGACGCCACCCCACTCCAGCCGGAAGTCGTAGTGCAGCGCTCGGGCCGCGTGCTTTTGCACGACGAAAAGGTGCGGCCGATCGGCCGAGCCGCGGCCGAAGGGCTCCGGCGTCGACTCGGCCGACCGCTTGGCGCGGTATTTCTCGAGGGGCATCGGGTAGAGTTTAGTTTGTAGCTGAGATGCCGCTCCCCGCTGGAACGCGCCTGGGGCCGTACGAGGTGATCTCCCCCCTCGGATCCGGCGGGATGGGTGAGGTGTACCGGGCGCGCGACACGCGCTTGGGTCGCGACGTGGCGGTCAAGGTGCTCCCGGAGGAGTTCTCCCACGATCCCGAGCGGCTGCGGCGCTTCGAGCAGGAGGCTCGCTCGGCCTCGGCTCTATCGGATCCGCACATCGTGACGGTCTTCGATGTGGGCGAGGCGAGCGGCATCCACTACTTCGCCTCGGAGCTCGTCGAGGGATCGGATCTCCGGCAGCTCCTGCATGACGGCGCGCCGCCGCTCAAGAAGACCCTGGATCTGGCCGAGCAGACCGCCTCGGGGCTCGCGGCGGCGCACGAGAAGGGGATCGTTCACCGCGACGTCAAGCCCGAGAACATCCTGGTCACCAAATCGGGGCTCGTGAAGATCGCCGATTTCGGCCTCGCGAAGCTCACCGAATCGAGCGGGTCGCTGGTCTCGCAGGCCCCCACCTCGGACGGACACCGGACGTCGGCCGGAGTCATCCTGGGAACGGTCGCCTACATGTCGCCGGAACAGGTGCGTGGAGAGGTCGTGGACCACCGCTCCGACGTCTTCTCCTTCGGGGCGGTTCTCTACGAGCTGTTGACGGGACGCAAGGCGTTCGGTCGAAGCACGGCCGCCGAGACGATGGCGGCCATCCTCAAGGAGGAGCCGCCGGAGCTGTCGCAGACGAGCGTCCCGCCCGCCCTTTCTCGCGCGGTCGCGCACTGCCTGGAGAAGAACCCGGGCGAGCGGTTCCACTCGCTGCACGACGTGGTCTTCGTGCTCGAGGAGGCGGGCGCGGCCTTGACGACGGGCGCCCCGCAATCACTGCCCGAAAAGGCACGAGGCTCGAGACCACCCGTTTTGTTCGGCCGTCGGATCGGACTGGCGGCGGCTGCCATCGCGGGCATCGCGATCCTCGCGGTTCTCTTCGCCCGGCAAATGAGGCCCGGGCGTCCCGCGCCGGCGGGCTCCTCGCAGGCGCAGCCCCAGCGCATCGTGGTCCTTCCCTTCGAGAACCTCGGGACTGCCGAAGATGCCTACTTCGCCTCCGGGATAACGGAGGAGATCACGAGCCGGCTGGCCAATGTCCGCAAGCTCGGCGTCATCTCCCGGACGACGGCGGTCGAATATCCCCGCAAGGGAAAAACCGTCAAGCAGGTGGGTGCGGACCTCGGGGTGGACTTCGTCCTCGAGGGGACGATCCGCTGCGACCGAAGCGGCGGCGGGCCCGGCCGGGTCCGGATCACGCCGCAGTTGATCCGCGTCACGGACGACACGCACGTCTGGTCCGAGCGCTACGATCGGACACTGACCGACATCTTCAACCTGCAGTCGGACGTCGCCACGAAGACGGTCGAGGCGATCGGGATCAGCCTTCTGCCGGCCGAGAAATCGAAGATGGAAACGGTCCCGACCAAAGACCTCGCCGCTTACGACGAATACCTGAAGGGGCTGGCCGTGGACGCTCGGTCTTTCGAAAGGAGCGACCTCGAGGAGGCTCTGGGACACTACCAGGCCGCCATAGAGAAGGATCCCTCGTTCGCGGAAGCTCTCTCACAACTTTCCCGTAGCCACGTGCGCATGTACTGGCAGTTCTACGATCGATCGGAGGAGCGGCTCGGGAAAGCGAAGGCCGCCGCCGAGGCCGCGGCCCGGCTCGCCCCCGACATGCCGGAAACGCATGTGGCCCTGGGTACCCTCTATTACCACGGGTTCCGCGATTACCCTCGCGCGATCGAGGAGTTCGAGGCGGCGCGCCGCACACGGCCAAACGACGCACTGGCAACGCTCTCGCTCGCCGCCGTGGTACGGCGCCTGGGCCGGTGGGAGCAATCCGCCGGACTACTCTCGGAGGCCGCCCGGCTCGATCCAAGAAACGCCGTCATCCTCCATGAGCTCGGTTATTCGCTCGTCCTCTCCCGCCGATATTCCGAAGCCGACGCCGTCCTGGCCAAGTCGACGTCCCTGTCGCCCCAGACCTCCGGGGCACACGCGAACCGGGTCTGGCTGCAGGTGCTGTGGCGCGGCGATATCGTCCAGGCGAAGAGCCTTCTCGCCGAGGCGGACCGGGTCCGCGGACTGCGGGACGATACGGCCATGCTCGCTCTGAATGCCTATCGGCTCTCGGCGGCGGAGCGAGATTCTGTCGGCGCGCTTCGCAGGCTCGATCGGGATCCGCGAAAGGCTTACTCCTCGCAGTTCTTCTTCTTGCCTGCCGACCTGCTGCGGAGCGAGGTCCATTACTTGGCCGGGCGCGCCGACGCGTCCCGACCGATGGCAGAGAAGGCGAAAAACTTCCTGGAGGAGGAGATCAAGAAGGATCCGGAGGACGGACGCCTGCAGAGCGCGCTCGGAATTGCCCTCGCGCTGCTCGGTCGAAACGAGGAAGCGCTCCGGGCCGCCCGTAAGGGCGTCGAGCTGATGCCGACCTCGAAGGATGCCTGGATCGGCCTCTGGCGGATCGAGGATCTGACCTTTGTGTGTACGATGGCCGGACGGCAGGACGAAGCGATCGAGCACCTGGGCGTCCTCCTCTCGAAGAACGGGGAGATCACGCCCCACGTCCTCCGCCTCGACCCGCGCTGGGATCCGCTGCGGAAGAACCCCAAGTTCGAGGCGCTCCTCGCCAGGTAGCGGTCCGACCAGAACAGGGCGCCGAGCGGTGCGGGCTTGCACAAGTACCTGTGCTATCCTCTCGGGTCCGATGAGCGCCAGGCCGATCGCTTCCGGAACCGTCTCCTTCGGGCTCGTCTCGATCCCGGTCAAGCTCTACTCCGCAGGCAATGCCTCCGCGGGCATCTCCTTCAACCTCCTGCACGGCAAGTGCGGGTCGAGGCTCAAGCAGCAGTACATCTGTCCGAAGGACAACAACGAGATCGTTCCGCGCGAGGACATGGTCAAGGGCTACGAGTTCGCCAAGGACCGCTACGTCACGTTCAAGGAAGAAGAGCTGAAGGCCTTGGAGGAGCAGTCCACCCAGTCGATCGAGGTCGTCGAGTTCGTTCCGATCGGAAAGGTAGACCCCGTCTACTTTGACAGGACTTATTACCTGGGCCCCGACAAGGGCGGAGCGAAAGCCTACAAGCTGCTCTCCGAGGTCATGAAGGAGACCGGACGCGTCGCGCTCGCCAAGTACTCCGCGCGCGGCAAGCAATACCTCGTGATGCTGCGGCCCGGAGAGGGCGGCCTGGTGATGCAGCAGCTCCTCTATGCCGACGAGGTGCGGCCGTTCTCGGAGGTCCCGATCGAGCAGGCCGACCTGCAGCCCAAGGAGCTCGATCTCGCCAAACTTCTGGTCGAACAGCGGGCCTCGGACAAGTTCGAGCCGGAAACCTACGAGGACGACGTCAAGAAGCGCATCCAGGCCCAGCTCGAGCGCAAGATCGCCGGCCAGGAGATTCAGGTCGCGCCCGCCGAGCCGGGCGGCCAGATCATCGACCTGATGGAAGCCTTGAAGGCGAGCCTCGCCAAGAAGCCCGCCTCCGCGAAGGCTGCGACGGCCGCGGAGGAGAAGCCGTCGCGTCCGACGCTGGTGCGGGCGCCTGAGCCCGAGCCGGCTCCCTCCTCCGCCAAGGCTTCGGAGGACAGGCCGGCCACGTCCGGGCGCAAGCCGGCCAAACACTCCCCACGCCGAGGAAGCGACTCGCGCTCCGACGCCGCTCGCAAGTAAGTCGAGAGTCGAGAGTCGAGAGTCCAGAGTCGAGAGACCCGGGGTCGGTTCTCGTCGAAACTCTTGACTCTTGACTCTCGACTCTAGACTCTAGACGGCATGCGGGGCTACGGCACCGCCGACGTCGCGCAGATTCTGGGGCTCTCGCCGGCGCAGGTGCGCGGCTACGTTCGCTCCGGCTTCTTGAAGCCCGAGCGAGGCTCGCGCGGCGACTACCGTTTCTCCTTCGAAGATCTCGTCTTCCTGCGTGCCGCCAAGGGCTTGCTCGAAGCTCGCATCGGCCCGCTCCGTGTCCGGCGCGCGCTGGCCAGGCTGCGCGAGCAGATCCCGGAGGGCAGGCGCCTGACGGGCCTGCGAGTGACGGCTGAGGGCAATCGTATCGTCGTCGCCGACGGCGGCGCGCGCTGGCAGCCGGAGTCCGGCCAGGCTCTGCTCGACTTCGGCGTCACGGAGCTGGCCGAGAAGGTCGCCCCGCTCGCGCGAGAAGTCTTTCGCGAGGCGCAGGAGGACGGCGACGAGTGGACAGCCGAAGACTGGTACCAGTGGGGCTGCGAGCTCGAGACGGCGGCGCCGCCCGAAGCGCGGGACGCGTACCGGCGGTCGATTGCGCTCGACCCGCGCCACGCCGACGCCCTGGTCAACCTCGGGCGCCTGCTCCACGAGGCGGGCGACCCGCGCGGCGCCGAGGAGCACTATCGTAAGGCCCTCGCCGCGCGGCCCGGTGATGGCACGGCGGCCTTCGATCTCGGCGTGGCGCTCGAAGACCTCGGCCGCACCGAGGAAGCGCTTGCCGCCTACGAGAAAGCGGTCGCGATCGATCCGCGAAACGCCGACGCCCACTACAATGCCGCGAGCCTCTGCGAGCGCCTGGGCCAGGTCCAGGCGGCGCTGCGTCACCTGAAGAGCTACCGCAACTTGATCCGCGAAAGGCGCTGAGGAGCTGGAGACCGCCGAGCAGGCCTTCTTCTTGACCGGCGGACCGCCGAAGGTTACGCTCGCGCGCACGCGTTTCTCTTCGCCAAGCCGGAGGTCGAAATGCCTTTGCGCCGTGCCGCTCTCGTCCTCGCGTCGTTTCTCGCGCTCACTTCGGCCGGGTCGGCTCAGACGGGCTTGCGTGACCTGCTGACGGATTTTCTGCGCAACGGGATCACGCTCGCTGAACCGCCCGTCATCGGGGGCGTCAGCCACGTCGCCCATTTCAACAGCCTCGACTCCCCGCAGTTCATTGCGTTGCGCCAGTTCAACGACGCCCTGGCCCTCCAGCTCTCCTCGTTCCCTCTGGCCTCTTCCGCGGGAGGGTTCACCTACCGCTTCGACCCGTCGCTTGGCTTCACGCGGGCGAGCGACAGCTTCGGGCCGATCTACGCCGAGCGTCCGGACACCATGGGCAAGGGCAAGTTCGACCTGGGACTGAACCACAGCCGCTTCACATTCGACCGGATCAACGACCTCTCCCTCACGGGCGGGGACATCAAGCTCGTCTTCACGCACAATCCGGTCCCGCTCTACGTCGCCGGAGACGTCATCACCGCCAACCTCTCGCTGAAAGTCAGCACGGAGATCACCGCCCTGGTCGCCTGGTACGGGCTGGCGGACCGCTTCGACATCGGCGCCGCGATCCCCTACATCAACGTCGATCTGTCTGCGCGCACGGACGCCACGATCCAGCGCCTGGCCACCGGGCCCACCGACAATCCGCCGACGATCCACCGCTTTCCCGGCGAGACGTCGACAGCCTCGTTTCAGAGCAGCGGCCACGCGAAGGGCATCGGCGACATCCTGCTGCGGGCGAAATACCAGGTCCTCCGAAATCCGTGGGGCGGCCTCGCGCTCGCCCTCGACGTGCGCATGCCGACCGGCGAGGAGCGCGACCTGCTCGGGACGGGAGCATGGACGGGCAAGGCTCTGCTGATCGCCTCGGCGCACCTGGGAGGCTTCTCGCCGCACGTCAACGGCGGGTATGCCGTCTCGACCGACCCGAAGGATGACCGCGCGCCCGAGCAGCGGGCGGTGATTCCGCGCCGGACGATCCCCGACGAGATCTCGCTCACCGCCGGATTCGACTGGGCGGTCGACCCGCGGGTGACGCTGGCGGTCGACGTGCTCGGGCGGACCGACCGCAACGCCCAGTTCGTTTCGGTCGAGCAGCAGACCTTCCACGCGACGACCAACGAGAACCCACCCAGACAGGTCGCCGCCACGTTCCCCCGGCTCACGACCCGGCGCAAAGATCTGACGACGTGGACCGGCTCCGTCGGCCTGAAGGTCAACCCGATCGGCAATGTTCTCGTGACGCTCAACGCCCTCTTCTCGCTCAACCGCGAAGGACTGCAGGACAAGTTTTCGCCGCTCGTCGGCCTCGGCTACACGTTCTGAGCCACGGTAACGTTTGAATCGCTCGTGTTGTGCAACGCGCGGGACGTTGAACGAGCGGCCGATCGAGCCGCCCCGTCCCGGAGGCATTGCCCGCGGGACCACGCGGCGGCCGGCAAGCCATCGTCTGCAGCCTGGGCGAGCCGCCGCGTGTCCCGCAGGGCAGTCACGGCAGTCCGGGGCGCCTTATCAGGCAGCTAGTCAGGCAACCGGGAAGACCCCAGCTCTAGCCCCCTCCAAAGTTGCGGTCCACGAGGAAGCCTCTCGACGCGGCCGGAGGCGAACCGCGGCCGTTCAGCGAAGCGCGGTGATCACCCAGGCATTGCCGCGCTTTTCCAGCTCCAGCGTGCGCTCGCGCGCGTCCTTGAGCTCGCTGCCGACGCGGGGCACGGCGACGAGCCGCTGGAAGACGCGGACGACAGCGCGGCTGTTCTGGACGTCGATCTGGCGGATCTCCAGCTCGACCTGCTGCGAACGGAACGCTGCCCAGTTCGCTTCCACCTGGCGACGGTTGCTCTCCAGCGCCGGGTACACGCGGACATAGAGGCCGACGTCGAGTGTGTTGAGAGCCTTCTCGTAGGTGCGAAGCGCCTCGTGGATCCGGTCCTGTTCGGACGGCGCCGGGCGGACGGCTTCGGGCGGAGAAGGCGCAGACGGCCTCGGGGCCTCCGCTGCGGGCGAGATCGGGACGGGGGCCGGTCTCAAGGCCTCGGCGTGGGACGCCGTCGCTTCCGGCCGCGGGGGCGGCTCCCTGGCCCCAGCGGGAGGAGACACCTCGGCTCGGCGGGTCGACAGAACGGTTTCCTTCGACTCCGGAGCCGTCGCCTCGCGCGCCGGAGCGGTGGGCCGCCCGAGGGGGACCGCGGCGGGCTTGGCCGAACGTTGAGCTTTTTCGGGTGCGGCTGTCGGGCGCAGGGCGGGGACCGTCGGCCTGACCTCTGCGGTTTCGGTTGCGGCGGGCGCCGCGGGTGGAGGGCCTGCCGCCGGTTCCGCCGCCGGCAGCGCCGTCGAGGCCGCCGTGGCCCGCGGTTCGAGACGCTGGTCCGGGGCCGTCGCCATCGGCGGCTGCCGAGCGCGGAACCAGACGACGGCGGCTGCCCCGGCAACCGCGAGGGCCGCCAGGGCAAGAAGCCACGCCGGCGGCCCTGGTCGGGCGGTGGTCGGCGGCGGAGTCGCCGCGCGGAGGGGAGGCTGCCGTTGGATTCCTCCGGCTTCGGGGGCCGAGGCGAGCGTGACGGCCTCCGAGCGCTCCGACCAGGTCGGCCGGGGGGTCGAGCCGGCGGCGAAGTGAAGGTCGATCCGGTTCTGGGCGCTGGGCGTGACGGTGCCGGGCGAGGAGGGCTCGTTCGGACGCACGAAGGACAGAATGGCGACCGTGTGCTCCAGATCCTCCGGCCTGGCGAAGTGGCTCCGCAGGGTCAGCAGCTCACGGTCGAACTCGTCGGCGTTCGCGAAGCGGTCTTCGCGCTTCTTTTCGAGCGCGCGCAGAACGAGAGTGCGCAGCTCCGCTGGGATCCTGCCCTCCGGGTCCGTCTCGGAAAAGGGGATGGGTCTCTGCGTCAGGTGAGCCTGGAGCAGATCGGCAGGTCTCTCGCCCGCGAACGGGCGTTTCCCCGTGAGCAGCTGGTAGAGGACGACACCGAGGCTGTAGAGGTCGCTGCGTCCGTCGAGCTTCTCGCCGGCCGGAAGAGCCCCGTACTGCTCCGGCGAGGCGTACTTGAGCTTGCCCAGAAAGACGCCGGCGGAGGTCAGGTCGCCCCCCGTGTCGAGCGCCTTGGCGACGCCGAGGTCAATCAGCTTGATGAGCGGTTGGCCGTCCTCTCCGCGCGTGAGCATGAAGTTGTCCGGGGCGATATCCCGGTGGATGATGTTCTTGCGGTGCAGGTAGCCAAGGGCGAGCAGCGCCTGGTGGCCGATCTCGATGGTCAGCGGGACTCCCAGCGGTCCCTGGGTCAGAACCAGGTCGGCGAGATTGAGGCCGTCGATGAACTCCATGACGAGATAGGCCGCCCCGTCGTCGCCGAGGGCGAAGTCGTGGATCGTGCCGATGTTGGGATGTTTGAGGCGCGTCGCCACTTTCGCTTCCTCGAGGAAGCGCCGCTTGAGCTCTTCGTCGGCGACGAGCTCCCCTTTGATGACCTTGATGACGCGGACCTCGTCGAGGAGGCGGTGGCGGACTTTGTAGATGGTCCCCATCCCGCCCTCGCGGAGCTTTGCGAGGATCTCGTATTTACCTTCGATCAGGGTCGCGGGGAGCGGCAAGGCGGCGGACCTCCCGTCGGATCGCCTCGATTCTAAACCCCGCTCTCTGTCCCAGTCCGGAAAACGCGCAGAGGCATGATGGGGACGCGTAGCTATGATCGGCCGAAGCGCGCCGAGATCGTGCGCTTCTCGGTTGATCCGTCTCGGCCCTACTCGCTTTCCCTGAAGGCGGCGCAGTTTCGGCGATTCCCCGAGATCGTCGATCGCCACGACGGCGAGCAATATCGGAGGCTGGTCTACGCAGAGCTCGAACGCCGGCGGCGGGCCGCCTCGACTGGATCGGTTCACGGCCGATCGGGGCTCGCTCCAGCAGGTGCTCTTTCCCGGTGATTTCGGATACGCTACCAGATTGGCGGTGGGCTGCGGGCTCGCGAGGAGCTCGTCGCTCGAAATGAAAGGAGGCGTTCCATGCGGTTGAAATCCCTTCTCTTGGGTGTTTTGGTCTTGGCGCTCGCGGCGACTGCCTCGGCGCAGGCGAAGCTCTCCGGGCAGAATCAGTGTGCAAAGGCGGACCCGCAGTACTCTGCGCCCATAGGTGACCGGCCCGACCACGTCATGCTTCTCGCCAAGGGGAAGTGCACATGGAGCGCGGGCGAGATCGGGGGCGTCAAGATCAAGGAAGACGAGACCACGACCGTCACCGAGGTAAGCGGGTCGAGCGGGAGCGACCGTGGCCACGTGGTCGTCTCCTTGGACGATGGCGACAAGGCCTTCGTCCGGTTCGAAGGGAAGTCGACTATGAAAGACAAGATGCCGGCCGACGGAAATGGCACGTGGACCTTCACGGGAGGCACCGGGAAGCTCAAGGGGATCAAGGGCAAGGGCACCTATAAGGGCAAATGGAATGCGGATGGAACATCGGCCTTCGATATCGAGGGCGAGTACACGCTCGCGGCCGCCAAGACGAAGTCCGAGTCCAAGCCGAAAGCCGCCAAGTAGCGCAGGAATCAGGTTCCATTCCCGCGGGCCCGGCCAGGATTCTCAGCCGGCGATCGCTTCGCCGCCGGCCTCTTCCTGCGCGGAGCCGTCCTCTCGCTCCGGAAAGCGCGAGGCGAGAATCACGTTGAGCACGGCCAGCGCCGCCAGGATCGCGAAGACGGGCAATAGCGAGCGTTCGATCGCCTGACCCAGGACGGAGAGAGGGATCGGAGGGGGCGGGCCCGAGGCAGAGGCCTGCGGCGACAGGAGCCGGCCGGCCGATTCGGCCAGCGGTCCCAGGCGATGGAAAAGCCCGGCCGACAGGATTCCGCCCAAAGCGCCCACGCCCAACGATCCTCCGACCGTGCGGAAGAAAGGGGCGAGGCTCGTCGCCACGCCGCGCCGTTCCTCGGGCACGACGTGCTGGATGGCCAGAATCTGGGCGATCGAGCAGGGGCCGAGGCCGAAGCCGACGACGCCGCAGGCGGCCGAGATCCACGGCACCGAGGCGCCGGCGAGTGCACCGGCGAACAGCCCGGAGAGGCCAATCAGGACCAGGACCGCTCCGGCGCGCGTGGATGTTCGAAATCCGAACCGGACGATCAGCTTGGCTCCGATCGTCGCCGAGACGGACCAGAAAAAGATGAGAGGCGTGATGACCGCTCCCGCGGCTCCCGGCGTGCCGCCGCGCGCGCCCTGCACGAAGAGCGGGACGAACGTGTCGACGCCAAAAATCGTCGTGCCGAGCAGGACGCCCGAGAGATAGGGCGCCACGGTCTTCCAGCTCCGGAAGAGGTCTGGCGGCACGAGCGGATCTTTTCGGGCCCGCTGAATCCGGACGAAAACCCATAGAGACGCGGCGCCGACCGCGAAGAAGGCGAAGCGAACCGCCGCGGCCGGCGCGTTGGGGCCCGGAGCGTGGAGCACGCCGAAGAGCAGCGCTGTCACGCCGATTCCCAGAGTGGCGCTGCCCGCCACGTCGAGCTCGCCCGGGCGCGCGGCCCGCGACTCGATCATCTGCGTGGCGACGAGGGCGATCGCGACGATGCCGAGCGGCAGGTTGATCGAGAAAATCGAGCGCCAGCCGAAGGACACCGTCATCCAGGCGCCGAGCAGCGGCCCGACGAGGCTCGCGAATCCCCAGACGCCAGAGAAGAGGCCCTGAACGCGGGCCCGCTCTTCGAGCGAATAGAGATCCGCCGCGACGGTCAGGGACACGGGGATCAGGCCCGCGGCGCCCAGGCCCTGCAAGCCGCGGGCCGCGATCAGCTGCGGCATCGAGCGAGCGAAGGCGCACGCGAGCGCGCCGGTCAGGAAGACTCCCGTCGCGACGAGTAGGATCCGGCGGCGGCCGTAGATGTCGGCGAGCCGGCCGTAGATCGGCATCATCACCGTCGAGGTCAGCAAGTAAATCGCGAAGACCCAGGAGTAGAGAGGCAGGCCGCCCAGATCGCCGATGATGGTCGGCATCGCAGTCGAGACGACCGTGGTCTCGAAGGACGCGAGCGCCGTGACGAGCACGAGCGCCACCGTGACGGCACGGCGGCGTTTCGGATCAAATCGGGGAGGAGTGGTGGCGGAGGTCATGGCCGGAGGCAAGGTCAGGCAGTATACCGGCCCGGGAAGAGCTTTCTTGACGCGGAGACCGGAGGCGGCTACCCTGAAATCCCGATTCTTTCAGCGAAGGGAGAGAAGCATGAGGATCCAGCGCCGTCCATTCGTCGCGTCGCTCCTGTTCCTGCTTGCGCCCTCGGGCCTTCTTGCGCAAACGTTCAACCTGCGCGACCTCCTGACCAACTTTCTCATCGAAGGGATCTTGCTCGCCCCGCCGGCGCAAGGCCTCAGTCATTCGGCGCACTTCATCGACGCGGGCTCGCCTCAAATCCAGGCCTTGAGCGCTTTCAGCGGTGAGATCGCGGGCCAGCTTTCCTCGTTCCCGCTCGCCTCGTCCGCCGGCGGCTTCACGTACCGATTCGATCCGGAGCTGGGAGTCCTGACGCGCACGACCGACAGCTTCGGTCCCATTTACACGGAGCGCGCCGACACCATCGGCCAGGGCCGGTTCAATTTCGGAGTCAATTACAGCTCCTTCACCTTCGATCGGATGGACGGCCTGTCCCTGCGCGATGGGGACTTGAAGCTCGTTTTCACGCACGCACCCACCTGCACCCCGCCGTGCATCTTCGAGGGCGATGTCATCACAACCGATCTGAGGCTCAGGATTACGACGAACATCACCGCGTTCGTGCTGACGTACGGAGTGATGGATCAGCTCGATCTGGGGGTCGCGGTGCCGCTCGTGAAGGTGGACATGTTTGCTCAGTCCCAAGCGGTCATCCAGCGGCTCGCCACGAGCGATGTCGCTCCGCACACGCACGAGTTTCAGGGAGGCGGCTCTTCGGCCGTGATCACGCAGAGCGGCTCGGCGAGCGGTCTTGGCGATGTCGTGGCGCGCGCGAAGTTCCGGCTCTTCCGACAGCCGATGGGAGCCCTGGCGATGTTCGCCGACGTGCGGGTCCCGACCGGCGACGACCGGGATCTCCTCGGGATCGGTGTGACCCAGGTCAAGGGGGCTCTGATCGGCTCGGCTCATTTCAGCCCGGTGAGCGTCCACGTCAACGGCGGATACACCTGGTCTGCGCAGAAGAAGGGCGTCAAAGTCGTCCCCGACCGGATCGACTACAACCTGGGAATCGACGTGGCGGCGCACCCCCGATTCACCTTCACGGCGGAGCTGCTCGGCCAGGTCGTCCGCAAGACGAGCACCGTCCTGGTGCAGAACAACACCTATGTTGCACAACATCCGAATGTGGATGCCACTGTGATCACGACCGTGACGGCGGTCTTTCCGAGGCTGGTCGTGAACCCAGTGAGCAATCAGAACCGCCTGAGCGGAGCAGTCGGCTTCAAGGTAAATCCCGTCGGAAACCTCTTGCTCACTTTCAACGGGCTCTTCCCTCTCGACAAGAAGGGCTTACAGGATCGCTTTACACCGCTTGTCGGCGTCGACTACAGCTTCTAGCAGGTTGCTGAAGAATGGTGTGGAGCGGCGTTGCGAGCGCCGCGGGGCCGGATGCAAGGCGCCGCGACGAAGGCGATGCCGCTGTGCATCGGGGAGGAGCGGCAACACCGCAGACGGCCCCGCGCCGCCGCAACCGCCTGCGGTGTCTGGCCTCTTGCCCGCGAGGCCTCCAAGCCAATCGTTGATCTCCCCACGCCTACGATTTCTGCCTCGCGAATTGCAAGAGGCCAGACACGACGCCCGCATCCATCCTTCAGCAGCCTGCTAGGTTCGCCGAGCACGTCCTCAACCGCCTGGCCTTTGGGGCGCGGCCGGGAGAGGTGGCGCGTGTTCTGGCCGAAGGTCCGGACTGCTACATCGAACGGCAGATCGCCGCCGAGGATCCGGACGACGGCCTCGAGCTTCGGCTCGCCGACTGTCCGGGCATCCATTTCAGCGCGGCGCACATCATCTTCTTGCACCAATCGTCGGCCTTCTCCCGCTCGCCGATCGAAGGCGCACTCGACGACCTGCGTTCGGCCAAGGTGATTCGGGCGGTGCACGCCAACAACCAGCTCGCCGAAGTCCTGGTCGACTTCTGGTACAACCACTTCAACGTCTACGCGTACGCCTGGGAGCCGAGCGTCCCGGCCTTCGAGCGGGAGGCCATCCGGCCGCACGCGCTCGGCCGGTTCCGCGACCTTCTCGGCGCAGTGGCCGCGCACCCGGCGATGCTGTTTTACCTCGACAACTACCTTTCGGCGGGGCCGCGCCTCGTCAACGGCAAGAGCGTCGTCGGTTTGAATGAGAACTACGGGCGGGAGCTTCTCGAGCTGCACACGGTGGGCGTCGACGCGGGCTACGCGCAGCGGGACGTCTTCGACGCGGCGCGGACCTTCACGGGGTGGGGAATCGAAGGCCTTGCCGACCGAGGACCGCCGACGTATCAATTCTGTTTTCGGCCGGAGCTTCACGACCGGGGCACCAAGGAGGTCTTTGGCTTGCGCATTGCGGCCGGCGGAGGCCAAGAGGACGGCGAAGCGCTCCTCGACCACCTCGCCGCGCATCCGGCGTCGGCGCGCTTCGTCTCGTCGCGCCTGGTCCAGCGCTTCGTGGCCGACGACCCCCCGGAGTCTCTCGTCACCCGTTGCGCGGCGACGTTTCTCTCCACGGATGGAAATATCCGTTCGATGCTCGAAACGATTTTTCGAAGCGAGGAGTTCGCAGCGGCGCGGGAGTTTGGAACGAAGGTCAAGAGCCCTTTCGATTTCGTCGCGAGCTCGGTGCGCGCGCTGGGCCTGGAGGTCCGCGACGGCCGGGGTCTCGTTTCGTCCCTCGCCGACATGGGCATGCCGCTCTATGGCTGCAAGCCGCCGACGGGTTACTCCAACCGCGGGCGCGATTGGCTCAACCCCGCCTCCCAGGTCGCTCGGTTCGATCTGGCTTTTCGACTGGCGGCCGGCGCGATAGCCGGGGTGGCCCCGGGTCCCGAAACGCGGACGGCTCCGGTGAGGGCGGCGGGCCTGGCCCTCGCCGGTCCGCCATTCCAGATGAGGTGAGCCCTTGCCGGAGCTGACCCGGCGCCGTCTTCTGCAGGACGCTCTGGCGGCCAGTGCGGGCCTGATGGCGGGCTCTGGCTCGCTTCTCGCGCGGACCGCCCGGGCGGCGCCAGCGGGAGACCGCGTTCTCGTCGTCGTCTTCCTGCGCGGCGGGGCGGACGGGCTCTCTCTCTGCGCCCCCTACGGTGAACCCGAGTACTACGCTCTTCGGCCGACGATCGCCCTTCCTCGGCCGCGGCAGCAAGCGCGCGAATCGCTCGTCGATCTCGACGGCCACTTCGGGCTGCACCCCGATCTCGCGCCCTTGAAGCCGCTTTGGTCCGACGGACGGTTTGCCGTGCTGCATGCCGTGGGCTGTCCCGACACGTCCCGCTCGCACTTCGACGCGCAGGAATTCTTGGAGTCGGGCACTCCGGGCCACAAAGAAACGCGAACGGGCTGGCTCGAGCGCTGCCTCGCGCACAAAGGGAGGCGAAAGCTGACCGCGGGGATCTCGTTCTCGGCCTTCCTGCCGCGAAGCTTTTGCGGTGGCGAGCCGGTGCTCGTCGCGCGCGACCTCAAGCGCCTGGACTTCGAGGCAGCGGGCTGGCGCGAGGAGGCCGAACGCGACCTGCGGCGTCTCTACGCGCAAGACCAGAGTGCCGTCGGAGCGGTCGGGTTGGCCGCCCTCGACGAGGTGGCCATCCTCAAGAGGACGCGGCAGCTCAAAGACGGGCCCGAAAATGGCGCGGTGTATCCGGAGGGTTTCGTGGGCGAGGCGTTTCGCCAGGCAGCTTGCGTGATCAAGTCGGATCTCCCCACTTTCTGTGTCTTCATCGACGTCGCCGGGGATTTCGACACGCACGCCAACCAGCTGGACGCGAACCGCAGGGATTACCGCTCGCTCGCGGTGGCCCTGTCCTCGTTTGACAGGGATCTCGGCCGCGCCATGGACCGCGTGGTTGTCATGGTCGTGACGGAGTTCGGGCGCGCGGTGGCCGAGAGTGGCTCGGCGGGCACGGATCATGGCAGCGGGGGAGCGATGCTGCTGCTGGGCGCACCGGTGCGTGGCGGTCGCGTGCACGGACGCTGGCCGGGCCTGGCGAAGGACCGGCTCTTCGAGGAGCGCGACCTCGCCGTGACGACGGACTTCCGCGACGTATTCGCCGAAGTCGCTCGCAAGCACCTCGGCGTCAGCGACGCGAGGTCGCTCTTTCCGGGCTACGTGCCGGGAGCGGAGCCCGGCGTCCTGGCCTGAGCGCGGCGCGCCGCGCGGGAGATCCAGAGGCCCTCGAGAAGGGCGCCCGCGTGGTAGAGCAAAAATCCGGCTCGGCGGGCAAGGCTGTCGATGAGCCAGAACTTTCGCCAGAGCTGCGTGGATCGGAGAAGGCGCACGTTGCCGGGCCAGTTGTTCGACGGCGGGAGAACCCGACGATCGAGGAAAGCTCGCGCTCGAGACCCGAGGAGTCGCTCGAGGCGACGGTCCGCGACCAGGTCTTCGAGCTCCGGAAGCAGGCGTCGCGCCGTCACGAGCGCCGAGTAGAGTGGACGGCGCGCCCGCCACTCGAGGGCCCGCTGGACGGCAGGCTCGAGAAGCTCCGGCGCCGCACGCAGCAGGAGCCAAAGATCGACGAACCGGACGAGCGGGACCGCGAACTCGTCCTTGGCCATCGCGACCGCGTGGTGAACCAGGGCATCCACGTCCGAAAGGCGGAACGCGCGGCACGGGCCATCGAACGGGACACGCCGCTCCCACACTTCGCGGTAATCGACCCGGAGGCGCACGGGCGGGAGGAAGGCCTGGTGCATGTCGAGGCGGATGGCTCCCAGGTCGAAAACCCGTTCGTTGTACCGGCGCGTGCGGGCGATAGGGCCCGCCGGGAACTGCTGCGGATAACCCGCGGCGAGGATCCGCGCAGCGGCGGCGTCGAGACGTTCGGCGGGAACCAGGATGTCGAGGTCCCGCATGGGCCGAAGCTCGGGCCGCCCGTAGAGGCGCCAGGCGTAGTCCGCACCTTTCAGGAGAATGAACGGTTCACCGGCGAGGGTCGTCGCGAGTCGCCCGGCCGCGTCGCGGACGATCGCCGCCCGGCGTTCTCCGACGCGCTCGAGGGCGCGGCGCTGCTCGAGGGCTACGGCCACGACGGCGGGCGGGGTGGGCTCGGCGAAAAGCAGAGGCAGGAGGTCTTCGCGCGCGGCAGTTTCGACGAAACGTTCGGCCGACGCGACATCGGCCGGCGGCCACGCTGCGCGCGTGGCAAGAGTGTACAGGACGGGCCAGAGCGACGGCGGCAGGTCGGCGGCCGGCGCCGGGCAGTCTCGCTGCATCAGGGATCTCCTCGCCCACCGAGTGCAGCGGCGATCGTGTCGGCGGCCAGCATCTGGCCATCGGCGCTCAGATGCTCGTCCACCTGTCCGAAGACTCTCGGCGCGCCCGCCTCCCGGAATCTCTGGAGAAGCGACACGTAGCGAATTCCCCGACGGCGAGCGAGCTCCTCCAGAGCGCCCTCAGGGCGGTCGAACGAATAACTCTCCGCGACGAGGGCCAGGGCCCGTTCGAGACAGCGCCGATCGGTCCAGCAGCCGTCCACCGCCGCGAGAGACCGCGAAACTTCGGCTCGGGAGGGGACGCCGAGGAGAACGAGCCGCGCACCCCGCGGCTCCAGCAGCGCCTGGATGGCAGCCAGGGCGGACTCCGTCTTGACGATGGCCTCCCGCATTGGGGCGGCGGAGGCGAGGCGAAAGCCTTCGAACCCTGCCGAGGCAACGGAGCCCATCGGGTTGCTGGAACGGCCCCGGAGAATGTCGCCCACCAGCGCCCGGCGGGCCCACTGGCAAACGTCGCTCGATTCACAGAGGGCCCGCGCGCCGCGGTGCAGGCTCGCAAGGGCGGGACTCGTCTGGCGGCTCTCGCCGCTCCTGTCCGCGCGCGGCTGCCAGTAGTTGTCGTAGAAATCGTTGCCCCGGTTGAAGACAACCACGACGGCGCGCGGCCTCGAGCGCGGGAGCAGTATCTCGAGAAGGCGAAGCTCCTGCGTCGTGCCGGCGGCGAGCATCCCGGCGTTGTAGACCTTCCAACCGTGGTACCGGAGCCGCGCGGCGATCGTCTGCTCTTCGGGCGTCGTGTCGCCGAGAACCACGGCGTCGCCGAGAAGAATCAGGTCGGCTCCCGCAAGCGAGCCGGGAGGATTGCGCAGGCCGACCTCGTCGGTCGCGACGACGACGCGGTGATGATCTTCGGTCAGGGCCGCGAAAGTGCCGAGCGGCGGCAGCAGGATGCAACCGTCGTGGAAAACGGGCGACGTGGCAAGCCCGATGGAAAGGATCTTCGGGCGTCGTAGCCGCAGCGCGCCTTCCGCGAGGATCAGCAGGGCGACCGCGACCGCGAGCGCGCGAAGGCCAAACGCGAAAACGCGGCGGCCCCGAGTCCGTGCCTCCGCCTGAGTTATAGTCGCCGCCTCAACTGATGAAGCCGATCGTTGCGCGAGCCTGGCCGGCCGCGATCCTCCTCGGTCTGTTCCTGGTCTCGCGGGCGTCTTATACCACCGTCTGGATGGGCTCCGGGCGCCTGGACTTCGGGCCTGATCTGCTGTCGCGCGCCGCCGCCGCCGTGCGCGGTGAGCGCCTGCATCCCGGAGCGATCGACCGCTCCACGGTCTTGCTCGACGAGCGGTTGTTGCGCGAGGACCTGGGGCGCAGCCTCTTCTATCTCCACGCCCAGCCGCCCCTCTTCAACGCGTTCATCGCCCTGGTGCTGAAGCTTCCCGGCGACGTCGCGCGCAACGTCCAGTGGCTGAACTGGGGCCAGGGGCTCGCGCTCGCCGTGTTGAGCTTTGCGCTCGCCATGCAACTCGGCGTCTTACGGGCCGTGGCCCTCGCGTTCGCCGCTGCGGGAATGCTCAACCCGAACACGATGTGGATGGAGAGCGCCGTCTACTACGGGCTCCCGGTGGCTGTCTTGCTCGCGGCCTCGGCTCTGGCCCTTCACAGGGCGCTGGCTCGAGACGCGCTGCCGTGGTTCGCCGTGTTCGGCTCGCTGATCGGGGTTGTTGCCCTCTCGCGCGCCCAGTTCACGCTGCCGTGGTGCGTTGCGGCCAGCGCCTTCGGCGCGGCGTGCCTCGCCGGCAAGGCCCCGCCCGGACGCCGCCGCCGGATCTTTTGGATCGCCGCGGCGCCGTGCGTCGTGCTCGGTGTCTACCAGGCCAAGCAAGTCGCCCTCTTCGGCCAGTGGACCGGCTCCAGCTGGCTCGGCTTCAACCTGACGGCGATGACGGGTGGCATGGGCGCGGAGAAAGAGGAGGCCCTGGCCCACGGCGAGGTCTCCGCACTGGTGAAAGTGCCGCGGTACTCGCCCCCCTCCGTCTACCGCGCCTACTTCCGCGTGCCCAAGACCGGGATCCCGGCCCTCGACGAGGATTTCAAGTCCGGCGGGAGCGTCAACCAGAACAACCTCGTTTATTTGCCGGCCAGCCGGCTGTATCTGCGCGATGCGTTCCGATTGATCGTGAAGGCGCCGCACAAGTACGCGGGCAACGTGCTCAATGCCGTCTATGTCGCGTCGGGCATCCAGAACGACATGTACTTCCTTCCTCCCCGGCAGTTTCTCCAGCGGTGGGGCTGGCTCCGCGTCGCAGCGCCGTTCGTCGGCTTCCCGGTCCTCGTCGCCGCCCTCGTCTGGGGCTTCCGCCGCGCTCGCCCCGCTTCTGGCCTCTCCCGGCCAGCCCGGCTGACCGTGATCTTCCTGGCGGCCAACGTGCTCTACGTCCTGGCCGTCGGCTGCCTGCTCGAGAAGTCGGAGACCGTGCTTTACCGAGTTCAGGTGGACAGCTATCTCTACGCGCTCCTGGGCCTTGCGGTGACGGAGCGTCTTTCGCGCTGGCGTGTGCGGGATTAGCGCGGTCGTCCGCGCGGCGGAGTCCGAAGAGATTCCGTCGCTTCTGGAACGAATGCACGGACCCATTGCGCACCGTGGGCCGGACGGCGAGCGATTCCTCCTGCTCGACGAGGGCCGCGCTCGCCTTTTCGACGGGGCCGACTCGTTGCGCGGCCAGGCCTCGGTCGGTCTCGCTTTCCGCCGGCTGAAGATCCTCGACCTTTCAGACGCCGCCGCCCAGCCGATGGCGTCACCGGACGGCTCCCTCTGGATCGTCTTCAACGGCGAGATCTACAACTTTCTCGAGCTGCGCCGGGAGCTCGCCGCGCGCGGACGCCGTTTCGAGACATCGGGCGATACGGAGGTCGCCCTGGCGGCGTTCGAGGCCTGGGGAGTGGAGGCTTTCAGGAGGCTCGAAGGGATGTGGGCGATCGTGCTGCTGGACCTCGCCCGGCGCCGCCTGCTCGCTTCGCGCGACCGCTTCGGCATCAAACCGCTGCACTGGTGCGTGGACGCCGGCCGGCTGCTCCTCGCATCAGAGATCAAACAGATCCTGGCGGCTCGCACGGAAGCTCCCCGAGCCCGAGCCCCCGTCGTCGCGAAGTTCCTGCGCGGTAACCGCTATCCGGTGCTCGACGAATCGTTCTTCGACGGAGTCTTTCCCGTGCCGCCCGCGACCTGGTTCGAGGTCTCTCTCGACGAACCTCTTGTGTCGCTGCCGGCGTTTCACCGGTACTGGGACCTCGGCGCGGCCGTCCGCGCCACGGCGCCGCCCGCAAGCTACGGCAAAGCCGTCGAGGAATTTCGCGGCATCCTCACCGATGCTGTCCGCTCCCACCACGTGGCCGACGTGCCGATCGGGAGCTTGCTGTCCGGAGGGCTCGACTCTTCGATGCTGACGAGTCTGCTTCACGAAGTCGTCGGTGCCGACGGCAAGGAATGCCCGACATATTCCTTCGGCTTCCGAGAGCGCGCGCGGGAGTTCTGCGAGCTCGCGTACGTGGACACCATGGTTCGGCGCGACGGTCTGATCAACTTCGAGACGAGCTTCGACGCTTCCTGGGTCGCGGCCAACGCATCTCGCGTGGTCCGCGCCCTGGAGGAGCCGCCGCTGGGGTTGGCGGCGCTCGCGCAATACCGCACATTCGAGCTCGCCCGGGCCCACGGGACAACCGTCGTCTTCGACGGCGAGGGCGCCGACGAGATCTTGGCAGGCTACCCCTACGGCCAGCGACTCCTCCTCGCGGACCGCCTGCGCCGAGGGCGTTTGATCGACTTCGCCCGACAACTTTCGGCAATAGCGCGGCGGGAGGCCCGCAGCCGGCTGGCCGTGCTGCGCGACTTCTTCGTGGCACCGCTCCCGCGGAGACTCTTCCGCACGGGCCCGGTCTGGATCGCTCCCGACTACGGCCCGGCGGAGGCTGTGTCCCTCGAGGGGGGCGGCGCCGGCCTCTTGAACCGGCGCCTCGTCTTCGACGTGCGGTGGGGCAACGTTCCCATCGTGCTCGGCTACACGGACCGGAGCTCCATGGCGCACTCGGTGGAAGCGCGGGTCCCGTTCTTCGACCGGCGCCTGGTCGAGTTCGCTCTCGCGCTTCCGGACGAGTTCAAGGCCGGCGGCGGCGAACGCAAGCGCATCTTGCGCGATGTCGCCCGAGAGCGCATTCCGCCGAAGATCACGGAGCGGGTCGACCGGATGGGCTTCGCGACGCCGGACAATCTCATCCTGGAAGAGAAATGGCCGGCGTTTCGCTCGCGGATCCTGGAGGCGGCGTTTCCCCAGAGCCCCTGCTTCGTGCCGGGTGCGGTGGCTCGTCTGGTCGCCGACTTCGAGTCGGGCCGATCGAGGGACTCGCGGCGGATCTGGCGCCTCTACGCCCTCGCCACGTGGTGCCAGGAGTTCGACGTTGTGCTTTGATACGAGCGGGAGGAGAAGGATGACGAAAGCGAAGCGGATCCTTCTGTGTGCTTCGGGAGGGTACCAGAGCTATGCCCTGCCGGGTTTTATCCTGGCGCTCCTTCGCCACGCGGCCGAGGATGTCCAGGTCGTCCTTTCGCGCGCTGCCGCGAAGCTCGTTTCGCCGTATGCCGTCGAGGTCGCCAGCCGCCATGCGGTCTTCGTCGAGATGGAAGACACCGGGCAGGACGTCTTTGTCCCTCACATCGAGCTCGCGCGCACCGTGGAGCTCGTCCTAGTCTACCCCGCGACGATCAATCTGCTCGGAAAGGTGGCCCAGGGCATCGCCGACGAGCTGATCCCGGCCCTCATTCTCGCCAGTCCCGTCCCGGTCCTCTTCGTGCCCATCACGAACCCGGCGATGTGGGAGCATCCCGCGGTCCGGCGAAATGTGCGGACGCTTCGGGAGGACGGTTACGTCGTCCTCCCGCCGATGCCCAATGTCGAAGTGGCGACGAGAGAGGGGCTCGGGGATGTGGCGGAGCCGTTTCCCTACCCGACCCTGCTCGTCCAGATGGCCGCTGTTCTCGGCGGTCAGTCTTCGGAAGGTGTGCCGCGGCGCGTCAGCGGGGACTGAGCGCGATTCTGCCCGACGGTCTAGAATGCACAGAACCGTGCCGAGCCGCACTTTACGCCGAAACCCGAAAGTGGAAGAGGCACCGCTTCAGAGCGAGCTGATGCTCTTCGATCCCGCCTCCTCGCAGTTCTTCGTTCTCAACGGCACGATGGCCTACATCTGGCGCCGTTGCGATGGAGAGACGCCGCTCTCGCGGATCGCCGAGGGTCTGGTCTCGGACTTTGAGGGCGTGGAAGCGGCCGCGGCCGACGCCGACCTTCGCGAAGCCGTCGAAGGCCTGCTGGCGAATGGCCTTCTGGTTGACAGCGGCGCCGAGGGGCCTTAGAATCCGCCGAAATCTTGGAAGGAGGTCATCGCGATGGCTGAAGCCGCAACGAAGAGCCGCATCGAAACCGTCGAGGAAAAACCCCGCCCTCGCTACGAGAAGCCCCGGATCCAATCGATGAGCGAGCAGGAGATCTTGAACACCTTCCAGATCACCCAGGCGATGCAGACTTGGTGGGTGGCCAGCTGCTAGAGCTCGAGCGGAATCGAACCTTCCGGCCGGCGCTCGCCGGCCGTTTCTCTTTGTGAACGCGTGAACGGTGAGGTGGCGAGCCGCAGGCGCCACGAAATCTTGAGCCTGCTGGGCGTCGACCTGGACTTGACGGCCGACGACGCCGGGCTCGCAGAGGAGTTCGCGTCCGTTTTTGGCGGCCGCGAGAGCGAGGCGGCCTCGGGCGCGCCGCGGGTGGCGACCCTGGTGGCCTGCCGCCAACGCGAGTCTGCG
>Ga0137373_10000145_pt1 | contig 63548 bp, 49 predicted proteins | sample SagtaG_5_FD_104912 | JGI IMG/M metagenome (GOLD analysis project Ga0137373, IMG submission 104912) | Vadose zone soil microbial communities from Sagehorn Ranch, Mendocino, California, USA - Sage1_R_80_16 metaG | ecosystem: Environmental > Terrestrial > Soil > Vadose zone | place: USA... | reverse complement strand
CTCCGTCGGAAGCGGATGCCCATGCTCGTCGCTGCAGCCTGCGACGAGCACGCGGCCATCGGTCAGCAAGGTCGCACTATGGGACGCTCGCAAAACTGCGCCCGCGTCCGGAAACAGGGAGAACACGCCGCTTGCCGGATCGAAGATCTCGGCAGCAGTGACGAGCGCGCCTCCGCTGCGGCCACCGATGAGGAGCACCGTACCGTCGGACAGCAGCGTGGCCGTATGCCACGCGCGCGGCGCGACGATGCTGTTTGCGGTCGGCGCGGCCACGCCTGTCTCCGGATCCCACAGCCAGGTGCCTGCTTCTGCACCTTCGCCGCCAACCATCAAAATGCGACCGTCTGCAAGGCGCGTGGCTGTGGCGCCCCGCGCGGCCTGCGGCGCGGCGGTTTGCCGACCTGGGGCCTGCCGGGCAGGCCCCGAGCCAGTGCCACTCGAAGCAAGCGTGGTGAAAAGCGCAAATCCCGTTGCGAGAGCGCATCGCCGAATCATCGTGGGCTCCGTATCGACTATGGGTTGCTGACGCTAATCGTGATGCTGCCTGTCCTCGTGGTCGACGGATCGATGACGATCGTGTACGTCCCCGTCGATGGCAGCGGCTGGCTCGCGAGGTTGAAGCTCCCCGCGGTGGAGGTGGTGGAGGTGAGCTGCGAACCGTCAGGTTTGAGCAGCTTCACCGTCACACCAAGGATGGAGTTGCTCGTGGCGTGTACCGTGACCTGCTGCCCGGAGGTCCCCGAAAATGTCAGGGACCCGTTCTGGCCGGGACTGGAGAGGCTGACGCTCACACCGGAGCTATTAACGGTCACGGATCCGGTCGTGTCGGCCAGCACGTTGTAGAGGGTGAGCGTCGCGCTTCCGGTGTTGTACGTGGTGGGATCGATTGTTACCGTGTACGTCGCAGTGGCCGCCAGCGTGACCGGCTCGATGAACGCCGCGATCACACCGCTGGAGGCGGATCCCAGAATCGTGTTGCTGGAATCCCGAATGGCGACGCTTCCCGACACGGCGCTGCCATCGATCGCGAGGCTGACGCGCTGACCGGCGGTGCCGCTGAACGTCAACGATCCGTTCTGCCCCGGCGTTTGGAAATTGAGGCTGACCGCAGATCCTGTGGTGATGGTGCCCGTCAGATCCGCGGGAACGTTGTAAAGCGTGAGCGTCGCGTTTCCGGTGTTGTACGTGGTGGGGTCGACCGTCACCGTGTAGGTACCGGTGGCGGCGAGCACGACAGGTTCGATGAATGCCGTGATTACACCGCTGGAGGCGGATCCCAGAATCGTGTTGCTGGAGTCCCGAATGGCGACGCTTGCCGACACGGCACTGCCATTAATCGCGAGGCTGACGCGCTGGCCGGCGGTGCCGCTGAATGTCAACGACCCGTTCTGCCCCGGCGTTTGGAAATTGAGGCTGACCGCAGATCCTGTGGTGATGGTGCCCGTCAGATCCGCGGGGACGTTGTAAAGAGTCAGGGTCACATTTCCTGTCGCTGCCCCCATGGGATCCACGCCGATAGCGTACGTGCCAGTCACGGGCAGCACCTGTGTGTCGACGAACGACGTCACGGCGCCAACGGACCCACTCGCGAGCTCTGAGCCATCGGGCTTCAGGATGGAAACTCCCCCGACGGGGCCGGCACTCATCTTGAGACTTATGCGCTGACCCGCCGAGCCCTGGAACGTCAGGCGGGCGTTCTGCCCGGGCGTGCCGATCCCAAGCGTCACCGGGTCGCCTCCAGGGACGATACTGCCCGTGAGGTCCGCGGGAACGTCGTACACGGTGAGCGTGGCGTTCCCGGTGTAGCTCGCTCCGGGTGCGAGCAGCACGGTGTATGCGCCGGACGTTGTCGATGCGGAAAACGGCTCGATGTAGCCGCCACTGATCCCGAAAGCCGCGGTACCGAGTGTCGCGCCGGACGGGTTCCTGACAGAGACAGACCCCGACAGGATCGAACTACTGGTCACCGTCAGGCTCGCGTGATGACCGGCCGGCAGGTCGAAGAGCTCGAGCGCGATCTTCGCGGCGGTTCCCATCGAGACCGGCTTCCCGGTCCCAAGCGTCAGCCGGCCGGTCACGAGCACGTTGGCGGCTGAATAGGGTGATGGAGGTACGAACAGATCGTCGCCGCTGACTGCAGTTCCGAGCGGCGTCACGACGGTCACTTTTCCGCTTGTTGCAGCAGCCGGAATAGTCAGTCCTATCTGCGTGGAAGTCGCCGAAGTCGGCGATGCGTTCGCGATGTTGAGCGCCACTCGATCGTTGAGCAGGGCGGAATCGAACCCGCTCCCCGTGATGGTCATCGCTGTGCCTGACGCCGCGATCGTTGGAGACAGCGAGGTGATGACGGGTGCAGACGTGCCGGTCGTGACTGAGAAGGATGTCGCGCTGGAAGCGGATCCATTGGGGGCGGTGACGCCGATCGAACCGGTCGTCGCCCCGGTTGGGACGGTGACGACCAGCTGCGACGTGGTCGCACTGGACACCGTCGCCGCCGTGCCGTTGAACGTCACGGTGTTCTGATTCGCCGTAGCGGAAAACCCGCTGCCGCGAATCGTGACCGTCGTCCCGATCGGTCCCTGGCGCGGCGAGAATGCAAAGACCGCGACCTGGGACGCAGTGTAGCGATCGATGGAGGTCAGATTACCGACGGCGTCGTAGTGGTAGACCGCGGAGTTGCCGCTCGCGTCGATGACTCCAATGAGCCGCCCGAGATCGTCGTAGACGTAGCTGACGCCCGACTGCGCATTCAACGCGATCGAGAGGCAGCACGCAATCAGGACGACCCAACCAAGGATTCGGTGCTTCATAGGAAGATCCTGTGGAGAGCGGGCCCCAACATGTCGGACTGTCGACGTTGATCGACGCTCTCGGCTGCTCACAGTGACTGCAAAAACACCAGCAATCGCCTCCACTCCCGCTGGCCAATCCGCGAAGCTGCCATTGATGCAGAGAGCGCTTCACCGCGGTGCCTGCGCACAGCGTCCATCGGCGTCAGCGACGCGCCGTCGTGCATCAGCCGTGTGCGCGTGCGAAGTCCCCACAGCGGTGCCGTGCGGAACATGGCGCCCGGTGCCGAACCCTGGGGAATGCCATCGCCCGTCCCGACGTCGTGCAAAAGGAAATCACTGAAGGGATGAATCACGTTGTCGCCGAGTGCGGCCGGAACCACGAGCGCGCCGCCGTTGACAACCGTTCCCGCCGGGGCTGTCACGAGACTTTCGACGTGACACACGGCACAGCCGATCGCGCGAAAGATTTGCACGCCGATACGAGCGTCTGCCGTGCCGGCGAGCGCGCGGTCGGGCGCCGGCGCTTTCGTAGCACGAACGAACGCGGTGAGCACATCGATGTCCTGCTCCCCTATGGGTCGCTCGGGACTATCTTCCGGATCTGGAACGGCATCATAGGGAAGCAGCGCGGACAATGAGGGGAGTTCTGCAGGCGCCAGGCGGTTGGTGATGCCGAGCTCATTGACGTACGCGTCCGCGACGAACGAGAGAAGGCTTGCGTGCTGATTCTTCCAACCGAAGCGCCCGACTCGAAGCGTGCCTGCCGCCTCGAGCACCGGCACCATCGCGATCTGCCCCGCGATGCGCCCTCCGGTTTCGGTGGCCTGCTGTCTCGCCACTTCCAGCAGGGTCGCATCGTCAATCGCCTCGACGTACCCAAGTCGCAGAACTGAAGGTGAAGCGCGGAACCCGCGAACATCCTGGTCGTCGCTGACGTGGGCCTGAATATCAGGCGCGATCGCACGCTCGTGAATCAACGCGCCTCCCACCGGCTCGACGAAGCGCCCTTCCGCGTCCAGATGTCCCGCGCGCAACTCAGTGACCTGGCTGGCGCCGCCGGTAATGGGGCTGGCGTGACACGCTGAGCAGCTCTCGGCGTTGTACATGGGACCCAGGCCGTCCGCGATCGCTTCGGGCTCTTCGAATCGGCGGCGGAAGGTGTCGAACTCCGCCTGCGTGATGTAACCGTTCGTCACGTTGTCGAAACCGGTCGGCGCCTCCCGACTGAGAACGACGGCCCGCGCCCGGAGCGTGCCGGTCGCGATTGCTACGACGAGGACTATCACGGCACTTCATCGCACGATGACCTGCCTCCCTGTCGGTGCAACGGCATCACGCCGGCACCACTCGATCGGGCGGAGATGCTCGACAGATCCAAGGACCTCTGACGCGATCCGCGACTCGTGTGGCGCGACGGCGGGTGATTTGCGGCGCTAAGCCTAGCGGAGCATTGGAGGAGCGTCGAGCAGGATTTGCCGGAATTTTTGACGGAAAATTCAGCGGAAATTTTTGGGCGTGTACCGGGCGACCATGTTGTAGAGGAGCCGAACGGCAAAATTCTCAGGCGGGACGAGTCGTTGGTTCCGCAGGAATTCATCGACCGTGAGCCGTTGCCGTTCCGATCGGACGCGGCCGATGCCGCTCTTCTTGAGGAGTGCGCCAAGCGTACGGCTGTCGGCCACGTTGAGGAGCGACTCGACGGGCGAGCCGTCCGTGGCTGCGCGAAGGACGGCTCGGAAGACGCGCACGAAATCGCGCGCGTGGTAAGGACGCACGTTTACCATCACGCAGACTTGTCTGAGTGCCGTGTAGCTCAGGGCTCCGACCTCCGCCCAGTCCTCGAGCGTATTCAGATCATTGGGTGCGCCGCAGCCTTTCAGGACGAGCACGGCCCATCGTTCGGCTGCAGACCCCGCGTGTGCCGTTTCGGCGAAACGCGGTCAGGTTCTCGAGAAGGGTGCGTGATTGACAGGTTTCTTGAGCGCTTTCAGTTTCAGTGATCGCGCAGTGCCTGGAAACCACGGGCAGCAGCCGCGGGAGTACGTCAACCGAGACCGGCTTGTCGAGCACGTTGAGCGCGCCGAGCTTCATCGCCTCAACGGTGACATCCGTCGTGAGGAAACCGCTAATCAGTACGAACGGCACGGCCGCAGTTTCGGTCTGCAGCATCCGCACGACATCGGTGCCGCGCATGTCGCGCAGCTCCAGATCGATCAGCAACAGATCGAAGCGTGCTTCGCGCGCGATTCTGATCGCGTCGGCGCCGCATCCGGCCGTGCGAACCTGTATGCCCGCCGCTTTCAGCGCCAAAGCGAAGATCTCTCGCGTTCCCAGGTCGTCATCCACGACGAGAACCGAAGCGCGCGTAAGTGGCGGGCGCGTTTCACTAAGGGACAGCTGTGGATACATGGGATGGCCGTTTCGATCGCAAGATGGGCGCCGGAGTGTAGCGCATCAGTCCAGCAGCGACAAGCTCGTACGCAACCGTCACGATCGCGGGCCCGAACCTGGAATCGCCGTAAGTGGAAAATTCAGGGAAGCAAATTATGGCAATTCTGGCAGTTCCGGCGATTATGGCAATTCTTTTAACGCTCTCTCGGTTCTTCCAGGTAGGTGTAGCCCTGCAGGCCTTCCTCGTAGAACTCGAGGAGGCGCCCGGCTTCTTCGTAGCCGATCTTTCCTTCACGCACCGCAAGCTCCACGTCGTGCCGGAGCTTGCGGACCAGCGTGTCCGCATCGAACTCGACGTAGTCGAGCACTTCCTTGACGGTGTCCCCTTTGATCACGGCATCCAGCACGACGCTTCCGCGCTCGTCGAGGCTGACGTGCACGGCGTGCGTGTCGCCGAACAGGTTGTGCAGGTCGCCGAGGATTTCCTGGTACGCGCCGACGAGGAAGACGCCAAGGTAGTAGGGGTCGCCGTTAACGGTATGGAGCGGCAGCGTCCGCTTCACGTCGCGCCGATCGATGAACTGATCGATCTTGCCATCCGAGTCACACGTGATGTCGCCGAGCACGGCGTGATGCGTCGGCGCCACGTTCAGCATGTGAATCGGCATGACCGGGAACAGCTGCTTGATCGCCCAGCTGTCGGGACACGACTGGAACAACGAGAAGTTGCAGAAGTACGTATCCGCCATCGTGTCGTCGAGCCCTTGCAGGTCCTCCGGCACCTCGTCCATCTGCGCCACGAGCTTCCGCAGCTTCACGAGGATCGCCCAGTACAGGTTCTCGGCCTGGCAGCGCTGCTCGAGCGGCAGGTAGCCGCCGGTGAACAGGTTGAGCGCCATGTCGAGCGCCTGCTGCGCATCGTGGTAGCTCTCGAGCGCGTTGCGAGCGGTCAGGTTCGTGTACGTCTCGAGCAGGTCGATGACAGGCTGCTCCGCCTCGTCCGGCCGTATCTCCGCGGGGATCTTCTCCTCCCCGAACGCGGACACGCCGAGGACGTTGAAGATCAGGACGCTGTGGTACGCGACGATCGCGCGGCCGCTCTCCGACACGATCGTCGGATGCTTCACCCCGGCATCGTCGCACACCGTCTGGATGTGGTAGACGACGTCGTTCGCGTATTCCTCGAGGGTGTAGTTGACGCTCGACTCGAAGTTCGTCTGCGACCCGTCGTAATCGACGCCGAGGCCGCCGCCGACGTCGAGGTACTGCAGGCCCGCGCCGGCCTTCGACAGCTCGGTGTAGACCCTCGCCGCTTCGTTCAGCGCCCCCTTGACGATGCGAATGTTCGGGATCTGGCTGCCGAGGTGGAAGTGCAGCAGCTTGAAACAGTCCTGCATGCCGCGCGACCGGAGCTCATCCAGCCCGCGCAGCACTTCCGCGACGGTGAGGCCGAACTTCGAACGGTAGCCGCCTGAGCCCTGCCAGCGTCCGCCGCCGCGCGCTGCGAGCTTGACGCGCATCCCGATCTGCGGGCGCACGCCAACACGCTCCGCGTATTTCAGAATGAGGCCGAGCTCCGTGTACTTCTCGACGACGGGGATGACGTTGCGTCCGATCTTCTGCGCGAGCATCGCCATCTCGATGAACTCGGCGTCCTTGAAGCCATTGCAGATGATCGGCGTGTCGTTATAGGCCTGCGCCGCGACGGCGAGCAGCTCGGGCTTCGAGCCCGCCTCGAGGCCGAACCCGTACTCGCGCCCGAAGTCGAGGACCTCTTCGACGACCTGGCGCTGCTGGTTGACCTTGATCGGATAGACGCAGATGTAACGCCCGTCGTACTGGTGCTGCGCAATCGCCGCGCGAAACGCGTTGTGGATGTCGCCGACGCGATGGCGGAGGATGTCGCGGAACCGGATCAGCACCGGCAGGCTGATGCCGCGGAGCAACAGGTGATCCGTGAGCTGCTTGAGGTCGATCGATCTCGAGGGATCCTTCGTCGGATGCACGAGCACGTGCCCGGACGGCGAGATCGAGAAGTAACCCTTCCCCCAGCGATCGACTTCGTAGAGGTCAGTAGCGTCGCCGACCGTGAAGGCTTCGCCAGCCTTCCAGCTCCGATGACCTCTTGTGGTGGGAGAACTCACTACGAATCATGATACACACGTTTTTTGTGAGCGCGCGTGATTTTCGAGGGAGCGGAGGCTGTCCGGATCCGCGCGACCTGACCGCATGCGGACGATTTCGGCGCTCGGTTAACCAAAAAGCTCTTCTCATACGTCTAACCCTCAGCGTATGAAACCTCCTGCCGATCGGCGCCTCGACGTGAGCGGTGCGGGCACCGACGTGCCGGTGATCGCCCCGTCGCGCTCCGTGCTGCGCTGGCACTTCGTGCTGGGGGTGGCGACGCTCCTCGGGCTCATCTCTTCCGCGCTTGCCCTCCAGTTCACCCACGCGCTCGGGAAGTCTCCGGCCCGATGGCAGTCGCTGGTGGTTCTCAACTGCACCTACTGGTATGTGTGGGCGCTCTTCACCCCGTCGATCGTGTGGCTCTCCCAGCGCTTCCGGCTCGAGCGCCAGGGGCTTGGCCGGGCGATCCTGGTCCACCTGCCGGCAGTGGCGCTCTATTCCCTCGCGCACATCGCCGCCATGGCGGCCGTTCAGTGGTGGTTCGTGACGCTCGATGGCCGGCCGTTCTCCTGGTGGTACGAGGTGAAGCGCTCCGCGCTCCAGAACTTCGACTGGGAGATGATGACTTACTGGGCGATCGCCGGTTTGAGCCACGCGCTGCTCTACTACGGCGAGTCCCGCCGCCGGGCGATCCGCGCGTCGCAGCTCGAGATCCGCCTCGTCGAAGCGCAGATGGCCGCCCTGCGCCAGCAGCTTCAGCCGCACTTCCTGTTCAACACGCTGCACGCGATTTCCGCGCTGATGCACTCCGACGTGGAGGCCGCCGATCGCACGCTGACGCGCCTCAGCGATCTCCTCAGGATGACGCTCGAGAACATGGGCCAGCAGGAGATCACGTTGCAGGAGGAACTCGATTTCCTTGGAAAATACCTGGAAATCGAGCAAACGCGGTTCGCCGACCGGCTGCTCGTGACGTTCGACATCCAGCCCGAAACGCTCGACGTGCTCGTTCCGACCTTGTTGCTCCAGCCGCTCGTCGAGAACGCGATCAAGCACGGCATCTCCCGAAAATCCGGACCGGGTCACATTCAGATCACCGCGCGCCGCGACGACACCAAGCTGTGGATCGAAGTCCGCGACAACGGCCGCGGGCTCTCCGAGACCGCGCTGACGGCGCTGCAGAAGGGAATCGGCGTCTCGACGACGCGTGCGCGCCTGCAGCATCAGTTCGGCGCGGACTTCCGGTTCGAATTCCATCGCCTCGACGAAGGAGTCGCCGTCGTGGTGGCCGTGCCGTGGCGCACCGATCAGCGGGCCGTGGACCACGCCGCCGCGAGCGTACACCTGCATGCGCCGCGGGACACTGAAGCCGTTCTCACCATCCGGGAGCAGACACCGTGAAAAAGATCAGGACGCTCATCGTGGACGACGAGCCGCTCGCGCGCGAGCGGCTGGCGGGGTTGCTGGCCGCCGAGCCCGACATCGAGATCATCGGGCAGTGCCGCGACGGCGAGGAGGCGGTGAGGGCGATCGTCGAACAGACGCCCGACCTGGTGTTCCTCGACATCCAGATGCCGCAGATGAACGGCTTCGAGGTGATCGAGGCGGTCGGCGGCGAGAAGATGCCGCTCGTCATCTTCGTCACCGCGCACGATCAGCACGCGCTTCGTGCGTTCCAGGTGAAGGCGCTCGATTACCTGCTCAAGCCGTTCGATCGCGATCGCTTCCGCGACGCGCTTCAGCGCGCACGCAAGCAGGTGGAGCGCGAGGACACCGGCGAGATCGGACGCCGGCTGCTGGCGCTCGTGAAGGATCTGCGGAGAGATCAGCCGCGCACGGATCGGCTGGTCGTCAAGTCAGGCGGCCGCCTGTTCTTCCTTCGCGCGGACGAGATCGACTGGGTGGAAGCGGCGGGCAACTACGTGCGGCTGCACGTCGGCAACACGTCGTACCTACTGCGGGAAACGATGAACGCGATCGAAGCGCGGCTCGATCCGGAAAAATTCTTCCGGATCCACCGCTGCCGTATCGTCAATATGGAGCGCATCCAGGAGCTGCAGCCCTGGCTCAACGGCGAGTACGCCGTGCTGCTGCGCACCGGCACGCGGGTGACGTTGAGCCGAGGGTATCGCGAGAAGCTGCAGGAGCGTTTGAAAGTCGGCGCGGTCTGAAAGATCGCGCCCTGCACACCGGTTGCGGTAGGGCTTGCGGTAGGGCGGTGTCTTCAGACCCCGCCAAGACTGTAATTTCCGTCCAGAAGCGTAACGGTGGGATCGGGCTCGGATACTCGATCCCACAAAATCCCCCCAAATTGCGGCGGCACCCGGCTTGCCCTCTGTAGCCGCGTTCCTTTTTCAGACCCTGCGAAGTCGTTGATGATGGACCATCGGATCCACGCGGATGAGCCTGCCCGTGGCGGCGGCCTGAACGTGCTGTTTGTCACGGGAAATGCCGACCTGCGCGCGGTCGCCACGCGCGTCCTCGGGCGCGAGGGCCACGAGGTGGTCACGGCTGCGCACTCGGGCCACGCGCTCCTTGCGGGGCTCGAGTGCGAGCGCATCGACATCCTGATCAGCGAAGTGCAGCTGGACGGGGTGACGGGGGAATGGGTCGCCGCTTCGCTGCGGCGCTACCACCTCGGCATGCGCGCGCTCTACATGGCTGACGCGGGAGCGCCCGCGCGTGCGGGCGTTCTCGTCCGCCCTTTCACGCGCGACGATCTGATGCGCGAGATCGAAACAATCTGCCGCGTCATTTCGCCAGCGGCATCCTGAACAGCGACTCGTCGGCGGGGATGTTGAATTCCACCTTTTCCAGCGTCACCATCGACACGGCGATGTTGTTCTGCGTCTGCTGCGTCTTGAACGGGATCTGGCGCCCGTCGACTTCACGATAGTCGGACATTTCGGTCACGAAGGTGATCGGCTCCCGATCCGGCGCGGCGACGCTCACGCTGATCTTCTTTTCAAGTCCCGTCTGCGCGTCCAGGTAGAAGTCCTGCGTGGGCCCGTTCTTTTTCGTGACCTTCAGGTGATAGACGGGCTTGCCGCCCAGCGTTTCCTTCCCTGCCAGCGCAATCTTGTAGCCCTTCTCCTTGTAGTCGACGAACACGCTGTCGAACTCGGCATCCTGCATGGCGTAGGCGGCCTGCGGTCCGGGAAGCTGCTGCGGCGGCGTGTTGCCGCGCGCCATCCAGAACGTCTTGCCGTCGAAGGCCATGACCGTCGACTGCCCGTTGACCGTCGTCTCGCGGCGCATCAGGTTCGGGCGCTTCGCGAGGATCACCATGTTCGCCTTCATCTCCTGCCCCATGGGATCGCGGGCGGCGACCAATCCGGTCATGCGAACGGTCTGGGTGGCGCGAATCTTCTCGAGCCCTCCCTTGGACTTGAGGTTCATCGCGACGATGTCGTCGAGCGTCTGGGCCGAACCGGGGACGGAGAAAACTACCAGTGCTGCAGCGAACGCAGCAGCCAGCGACAACATGCGATGCATGAAAGACTCCTCGACGGGCAGGCAGGATCATTGTCCCACAACCGCCCGTCGAGGACATGCCCTAGACGACGCGCCGTCGGATCATGAGGCGATACAGAGCCAGCAGAACGACGGCGCCGGCAATCGACATCAGCCATCCCGCTGGCTGGTTGGCGCCGTAGAAGCCCATCGCGCGTCCGATGAAGCCGCCCACGAGCGCGCCGGCAATGCCGAGCAGGGTGGTGATGATAAAACCACCTGGATCCCGCCCCGGCATCAACAGCTTGGCGATAATGCCGACGACGAGTCCGAACACGATCCACGTCAGAATAGCCATCGGTCGTCCCTCCCTCTTCTTCCGGGACGACGATGCAAATCGGCTTCCACTTCTACGCCCGAGATTGAAACTCTACCGGACCACGATTGTGGATCGCGCGGTGCGGCCATCGTCATCGCGCACGACGAAGGTGTGCGTTCCCGGCATCAAGGACCAGCTGCCCGCCGGCTCCGCCCTCGTGCGTGCAACGGGCCGCCCATCGATCCACCACTCGACTGCACCATGTGACGACGACATGATGCGCAGCGACAGCGCCTGAAACTCGCGCCGCAATGTCGGATCGATCAGGTAGGTCGATCCATCCGCCGGACTGGCGATGCGAAACACGTCCGCCTCAGCAGGCACTTGTCGCACCCTTCGCACCCCTGGCACCCCTGGCACCCTTGGCACATCCATCAGCCCACGCTGTCTCGCCCATTCGTGATACGCAGCCGGCCAAATCGTGATCAGTTCCCCGTCGTCGAGATGATGCCAGCTGCACGGCAGCAATTCCGATTCAACGGGCAGCCGCTCGCGGCGGCGCACGGGGCACCATTCGTTGGCCGCAAGCCCGGAGAGCGCGCAGATATCGCGCTCGATCAGCGCGTCGCGCGCGGCGGGAGGTTCGGCAAGCATCGTGTCCGCGGAACCCGTGTCGTAGCGACGCTCGGCTGCCAGCATCACCGCGTGAAAGATCGGTCCGGCGCCGGTGACACCCGTTGAATCGCGAAGCGGCGATCGATCGAAGTTCCCGACCCACACGCCGACGGTTACGTGGCGCGAGAAGCCGATCGTCCAGTTGTCGTGGTACGCCTGCGACGTGCCGGTCTTCGCCGCGACGGGGAACGGAAACTCGAGGCTGCCGCCGCGGCCGAAGATGTACTCGCGGGCATCCGGGTCGGAGAGAATGTCGCCGATCCAGAACGCCGCGCGCGGAGAGACGAGGCTGCGCGTGTCATGCGCCGCGCCACGGATGAACACCGGCGAGACCCATTCGCCGCCGCGCGCAAACGCCGCGTATGCGGCGGTCAGTTCGTCGAGCCTCACTTCCGCGTTCCCAAGCGTCAGCCCGAGGCCGTAGTAGGAGGCGTTCCGCGAGAAGGTCGTCAGACCCCCGCGCTGGAAGAAACGCAGCAGCGAAGGAACGCCGAGATCAGAGGCCAGCGTGACGGCCGGCACGTTCTCGGATCCGGCGAGCGCGGCACGCGCGAGCAGCGGGCCGCGGTATCGGCCGTCGTAGTTGCGCGGCGGGTACAGCACACCGGGATCGGCCGTTGGAAAGTGTGACGGCACATCCGGCAGCACGCTCGCGGGCGTGTACCCCTGCTCGAACGCGAGCGCATACGTCAGCGGCTTCAGCGCCGACCCGGGCTGCCTCGGCGTCACGGGCCCGTTGATCGTTCCGGCGTGCACCGCATCGAAGTAATCCCCCGAGCCTTCCCACGCGAGCCATTCGGACGACGCGTTGTCGAGCACGACAACCGCGACGTTGAATGCGCCGTGCTTGGTCAGAAGATCGCGTCGCGCGCGGATGATCCCCACGACGTCGGCCTGCAGGTCACGATCGAGCGTCGTCTGGATCGTCGTCGCGTCGCTGGATGCGGCAAGCGCCATCTCGACGAAGTGCGGCGCGGCGAATGGCGATCGGTCGCGCACCAGAGCGAGTCGCTCGTCCAGCGCCTCTTTCAACTGATCGGATGTCACGATGCCGCCGCTCGCCATGCGGCGAAGCACCGCGCGTTGCCGCGCCATCGCGTCATCCAGGCTTCGATACGGATTGAAGCCGGAGGGACGCTGCGGAAGACCGGCGAGGAACGCCGCCTGCGCCGGCGTCAGCATGTGCGATGATCGGCCGAAGTACGCGCGGCTCGCGCGCTCGACTCCGGCAATCTGGTTGCCGTAGGAGGCGCGATTCAGGTACATCGCGAGGATCTCGCGCTTGGAGAAGCGATGCTCGAGGCGGAGCGCGAGGACGGCCTCTGCCAGCTTCGCGCGGAGGCCGCGGCGCGCGCGTCCCTGGCGCGCCAGCAGCAGCTTCGCGACCTGCTGGGAAATCGTCGATCCTCCTTCCGCCGTGCGGCCGTGCCGCAGGTTCGCGGCCGCGGCGCGCGCAATCGCAAGCGGATCGACGCCCGGGTGCCACCAGAACCGGCGGTCCTCGACCGCGACCGTCGCCGCAGCGACCGCTCGCGGCAGGTTTTCCGCCGTCAACGTCTCTCCGCGCGTGCCCTCTGCCGAGAGCGCCTCGTAGAGAGGCAACCCGTGACGATCGATGACGACCGTTGAGGCCGCGCGGCGATCATCAAGGAGCTGGGGCGGGATCGGCCCGCATCGCAGCCACACGAGCAGCGCCAGCACGCCCGCGCTGACGGCGGCGGCGATCGTCCGGCGGCGCGTCAGGCGGATCATTTTCTGACCTCGACGATCGCAGTCGCCGTGCGGCCGAACACCTCCGGCTCGTACATCTCTTCCGCGTGCGCCGGTGCGGTGCGGAACGTGCCCGCCGTCGTCGCGCGGACGATGTAGCTGAAGGTGTGACGGCCTTCGCTCAGGCGCGTCGCGAACAGCTGGACGCGATCGTCGTGCCGCTCGACGTGATCGAACCCGCCGCGTTCCCACCAGGAGTTCCAGTCCGTCGTCGACTCGGGCTGCTGGTCCTGGTCCTGGGCGAGCGTCCGCGCGGTTGTCGCGAACCACGATTCAACGGCCTCGAATCCCGCTGGCAGCGGGTCGGTCACCGCGACGACTCGTCGTTCCTTCGTGAGCCGCAGCGTCAACGTCACCCGGACGAGATCGCCGGCCGTGTAGGTCGTCGTCGCGGGGCGTACGCCGTTCTCGAGGTACGGCGCGTACGACCGCTCGATGCTGAATCCTGTATCCAGCCCCTGCTGAAAGAGTGTGTCCGCGGCATAGCGCAGCCGCGCCGTGTAGAAGAGCGAACCCGCTCCTTCGCGTGTGAAGGTGAGCGGCGAAGCGCTCCCGGCCGCGCCGCCGGCAAGCACCTGCGGCATCGCGATGTCCTTCGACACCGAGGTGGTCGTGCGACCGGCGAACGTCTGCCGCGCGATCTCCGCGCCCGAGAGTTTCACGACGGCGGTGAAATCAGGCACAACGGATTCGAATTTCCGGTAGTACGCGACGAGCGACTCCATCGCGTGCGCGTTCTCCTGCGTGTTCCCCCAGCGTCCATCCTTCCGCACCTGCATCATCCAACGGACGATCGGCCGCGCCTGCACGTCGGTGAGGCTGCCGCCGCGGATCAGGCTGTTCAGCACGATCGCCGTCGAGCGGATGTTCGAGTTCCAGAACCACAGGAGATACGGATCGCTCAGCTCCTCGACGTGCGCGCTTCCGGCCTCCGGCAGGATCGCATTGCTCATACGGCGCCGCAGCTCGGTCACGCGCGCGCCGGACGTTTCGCCCTTCGCGAGCAGCGCGTCGTGCAGATACGCGAGCGCGAACACCGGCATGCGATCGCGATATCCATAGAGCCGGTTGATATTCGAGTCCTCGTTGCGGCCGCCTTCAGCGAGCACCTTTACAGCGAACGCCTGCCATGCGGTGTATGACGGCCACCAACCTTCATTGGTGGGGGGCGCTTCTCCAAGCTTCGCGTCGAGATAGGTGTAGGCGCGATCGCGCATGCCAGGATCGACGGTGTACTTCAGGTCACTCGCCGTCTTGAACACGTGTAACAGGTACGCCGTCAGGTACGGCGAGACCGACCAGCAGGCGCCCGGCCAATACGCAAAGCCGCCGTTCGCGCACTGGAACGCGCGCAAGTCGTCGAGGGTCTGCTGAACCGCCGGACGCATCTTCGACGTGTCCATGCCGGGCAGCGTGAACGCGTCGCCCAGATCCGCGGCAAGCAGCAGCGCGAGTGCCCGGGATCCTTTCTGCTCCGCGCAGCCGTAGGGATACTCGACCAGATACCGCGCGCCTTCGCCAAGTCCGACCATCGCGGTCGAGGCCATCTCCACGTGGAGGCCGCCGAATCCCGCGACAACACCTGACGGGATGGTGAGCTTCTCGACCGCTGGTGTCGCGTCGCTCGTCTGCCCGTAGGCGGCCACGGTTTCCGGCGATGCGAGCACTTCGACGGGGATGACGTCCTCGAACGCGTCGGTCTCCGCGCCGACGGCGACCCTCATCTGCACGCGCGCACGGCCGATCGATCTGGCGGTCCCCTGGAACCTCGCTTCGACGGATCCGCCGGCGGTGATCGGAAGGCTCGTGCTCGACGCGGGGCCCACGTCGAGAATCGACGGATCGAGGCTCTTCAATGTCACAGCAGCGATGCCGGCGGATTTCAACTGGCTCGTGACCACGGCACCGAAGTACGCCGTGTCGCCGACCGCCAGGAACCGCGGCCAGGTCGGCTTCAGCGTGACGGGCGTGTTGATCCGAATCTCGCTGTCCGCCGATCCGAATCGCGAGCTGCGATCCGCGGCGACCGCCATAATCCGGTAGGTCGTGAGCGATTCGGGCAGCTTGACGTCGATGGTCGCATGTCCGTTCGCGTCCGTCGTCAACGAGCCCCGCCAGAACGCGAGCACGCGGAAGTCCTTGCGGATGCCGGCGTTGACTCCACCCTCTGCTCCACCGCCGCCGCCATCAGTGTCTCCCTTCGGCGTGAGCACGCGCCGCGAGATGATGCGCTGCCGGCTATCCTGGTTCATCACCTGCAGCGCTTTTTCCACGTACACCGAACGGAGCACATCCGGGGTGTGGTAGTTGGTCAAGGAGAGCACGCCGTAATCGGCCGCCCACAGCGTCACTTCGCTCGCGGTGCCGCGACCCTCGTGATCCTTGACCTGCAGATCGATCGTCGCGGTGTTCGCGGGACGATATTCCTGCTTGTTCGCCGCGACTGCGAGCGTCAGTCGTTTCGTCGCGTCTTCAACCTTCAGCTCCGTGTAGCCAAGACGGAACGACGGCTTTCCGGGATCCGACGTGTCCTGCTTCGTGGCGGGTGTCGTCGCGGCCGCCGCAGGTTTCGTTCGACCCTTGATCAACAGCACCGACACGAACAGGTTCGGAATGTCGGCTTCGGTGATCGGAATGTCGATCGACTGCTGCGTCGACGTCAGGGCGAATTGCTTCTGGCTGCGAATACCCTCGCGCTCTGTCGTGACGAGCGCGGTCGCCTGTTCCCACGGCGATTTGATCATGACCCGCGCCGTTTCGCCCGGCTTCCACGTCTGGCGCTCCGGCACGAGGTCAATCCGGTTGTGATCGTAGCGCGCCCACGCGGTGTAGCCCTCGCCCAGCGCGTAGAAGGACGTGCGGGTGACGGCAAACGCGCCGTCAGCGCCCTTCCCCGTCGCCGTCAGAAAGAAGTCGCCGCCTGACGGGAGCTGCGCCTTGAACGGCACCGGCTGGTCACCCGTGGTGACGGTCCACTTGCCGATTGGGATCTCCTGGCGCTCGCTGTCCCACTCGTAGAAGCCGTTGCCCTCGGCACGGCGGACGCTCTTCCACTGCACCTGCACCAGCTGCAGCTCCACCTGGACGCCTGCGACCCGATTGCCATCGAGGCCGGCGGCCACGATCTCGGTGTTCAGGCCGCCTTTCTGATCCGAGAAGTACGGGATCCTCTTGAGGCCGATATACCACGGGGCGGGATGCACGATCACTGACGCGCGGTTCGCGATGTGCTGCCGCGAGACGTCTTCGACGTCCCCTTCGAGCGAATACATCCACGGCACGCCCTGGCTGTGGGTCGTCGGCAGCTTGAGCGGCAACATGCCCGTCCGCAGGAGGCTGGTTTCGTCTGTCTTGATCGGCCGGGCGTCCGCGAACCGGCCCTCGTCAAGATCGACGTCACCGATGAAGTCCCAGGCCGAGGGGCCAAACTTCTCCCGGATCGCTTTCGGCACGTCGTACGCGAGCGAACGAGTGTACGTCCACTTCACCGGGCGCGGTCCCAGCGCGGCGCCGAACAGGTACTTCGCAACGATGTTGCCGTTCAGCGTCGCGCCGGAAAGCAGCGTGTCCGCACCGAGGGTCACGTCGACGCGAAAGTCCGGGCGGCGATACGCGGCGACAAGAAATGACCCATCCACCGTCTTCTGGTACGGCACGTAGTCGTCGTGTCGCGGGCTCGGCGTTTCACCGGGTCGCAGAGCCTCCGGCGGTTTCGGCTTCGGCATGTCGGCCTCGAGCACCGCCCTCACCGAATACCCGCCGAGCGCTCCTTCCTTCGGCAGCGTCATCGTCCAGTCGGCGCTGCTCCAGGCCGTCACCTTGAGCGTTCGGGTATCGACCGCGCGATCCTCGCCGTCACGCACGGAAATCACGACGGGAGTTCCCGCAGGCAGGAGCCGGACACCCGTCGGCGTGTTGTGCCGCAACACCGCCTTGAAGTGAATCTCCTCGCCGAGGCGGTAAACGCCGCGATCGGTGAAGATCGTGCCGCGCAGCATCGGGTCCGCCTCCGCCGTGTTGTAGCCGGTGCCGAACTCCCACGGTTCGATGCCTTCGTTCCAGTCGCTGCCGACGTACGCGACGTCGCCATCTTTCTCTGCCGTGACGATGAACTGGAACCTCTCATAACGATCGCGATCCCGGAGCGGAGTGTTCGAGGCGATGGCGGTGCCGTCCGCACCGGTGCGGCCGCGCCAGAAGATGCTGTTGTCGAGCCGCACGATCGACACGCCGGCGCCGGCAACCGGCGATCCGTTATCGAGCCGTGTCACGAAGATCAGCGTGTTCTGCGGGCTGTCCTTGACGGTGATGCCAAGGTTGGTGACCTGGACGACCGTCGCACGCGTGACGTTGCCGTCGTAGACCTTCGCGAACGGGATCGCGGTGCCAGGACGGACAGCGGCCCACACCAGTCCCGTCTTCGCGGGGCCGAGCGCGCCGGCGATGTTGAGGCCGTGCGACTGGATTTGATCCGCCGTCACGCCAAGCTGCCTCTCGGTGCCGGGAGAAGCCGGCGCCTCCCTGAAGGCATTCTCGATGAGCCGGCGAAGCGTCGGCATCAGCTCGCGGACTGGCAGCGGCGCCGCCCACTGCGTCGCGTTGCGGAAGTTGCGGGCGTAGAACGGCAGCTGCGGACCGCCATCCTTTTCCCACACGCCATGTCCGTCGCCGAAGCTCGTGAACGCGGGACGGTGCCAGTTTTCAATCCGGCCGATCCACGTGTAGCCGAGCGCCTGGCCGTCAGCCGCCTTCAACGAACCGTCGACGGTGACCACGTACGTCCGCGCCGGCGGCTGCGCGTCGAAGCCTGCATCTTCGAGTGTCAACGAGCCCACGATGTCTCGCGTGTTGCCATATTCGTCTGTCAGCCGCGGCTGGTGCGGTTTGGCAAGCGCAACCTGCTGCGGGGGCGTCGTGACGTCCTTCGCGCTGGCCGCGCGAGCGAAATCGGTCACCTTGACGGGGCGGCGGAACGTCAGAGGGTTGGCGTAGTCCGGATTGCACTCGGTCATGCAGTAGATGCCATCGACGAAGAAGGCGCGCTCCACCTTGACGACGTACTCCTGGCTCTTTGCCGGCGTCGCAGGGCCGCCCGGTGAAGCGACGCGCGAGTCGAGCGTCAACGTCACCCAGCTCTCAGGCGGGACGACGTCCTTCGCCTCGAGGACGACGAGGTCAGTCTTGGGGGGAAAACGTTTCTTGTCCCAGTCACTCGCGGGGACGAACTTGACGCTCCGCTTCGCTGACGCAACCGCCCGCGTCGCGATCACCTTGGCGTTCAGCTGCTGCAGCGATTCGCGATTCGCGGCGGCAAGCCGCGCGCGGAGATCTTCCAGTTCCGGCAGGTCCCAGTCGTGGGGCGTGAACGCCGCGTTCAGGTGTGCGACGACGTCGGCGTCGCGGACCCGCTGGTTGAAGCGGAGCGCCACGATCAGCGTGGCGTCGTAGCGATCGCCGCGTCGATACCATTCCGTCTCGAGCAGCTTGATGGTCGGCGTCGTGAAGCTGAACTTCACCGCCTTCGCCAGCTTCCGTCCGCTGACGGCCGTCGCGGCCGCATCGATCGTGACCTGATACGTCGTCGCAAACGGAAGCGGCCGCTTGGGATCCGGCGTAAAGATGAGGATCGTCGTTCCCGACCAGCGGAACGTGCCGGGAAGCGCGGGCGTGATTCGCACGTACGGCGCCTGCACGCGCTCCGGTATCGCGCCGAGTGCCACCATCGGCTCCGAAAAGACAACGCGGATCTCGCGCGCTTCGGCGATGTTCTGAATTTCCCCTTCGGGCCCGAAGCTGACAACGGACAGGGATGCGGGTGTGTGCTGTGCGGACTCGGCGGGCGCGACCGCCGCACACAGGCACACGACGAGATGAAGTGCGGTACGGATCAGGCGTGTCATGGGGGTCTCTCAGGGGAGCGCAGGATGCGAGCATGATGCTCTGGTGAATTAGACACCAGCCCACGCGCAAACGTTCGCGCGCGTGGGCTGCCACGCCGAAGCGGCGAAGCCGCGAAGGCGGGCGAGCGAAGCTCTCCTACGCGTGGGCCCTGCGATCCTGGACGGCAAAGAGCGCCGGGATCCGGTGCCGGAGGTACTCGACGGCGTGCGAGCCGGGGGTGGCGCCCGTAAGAATCGTGGCCGCGCTGAAGTAGACGACGGCGGTCATGCCGACCGAAGCCCAGAATCCGGTCCCGCTGAGGGCCGGCCCGATGAGCGCGAGCGACAGCGTGCAGGCAACGTCCACCGCCGCGGCGACGGCACGGGGTGCGAGCCGGATGCGGCGTGCGCGCGCCTCGGCTTTCCGCTCACGAGCGACCGCACGGCGATCGCCGGCACGCGGGATGAGCGCGGGATCCTCGAGTGTGCCGGGCGCGTGGCCGATGATTTCCGCGTGCGCCTTGATGAGGCGCGCCGCGCGGCGGTCCCCCTGCGGAAACAGCCGGCAGAACTCGTCGACGAGTTCATCGGCGTCGATGCCGATCGCTTTCGCGTAATCGCGGATGAAGGCGCGCGCGAAGATCCCGGAGGGCCACTTCGAGAAGTCGTTCCGTTCGAGGCCGAGCCAGAGATCGGCGCCGACCTTGGTGACCGCCGCGATCGTTTCGATGCTGATGCCGCGCCGCTCACGTTCGCTGCGCATCCGGGGACCGAAGGTGTCTCGTTCCGGCATGAGAATTTACCTGAGCAGCAATTTTTACGCCGTTCGCCCCCCGCCCGGATCGTCAACGTTCCGGTAACCCGCGCGAATGCGCGGCAACCAGATTTGTAAGCCGCACCGCAATTTGGGACACGTTTCGTCCGTTTCACGGTGCGATTTGCGCGTTTGGCGTTTGGTCCCGCCGCCTGACATGATCGCGTTCATGGCCGCCTTCTGCCTGAGTATTCATGCGCGGTACCAGTGCCGCCACGCAGGCGCGTGCTGCCAGAACTGGACGCTCCCAGCCGAACCGCACGTCGTCGAGTTCGTCAAGCAGCGGGGGTTGAGACCGCGCGGTGTCACCGGACCGTTGTTCGTCTCATCCAGAAAACCGGATCCCCGAGACGGCGCGATGGACATCGCTAGAGATAACAACGGCGTTTGCGTCTTTTTCGAACACGACGCGGGGCGTCTGTGCGTCATTCACAGGGAAGCGGGAATTGACGCGTTACCTTCCGCGTGCCGCCACTTTCCCCGCAAGTTCCTACGAGACGGCCGCGGGACGTTCATCTCGCTCTCGCACTTCTGCCCGACTGCGGCGATTCTGCTCGTCGGCTCGCCGCCGCTCCGCACCGTCGAGGCCGCGCCACCATTGATGTTGGACGATCCGATCGAAGGTCTCGATGCGCGGGACGCGCTTCCGCCGCTCCTCCGGCCGGGCATTCTCTGTGACCTCGAAGGGTACGCCGCCTGGGAGCGCTGGACCGGATCGCATCGGCGACGGAACGCGTCCGCGAATGGCAGCCCGGGACAGGTCCGCTCGCAGGCCACGTCGTCGCTGCCTTCAACGAGGCGGAGGACCGGGAAGCGCCGTCGCTGACGCAGGATCAGCTCGTCAACGTGGTGTGGCGGCTGACGGAGGGTCGCGTGCCCAGCGACATCCAGCCCATTGACGCGTTTGAAGAACGGTGGGACGAACGCGTAGGCCGCGCGTTCGATCGCTACGATTCCGCGATGAAGAACTTCGTGGCGGCGCGGCTCTTCGCCAACTGGATTGCTTACCAGGGGCGCGGGCTGCATTCGGTCGTCCAGTGGGCCCGCGCCGCCGCTGCACTCGCGCGGCATCATGTGCTCCGCCGGGCGCTCGCGTCGGATCGTCCGACGGCACCGGCCGACTTCATCGAGGCTGTCAGGATGGCCGACCTCCTCCTCTTACATGTCATCGACACGCACGCATTTGCGCGTGCGCTCGCGCTCCTCGAAGATGTCGCACGAGAGTCCGCATGAACACGACAGCGCTCCAGCGCTTTCTCCGCTACGTCACATTCGACACACGGTCGGACGAGCAGTCCACGTTTCCCAGCACCGCCGGTCAGCTCGTGCTTCTCCGTACGCTCGCGGACGAGTTGAAGGCGCTTGGCCTCGCGGACGTCGTGATGGACGAGTACGGGTACGTCATGGCCACGGTGCCCGCGACACCCGGCTGCGAGCGGGCGCCGGTGATCGGATTCGTCGCGCACGTCGATACGTCACCGGAGATGCCGGGTCACGACGTGCGGCCGATCGTGCACGGGCGTTACAACGGCGGCGATCTCGTGCTGCCTGATGATCCCTCGGTCGTGCTGCGCGCGGCTGACAATCCGGCGCTCGCGGCGCAGATCGGCAATGACATCGTGACCGCATCGGGATTGACGCTGCTCGGCGCCGACGACAAGGCGGGCGTCGCGGAAATCATGACCGCCGTCGAACACATGATCACGCATCCGGAGCTTGTACACGGACCGGTGCGGGTCGCTTTCACGCCGGACGAAGAGATCGGCCGCGGCGCAAACCATTTCGACGTCGCGCGCTTCGGCGCGATCTGCGCGTACACGCTCGATGGCGGCGGCCGCGGCGAGCTCGAATTCGAAAGCTTCTCGGCGGACGCGATCACGGTCACGTTTCGCGGGTTCAACACGCACCCGGGCTATGCGAAAGGGCGGATGATCAACGCGATCCGGGCGGCGGCGGATTTCGTGGCCGCGCTGCCCCGCAGTGAGATGTCGCCGGAAACGACCGATGGGTACGACGGCTACCTGCATCCATATCAGATGCAGGCATCCGTCGATCGCACCAGCGTGAAGGTGCTCCTGCGGGACTTCGTCACGCCGGCGTTAAAAGAGAAGGAGGCGCTCGTCGGGCGCATCGCACGCGACGTTCTTCAGCGCCATCCCGGTGCAACCGTGGAGTTTATGGTCGAGGAGTCCTATCGCAACATGCGCGAGGTGCTCGAGCGCCATCCGCAGGTCGTCGAGCTCGCGCGCAGGGCCATCCGCGCCGCGGGGATCGAACCGGTCGAGCGTCCGATCCGCGGCGGCACCGACGGCTCGCGGTTGTCGTTCATGGGACTGCCGACACCTAACCTCTTTGCCGGCGAGCACAACTTTCACTCGCGCCTCGAGTGGGTGTCGGCGCAGGACATGGACAAGGCGGTCGAAGTAATCGTCCGCCTTGCGGGCTTGTGGGCCTTCGGTGGCGCTGGCCTTCCTCTCCGGTAGCGCTGGCCTTCCTCTCCGGTGGTGCTGGCCTTTAGGCCAGCCCTCCGTGTTGCCTACTGCACGGTGAAGTTCACCGTCACCGTCATGATGACCGGCACCGGCGCACCGTTCAGAAGCGTGGGCATGAATTCCCATTGATTCACCGCGTCGAGCGCTGCCTGATCGAGCGCCGGGATGGAGCGAAGGACCTTCGCGTTCGACACGCGGCCTGCGGGATCGATCGTCGCTTCGATGATGACGACGCCCTGGACGCCGGCAGCCTGCGCCTCGGGCGGATACACCGGCCGCACGTCCTTGGTCTTCACCGGTGTCTTGATATTCCCCCCGACGCGGATGGGGGACGGGTAGTCGCCGGCGGGCGGAGGTGGCGGCGGCGGAGGCACAGGCCCGAGCATCACCGCCCGGTTCCCGCTGTCAACGGCGGCACGCGCCTTGTTCAACTCGATCGCCTTGTTCCTGAGTTCATCGGCCTCAGCGATCAACTGCTGCCTCAGGACCGCATCGCTCTCGAGGTTCGCCCGCATCCTGAGAAGCAGGTTCTTGTACGTCAGCGCCTCGACGTAGTCCGGTTTCACCGCGAGCCCGCGGTCGGCCGCGGCGATGCCCTTCATGATGTACGTGTACTGCTCGGCGGGCAGCAGCCTGTGGTCCTTGTAGGCCTTCTCCCAGTAGTACGTGGCGATGATCTGATGGCCCTGCGGATCGTCCGGGGTGAGCTGCGCCGCATCTTCGAGCACGGCGATCGTCTTTTCGAAATCTCCCTGCCGGTTGTAGAAGGCGGAGAGCGCGATGTGGACGGCCGGCTGTTTCGGCGCGATCGATCGCGCCTTCAGCAGCGTGGCCTCCGCGTCGGCATAGGCACCGCGATCTTCCTGAAGCTTCGCCAGCTCGACGTACGTGGCGACGTTTGCGGGCTGCGCCGCTATCTGTTGCGCAAGCTGAGCTTCGCGCGCGGCCGAACTGGCCACAACGGCGGGGCGCATCGATGGATCACGCGGTGACGATTGCTGGGGGGTGGCGTGCGGAAGGGCGATCGCGAGCAGCAACAGGGCGGTAATCATCATGACCTCCCGGGACGATCTTTACCGGATCATACGCCTTCGCAGGAGTCACTTGACAAACAGCCTACTAACTACTAAATACTTAGTATATGAGAAAGCCGAGCGCGACGCTCACCCCGCAGGAGCTCGCCATCATGAAAATCGTCTGGCGGCTGGAAAGCGCAACCGTCCGCGACGTGTACGAGGCGATGCGGAAGACGCGGCCCATCGCGTATACGACGGTCATGACGATGATGGGGGTGCTCGAGGACAAGGGTTATCTCGCGAAACAAACCCAAGGGCGCGCGCACGCCTATACACCCACGAAGCCGCGGCATCAGGTGGTCGGCGCGATGGTGCGCGATTTCGTTGACCGCGTGTTTGACGGCGCCTCGTCCGCGCTGCTGCTCCACCTGGCGAAAGATGCGCGTCTCACGGAGCGCCAGCGAAAGGCGGTCCAGCGAATCGTGCAGGAGATGGATGAATGATCCCGCCGCATCTCGTCCCGAACCTCGTCGCGGCGAGCGTGCAGGTCGCGGTCGTGGTAGTTGTCGCGTCAGCGCTGCCATGGCTGCTGCGCCTTGACGCGCCAGGCATCCGGTATGCGTTCTGGCGCGCGGTTGCCCTGTTGTGCCTCGCGCTCCCATGGATTCAGCCGCTCCAGCAAGCGCAGCGTTCCGGTCGTGCGACGACCGTGCGGGTGGTCGAGGAATTCGCCGGGTCGATTGCACAACCAACGGTGCCGACGTTCGGCCATTTCGAGGTCGCCTCGCTCGTCATCGCGGTGCTGGTGTTCGGAACGGTCGTCCGCCTGTGCTGGCTCGCGTTCGGCGTGATCCGGCTCCGTCAGCTTCGCGGGGGCGGAGCATCTGACGGCGATGCGAACGTCGGCGGGGACCTTCAGCGCACGCTCGACACGCACGCCGAGGTGCGGTACGCGGCGCATCTCGTTCACCCGGTCACATTCGGGCTCTTCAAGCCGGTCGTCCTGCTGCCGCAGGCGCTCCGCTTCCAATCGGCCGACATTCAACACGCGGTGATCGGCCACGAGTTGATCCACGTGCAGCGCCGCGACTGGGCATGGCTCATCGTCGAGGAGCTTGCTGTCTGTCTCCTGTGGTTTCACCCCGCTGCATGGTGGCTCGCGTCGCGGATACAACTGGCGCGTGAGGAAGTCGTCGACGAGCTTGCCGTTCTGCTAACCAGCCGCCGCAAGGCATACGTCGAGGCGTTGCTGGCCTTCGCGGATTCCACCTCGGTCGTGCCCACGGCGGCGTTCGCGCGGCGCCGTCATCTCTTCCGGCGCATTGCGCTCATTTCCAAGGAGGATTCGATGTCAGCGAGACGTATCGTCGCATCCTGCGCCGTGATGGCGCTCGTCGTTCTGGGCGGCAGCTGGTATGCCGTGGCCGCCTTCCCGCTGCGGGCGAGCGTGGCCACTTTTGCGCAGCTCCCCACGGGGCCCGGTCCGCTCGAGCAGCGCGCGCGCGCTGTGACGCCGGAGAACCCGATTCCGCGCCGGATTCATTTCGAGCCGCCGCTGATGCCTGATGGCACGCAGGCGACGGGCGGCACCGTCGTGATGAAAATCACCCTCGACGACATGGGGCGCGTCGCCGAGGCGCGCGCGACACAGGTCCTCGCCAAGGGACCCGACTTCGAGGTAGAAATCCACGGCGAAAATCTGAAGGCGCAACTCGACACGCTCCTGCAGATCAAACAGCCCGACGTTGCTGCAGCCGCCCGTCAGGCAGTGGAGGCGTTTGTCGCCGCGGCCGTCACGTCCGTGCGCGCCTGGCGGTACGATCCTCCGGCCGAGGCGCCGCTCGCCTTCCAGGTGACCAGCCGGTTCGGCGACGCGCCTGAGAAGATGATTTTCTCGCCGAAAGAAGGGACCGCCCTTCGCGTCGGCGGTGACATCAAACCACCGGTGAAGATCAGGGATGTGCGCCCGGCGTATCCAGACGACGCCCGTGCCGCCGGTGTAACGGGCGTGGTGATCCTGGAAACCAGGATCGGCGTCGATGGGAGCGTGGAAGAGGCGCACGTGCTGAAATCGATTCCGCTCCTCGATCAGGCGGCGCTGGATGCCGTGAAGCAGTGGAAGTTCGTACCCACGTTGATGAACGGCCAGCCGACACCGATCATCATGACGGTCACCATCAACTTCACACTGGAGTGACGCGGGCCGTTGACGGGCCGTCCCGCGCGCCGCATTTGAAATCGTTACGCGAACTCCGCTACGACCGGTGCGTGGTCGCTCGTGCCCGTCTCGCGCTCGATGCGGCAGCTCCGCACGCGATCGAACAGAGGACGGCTGACGAGGAAATAATCCAGGCGCCAGCCGATGTTGCGCTGGCGCATGTTGCGCCAGGGCGCCCACCACGTGAACATCTGATCGTTCTCCGGCTCGAGCGCGCGGCTGACGTCGACGAGGCCGTGGCCGATGATCCGCTCGAGCTGCGCGCGTTCGTCGGGCAGCTGTCCGATTGCGCGCGGCTTGCGCTCCTTCGGGTGCACGTCGATGTCTGTCCGCGCGATGTTCAGGTCACCCGCGATCACGATCGGGTTCGGTTCCGATGCGACGTCCGCGACGAACTGCTCGAGCGCGCCGAGGAACCGCATCTTTGCAGGAAAGTCCTTGCCGCCGTTCGGCACATACACAGACACCGCCGTCACGTCTGGAAGGCGCACGAGGACGATGCGGTTCTCATAATCGAACGCGGGATGCTCAAATCGCGGGCGTTCCGGCGAGACGCGCTTGCTCACGTGCAGCCCCACGCCCGAGTAGCCCTTGCCGCCGTGCCAGTAGCACCAGTAGCCCTCCATCTCGCACAGCCAGACCGGCAGCTGCTCGACCGACGCCTTGATCTCCTGGAGACACACGATGTCCGGGTGTTCGCGTTCGAGCAACTCCTGGACCTGTGACTGCCGCGCCCTGATGCCGTTCACGTTCCACGTCGCGATCTTCATCCCTCGATCCTAGTGGTTGTCCGGAGAACAGATGAGCCGGTAGCGCGGGTACGGCTCTTGTAGAGCCGCAGGAAACGCGATGGTTCAGTCGCGGGGGGAAGGATGGAGAATGGGTTCGGGAAGCGGCTTCCCTTCCTTGTGCATCTCATCGGCGCACGCCGGCGCTTTCGCGTCGATGATTGTCACGATCTCGCGGCTATACGTTTCGTACACGCCCGCCAGGCAGCCGCATGGAAGGAACCTGCTCGATAGTCCTCGCAGAATGCGCATCTCGGTTCTCTTAGACCGCTGCGCGCCCGCCAAAGTTTAATTCACGATGGAAGTCCTGAAGGTTCTCTTCTACGTCGCCATCGCGATCGTCGGGACCATCGTCGTGGCGACATGTGTGCGCCTCGTGTGGCTGGCCATCGGCGCGTACAAGATCAACCGCGCGGGCCCGCGCCGCTTCCTGACGTCGAGCCACGTCATCTGGCGCGATCCAGGGCACGTCGCACGCCTCGACATCGTGAACGGCCCCGGAGGACCGCACGGCGCGCCCCTCCCGCCGTTTCGCTTTCTCGAGGAGCACACCAGGGGCTCACAACCGTGCGTGTCCATCGAGGACGCGCGCGGACGGCGATGGCGCGTGAAGTGGGGCAACGAGGTGCGCGCGGAGAACTTCGCGGTCCGCCTCGCGTGGGCCTGCGGGTACTTCGCCGAAACGACGTACTTCGTTCACGAAGGGACGATGGAAGGAGCGAACGATCTCCAGCGCGCACGCGCCTGCATCGACGAGCACTGCCGGTTCGTGGAGGCGCGCTTCGAGCTCGACGATCCCGACGTCCGCAAGATGTTCGAGGAGCACAGCTGGGCGTGGAACGACAACCCGTTCCTGGGCACCTCGAAGCTGCACGGCCTGAAGATGGTCGTGATGCTGCTCTCCAACTGGGACTCGAAAGATCGCCGCGACGTCGCGCGCGGCTCGAACACCGCGATCTTCGAATACAAGGTCGCGCCGTGGCGCCGCGAGGCGCGCTACCTGATCACCGACTGGGGCGGCTCGATGGGGCGCTGGGGGGGCAACATCGTCACGCGCGGCCGCTGGGACCCCGAGGGCTTCGCGGCGCAGACGCCGCAGTTCGTCACGAGCGTGCAGGACGGGTTCGTGATCTTCGGCTACACCGGCCAGCGCACCGCCGACGTCGCTGCCGGCATCCGCGTCGAGGACGCGCGATGGCTCTATCGATGTCTCGGGCACATCACCGACGCGCAGCTGCGCGACGCGCTCATCGCGAGCGGCGCGAACGCGGCTGAGGCCGAGAGCTTCTCGAACTCCATCCGCGATCGCATCGAGCAGATCGGGCGTGCGGGATCCCCATCATCACCGTCGCCTTCCTCAGCACCATAACTGCGGTGTCAAACCCGGGTCAGGCGCGGGTCCTGCCCGCGAACAGCCCCAGTTCACTCGAGGCCCGAAAAACACCGTCACGGCTAACGGGCGCCTCGAGCTGAACTGGGGCGCCCGTTCGCGGTCACCCGCGTATCGGGTTTGAAACCGCGCTCTCGCGAGCGCGGGTTCTCACTCGCGTAACGCCGTCGTGGGATTCAGCCGCACCGCGCGCAGCGCGGGGACGACGCTCGCAATCGACGAGACCACCACGAGCAGCACGCTGACGGCGGCGAATGTCACCGGATCCAGCGTGCTGACGCCATAGACAAAATTGTGCAGCGTGCGCGTAAACGCAAGCGCGCCGACGAGGCCGACGCCGACGCCGATCAACCCGAGCGTGGCTCCCTCGAACAGCACCGCGCGGACGATTCGATCGCGCGTTGCGCCGAGCGCCATCCGAATCCCGAACTCGCGCGTCCGCTGCGCGACCGAGTACGCGATCAGTCCGTAGATTCCTGCTGTCGCGAGCACGAGACCTACACCTGCAAGCACCACCAGCAGCGTCATCTGGAACGTTTGATCCGACATCGCGTCGGCCTTCACCTCCTCCATCGTCACGAACGTGGAGACGGGCTGCTTCGGATCCACCGCGCGGAGCTCCTCGCGGATCCGCCGAATCATGTCAGGCCCGGTGTTGTTCGCGCGCACGACCCAGCTCATTGGGTAGTACGTGTGGCTCGCGCGAATACCCGCGATGTTCGCCTGGATCACCGGGACGTACATCACCGGAATCGGCGGCTCGACGAGGCCGCTTTCGCTCAAATCTTTCGCGACGCCGACCACCTCGATCGCGCCGTCGTCCTTGAACACGCGAATGTGATGCCCGAGCGGGTTCACGCCCTTGAGGAACTTGCGCGCGAACTGCTCGCTGACGACCGCGACCGGCGCTGCGCCGGCCCGATCTCCATCCTGGAAGCCGCGGCCCGAGACGATCGGAATCCGCATCGTCTCGAAGTATCCCGTGCTCGCATATCGCCAGTCGACGACGGCACGTTCGATCAAGTCCGGGCCGTCGAGGACATCGACATTCAGATTGAGCGCGCGTGCGATCGGCACGCCGTTGACGACCGCGGCGGACTGCACGCCGGGGGTGCGGCGAATCTGATCGAGTCCCCGATCGAAAAAGCGATTGATATCCTCGGACGTCGCGTAGCGGTCGCCCTGCATCGACATGCGTGCGGTTACCACGCCGTGGATGTCGAAGCCCGGATCCACCGCGCGCATTTTCGCGAACGTCTGGACCAGCAACCCGGCGCCAATGAGGAGCAGCATGCAGAGCGCCACCTCGGCGACGGCGAGCGTCTGTCTCAGCCACGCCGAGCGGCGGTTCGACGTCGTGCGCGCGCCGTCCTCCTTGAATGCTTCGACCAGCTCGTGGCGGGACAGGCTCATCGCCGGCGCGAGGCCGAAGAGCAGTCCGCTCAACGCGGACAGCAGCAGCATCGCGCCGAGGACCCGCGCGTCGATCCGGACGTCCTGGTACACGGTATACGTCGTGGGCGTCAGCTTCAGGAGCGCTGGAACGCTCCAGTACGCGAGCAGCACGCCGAGCGTGCCTCCAATGACGAAGAGCATGACGGATTCGGTGAGCAGCTGCCGAATGATCCGGCCGCGTCCCGCGCCGAGCGCGGCGCGGACGGCGATCTCGCGTCCGCGTCCCGATGCACGCGCGAGGAGAAGGTTGGCGGTGTTCGCGCACGCGATCAGGAGCAGCATCCCGACCGCGCCGAGCATCATCAGGAGCGCTGGCCGTGCGGATCGCGAGACGCTCGTCTGGAAAGGCGCCACCGCATATCGATAGAGCGGCCGTTTTGCGTCGGGGTGTGTCTCCATCAAAGAGGCGATCATCGCGTCGAACACCGTCCCCGCCTCGGCGTTCGCCTGATCCAGCGAGACGCCAGGCTTCAGCCGTCCGGCCACGCTGTAGTTGTATCCGCCGCCGGGGCCGGTCGTGGACGGCCGCAGCGGCATGTAGAGGTCCGCCGGCGGGATCGATCGAAACTCGCGCGGCATGACGCCGACGATCGTGTGCGGACGATCTCCGAGCAGCACCGTCGTGCCGATCACGGCGGGGTTGCGGCCGAACAAACGCGTGAACAATCCGTACCCGAGCACCACAGCGTCCGGTCCGCCGGCGCGATCGTGATCGGCGCTGAAGCCGTCGCCGAACACCGGGTGCACGCCGAACACCTGGAAATATTCCTTCGAGACCGGCATCGCGCGGACGTACTCGGCTGAATCGCCGGCGATCATGTTGAACCCCGTCGGCCCGCGCCAGGCGGCGAGCGCCTCCACGGATGTCATGTTGTCGCGGAAGGACATGTACTGCGCGCCGGTGTGGCCGCTGCTCACGTACCCTTTGCTCTGGCGAAGCAGGTGAACGATGCGATCCGGGTGCGGATACGGCAGCGGGCGCAGCAGCACCGCGTCGACCACGCTGAAGATGGCGGTGTTGGCGCCGATCCCGAGCGCGAGCGTCAGCAGCGCGGCGATCGTGAAGGCCGGCGTTCTTCTGAGGGATCGGAGCCCGTACCGGCTATCCTGGATAAACGTCTGCACCCGCATTCCTCCTTTGCGCACCGTGGTTGGACGGTGCCACCCTTCGTAAGGTTTATGACAACCAATACCGCTTCAGTTCCGTATTAACAGGGTTATGGAACGCCTGCTCCAGGACCTGAAGTTCGCCGGCCGCGTGCTCTCGAAGGACCGGGGCTTTGCCGTCACGGCCTTGCTGACCCTGGGCATCTGCATCGGGGCCAACGCCGCCATCTTCGCCATCGTGAACTCGGTCGTGCTCCGGCCGCTGCCTGTTCCGGATTCCAGGCGCCTCGTCCTCCTGTACAACAGCTATCCCAACGCGGGCGTGGAGCGCGGATCGACAGCCGTTCCGGATTACTACGACCGGCTGCGCGAAACCGATGTTTTCGAGGAGCAGGCGCTCTATCAGGTCAGCGGCATGACGATCGGCGGCGAACCGGACCCGCAGCGCGTGACCGGGATGACGGTCCGGCCGTCTTTCTTCCGCATCCTTCGCACGCGCCCGCTGCGTGGCCGCATCTTCAACGAAGAGGAAGGAGAGCTCGGTCGCAACCGCGTGGCGGTGCTCAGCTACGCGCTTTCGCAGCAGCTTTTCGGCGGTGCGGACGCGGCCATCGGGCACGAGGTGCGCGTGAACGGTGTCCGCTGGACGGTGGTTGGCGTGATGCCCTCGTCCTTCTACTTCGAAGACCCCGACGTCAGGCTGTGGACACCGCTCGCCTTCAGGCCCGAACAGAAGTCGGACGACGCGCGGCACAGCAACAGCTGGACGATGATCGCGCGGCTGAAGGCTGGCGCGACGGTGCAGCAGGCGCAGCAGGAAATCGACGCGCTCAACGCCCGCAATCTCGAACGGTTCCCACAGTTCAGGCAGATCCTGGTGAACACGGGTTTCCACACGGTCGTCGCGCCGCTGCAGGATGATCTCGTGCGCAACGTGCGATCCACACTGTTCCTGCTCTGGGGCGGCGTGCTCTTCGTCCTCGCCATCGGCGCGGTGAACGTCACGAACCTGGCGTTGATTCGCTCGACATCGCGGATGCGCGAGCTCGCGACGCGGCATGCGCTGGGCGCCGCGTTCACTCGCCTGACCCGTCAGCTGCTGACGGAAAGCGTGTTGCTGACGCTGGCAGGCGCGCTGCTCGGGCTGGGCCTCGGCTACGCGGGCCTCCGCCTGCTCGGCACGTCGGTGCTCGGCGCCCTCCCGCGGGCGAGCGAAATCAGCATCGATGTCCGCGCCGTCGGATTCACGGCCGGTCTCGCGCTCGTCGTCGGCATGGTCGTCGGACTCGTTCCGATGATGAACCTGCGTCAGACGAATCTGGCCCAGGCGTTTCGCGAGGAGGGGCGCAGCGGGACGGCGTCGCGCGGGGCTCGCCTGGTCAGGCGCGTCCTCGTCGCGGCGCAGGTTGCGCTCGCCTTCATGCTCCTCATCGGGGCAGGGCTGCTGCTCGCGAGTTTCCAGCGCGTGTCAGCGCTGTCTCCAGGATTCGACGCGCTCAACCTGCTGACCGCGCGCGCCACGCCTCCGCAGTCGCGGTATCCGGACGACGCAGCGCTGCGCGCGTTCACGGATCGGCTGCTCTCGGCCGTGCGCGGCGTGCCTGGCGTCGCCAGCGCCGGCATGACGACGAACGTTCCGTTTGGGGGCGATTTCAGCAACAACGGAATCCTGGCGGAGGGCTACCATCCCCTGCCCGGGGAATCGTTGATTGCGCCATACAGCGTCGTCGTCACGCCCGGTTACCTCGAGACGATGAGAGTTCCCGTCCTCCGCGGCCGCACCTTCACCGCGAGCGATACCGAGACGTCGCAGCGGGTCGCCATCGTCGACGAGCGGCTGGCGCGGAAATTCTGGCCCGGAGCCGACCCCATCGGCCGCAGGATTCTTCCACCTGAAAAGCCGGACGATCTCGTCACGCCGCCGCCCGACGCGCGCTGGATTACGGTCGTCGGCGTGGTGGGCACGACGAAGATGGCGGGGTTTGTCTCAACCGGCGAGCCGCTTGGGACCTATTACCTCCCGGCCAGGCAGAAGCCCGAGCGTGGGATGACGCTGGTGGTGCGCAGCACCAGCGATCCGTCCGCGCTTGTTCCTGCGATCCGTCAGCACCTGCGCGCGATCGATCCAGAGCTGCCGTTGTACAGCGTGCGGACGATGGTGGAGCGCATGAATGAGTCGCTCGCCGACAGGCGGACTCCGATGGTCATTGCGATCGTGTTCGCGGTCGTCGCGTTGTTCCTCGCCGCCGTGGGCATCTACGGCGTGCTCGCCTACCAGGTGTCGCAGCGGCGGAAGGAGATCGGGATCCGGCTGGCGCTGGGCAGCGACGCGCGGAGCATCTTCTCGCTGATCGTGAAGGAAGGGATGTCGCTGATGGCAGCCGGGCTCATCGCCGGCCTCGCCGGCGCCTTTGCGATTCGGCGGACGCTCGAAGCGCAGCTGTATGGCGTCGGTGCGCTCGATCCGATGGTGCTCGGCTCGGTGGGCGCGATGCTGGCGCTCGTCGCGTTCACCGCCTGTTCGCTGCCCGCGCGCCGCGCGTCCCGGATCGACCCGGTGATCGCGTTGAGCGATCAGTGATCAAATTCACCGGCACTGATTCGATCGACCAGCTCCGTCAAGCTGCGGACGCGAGGACAGTCCGCCTCCGGATACAGATTCGCCTCGTCCAGCAGCACGCCGCGTAATCCCGCGTTCCGCGCGCCGACGACGTCGACGTGGTACAGGTCGCCGACATGAATCGTGGTCTCCTTCCGCGCGCCGCTGCGTTCGAGCGCGAGCTCGAAGAAGCGTGCGTCCGGTTTCTCAACCCCTTCGTCCTGCGAATCCAGCATGCAGTCGACGCAGCCGGCAAGCTGCAGCCGATCGAACAGCACCCGCAGCTTGCCGTTCGAGTTCGAGACGATCGTGATCTTCAGTCCGCGCTCACGCATCGCGGCCAGCGCCGGAAGCACCGCGGCGGGCACGAACTCCCACAGGTTCGATTCCTGGTGATAGGCGCGGAGCTCCTCTAACGCGGCTTCCACCGTCCCATTCAAAGGCACGCCCGCCCGTTCAAACAGCAGATTGAAGTACAGCCAGCCGCGACCGGCGTCGTTCGTCGCGTTGATGGTCTTTGCGACGTCGATCTGCCGCTTCGCGTGCGGCTCCGCTCGCGCGAGAGCATCCGGCTCGACGTCGATGCCGCGCTGCGCCAGCGCCTGGCTTATGCGTGTCCAGCTGGGATAGACGAGGACGCCGCCGGCGTCGAGAAAGACTGTTTGAAGCACGGCTCGCTCCGCTCCGTTCGCTAGCCGCGCTGCTCGATCTTCGCCCAGGTGTCCTTCAGCGTCACCGTGCGATTGAAGACCAGCCGGCCGGGAGCGGAGTCCGGATCGACGCAGAAATATCCGAGGCGCTCGAACTGGTAGCGCGTGCCGGATGCCGCGTTCGCGACGGTCGGCTCCAGCTTCGCGGCCGTCAGCACCTCGAGCGACGCGGGGTTCAGGTCGTCGAGGAAGTTGCCCGTCGCGTCCGGCATCTCGCTCTTGAACAGCCGGTCGTACTGGCGCACCTCGACGTCGAGCGCGTGCGCCGCGGATACCCAGTGAAGCGTTGCCTTGACCTTCCGACCATCCGGGGCGTCGCCGCCGCGGGTTGCCGGATCGTACGTGCATCGGAGCTCCACGATCTCTCCGCTGGCATCCTTGACCGTCTCCTTGCACCTGATGAAGTACGCGCCTCGCAGGCGCACTTCACGCCCGGGTGCGAGGCGGAAGAACTTCTTCGGGGGATCCTCGCGGAAGTCGTCGCGCTCGATGAACAGCACGCGCGAGAACGGCACGCGGCGCGTGCCTGCGGCCGGATCCTCCGGATTGTTCGCGATCTCGAACTCTTCCGACTGTCCCTCGGGATAGTTCTCGATCACGACGCGGAGCGGGTTCAGCACTCCCATCACCCGCGGCGCCGTCCTGTTGAGATCCTCGCGCACGGCATGCTCGAGCAGCGCGACGTCGACGATGTTCTCGCGTTTCGCGACGCCGATCCGCTCGCAGAACGTGCGAATGGCCGCGGGCGTAAACCCACGCCGCCGCATGCCGACGATCGTGGGCATCCGCGGATCATCCCAGCCGCTGACGTGGCCTTCCTCGACGAGCTGGAGCAGCTTGCGCTTGCTCATCACCGTGTATGTGAGGTTCAGCCGGGCGAACTCGATCTGCTGCGGCTGCGACGGCACGGGGAGGTGATCGATCAACCAGTCGTACAGCGGACGGTGGTCCTCGAACTCCAGCGTGCACAGCGAGTGGGTGATCTGCTCGATCGCGTCGGAGGGCGGATGCGCGAAGTCGTACATCGGGTAGATGCACCATTCGTCGCCGGTGCGGTGATGGTGCGCGCGGCGGATCCGGTAGAGCACCGGGTCGCGCAGGTTGATGTTCGGCGACGCCATGTCGATCCGCGCGCGGAGCACGTGCGCGCCATCCTCGAACTCCCCCGCGCGCATTCTCGCGAGCAGATCCAGGCTCTCGTCGACGGACCGATTCCGATACGGACTATCCACGCCCGGCTCGGTCAGCGTGCCGCGCCGCTGGCGCATCTCCTCGGCGCTCTGGCTGTCCACGTACGCGAAACCGGTGCGGATGAGGTGCACGGCGTACCCGTATAGGATTTCGAAATAGTCGGACGCGTAGCGCGGCTCCCCTGCCCACGTGAACCCGAGCCACCGCACGTCGGACTCGATCGATTGCACGTACTCGACGTCTTCCTTCGCCGGGTTCGTGTCGTCGTACCGGAGGTTGCAGGTACCGCCGAATTCCGCGGCGACGCCGAAATTCAGGCAGATCGATTTCGCGTGCCCGATGTGGAGATATCCGTTTGGCTCAGGCGGAAACCGCGTGGCCACACGTCCACCGTGCCGCCCCGTCTTGAGATCGTCCGCGACGATGGCGCGGATGAAATCGACCGGGGCGGACGCGTCGCGCTCCACGGCGCCAATGGTCGTGTTCGGGCTCTTCGTGTCCATGCGAAACCTTAATTATAAGGGGTCGACCGGGTTCGAACCCAGAACCCGCCAGAACTTGTGGAAGCTCTACTCGAGCGCCTTGAGGCCGGAGCGCATCCCGAACCAGCATGTCGCCACGCTGGCGAGTGCCGCCGCGGCAAAGCAGGCGGCGATCTGCGCCTGGCGCGTGTGATCGATGGGAAGATGGCGAACCTGGTGAAACAGGTACACGGAGGACGGCCAGCCGAGCAGCGCGATCGTGATGAGGACGAAAAGGACCGCCATCACCATGAACGCGATGCCGCCGAACGAGCCGGCGACCTGGCTCGCGTTGTCGGCGTCGAACCGCGGATACCGTGCGCCCAGCCCGGTCGCGAGACCGACGAGCGCACAGCTCATGAAGACGATCGCGATCGCCGCGATCACTTTGAGAAACGGATCGACGCCAAGGAGCTCGTTCGCCGCAACGGTCAACGCTTCGCTGAGGACGAGCACGGGCACGAGGCCGATCCAGAACTTCGACCACAGAAAATCGCGCATCGAGATTGGCGCAGCACGAATGATCCAGAACGCCGCGCCTTCAGCGGACACGCCGGGAAAAACAAAGCGCACCGCGACCGTCGCCATGACGAAGCCGGCCATCGCGAGGTTCACGAACGCATAGACGTTTTTGATGATGCCGCTCATGTACGGGATCCGCTCGAGATCGAGCACGCGGAAGTTGTAGAGATACACGAGCACGAGCGCCAGCAGGAGGAGCAGCTGCGACCACTGGCTCACGTCGCGCAGGAACACCTTGAGGTCCTTGATCAGCAGGTGCCGCCGCACGGTGGAGAGCGGCAGCCGGTGGGCGCACCTGTCGAGCGCGTGAAGCCGCGTGAACCGCGCTTTCCGCGCGTCCTGGGCGTTGCTGAATCCCGCGAAGTGCCAGCGCTCGTACGCGGCGCCGACAACGACGACGAGCATCAGCGCGGACGTCCACAACGCGCCGAAGTGAAGCAGATCGCGCCCTCCCTGCAGGCTTGCAAACAGCGTCTCCCCCGCCCAGAACGACGGCAGCAGCGGCGTGATCGGCGATTGCAGGGTCGAGAAAAACGCGGTGATGTCGGGCAGCGACTCGACGCGCAGCAGCCGCTCCGGCCTGATGTAGCGCAGCAGGATCACGATGCTCGCCGCGAACAGGAGCCCCATCAGCATCAGGATGTCGCGCGCGCGCCTGGCGGGGAACACGTTGACGAGCACGAGCGTCGCAGCCGTCCCGAGCGCGACCGGAATGATCGAGAACGGGACGATCGTCAGCACGGCGATGCCGTAGAACGACACCGGCGCGCATCGCGCGAGCCCGATGCCGAGGAGCAGCGGCACCAGGAACACGACGACCATCCACGACGCGTGCGCGAGCGTGCGGAGGAACCGCGCGTGAAAGAGCCGGTGCGCCGCGACGGGCGCCGCAAGCAGGAGCCGCAGGTCGTCCGACAGAAAGAACGTGGAGAGCGCGGTGACGACGCCGCTGAACGCCAGGAACGACAGGAAGGTCAGGAACAGCCATGACAGGCCGACGCGGAGCAGGTAATCCCCGAGCTCCGCATAGTCGGCGAGCTGCCAGGCGATCCAGAAGGCGGCGCCGAAGATCGCGAACGCGACGATCAGGGCAATGCCGCCGAAGATCAGCCCGCGGAGCAGGTCGCCGCGCTCTCGGCTGTGCGCGCGGTTACGCGACGCCCAGAAGAACGGCAGCAACAGGTAGGGAAACGGCTGCGACATGTCAGACGATCTCGTCGATCTCCTGGAGCCCGCTGCCACCCGTCAGCTTCAGGAACACGGCGGTGAGCTGATCGTGGGGGTCGCCCGCCATGGCGCGCAGCTCGGCGACCGTGCCGCGCGCGATGATCTTCCCCTTGAGGATGATGCTGATTCGATCGCACATCTCCTGCGCGACCTCCAGCGTGTGGGTGCTCATCAGGATCGCGACGCCGTGCAACGCCATGCGCCGGAAGACGTCCTTGATCAATCGGGCGCCGCGCGGATCCAGTCCGACCATCGGCTCGTCGACGAGCACCGCCTGCGGCCGATGGAGGAACGCCGCACACATCACGAGCCGCTGCTTCATGCCGTGGGAAAAGCTTTCCACCAGCTCGTGCTCCCACTTCGTCAGCTCGAAGAGCTCCAGCATTTCGCGGACCCGATCGCCCACACCCGGCCCGTCGACTCCGTACAGCCCGGCGTGGAATCGCAGGAACTCCCCCGCCGTGAGCTTTTCGTAAATGAACGGCCGGTCCGGAATGAACCCCAATGACGCCTTCGCGCGCTCGGGCTCACGGGCGAGATCGTGCGCGTTGACGATCACTCGTCCGGACGTGGGTTTCAGCAGTCCCGCAATCATCCGGATCGTTGTGGTCTTGCCCGCGCCGTTGGGACCGAGGAATCCGTGGATCTCGCCGGCGGGCACGTCCAGGCTGACCCCATCGACCGCGGTGAAGCTGCCGTACTTCTTGACGAGATCGTGCGTCGCAATCATCGGCGGCGCCGCCTTTCGGGCACCGGCGACCAGCATCCGGCCACAGTGCGCGTCGGCGCCACGATGCTCATCGGCTCGCGTTCCGCCTGCCGGCCGACGATGACGGGTGTGGTGTTGGGAGCGGTTTCGAGCTCGAGGATTTCAATCTTCAGGCGCCCGATCAGAGGAAGGATCGCCGCCTGCTGTTCGAGCCCGCCGCGCGCCAGCCGCAGGTGCGTGGCGTCGGCGGGGAACTCGTTCAGCGTGGGATCGACCGGCAGCCACATGCCCGCGGAGCGGCCCTCGGCGATGTAGACCTCGGGCCACGCGTGGTAGTAGAACGCACCGCCGACCGACACCAGGCCGACGTCGATGCGAGCAGGAATTCCCAGCGCGCGCGCCATCGCGACATACAGCGCCGTGTGTTCGTTGCAGTCGCCGACGCGCGTGCGAAGCACCTCGCGGGCCGACGGCAGGCTGACCGTCGGCTTCTTGTCGAGAATCGCGTTGACGTGGCGCGTCAGGCGTTCAGCCTGCGCACGTGGACCCGTGACGTTCTTCACGGCGGCCGCCGCCTCCGCCTGGATCTCGGGCGCGTCGCTCTCGATCATGGCCTCCGGCTTCAGGTATTCCGCCATCGCCGGATCCGCGGACGCGGCTGTGAACTGCTGCGGATCGCGGAGCTCGAGCACGTCACCGTCGAGCGTTTGCCCCACGCCGCGAAGATCCGGATTCGACAGGTCCGCGCCGCTGATCCGCATGCGCAACCGGCGGACGTCACGCGGCTCGACGATGCGTTCCTTTCCGGTCGGTACGACCGCGGACCCGCTCAGCAGATCCTCGCGCACGCTGAACGAGACGGCCATCGCCTGCGCCTCCGCGGGTTTCTGGCGGACCGTCTCGAGACCGGTCGGACTCTGCTCGCGCACGACTTCTCCGGTGTCCGTCACCCACGACGTCATCTGCAATCCGGAATACATGGTGCGCACGCGGAACGCGGGAAGGCGCTGTCCGCCGGCATTCACCAGCTCGCGCGCGCCGACGTCGAGGACGATCGGTGCGTTGCTCAACGTCGCCGGATCGAAGATCGTCCACTCGTAGTGCGCGCCGTCCTTCAAACCGGCACCCGCCAATCGTCGCGGCAGGTTCAACGCCAGCACCGGAGGGGCGTTCAGCTCGCGATCCTCGGTACGCGAGCCCGACGCGCTGGAAATCGTGATGTGCACGCGGCGTCCGTCGACGTCGCCGTGCACCTTCGTGCCGCCCGTTCCGGGATCGAGGGAGAAATCGAACGACTTCAGCGTGAACTCGCGGTCGACGCGAGCGGCCGTTCGAATGGCTGCGACCGTCCGCGCGCCGAGCAGCGCCATCTGCAGCCGCCCGTCTTCCTGGATCTCGAACCCGTCACCGGTGGGAACGGTCTGACTGACGGTGAACCCGATCTTCTCGTTACGGTAGTACACCCCTCGCCATTCGGCCGTGGTGCCGTAGCGCGCCAGGTCCGTCGCCAGGTTCGCCGAGGACGCCTCGACGAACGACCGGTGCACCAGCACGCCCATCATCGCGACCCACGCGATCACGACGGCGAGCGACACGGGACGCGTGAGACGCCGGGGCAGCGGCCGGAGAAGATTCATCGGTGGGTAAACAAAGGCGACAGCGTCCCAGTATAGTACGGACATGCCGCAGGCCCCCCGCGGGGATCCGGGAGTCGCCGGTTTCAAGTACAAGCGCCGGCTGCACTTCTCCGAGACCGACATGGCCGGCATCGCGCATTTCAGCGTGTACTTCCGGTTCATGGAAGAAGCGGAGCATGCGCTGTGGCGCGCCGCCGGATTGAGCATCGGCGAGGCGGCCACGACGGGCGGATGGCCGCGCGTCTCGGCATCATTTGATTACAAGAGTCCGCTGCGCTTCGAGGATGAATTCGAGGTCGCGGTGCGGATCGGCAACGTCACGCGACGCTCGCTCACGTACGAGTTCACCGTGACCTGCGGCGATGTACTGGTCGGCACCGGGTCGATGACCGCGGTGTCGACGATGAAAGAAGACGGCCGGCTGCGTGCGGTCGACATCCCGCAGGACATGATCGCTAGGCTGCGGACCGCCGCCGGCCAGTAGGAGGATCGAAATTGCGTCGCCTTACCTTCTTGACAGCCGCCGGACTCGCGTGCGCGATCGCGATGACCGTGCAGGGCCAGGAACCAGCCATGCGCCCGACCGTACACCCCTCGCCGCCACCCGATCCTGTGATCAGAGATCTCGTCGCGCGGCTCGATCTCGAGAAATACCAGGCGACGGTGAAGGGGCTGACGCAGTTCGGCGATCGCCGGCAGGGCACGTCGCGCAATCGCGCGGCGATCGACTGGATAGAGGCGCAGCTCAAAAGCTACGGTTGCACGAACACCGAGCGCATCAAGTACGAATACACGCGGCGCCAGGTGAACGCGCCTCCGTCCGCAGCCCGTGGCGCAGCGCGCGGCAACCCACGGAATGGGCCGGGCGGCAGCGTCATCTTCGGCACTCGCGCGCGGACGGGCGTCAATATGGATCCGAACGCGCAGCCGGACGCGGACATCCGAAAGGCCGATATGGAGCCTGACGAACCGGGACCGCGCGAGGAAGTCTTCTGCACGAAGATCGGATCGACCCATCCCGAAGAGATGTACATCGTCGGCGCGCACATGGACGGTCACGGCTACAACCAGGCGGCGAACGACGACGCCTCCGGGGCGGCGCTCGTCATGGAGCTCGCGCGGATTTTCAGCGGGATTGACGTGAAGACCGACCGATCAATCCGCTTCGTGTTGTGGAACAACGAAGAGACGGGCCTCAACGGCGCGATCGCGTACGTCAACCAGCGGAAGGACCTGCAGGGAAAGGAAAGCCCCGCGGGATCGGGAGAGTATCCGGAGCCGAAGTGGCTCGGGATGATTCAGCACGACATGATGATGTGGGACCACGGGATGCCCGGTCCTGACGGAAAGGTCGGCCCCGAGCAGCGCGCAGAGGCGGACGTGAACATCGAGTTCCAAATGAGCTCGAAGATGGCCGAGGCGTCGCAGAAGCTGGCGTGGGCGTTCAAGCAGGCGAACGAACGATATGCGACCGACTATCCGGCCACCGTCGGCCCGCACATGACGAACACGGACTCGGAGCCGTTCATGGATCTCGTGCCGTCGATCAGCCTGCGCGAGAACGAGCGCGGCTCGCAGATTGGCGGCGGGTGGGACCCGAACTGGCACCAGCCGAGCGATGTCTTTACGACATATTCCGACAAGGATTTCCGGTTAGGCCTCAATGCCGCTCAGACGACGCTGGCGGCTGTGGCCACTCTGGCCGGAATATCTCCGAAGAACTGAGTCGGGATGCGCGATCCGGGATCCGGGATCCGGAATGCGCGATTCGCGGTCCTTCGGATTCAACGATTCAGGGATTCAACGATTAGAGGGATTCGCGATTAGGGACTCGGGATTCTATTCCTCTCTCAATGCCGTCACGGGATCGATGCGGAGAGCGCGGCGGGCGGGCGTCCACGCCGCAGTAAGACTGATCACCGTGACAACGAGGGCGGTGCCGGCGAAGCTCACCGGATCGCTGGCACTCAGCCCCGCCACGAGGAACATGGCGAGCGGCCTGGTCACCAACGCCGCGATCCCCAGGCCGAGACCGATTCCCGCACCGGAAAGCAACGCGGCGTCCGACAGCACCAGCCTCAGGACAGCGGCGCGAGAGGCGCCGAGCGCGACGCGAATACCAATCTCCGCCGTGCGCCGGCTGACGGCGTAAGACATCACCGCGTAAAGACCGATCATTGCCAGCGTGAGACCCAGCGCGCCAAGCACTCCGAACAGCGCGGCGCCTATGCGGCTCGGCATGAAGGCAAACGCGAGCGCGGATTCCATCGGCTGCACATCGATCGCCGCCGACGTGTCCATCTGGGCGAGCACTTGCTGCACGTCACGAATCATGTCTGCGGCGTCCGCTCGCGTGCGGACGAGGATGTGAACGAGACGGCTGCGATTGCCGCGCTGCAGGAACGACTCGTACATCGCGGGCTGCTGCGTCTCGCCGATCGTGCGATACCGGCTGTTCCCCACGACGCCCACGATCTCGGCGGGGTATGTCGCGTGCTCGGCGCCCGGAAGCAGCACGTGGCGGCCGACCGGATCGACGCCTGCGAGGTAACGGCGAACGAACTCCTCGTTCACGATGGCGACCACCGGAGCGCCGCCGCGATCCGCGAGACGGAACTCGCGTCCTTTCAACACGGGAATCCCGATCGTCGAGAAGTAGTCGGGCCCGACGAGATTCACTTCGTACTGCGCCTGGAATGGATTGCCGCCTTCGGCGAGTCGCAGCTCGGCCCCAGTCCTCAAGCCGCTGCGTATCGTGAGCGGCACACCGCGTGCGTAGGTCGCCTGCTCGATCCCGGGCAGCGCTTTCAACCGCTCGACCGCCCTGCGCAGGAACTCCGCACGCGTATCAGGCGTGTATTGCCCCTCGACGAAACTGACCTGCCCCACGAGTGTGTTCGTGGTGTTGAACCCCGGGTCCGCTGCGGACGCGCGGGTCAGATTGCGGACGAACAGCCACGCCGTGAGGAGCAGCACGAGCGCGACTGCCACCTGGCCGATGACGAGCACGCCACGAAGCGTCCAGCGGCGGTGCGCATAGCGCGGTTCGTCCTGCTTGAGTGCGGGCACGAGCGAAGGACGCGTCGCCTGGAGCGCCGGGACGAGCGCGGAGAACGTGGTCGTAAGAATCAGGATCGCCGCGGAGTACAGGGCCAGGCGGACGTCGAACTCGGTGTGCAGCTCCAGTGGAAGCGGCAGCGGCAACGATGCGCGGCCAATCAGGTTCATCAGCACGAACATGAGAACGAGTCCTGCACCAGTGCCGAACAGGGCCAGCCACAACCCCTCGGTGAGCAGTTGCTGGATCAATCTGGATCGGCTGGCGCCGAGTGCGACGCGCACCGCAATCTCGCGCCGCCGCACGGTGCTGCGCGCGAGCAGCAGCCCCGCCACGTTCGCGCAGGCAATCGCCAGCACGAGGCAGACCGCGACGAGCAGCGCCGCGAAGAAGGCGCCCACGGTTTTGAAGTCGCCCATCCTGCCGAACCCGCCGGCCGGTGTGAACTGCGACACGTCGCCGAAATGCGGATCGCCGAACACCGCGCCGATGCGCCGGCCCGCCACCGCGAGCGCCGCTCGCGCCTGCGTCATCGTCTGGCCGTCAGGCAGCCGGCCGACGAGCTCGACGACCGCCGCATGCGGATTGTCCAGATCGGGCATCAGCTCGCGGCTGAGCGGCAAGTACACTTCCGGTGCGACACCGTATCCGGGGATCGCGCGAAATGCCGCGGGGAGGACGCCGAGCACGGTGTACGAACGGCCGTTGAAGACCACCGCTCTGCCAATGATGTTGCGGTCGCCGCCGAGGCGCTTCAGCCAGAAGCCGTGGCTGATCACCGCGACATCCGGATGGCGTTCCACGGCCGCTTCGCCGGACGTGAAGCCCCGGCCCATCGCGAGTGGAGCGCCGAGCACATCGAAGAAGTTTGCGGTGACGATGAGGGGAATCAGGCTGACGGACTCGGCGGGCCCTCTCCAGTTCACCTCGGATTCGATCTGGTAGCCGGCGATGTCTTTCAGCGCGCCCGACTCGCGCATGGCGTGCCACTCGCGATACGAGGCGTGGCTGTTTCCGCTCATCCGGATGCGGACGAGGCGCTCCGGATCGCGCGCGGAGGGTGTCGAGAACAACAGTTCCGACGCGAGATTGAAGATCGTCGTGTTAGCACCGACCGCGACGGCGATCGAGACCGTGGCGGCCATCACCAGCAGCGGTTGATGTCGGAGCGACCGCAGCGTGTAGCGAAGATCGCGTCCGAGGTTGTGGACGAAGGCGACGCGCCGCGTGTCGCGGCATTCCTCCTCGATACGCGCAACCGGACCGAACTCGCGCATCGCCGCCGCTCGCGCGTAGGCGATCGTGATGCCGGCCGCGAGGTGCTCGGCGATCTCCTCCTCGATGTGGGTCTGAAGCTCGTCGCGCAATGACCGATCCGTGGCCGTGCTGCGAAAGAAGGATCGCGCCCGCAGGCGCAGAAGGTCCAGCCATCGAGGCATAGGTCACTCCGCTTCGCGCACCACCAGGCCGATCGCATTCGACAACCGGTCCCATTGTTCAAGTTCTCTGGCGAGCTGCTTCCGGCCAGCGGCGGTCAGTGTGTAGAACTTCGCCTCCCGCCCGGTCGGCGTGCGGCCCGCCTGCGCCTTGATCCAACCCTGCTGCTCGAGACGATGCAGCGCGGGATAGAGCGATCCCTGCGTGATCTGCAGGACGTCCTCGCTCATCTGCTGAATTCGCTTCGCGATCGCCCATCCATGTTTGGGTTCGAGCGCGACGGTCTTGAGAATCAGCAGGTCGAGCGTGCCTTGAATGAGGTCCGAGGGTCTACCCATACGTGACACCTAGATTATCGACAATAGACGCCTAGATTATCGACAATGTTCCATCAGTCGTCAAGGCGGGCGTCAAACGTTCTATGATTGCCGCATGACCATCAACCGCAGGACATTTCTCAGCCACGTCACCGCCGGAGTCTTGATCGCCGGAAGGGCCCGCCGCGCGTTCGCGAAATCGATCGAGCGGCTCGGCGTGCAGCTCTACACGGTCCGCGACCTGATCGCGAAGGACTTCGAGGGCACGCTCGCGAAGGTGGCGGGCGCCGGCTACAAGGAAGTGGAGTTTGCCGGCTACTTCGATCACAAGCCGCAGGACGTGAAGGCGATTCTCGACCGCAACGGATTGACGGCGCCGTCAACGCACATTGACTATCCGAGCCTCAGCGAGGACAAGCTGCCGAAGATTCTCGATGACAGCCACACGATCGGCCATCAGTTCATCGTCAATCCCTGGATCGATGAACAGATGAGGAAAGAGCCGGACATCTGGAAACGGGTTGCGGCAACGTTCAATCGCGCGGGGGAGATGACGAAGAAGGCGGGAATCCAGTTCGCGTATCACAACCACCATTTCGAGTTCGTTCCGGAGAACGGCACCCGCCCATTTGAAACGATCCTGAAGGAGTGCGATCCGAAGCTGGTGAAGATCGAGCTGGATCTCTGCTGGACGACGGTCGCCGGCGCGGATCCGCTGACGTACTTCAAACGTTATCCAGGGCGCTTTCCGCTCGTGCACGTGAAAGGATTGAAGCGCGTGCCGGAAGGACCGGCGCCCGTACCGTTCGACAAGGCGATCCCGCAGATCACCGATGTCGGCAACAACGACATCATCAACTGGAAGCGGATCTTCGCGAAGTCGAAGCAGGCCGGCATCCAGCACTACTTTGTCGAGCACGACGCGCCGGCGTCACCGATTGAGAGTATCGAGAAGAGCGCCGCGTACCTACGAACGCTGCAGTTCTGAAACCCATGAACGGCTCGGCGCTCGGACAGGATCTGAAGTTCGCATGGCGGCAGATCCGCCGGGCGCCCGGGTTTGCGTTCAGCGCCATCCTCACGCTCGCGCTCGGTATCGGCGCGAACACCGGCATCTTCAGTCTCCTGACGGGTTACCTTCGTCCGCTGCCCGTCCCTCACTCGGATCGCATCGTCATCATCGCTGCGGACTTTCCGTCCGACCAGGCAGGCTTTCGTTATCGCTTCTCGTATCCGGCGCTGCTCGATTATCGAAGCGCGACCGGCATCTTCTCGGATGTCCTGGCGTTCGATACACGAATCGGCGGCCTGACCGCGCACGGAAAGACGACGCAGTTCGTCTATCACGTGGTAACGGGCGATTTCTTTGCAGGCCTCAACCTCTCCGCTGCGGCCGGGCGCCTCATCGAGCGGGGTGAAGGGGAACACAGCAACAGCGAGCGCATCGTCGTGCTCGGCTACAGCTTCTGGCAGCGGCGTTTTGCCGGTGATCCATCCGTCATCGGAACGATCGTGCGGGTCGATGGCGATGCCGCGCGGGTCATCGGCGTCGCACCGGCAGGATTTCACGGCCTCTACCAGGGAGCCGAGATAGAGGGCTACATGCCCATCGGCGCATGGCGTGGACCAGCGACGCGATCGGGCCGGCTCTTCACGGATCGGACGATCCGCTTCCTGACGCGCTTCGGACGCTTGCGCCCCGGAACGAGCATCCCGACCGCGCAGGTGGCCGTCGACGTGATCGCGCGACGATTGCAGGATCAGTATCCGGAAGAGCGGAACATCACCGCGCGCGTGCTGCCCGAGCCACTGGCCCGTCCCGTTCCGGTCCGGTTCCTGTCGAACCTGTGGCCGCTCATTCGCGGCGTCACGCTCGGACTGGCCGCCCTCGTGATGCTGATCGCGTGCATGAACGTCGCGAACCTGCTGCTCGTGCGTGCGACGGTGCGCGAGCGCGAGATGGCGGTGCGCGCGGCGCTGGGCTCCGGCCGCGGGCGGTTGATTCGGCTGCTGCTCGCGGAGAGCGTGCTCCTCTCGATCGGCGGAACAATCGCAGGGCTTCTCGCGGCCCGCTGGGCGACCGACCTCTTTCTTGCGACGCTGGATCTCGGCGTCGACGTGCCCTTGAATCTCGACTTTCATTACGACTGGCGGGTGTTCGTCTACGCCGCCGCCATGTCGCTCGTGACGGGCGTCTTCGTGGGCCTGGTGCCCGCGCTGCGTGCATCGCGCGCGCAAGTGACGGCGCTCCTGCACGACGGCGGCTACGGCGGGTCCGTTGGAGGCGGACGCCAGCGTGTGCGCAGCATCCTCGCTGTCGCGCAGCTTGCGGGATCGCTGGTGCTGCTGATCGTCGCAGGCCTCTGCATCCGGACGCTGCACCGCGCGCAGTTCGTCGATCTCGGCTTCGATCCCGAGCATGTGCTGACGGTGCGGCTGGACCCGCACCAGATTGGCTACACGCTGCCGAGATCCGACGGGTTCTACAAGGAGCTCGAGCGCCGCGTTCGGACGCTTCCCGGCGTCGAGAACGTCAGCATGTCGTTCAGCGTGCCGATGGGATACATCTTCGACAGCTGCGCGATTCAGCGCGAAGGGCAGGTCGTGTCGGCCGACGATCCGCAGGCGGCGGTCGGCTGCAACCCGGTCACGTCCGAGTATTTTGCCACGATGCGGATCCCGATCGTGCAGGGACGCGGGTTCACGCAGTACGATGATGAGAAGTCGGCGAATGTCATCGTCGTCAACGAGACGCTGGCGCAGCAGGTGTGGCCCGGTCAGAACCCCATCGGCAAGCGGTTGACGATCTCTCGATTCACAGGATCGCTCTGGCAGGTCGTCGGCGTCACGCGCAACAGCAAGTATCTTGCGGTGTTCGAAGACCCGCTGCCACACGTGTACTTCTCGATGCCGCAGAGCTCGTCGTTCCTGCGGGTGCTGCAGGTGAAATCGTCGTCGGCGCCCGAAGTGCTCGGTCCGCTGGTCGAGCGCGAGATCCAGGCGCTCGATCCGGAGATGCCGGTCGCTGACCTGAAAACGATGCGGCAGATGGTGGCCGGCGGAATGGGCTACCTGATGTTCCGCGTCGGCGCAGTGCAGGCAACCGCGATGGGCGTGCTCGGGCTTCTGCTCGCGATCGTCGGTGTGTACGGGGTGGTCTCGTATGGCGCCGCGCAACGCACGCGCGAGATGGGCATCCGTCTCGCGCTGGGAGCCGATCCATCGGCGGTGCGGGCCCTTGTCTTGCGACAGGGGCTCGTCCTGGTCGGAGGCGGCATCGCGTTCGGCCTCGCGATAGCGGCCGCCGTGACGCCGTTCATCGCGAGGTTCTTCTTCATGGTGAGCGCGACCGACGTGCCGACCTTTGCGACCGTCACGGCGATCCTGTGCGTCATCGGTGTCGTCGCGTGTTACCTGCCAGCGCGCCGCGCAATGCGCGTCGATCCGATGATCGCGCTGCGCCACGAGTAGTCGCGGGAACTCCGTTTCGTCGTGTCCGGCTTCAGGCGGACCGCGACTTTCAGGATTTCGTCTCCAGCACGATCACCGTGGCAACCGGATCCGGAGCGGCCGCAGGCACCCGGATCCGCAAGCCAGCCGCATCCGCTTCTGTGGTCAACGGCGTCCTGGGATCCGCCAGCAGGTAAGCGTGCTCGACGTTCGCGGAGTAGCCCGGCACGTTCAGCACGCCGTCGGCGGGCCAGTTGAACACGTGCAGGTACAGCTTCCCCGTCTTTGACGTTGCGCGTCCCCACGGCAGCTGCGTTTTGAACGGGCCTGCGGTCGTTCCGTAGATCGCGTCGCCGTTCACCTTCATCCACTTTCCGATTGCCGCAAGACGCTCGACGCTCGGAGCGGGGATGACGCCCTCCGACGTTGGTCCGACGTTCAGCAGGTAGTTGCCCCCTTTCGACGCGGTGTCGATCACGTTTCGAATCAACACGTCGGCCGGCTTCCAGTTGTCGTCGTACGACTTATAGCCCCAGGTGTTGTTCATCGTCATGCAGCTTTCCCAGTCGACATCGGAAATGCCACTCGCGGGGATCTGCTGCTCGGGCGTGCCGAAGTCGCCGGCATACACTGGTCTTCCTTGTTCAGCCCCTGCATGCCCTTGCGTCCCTTGCCGACGCGGTTGTTGATCAGGATGTCTCGCTTGAGGCTGCGGACATATTGATACAGGTCCTTTCCGTCCTCTTCGGTCCACCAGTTGACCCACTCGCCGTCGAACCAGAGCACCGCCGGGTCGTATTTCGTAATGAGCTCCTTGAGCTGCCCCTTCATGTACGCGACGTAAACCGGCTTCTGCCCTTCGCGCATCTCCGTGTTGTGGTCGCCGGCGGTTTCATCCTTTCCGGCCGCTTTGACGTACTGCGAGGGATGGTGCCAGTCCATGATCGAGTAGTAGACGGCGAACTTCAGTCCCTGCTTGCTGCTCTGCTCGCTCAGCTCCTTCAGCGGATCCTTCTTGTACGGCGTGGAGTCGACGATGTCGTAGTTGGAAACGCCGCTGTCGAACATGGAGAATCCATCGTGGTGCTTCGAGGTGATGACGATGTACTTCATCCCCGCGTCCTTCGCGATGCGAACCCACTCGGCGGCGTTGAACTTCACGGGATCGAAGCGGCTCGCGAACTGCTCGTACTCGGCGCGCGGGATGTTCGCCCACGACATGATCCACTCGCCGATCTCCTTCGAGCGGAGGCCCTTGTACTCGCCGGCCGGCACCGCATAGAGTCCCCAGTGAATGAACATCCCGAAGCGCGCCTCGCGCCACCACTGCATGCGCTGTTCGTGATCGCGATCGAGCCGCTGCGGCTGCGCCGGCTGCTGCTGCGCACGCAGGGGCCGATCGATGGCTTTCACCGTCCCGATGACGAGGGTGACCGCGACCAGGATCCGATGAACCGTCCGGCGAGTCATATGTAGCTCCTTACTTCACCTGCTGCTCGTAATTGATCATGATGACGAGATCTCCGGCGCCGACCTGCTTGAGGCCATGCGAGCTCCCCGGACGCGTGAGGATCGCGTCGCCGGGACCGACGTCGAACGGCTTCTCGTCGATCGTCATCCTCCCGTGGCCGCTGAGCACGTAATAGATCTCGTCCTCTTTCTGCTCGTGGTAACCGATTCCCGACCCGGGCTTCAGCGCGCGCTTGCGGAACACGAGCGCGAGCTTCGGCACTTTCTTGAAGAACGAGTAGCCGACCGTCTGGCCGCCGCCGTTGTGCGTGCCAGGTTCAGTGACGGCAACTTCGGAATCGCGCTCGAGCACGTACCCGCCAGGAGCAGGCTTCTGCGCGTTCGCAATGACCCAACCGGACACAAACATGATCGCACTCAGGGCAACAACGCTTCGTTTCCGCATAATCATCTCCAGACGAACCGAACCGCGAACCGCGACGATGGCACTATAGTGCCATGTCCCGAGTGCTCGCAGTTCTGGTGGTGCTGATGACGCTGTCCCTTTCAGCTGCCGGCAGGTCTCAGTCCGCGCAGTCCCCCAATCTCGTTCTGATCAATGGAAAAGTCTGGACTGGAGATCCTGCACGCCCGTCGGCCGAGGCGATTGCCGTCGCCGGCGCGCGGATTGTTGCGGTCGGCACGAACGCGGACATCCAGCAGCTCGGGGCGGGTGCCAACGTCATCGATCTTCGCGGCGCGTTCGTTGTGCCGGGATTCATCGACTCGCACGTGCACTTCCTCGACGGCGGCTTCCGGCTCGCGTCGGTGCAGCTGCGCGACGCCGCAACGCGCGACGAGTTTATCGCGCGCATCAAGGCGTTCGCCGCCACCGTGCCGGCCGGCACCTGGATCACCGGCGGCGACTGGGATCACACGCTCTGGGGGGGCGAGCTGCCGCGCCGCGACTGGATCGACGCGGTCACCCCGAATCACCCGGTCTGGGTGAATCGGCTCGACGGCCACATGGCGCTCGCCAACTCCGCGGCCTTGAAAGCGGCGGCGCTCACCGATGACATCAAGGACGTCGCGGGAGGCGAAGTCGTCCGCGATCCAGCCGGCCGCCCGACCGGGCTTCTGAAAGACAACGCGATGTCGCTCGTCGAGTCGAAAGTGCCGCCGCACACGAAGGACATGGAAGATCGCGCGCTGGACGCCGCAACGCGCTACGTCGCCGCGCAGGGCGTCACGTCCGTGCACAACATGGGCACCTGGGGTGAACTGGGGGCGTTTGCGCGCGCGGCGGCGCTGCACACGCTCCGCACGCGAATCTATGCGGCGGTCCCGCTCAGCACGTGGGCGCGCCTGCGCGATGCGGTGGCGTCGCGGCAGTTCGGTGGCGACGGACACGGCGACGAATGGCTGCGCGTGGGCGCGCTGAAAGGGTTCATGGACGGATCGCTCGGGTCGCACACCGCGGCCTTCAAGCAGCCGTTCACGGATGCGCCGAACGACCGCGGGCTCTTCGTCAATAAGCCGGAAGACATGTATTCATGGATCAGCGCTGCGGATAAGGCCGGCCTGCACGTGATGATTCATGCGATCGGCGACCGCGCGAACGCGACGGTGCTCGACATCTTCGAACGCGTCGAACGCGAGAACGGCGCACGTGACCGCCGGTTCCGCATTGAGCACGCGCAGCACCTCGCGCCCGCGGACATCCCGCGGTTCCGCGCGCTCGGCGTCATCGCGAGCATGCAGCCGTACCACGCTATAGACGATGGCCGGTGGGCGGACAAGGTGATCGGGCCGGAGCGAAGCCGCACGACGTATGCGTTCCGATCGCTGCTCGACGCCGGTGCCCGCCTGGCGTTCGGCAGCGACTGGTATGTCGCGCCTCCGACGCCGCTCGAAGGGATGTACGCGGCGGTCACGCGCCGCACGCTCGACGACAAACATCCGGACGGCTGGGTGCCGGAGCAGAAGATCACGGTCGAGGAAGCGCTGCACGCCTACACGACAGGCGGCGCATACGCGTCGTTCGAAGAGCGGCAGAAAGGCACGATCGCGCCGGGGATGGTCGCGGACATCACGGTGATCGATCGGGATTTGCGGAGTGTCGTACCTGCGGACATCCGCCGCACAAAAATCGTCAGAACCATCGTCGGAGGCACCACGGTATTTCAACAGGATAAATAGCCGAGCCGGTGAGCCGAATTCCCCGGACACGTCGCATTAGCTATATGACGCGTCCAGGGAGGTGTGAATGCAGCGCCTATGGCTCACGTTGCTCGCGGCGGCCGGAATCCTGGCGGCGTCGCCGGCCCGTGCGCAGGACCCCAGGGCGCCACGCCTCGAAATCGGCGCCACGTTCTCAGGCATCGTGCCGATTGTCATTGAAGATGGCCCGCCCATCGTCGCCGGCGCCGGACCACGCGTGGCAGTCAACGTGTCCCGGCGGCTCGGACTGGAAGGGCTCGCGGACGTGCTCACGGGTCTCGAATCGTACGGGACGACGGCCCTCTATCAAACTCAGCTGAAATACGCACTCCGCAAAACACGGGCGGGACGCGTGGTGTCGTTCACCGTTGGAGCGGCAGGTCTCGCCTGGTACGATCGCGTCCACGACACGCGAGTTACGCGCCCCGACAGATCGATCGCCGTATATCCCGGATATCGGCGATTCCGAGTCAGGCCGCCCACCACGCTCTGCGCCGGGTTGGCGCGCGAACAGATATTCGGCCGCCGCACCTCGAGTTATCTCGCGATTCAGGGCTACGTTGGCGCGGTCGGGGGGGTCGCTGTACGGGCCTCCGTCGGTCTGTCGTTCGGGATCGGAGGGTATCGATGACGGCCAGCTTACGCGCCTCGATTGTGCTCGCAGCACTGGCAGCAGGATGCGACTCCGGTGAGCGCCCTCCGGCGTTCGTGATACCAGGTCCCACCGTGCCGAGCCCGCTGCCGACGGCGGCGCCATACGTGTGGGACTCGGATGAGGAGCTGTCGATCTGGGTGAACAATCCTGTCACTCATGGTTCGGTTGCGTTGGAGGGCGACGGTGCCGCCGCGTTCATCAGGATCGATCGAGCCGATCGCGAATGGGTCCTGCGTGGTCCGGATCTCACGCTGGCGGTCGCGGACGTGCGCACGCTGCGCATCAGATACCGCTGGCGGCCGGATCCCGCATTGCCGGGCACCGCGGCGCGGACTGCGCGAGTCACGGCATATTTTCAGACGCCGGGCCCGGTCGTGAGCTACGACCCCATTGCGCAAGCCGCGGCCATCATCGAACTGCAGCCGGTGGATGACTGGACGGATGTCGCGTTCATTCCCGGGCAATACAAGCCACCAATCGAGATTACCTACTGTTACCTGCACAGCCTTGGCGCGAATCGCGGCGTGCTCGACATCGATCGGCTCGAGCTGGTGCGGTAACTGGAAAGACGTGTTTCTTTCGGCTTAACGAGGTCTCGAGGGAAGAAGCGGCGGAGCCCGTTCTCCCCTTCTCCTGTTTGATCTTGGGGGAATGCAGCGTGACAGTGAATGTCGTTGATTGGTGGTACGGCGCCGACACCCATCGCTACGCGCGCCCCGCGAACTCGCGCGTTTCCGTGTGGACCTTCACCTTCTCCCCTTCCTTGATGAACAGCGGCACGCGGACTTCGAGCCCGGTCTCGAGCGTGGCAAGCTTCGTGACGCTGCCGCTTGCAGTATCGCCGCGAACACCAGGCTCCGTGGACGTGACGGTCAGTTCCACGTGAGGCGGAAACTGGACCGCAATCGGGCTCCCGTTGTACTTCTGCACCTGCACGAGCACGTTGTCGACGAGCAGGAGGCGATCGTCGCCGATCGTCTCGGGGCTGAGCGTCAGCGTTTCGTAGCTCTCCTGGTCCATGAAGTGGTAGCCGCTCGCATCGGCGTATAAGAAGGTCGCGTCGACGTTCACCAGGTCCGGCTCGCTGAATTTCTCCCCCGCCTTGAAGGTCTTGTCGAATACGGCGCGGGTCAGGAGGTTGCGCATCTTGACGCGAACGAGCGTCTGCCCGCCGCGCGCGGTGGGCTTCGAGACGTCCACGTCGATGACGTGGTACGGCGCATGCTCGTACTCGAAGAACATCTTGCGCTTGATGTCGATCGCCTCAATCAGGCTGGCCATCCCGATAGTGTACCTGCTAAGGCACCTTGATGATCTCGTCGGTGGAGACGCTGAACCTGCGGAAGTTCGAGTAGGTGGCATGTCCGCTTATGACCCCGACACCCTGGTACGTTTCGTCCATCGAGACCGGCAACCACAGATGCAGTCGTGGCTCCTCGGCGTACACGACGCGAATGAGGGCACTGACGCTCCTCAGTCGCTGGCCGGTGTTCAGGAAGAGTTCCGTTTCGATGATTCGTCCAGAAGCCGCATCGATCCAGAGACGTCCGCGCGCGGCGGCGCCGTCGGGTGTCCGAACGAGCCGCGGCACCGCCTGTTCCTGAAACTTCACGATCTGGATCTCGGAGCCCCTGACGATCTTTGTGCCGCCGTCAGTGAACGTCGAGCGGCGCTGGTTCTGCGGGCGGATGAATTGCAGCGCAAGGAGCGGAGTGTTGATGGTCCGCGGTGCCTGTTGCGCAAGATTGAACCGCGCGCTCTCCTCCGCAATCCGCTGCGCCTGCAATCGGGCGTCCGGATGCGGCTCCAGGAACAGTTTGGCCAGCCGATCCGTCCGATCGCGCACCGGCCGTCCGTCGATCTCGAAAACGTCACGGAATCCGACCCAGCCTGCCACCTCGTCTCGAACTCTCAGCAGGTCGGATCGGAGGCGCCGCACTTCCGTGCTCGGTTCCACGATGAACCGCTGCGTGTAGTCTTCCTCGGCGACGATCGCCGGGATGTCGCGCTCGTACGCGGCGACGTACGCTCCCGCGCGCTGAAGCAGCGCCTCCAGCGAGTCGTTGCCACTACCGGACAGCGTCAGTTGTGCCGCTCCGGCAGCGACGCCGAGCGATAAGATCACCGGTCCCGGACGCACGCGTTCAGTCTAATATCAGCTCGTTCGCGTTATGCCCTCACTTGCCGACAGAATCGCCCTCGTGACCGGGTCGACCTCCGGCATCGGCCGTGGGATTGCGTCGCATTTCGCGTCGATCGGCGCGAGCGTGATGATTCATGGCCCCGTCGATGCCGACGCGCAGGCGATCGCGGCCGAACTGCGCGACGCAGGGCACGATGCGGACGCGGTCGCCGGCGACCTGGCCGACCCGGACACATGCCGTCGTGTCGTGCGGACCGTCATCGAACGTCACGGCGGAATCGACATCCTCGTGAACAACGCCGCCAGCACGCTCCGCGGCTCGCTCGAAGACTCGTCGGTCGAGTTCTGGGACACCATGATGGCGATCAACCTGCGGGCGCCCTTCATCTGCCTGCAGGAGGCGGTGAAGTCGATGAAGGCGCAAGGCGGCGGATCGATCGTGAACATCGGATCGATCAACGCGTACGTCGGCATGTCGAACCTCGGCCCCTACTCGGTTTCCAAGGGGGGATTGATGACGATGACACGGAATGCCGCGGGCGCGCTGCGCAACTACCGCGTCCGTGTCAATCAGATCAACGTCGGCTGGACGCTGACCGAGGGAGAGGAGCGCGTGCAGCGGCTGGATGGCAAAGGACCGGAGTGGCTGACCGACGCGATCGCCACCCGCCCCTTCGGACGTCTGCTCGCACCCGGCGACATCGCGCTCGCCGCCGCGTACTTTGCGTCCGACGACAGCGCGCTCATTACCGGCTCCGTCCTCGACCTGGAGCAGTTTCCGCTCGGCATCTTCCCCGAGTAATCTCACGCAGAGAGCGCAGAGAAACGGATTTCGCGCGGGATTCAGCGCGAGATCGTTACTGCACGTGCGCGATATTACGCGCGAGCAGCGGATCGCGAGCGGCACCGGCGCGCGCCTTCGCCGCGTGCTCCTCGTAGCTCGCGCGGTTGTTGTCAGCGGCGATCAATGCGGCCGCGAACTGAATAGCGGGGTCGTCCGGACGCGCCGAGATGGACTTCGCCATGAGCGCATGGCCGTCTGTGTTCCCGAGCGCCGCGCGCGCGACGGCGATGCGTCCTGCCCACTCGTTCGAGTTGGACAACCAGGTGATCTCGTGGAACGCCTCCGCGACGTACGCGGCGTCCAGGAAGGCGAGCGCGTCAGGATGCCCCGCCGATTCAGACGCCTGGGCACGCGCGACGAGACGTCTCAGCAGCTCGGTCGCGACGCGCTGATCTGTCGACGCATACAACGCCGCGCGCCGCAGTGTCTCCATGCGAACGATCACCGGCGTCGACGGCGTGAGCAGCGCCTCCGTGTCGGCAACGAGATGATCGACGTTGTAGTCCGGCCGCCCCTCGAACCAGCTCTTCTCCCCGACCCACGGCAGGGATTTCGCACCGCCGATCTGATATGGATGGCAGAGCAGCGGCGGGCCCGCGAGTGCGGGGGCTGCGATCGCGAGCGCCGCGAACACCATCGGGAGTATGTTTCGTGCTTGATGTCTCATTCCGGCCTCCTGTCCGGGAGGACGCGATGAGCCGCGCAGTGTTAACGCGGAGCAACCTTCCGACCACGCAGTCCGTCCAAGCGCGTACGTATTTTCACTGTATCTCCGCGGGAAGACACCATGACTCATGTGCTGCGGGACGCGCGAATCGGGCTTCGGCTGCTGCGGAAAAACCCCGGATTCGCAGGCGTGGCAGTGCTGACCCTGGCGCTCGGCATCGCCGCCAACACGGCGATCTTCAGCGTCATCTACGCAACGTTCTTCGCACCCCTTCCTTATCGTGATGCCGATCGCCTCGTGATGGTCTGGTCGCAATTGCAGGGCAACCGAAACTCGGTGTCGCCTGGGGACTATCTCGACTGGAAAGGGCAAGCCACGGTATTCGAGGATTTGAACGCCTGGAGCAGCAGGACGGCGAACCTCTCCACGAGCGAGCGTCCTGAACAGGTTCAAATCGGCCCCGCAACGCCCGGGTTCCTGCCGATGCTCGGCTACGGCCATCCACTTGCGCTCGGTCGGGACTTTCTCGAAGAAGAGGGGACGCCGGGGCAAAATCACGTCGTGATTCTCACGCATCGCATCTGGCACGAACGATTTGGAGGCAATCCCGGCATCGTCGGAGGGCAGATTCGAATCGACCGTACGCCGTACACGGTCGTTGGCATCCTGGGTGCCGGACCGGCCGACGAGAATCAGAATCAGCTGTGGGTTCCCCTGGCATTCTCTGCTGAGATGCAGCGGAACCACGATGCTCACTGGCTCCTCGTCATGGGTCGACTGAAGGCCGGTATCACCCTCCAGCAGGCGAACGCGAACATGGACGCGGTCAGCCGCAATATCGCGAGGAACTCTCCGGCATCTGGCAGCGGATGGACCGCCAGCGTTGAGCCGTTCAGAAACAATTTCCTCAGCGCCGACACCAAGCGCGGGTTGTGGCTGCTGGTGGCGGCTGTGGGGTTCGTACTGCTGATTGCGTGCGCCAATGTGGCCAATCTCCTGCTCGCTCGCGGCACGACGCGGCAACGCGAGCTGGCAGTTCGTGCGTCGCTCGGCGCATCCCGTCCGCGCATCGTCGCTCAACTGCTCGTCGAGAGTCTGATGCTCGCGATCGCCGGCGGAGCCCTGGGCGTCGCGCTGGCATCAGGCCTCCTCAAGATCGTGATTACGTTGATGCCGCCGTACATGCTGCCTACGGAGGCAGACGTGCGGCTGAACGTGCCTGTTCTGCTGTTCACTCTTGTTGCGTGCGGGCTGTGCGGCATTCTGTTCGGTGCCGCGCCCGCTTGGCAGGCGGGGCGCGCCAACGTCAATGACATCCTCAAAGAGGCAGGGCGGTCGCTCGGCGGAGGCGGCGGCCGGCTGCGTCGCGTGCTCGTAGTCGTGGAGTTCGCGCTTGCGCTGACGCTGCTCGCCGGAGGCGGACTGGCGATTCACAGTCTGTCTTCGCTGACGCATCGCGACCTGGGATTCCGCGCTGACCACCTGCTCACGTTCTACCTGCCGGTCGATCGCGCACGGTTCACCGAGGCCGGGCAGATCGCGACGTTCTATCGGCAGCTCATCGAGCGGGTGCAGGCGGTTCCAGACGTGGTGTCCGCGTCGGTCTCGACGGGAATCCCTGTGCGTGGTCCAGGGGGCGGCATGCAGTTCTCGATTGCGGGGCAACCGGTGGGCGATCTCTCAACCTTGCCGGTTGCAGGCTTCAGCATGGTGAGCCCCGGCTACTTCAACACGTTTGGTATGCGGATCGCGCGCGGGCGTCCATTCACGGATCAGGATCGAGCAGGAGACATTCCGGTTGCGATCGTCAACGAGGCGTTCGTCAGACGGTACCTGCCGAATGTCGATCCGCTGAAACAGCGGCTCACGGTCGCGCAGTTGATTCCCGGGTCGACCACGCTCGGTCCGCCGATCGATTGGCAAATCGTGGGGGTCTACGCGGATATCCGGAATATGGGTCCGGCGAACGAAGAGGTTCCGGAAATCGATGTGCCCTTCTGGCAGAGTCTGTGGCCAGACGTCCGCATGACGGTCCGTACGGCGGGTGAGCCCGCGGGCGTGCAGCGTAGCATCGCGGGAGTGATTCAGTCGCTCGATCCTGAGCTCCCGATGGCCGATGTCAGGACGATGGAGCAGATCGTTTCCCAGTCCCTGGTGAGAGATCGCTTCAATGCGGTCCTGTTCGGCGGCTTCGCCATCGTGGCGCTTCTACTCGCCGCATTGGGCATCTATGGCGTGATGTCATTCGTCGTCGCGCAGCGGACGCACGAGATCGGATTGCGCATGGCGCTCGGCGCAGAGCGGGCGCATATCCTCCGCCAAGTCGTCGGAGAGGGCATGATCGCGGCGGTTCTCGGCACGACAATTGGCGCTGCGGGCGCGTTTTACGTGGCTCGCATGATGCGAGGCGTCGTTTCAGGCGTGAGCGGCATGGATCCAGCGGCGTTTATCGTCGTCACGATGACATTGTTCTGCGCCGCGCTCATCGCATGTATCGTCCCCGCAGCGCGGGCCGCCTCTGTTGATCCGATGGTGGCGCTCCGACAGGAATAAGTAAGATTCTGCGCAGTTCTGCTTGAGGAACTCGGCTGAACGGGGCTACATTCGATTCACAATCGAATCCGATGAGGCTCACGAGCAGCGCCGCCGATCCACTCTGGTACAAAGACGCCATCATTTACGAGCTGCACGTCCGCTCGTTTTTCGACGGCAACGGCGACGGGATCGGCGACTTCCAGGGTCTCCTGCAGCACCTTGACTACATCCAGGATCTTGGCGTCACCTGTTTGTGGCTCCTCCCCTTCTTTGCGTCCCCGCTGCGCGACGATGGATATGATGTGGCCGACTTTCGCCGGATCCATCCGGACTATGGAACGCTGGAGGATTTCCAGACGTTTCTCGCAGCCGCGCACGATCGTGGCATGCAGGTCGTGATCGAGCTCACGCTCAACCACACTTCAGATCGACATGCCTGGTTTCAACGGGCGCGCGGCGCGCCGCCCGGGTCGGCGGAGCGCGACTATTATGTATGGAGCGATACGGATCAGAAATTCAAGGGCGCACGGGTCATCTTCGTCGACACCGAGCCGTCGAACTGGAGCTGGGATGCGGAAGCGGGGGCGTACTACTGGCATCGGTTCTTCTCACACCAGCCGGACCTGAACTACGACAACCCTCGGGTGCTCGAGGAGATCCTCGGCGTCCTGGATTTCTGGCTCAGCATGGGCGTTGATGGACTGCGCCTGGATGCCGTACCGTACCTCGTCGAGCGCGAGGGGACATCGTGCGAGAACCTGCCCGAAACACACGCGGTGATCCGGTCCATCCGGCGTCACATCGACGCGCACTACGCGAACCGCATGCTGCTGGCCGAGGCGAATCAGGTGCCGGCGGACGTGCGTGCATACTTTGGCGATGGTGACGAATGTCACATGGCCTACCATTTTCCGCTGATGCCGCGGCTGTTCATGGCGATTCACCTCGAGGACAGCACGCCGATCATGGAAGTCCTCGCGCAGACGCCGTCGATTCCCGACGTCTGCCAGTGGGCGCTGTTTCTTCGGAACCATGACGAGCTCACGCTGGAGATGGTGACCGACGAAGAACGGGACTACATGTATCTGGCCTACACCGCAGACCCGGAGGCCCGGCTCAACCTTGGAATCAGACGCAGACTCGCGCCGCTGCTGGGCAACGATCGGCGCCGGATCGAGCTGATGACGGCGCTGCTCTTTTCGTTGCCGGGCACGCCGATCATTTACTATGGCGACGAACTCGGGATGGGCGACAACATCCAGCTCGGCGACCGCCACGGCGTCCGGACGCCGATGCAGTGGAGCGACGATCGGAGCGGAGGTTTTTCCACGGCGCCCCCCGAGCAGCTCTACAGCCCTGTGATCACTGATCCCGTGTACGGGTATCAGTCGGTCAACGTCGCGTCGCAGCAGGACGATCCCGCGTCGCTGCTGCGATGGATGAAGAACATGGTCGGGCTCCGCAATCTGTTTCGGGTCTTCGGCCGCGGAAGCATCGAGCTCCTGCGGCCGAAGAATGGCAAAGTCATCGCGCACGTGCGCCGCTTCGAGGAGGATGTCATTCTCTGCGTGGCCAATCTGTCACGGCTGGCGCAGCCGGTGGAGCTCGACCTCTCCGTGTTCGCCGGACTGACGCCAATCGAAATGCTGGGATACACCGCCTTCCCCACGATCGCCAATAGCCCGTATTTTCTCACCCTCGGTCCCTATGGCTTCTACTGGTTCGAGCTCCAGCAGCGCGAACCGTGAGCGAGATCAGGCGGCCAGTGATAGTGATCTGGTCGTCGGCATCGCCACGTACAATCACGCCCGCACGGCTGGCAGGCTCGTCGAGACGATCCGGGCGGCGCTGACCCAGATTGCTCCGTCATCGCGCGCGAGGATTCTCGTCGCCGACGGCGGTTCGAAGGATGGAACGCGCGAGTGGATTCGGGAGGCAGCCAGCGGAGATGGCGACCTCGTCGAACTGAGCTACGCAGTGCAACCGGGCGACGTGCTCGATGTCCCCTACCATGGCCTGCCGGGACGAGCCCGGGCGCTCCGAGTGCTTCTGCGTGAAGCGCAGGCCCGCAAGGCGCGGGCCTGCCTCGTCCTCGATGCGTTCGCGACCGCTGTGGAACCGGACTGGATCGCGCGGCTGTCGGATCCGATCCGCGATCAGGACGTGGACTTCATCGTGCCGAGCTACAGCCGGCATCCGTTCGAAGGCGCTCTCGTCCACGGCGCGGTGTACCCGATGTTTCGTGCGCTCTACGGTGCGCGGCTGCGCAGCCCCATGGGCTCAGAGTTCGCGTGCTCTCCGCGTTTGATCGAGGCCGTGTTGTCCGATCCGATTTGGGAGAGCGAGAGCGGACAGGCAGGCATCGATTTATGGATGGCTGCGACCGCGGTTTCCGGCGGGTTTCGCATCGCGCAGGTGCCGTTCGGACCGAAAGTGACGGACGAGCGAAACGAGTTGGACTTGAGCACCACGATCGTCCAGGTGTTCGGCTTCCTGTTCAGTGATATGGAGCGCCGCGTTCAGGTGTGGCATCGCATCAGGGGATCGCGCCTTGTGACGCGGTTCGGAGAGGCCCCCCAGGACGTACCCGGGCAGCCCGAGGTGGACGTTGAGCGGCTGGCCGAGTCGTTTCGCCTTGGCTGTCGCGAGCTGCAGGGTGTCTGGACCGAAGTGCTGCCTCCGCTTGCCACGCTGCAGTGGCGGCGACTTGCCGCCGCGCGGCTCGAGGAATTCCGGGTGGAGGACGTGCTCTGGGCGCGGACAGTCTATGACTTTGCGATGGGCCACCGGCTTCGGGTCATTGCCCGCGATCATCTGCTGCGCTCGCTTGCTCCACTTTACCTGGCGTGGCTTGCCTCGTTCGTGCTGGAGCTGCGCCATGCAACGCCCGAAGCCGCCGAAGAGCGAATCGAGCGCCTGTGCCTCGCGTTCGAGGCAGAGAAGCCGTACCTTATCTCTATGTGGAGATGGCCGGAGCGGTTCAGACCCGTCAAGATTCGCCGGTAAGCGCGGACGGAACGGAACGCGGACGGAACGGAGCGGGCCGTGACCGCCCGCGCAGTGCAGGCCGCTTGGCGGGGTGCAGCCGCCTTCGCCAAGGCTACGGCGAGCCTCGCCGAAGCTTTAGCGCAGGCGGGGGGCCCCGCCATTCCAGGAAGAAGAGGGTTCAAACCATGTGGGAGCAAATCCAGGAGATCTTCCGGCGTGCGGCGATTCGGACCGCCGACAATGTGGCGAACTTCCTCCCAGGGCTCACCGTGCTGCTCGTCATCCTCCTTGGGGCATTCATGGTCGCCCTCGCAGTCCGGGTGATCCTGGTGCGCATACTGCGCGGAGTGGAGTTCGATCGGCGTGCGCAGCAGATGGGGCTGGCCGTGCTGTCGACCTGGTCGCCGACGGCCGGGCCGTCCATGCTGATAGCGCGCACCGCGATGTGGGTGATACTTGTGCTCGGTCTGCTGGTCGGCATCAGCGCCCTCGATGCAACCATGCCCGCGCAGTTTGCGCTGACGGTCTTTCACTACATTCCGAACGTCCTGGCCGCGCTGGCAATTCTCATCGGTGGGAATCTGATCTCGCGTTTTGTGGCGCGGTCGGTGCTGATTGCCACCGTGAATCTGCAAATCCAGTCGGCCCGGCTGCTGAGCACCGGCGTCAAGTGGCTCCTGCTGATCCTCGCTTGGGCGATGGCGCTCGAACACCTCAGAATCGGGGGCCGCATTCTGACGCTCGCGTTCGGCATCCTCTTTGGCGGCATTGTGCTGGCCCTGGCGATTGCCGTGGGGCTCGGATCAAAGGAGATGGTCACCCGATCGCTGGAACGCCAGCTCCGGGAGTCTGGCGAGCGGCCGGACAAGCTCACGCACGTGTGAAGTTCCTCAAGAGTTGTCTCTGATCAGCCGTAATACTGCGCGCGCTTCTGCTTCAAAAATTCGGCGGACCGCGCAATCTCGTCGAGCCCTTCCATGCCGGCCTCGACCGAGATCCATCCGTTGAATCCGGTGTCCGCGAGGATCCGGAAGATCGCGTCGTAATCATTCAAACCCTTGCCGGTCTCGCCGTGCTTCAGCGCCGACGCGTATCCGGTGGTCCCGTCGCCGAGCTTCAAATCTTCCAGCGTCGCACCCGGCGCAAGATATCGATCGGACGCGTGCATCGTGACGACGCGATGGCGCACCTTCTCGAGGAAGCGCACCGGGTCGAATCCGCCGACGAACGCGTTCGATGGATCGTACTGGACGCCGAAGTTCGGCGAATCGATCTGCCCGATGATCTCGAGATAGATGTCTTCCGGCTGCGCGAACTCGGGATAGCGCCACGTGCCGTCCTTGTAATGGTTCTCCATGCAGAGCGTGACGCCACGGCGTTCGGCGTATTCGAGTGAGCGCCTGATACTGTCCAGGGTACGCGCGATGCCGTCGGCCCGCGAGAGCCCGGGAAATCGCTGACCGCTGAGCGTGCGGCAATGCTTCGCGCCGAGGCGGACCGTGAGATCGATCGCCGCCTTCTGCCGCTCGACCTGACGCGCGCGCTCGGCCGCGTCCGGATGTGTGAAGTCCGGCGAGAAGCAAATCATGGACGTGACCTGTCCGGTTTCGTCGATGAGCCGCCGTATCCGATCGACCTCGGCGGGCTCGAGGCTCGGAAAGAAGCGGTCGTAGTGCTCGATCCCTTCGCCGCCGAGCCTCGCGGCATCTCTTATCCATTGCTCGAATGACATCTCGCGCGCGACGAGCCGATCGAACGCGAACTTCGGAAAGACGCTGATGCGTGGCGGCATGAAGTGATTATGCCCTTTACCTTTTACCTTCTACCTTCTCCTTCTACCTTCTCCCTTCTACCTTCTCCCTGTTGTGACTCTTTGATAATGTCCCCTCGCGGACTCGTTAGAAATGTCCCCTTAAGCTTACGGCCTCTGAGGAGGTCGTGGATTGGGGCGGACAGCGATGAGCACGAGAGAGTTGAGGCGGG
>Ga0137373_10000136_pt1 | contig 66092 bp, 58 predicted proteins | sample SagtaG_5_FD_104912 | JGI IMG/M metagenome (GOLD analysis project Ga0137373, IMG submission 104912) | Vadose zone soil microbial communities from Sagehorn Ranch, Mendocino, California, USA - Sage1_R_80_16 metaG | ecosystem: Environmental > Terrestrial > Soil > Vadose zone | place: USA... | reverse complement strand
TGCGTTCACGGCGTTCACGCTGCGATCGCGTTGCGTTCCCTGCGCTGCGTCAGCAGCGCAGATAGTCCCCCTGCCAGTCCTTGACCTTCTTCTTGATCGTCTCCCGGTCGCTGATCCCGTTCTCGTGCCTTGAACGCAGCGAGAACGCAACGAGAACGCGGCGCGAACGCAGCGAGAATATCGGGGTTAGGGCGCCGCCTTCAATTCACGCTGCGTCACGGCGTTCACGCTGCGATCGCGTTGCGTTCCCTGCGCTGCGTCAGCAGCGCAGATAGTCCCCCTGCCAGTCCTTGACCTTCTTCTTGATCGCCTCCCGGTCGCCGATCCCGTTCGTCAGCACGTCGCGCACGAGATCAGCCATCTCCGCGTCACTGGCGAAGCGCAGGCCGATGAGCTGGCTCGGCGTGAGCTCGAGAATCCGCGTCTTCAAGTCGGGCGGGAGAATCTGCTGGAGCCGCAGGCGCATTTCCAGGCGAATCAGGCGGTCTTGCACCCGGAGAGGGAACGTGCGCGCAAAGGTGAAGAGGCCGAGCAGCGCGAACGCGAGCAGAACCGAAAAGCCGGTCTCCCAGGAGGGCGTGCGCACGAGGCGCACGATGGCCCAGATCTGGTTGATGGCGAGGATGCCGAAGACCACAAAGTGGTAGAGCGGCACGAACCGGCGGTGATTGGCGTAGTTCTGGGGGACCTGGTCCGGCATCCGCCCTCCGGACTTACAGGGTCACGTGCTTGACGAAGAAATCGGCCACCGCGATCTGCCCGTTGACGAGCTGGCGCGCCTGTTCGGAGGTCAGGTGGAACGTGCCGCCCGACTCGCCGCCGGAGGTCGTCAGCACGAGCTCGAGCGCCACATCCCGGCCCTTGTCGGCCAGCTCGGCGACGGCGCGGGCCGCGGCGGAGAGCACGTTGAAGACCGTTTCCTCGGAATTGGCCGTCGAGAGCAGCCTCAGCTGACCCCGGTAATTCGCCAGACGGTACTGGGAGACGCCGGCGCCTTCGAGGAACTTGGCGAACGCAGCTTGCACGACGGGTTCCACCGTCGCCCAGGACTGGCCGGCGGAGGCGGCGTCGGCGGCCGCGAGCGGGTTACTCGGCGTGGGAGCCGCTTTGACCTGCGCCTTCTTCTGCCGGATCAGGTCCTGGAGACGCGAGGCGGGCGCGGCCGTGGTCTGCGGCGTGGCGAGCACCTTCTGATCGGGTGTGTCGATCGCGATGACGTTGCCCTTGTACTTCTCGTTGTACTCCTCGGTTCCCGGCACGTCGATCTTGTCGAGATCGTATTGCGTGACCGTGCCGTTCTCGAGCGTGATGATCGCCTTCTTGCCCTTCACCGTGTAGGCCGTGCGCGCGAAGATGAGCGTTCCGTCTTTGAGCTTGACGACGTAGGCCAGTGCGGGAGCCGCGGCGAGGAGAAGAGCGGCAAGGAAGAGGCCGACCTTTTGTTTCATGGCGGAACGCTATGATAGCACCCGATGCTCATCGTGATGGATGCGGCGGCGTCCCCGCAGGACGTTCGCCGCGTCGTCGAAACCATCGTCGGCCTCGGCCTGCAGGCGCACCCCATCCCCGGCGCCCAGCGCACCGCCATCGGGATAACCGGCAACAAGGGCTCGGTCGAACCCGGCGTCTTCGAGAACCTGCCGGGCGTCCACGAGGTCATCCCGGTCTCGGCGCCCTACAAGCTCGTGTCGCGGGAGGCCAAGCGCGAGACGACCGTCGTCTCGGTCGGCGGGGTGCCCGTGGGCGGTGAGCGGCTCGCGCTCGTGGCCGGTCCCTGCGCCGTCGAGTCCGAGAAGATGGCTGTCGAGATCGGCCGCGCCGTTCGCGCCGCGGGAGCGAACCTGTTCCGCGGCGGCGCCTTCAAGCCGCGCACGTCGCCTTACTCCTTCCAGGGCCTGGGCCGAGAGGGCCTGACGATCCTCGCGAAGGTCCGAGCGGAAACGGGCCTGCCGATCGTGACCGAGGTGCTCGACACCGAGGACGTGGACGCCGTCGCCGAGCACGCGGACTGCCTGCAGATCGGGGCGCGCAACATGCAGAATTTCGCGCTCCTGAAAAAGGTCGGCCGCCTTCGCAAGCCCGTGCTGTTGAAGCGCGGCATGGCGGCGACCATCGAAGAGCTGCTGCTCTCGGCCGAGTACCTCCTCTCCGAAGGCAACTACCAGGTCATCCTTTGCGAGCGCGGTGTCCGAACCTTCGCAGACCACACGCGCAACACGCTCGATCTGTCGGCCGTGCCGTACGTGCAGCGCATCTCGCACCTGCCCATCCTCGTGGATCCCTCGCACGGCACGGGAAAGCGTCAGAAGGTGTTGCCCCTCTCGCGCGCGGCGATTGCAGTCGGCGCCGATGGTCTCTTGATCGAGGTTCACAACCATCCCGAGGCGGCGCTTTCGGACGGACCGCAGGCGATCCTGCCGGAGATGTTCGCCAAGCTCGTGGACGAGGCGCGCATGCTCGCCCCCGTCGTCGGGAGGGCCGTCTGAAGGGACTTCTGGTCCTCGAAGACGGCACGGTCTGCCGCGGTGAGGCCATCGGCAGGCCGGGCACGTCGTTTGGCGAGCTCGTCTTCAACACGGCGATGAGCGGTTACCAGGAGGTTCTGACCGATCCTTCGTACGCCGGACAGATCGTGATCATGACGGCGGCGCACGTCGGCAACTACGGAGTGCGCGGAATCGAAGCGGAGTCTGACCGTGTGCACGTCGCCGGGTTCATCGCGCGCGATTTTCCGGAGCGCTGGAGCGGCACGTCGGGTGAGGAAAGCCTCTCCGAGTATCTCGGCCGGTCCGGAGTGACCGGCCTGCACGGTCTCGACACGCGCGCGCTCGTGCGCCGCCTCCGCACCGAGGGGGCCATGCGCGCCGGCGTCTCGACCGAGATCGACGACGCAGAGGAGCTGCTGGATCGCGTTCGGAAGTCGCCCCCGATGGTGGGCAGCGATCTCGCGCTCGAGGTCTCGCCGAGGGAGACGTCGGTCTACGAGGGCGACGGCGACCGCCATCGCGTCGCCGCGATGGACTTCGGGATGAAGCGCAACATCGTGAGGCTCTTGAATCAGGCGGGCTGCCGCGTCACGGTCTTCCCGGCCACGGCCTCGGCGGAGGCGATCTTGAACGACAGCCCGGACGGGATCTTCCTCTCGAACGGTCCGGGCGACCCGGCCGCGCTCGCCGGCCCCATCGCCACGATCGAGAAGCTCGTCGACAAGAAGCCGGTTTTCGGCATCTGCCTCGGCCATCAGCTGCTCGGCCACGCGCTCGGCGGTCAGACCTTCAAGCTCAAGTTCGGCCACCGAGGCGCGAACCACCCGGTCCAGGACGTTCGCACGGGCTCGGTCGCGATCACGTCGCAGAACCACGGGTTCGCCGTGAACGCCGAATCCCTGCCGGCGGAAATCGAGGCGACGCACTGGAACCTGAACGACCGCACTCTCGAGGGTTTCCGACACCGGACGCTGCCCATCCTCGCCGTCCAATACCACCCGGAAGCGGCGCCCGGGCCGCACGATGCCAACGACCTTTTTGACGCGTTCCTGCTGGAGATGGAGAAGCGGCGGGAGTGATCCCGCTCGAGTTGTCGACGGCGTTGCGCTACGGCAAGGCGCGCCCCTCGAAGCTCGTCTCATCGGTCTCTCTCCTCTCGATCGCGGGAATCGCCCTCGGCGTGGCCGCGCTCGTCGTGGCCATGGGACTGCTTTCGGGATACCGAACGGAGATCCGCGACAAGCTCATTGGCAGCAACGCCGAAATCGTCGTGTTCCCTCTGGCGGGCGGAGCCGGCGGGCCGCCGGACACGCTGGCCCTGGAGCGGCGCCTGGCGGCGGTGCCTCGCGTTGTGGCCACGGCGCGCGTCGTCTACCAGGCGGGCCTCGCGTCTTCGGCCGCGACTCCCGACGGAGTGGACGCGGTGATCAAGGGCGTGGACGCGGCAGCCGAGAGCCGGGTGTCGGAGATGTCGCGCTACGTGCCGGACGCGGAACGCCTGTTGACGCGCGGCGGGGCGGCGGAGCTTCCCGGAGCTGCGATCGGCGCCGAGCTCGCCCGGCGACTCGACGTGACCGAGGGATCCACGATCACGCTATCCGTTCCGGATGCTTCCGGTGAAAGGCCGCGGTTCGTCCCGCTCGCCGGCCGCTTCCGGGTGAGCCGGATCTTCAAGACCAACTTCTTTGAGTACGACGCGGAGTGGGTCTATTGCGACCGCGAGGCCCTGCGAGCCCTGGCGCGCATGGAACGGGACGCCAATGTGGTCGAGGTCAAGCTCGACTCGATCCGGGACCCGGAAGGGGCCGCGCGGGCCGTCGAGGCCGCGGCGGGCCGTGGATTTTCGGTGGCCGATTGGCGCTCGATGAACGGAGGCCTCTTCGCGGCTCTGGCGATCCAGCAGACCACGCTTTTCCTGGTGATCGGCTTGATCGTGGCTGTGTCGACTTTCAACATCGTGGCGACGCTCGTCATGACCGTGCAGGAGAAGAAGCGGGACATCGCCGTGCTCGCGGTTCTCGGCGCCGAACCGCGGTTCTTCTCCGGCCTCTTCGTCTGGCTGGGTTTGCTCTTGGGCGGCACGGGCGTGGTGGCGGGCGTGCTCTTCGGGGCCGCGATCTGTCGGGCGGCGACGGCGTTGAAGCTCCTGTCCTTTCCGCCGGGCGTCGCCGAGATCTACTTCGTCTCGTTCCTGCCCTTTAGGGTTCGGGCGGCAGATCTGGCCGCCATCGTGGCGTTTTCGGCAGTCGCGATCTTTTTGGCGTCCTGGGTCCCGGCGCGCCGCGCTGCGCGGGTGGATCTGGCCGAAGCTCTGCGGTACGAGTAGTCGTATAATCGGGCGTTCCCTACCGTCCAAGGAGGTTTCCATGTCCAAGCCCTCGACGAAAGCGTCCTGGCTGGTTGTCGTGTGCCTGGCGGCGGCCATGCCTGTCGCGGGCCAGACCTGCGGGGACTGGTCCTGGGCCAATCCGCGGCCGCAGGGCAACCGCCTTTCCGGGGTGACGTGGGGCAACGGCCAATTCGTCGCCGTCGGAGGAGGGGGCGCGGTCCTGACGAGCCCGGACGGCGAGACCTGGACGCCGCGCATCACGCGGACGCGGGCGGATCTGTGGGACGTGACGTGGACTGGCGGGCAATTCGTGGCCGTGGGGGACTCGGGAACGGTGGCCACGAGCCCGAACGGCCTGCTCTGGAGCTCGTCGGTTGCGGGCACGCCCGCATCGCTGCGGCGCCTGGCGTGGAGCGGCTTGCGCCTCGTCGCCGTGGGTGACGACGGTGCGATCGCGACGAGCCCCGACGGTTCGGTCTGGACTCCGGCCGTCTCGGGAGTGAGCGTTTCGTTGCGCGACGTGCTCTGGAGCGGCCAGCGCTTCCTGGCCGTGGGCGAAGGCGGCACGATCCTGTCGAGCGCGGACGGCTTGTCCTGGACACGGAATGCTTACGCCTCTGCCGAGTCGTTCAGCTCGATTGGGTGGAATGGATATCGGTTCGTCATCTGGGGGCACATGTTCCCCTCCATCTCGGTCGTCCTGACGAGCTCAGACGGCGAAACCTGGTCGGGCCGCAACATCGGGATGCACCCGCCGATGGCCTCGATCGCCTGGACGGGGTCGGACTTCATCGCGGTCGGAGCGGGGGGCTTCATTCTCGCAAGCCCCGACGGTCTCTCCTGGAGCCCGCGCGCGTCGGCCACGACCAGCAACCTGCGCGGATTGGCGCACAACGGCTCGGCCTGGGTCGCCGTGGGCGAGAAGGGCACCGTGCTGACGAGTCCGGACAGGGCGACCTGGTCCAACCGCACTCCGGGACTGCGTTACGGGCTCTCCCGGATGGCGCGGGCCGACGGCCAGTACCTCGCCGTCGGCGTCGGCGGCGCCGTGCTGACGAGCCCGGACGGCGACGCGTGGAGCTTCTCATCCACGGGCGTGGGCAATCAGTTGCTCGGCATCGCCTTCGGAGGAGGGACCTGGGTGACCGTTGGAGAGAAGGGCATCGTGTTGACGAGCTCCGACGGCACGAACTGGACGCGCCACGACTCCGGAACGCAGGCGCCTCTCTACGACGTCCTTTGGGACGGCGCCCGGTTCGTGGCAGTCGGCGGGGACGGTCTCGTTCTTTCGAGCTCCGACGGCGTTGCCTGGGGGCGCCTGGCCGGCATCCTGAGCAACAACCTGGTCCGCGTCCTCTACACGGGCTCGCAATACGTGGCGGTCGGCGGCGCGCTGGCGCGCTTGATCTTCACGAGCCCCGACGCCGTGGTCTGGACGACGCGGTACGCGCAATCCGGGGGCGCGATCGTCGACGTGGCCTGGAACGGCTCTCGGCTGCTCGCGGTGGGCGACACGGGATCGTTGTACGCCAGCGCCGACGGCGCAACGTGGACGCAGGCAAGCGCGTCCGTCGGCGGCGCGCTCTACGGTGTGACCTGGGCCGGAGATCGGTGGGTGATCGTGGGCGAACAGGGCTTGAGGCTCGAGAGCGCAGACGGCGTCTCGTGGGCCGTCCTCGACTCCCGCACGACCGACGATCTGTACGGCGTGGCTTTCGCCGGCGATCGCTTGCTCGCTTTCGGCAGGAACGGCGACATCCTGACCGCCAGTTGTCACGCGGCCGACACGCGCGAGGCCTCGCGCCCGTCGCGGTCTCCGAAACGCACGACGCGCACCGTCTCACCGCGCTGAGAGCGTTTCCGGCGCCGCTGTGCCGTTCGCGAAGCGAACGCCGCAGCCGAAAGCTATACTGCGCCGCCGATGCCGAAACGCACTGACATCGAGTCGATCCTCGTGATCGGCTCGGGCCCGATCGTGATCGGTCAGGCCTGCGAGTTCGACTACTCCGGCACGCAAGCGGTCCGAGCGTTGCGCCACGAAGGGTACCGGGTCGTCCTGGTCAATTCGAACCCGGCCACGATCATGACGGACCCGGAGCTGGCCGACGCGACTTACGTCGAGCCCCTGACACCGGAGTACCTCGAGCGGATCGTCGAGAAAGAACGGCCGGACGCGATCCTGCCCACGGTCGGGGGCCAGACCGGCTTGAACCTCGCTCTCGCCCTGGCGGACCGCGGCATCCTCGAGAAGTGGAGCGTCAAGCTCATCGGTGCCAGCGAGCGGGCCGTGCGCCTCGCCGAGGACCGGGAGCTGTTCAAGGAGGCGATGCTCGAGATCGGCGCCGATGTGCCGCGCTCGGGCCGCGCGCGATCCCTCGAGGAGGCGGAGGCGACCGCGGCGGAGCTGGGCCTTCCGCTCGTCATCCGTCCCTCTTTCACGCTCGGCGGCTCGGGCGGGGGCACGGCGCGGACGCCCGAGGGATTTCGCCGCGTCGTGACCAACGGCCTTGCCGAGTCGCCGGCGCGCGAAGTCCTCATCGAGGAATCGGTCGAGGGGTGGAAAGAGTTCGAGCTCGAGGTGATGCGGGACCACGCGGACAACGTCATCATCATCTGCTCGATCGAGAACTTCGATGCGATGGGTGTCCACACGGGCGACTCGATCACCGTCGCGCCGCAGATGACCCTTTCGGATCGCGAATACCAGGCGATGCGCGACGAGGCCAAGGCGGTGATTCGCAAGGTCGGCGTGGAAACGGGCGGCTCCAACATCCAGTTCGCCGTGGAGCCGAAGACCGGGCGGCGCGTGGTCATCGAGATGAACCCGCGGGTGTCGCGCTCCTCGGCCCTGGCGTCCAAGGCGACGGGGTTCCCGATCGCCAAGATCGCGGCGCTGCTCGCCGTCGGCTACACGCTCGACGAGATTCCGAACGACATCACCAAGAAGACGCCGGCTTGTTTCGAGCCGGCTCTCGACTACGTCGTCGTGAAGATCCCGCGGTGGGCTTTCGAGAAGTTCCCCAAGGCGGACCCCCGCCTGACGATCCAGATGAAGTCGGTGGGCGAGGCCATGGCCGTGGGCCGAACCTTTGCCGAGGCATTCGGGAAAGCCATCCGCTCGCTGGAGATCGGGCGCGACGGCCTCGACGACGGCCGGGGGTCGTTGTCGCAGGCCGAGGTGGAGGCGGGGCTGTCCGAGCCGACGTGGGAGCGGATCTTTCACCTGCGCCGTGCCTTCCTGGCAGGCATGGACGTCGACGCCATCGCCGCCCGGACGAAGATCGACCCGTGGTTCCTCGACCCGATCCGGAAGATGGTCGAGGAGGAGCGGTGTCTCTCGGGGCGGCGCCTCGCCGATCTCTCTGGCGAGGACTTGAAGCGCGCCAAGCGACTGGGCCTGTCGGACCGCGGAATCGCCCGGGCGATGGGCTGCCTCGAGGACGCGGCGCGCGCGCGGCGCCAGAAGCTCGGCGTCCTTCCGGTCTTCAAGACGATCGACACCTGTGCGGCGGAGTTCGAAGCCGAGACGCCGTACTTCTACTCGACCTACGAGGACGAGAACGAGTCGATCCGCACGGAGACGAAGAAAGTCGTCATCCTAGGCGGCGGCCCCAACCGGATCGGCCAGGGCATCGAATTCGACTACTGCTGCGTGCACGCCTGCTACGCCCTCTCCGAGGCCGGCTTCGAGACCGTGATGATCAACTGCAACCCGGAGACCGTTTCGACGGATTACGACACTTCCGACCGGCTCTACTTTGAGCCTCTCACGTTCGAGGACGTGTCTTCCGTGCTCGACAACGAGCGGCCGGACGGCGTGCTGGTTCAGTTCGGCGGTCAGACGCCTCTGAAGCTCGCGCGCGCGCTCGAGGCGGCCGGCTACCCGATCTGGGGGACCTCTCCCGAGTCCATCGACCTGGCCGAGGACCGCGGACGCTTCGGCAAGCTCTTGAAGGAGCTCGGCATCCGCGCGCCCGAGCACGGCGAGGTGCGCTCGGTCGGAGAAGCCCTCGCTGCCGCGAAGAGGATCGGCTATCCGCTCATGGTTCGGCCTTCGTACGTTCTGGGGGGCCGCGCGATGGTGGTCGTCTTCGACGACGCGAACCTCGAGGCCTACATGGGCAAGGCGCTCGAGAGCTCGCCCGAGCACCCGGTCCTGATCGACCGGTTTCTCGACGACGCCTTCGAGTACGACGTGGACGCGCTCTCCGACGGCAAGGAAACCTGGATCGGCGGCATCCAACAGCACATCGAGGAGGCGGGCATCCACTCGGGCGACTCCTTCTCGGTTCTGCCCGCCTGGAAGGTCACGCCGGCGCAGCTTTCCGAGATCGATCGGGCGACGCGCCTGCTCGCGACGGCTCTCCGTGTGCGCGGGCTGGTCAACATCCAGTTCGCAACCCAGGGCGACGACGTCTACGTCCTGGAAGTCAACCCGCGAGCCTCCCGCACGGTGCCGTTCGTTTCGAAGGCCATCGGCGTTCCGATGGCGCGGGCGGCGGCGCTGCTGGCAGCCGGGCGGTCGCTCTCCGAGCTCGGCTTGCCGCCCGAGCGGCGGCCGGCGGACTTCTTCATCAAAGCTCCCGTCTTCCCTTTCAAGAAGTTCCCGGGCGAGGACACGCTGCTTGGCCCCGAGATGAAGTCCACCGGCGAAGTCATGGGCATTTCGCCGCGCTTCGGAGACGCGTTCGCGAAGGCCTGCGAAGGGGTTGGAACGCGGTTGCCCACGCGCGGTCAGGCCTTTCTGACCGTCAACCCCTACGACAAGGCGAATCTGATGCCGATCGCCCGCGAGCTTGCCGATCTCGGCTTCCGCCTCTGCGCGACCGAGGGGACGCGCCGCGCCCTGGCCGAGGCGGGCCTGCCGGCGGAGCTCGTTCTCAAGGTCAACGAGGGACGGCCCAATGCCGTAGACCGCATGGAGGCGGGCGAGATTCAACTCGTCATCAACACTCCCCTGGGCGGACAATCGCATTACGACGAAGCATCCATTCGGGCCGCGGCCCTGCGCCTCGGCATCCCGTGCCTGACGACGCTCTCGGCATCGGCCGCGGCCGTCGAGGGCATCCGCGCGCGACAGGAGGGAACGACCGGCGTGGCGGCGCTGCAGGACTATTACAGAATCGGATGACCGATCGGTGACGCCGAACGGAGGGCGCAAGCCGGGAACGGGTGTCCGGATCCTGCTCTTTGTTCTCGCTGTCTCGGGCGGGGTCGTGCTGCTATTCCTCGGCTTTCCGGCGGGCGCTCCGGACCGGTTGCCGGTGCTCGTGGTCGCTGTCGTCCTGGCGCTGGTTTCTGCGGGCCGCGGCGACCGCGGCCTGACCGCGTTCGCTTTTCTCTTCCCTTGCACGGGCCTTCTGGTCCGGCTCTTCGGCGGCTCGGATCCGATAGCCTGGCCCGTCCTGCTGTTTGCCGGCCTCGCGGCGGGCTGGACCTTTCGCTTCATCTACGACTTCGAGAGCTCTTCCGAGCCCTCACCCGTGGACGGGCCTCTGGCGGGGCTCTCGATTGTCTGGCTCCTGGGATCGGCCCTGGCGCTCGCTCGCGCACGCACGCTCTGGGCCGTCGAGCACGGGCTCGCAGGCCGGGCGGTCAACGTCGCCGGTCTGGCCGATTCCGTCGCGATCCGGGAGACGGCCTTCGCGCTGGCCTCCGTCGGGGCTGGTGCGGCCCTGTTTTTCCTGCTGCGCCGCTCGGGCGTGGCAGCCCGGCGCCGGTCGGCCAACGCCGCGCTGCTCGGTGTCGGAGTCGCGGCCGCCGCGTCCGTCCTTCAGCGCTTCGGCATCCTGCCGCCGGAGGCGAGTCCCTTCTGGCGGATGAGCGGGCGGCTGTCCGGAGGGGCCGCCGACCCGAACTCGCTCGGACTGCTCTGTGCGCTCGCCCTGGTGTTCGGCGTGGTGGCATACGGGCGCTCGAGAGAGCGGCGGGCGTTCTTGGGAGTCCTGCTCGCGGTCTTTCTCGTCGGCCTCTTCCTGTCCGGCTCGCGCAGCGGATTCCTGCTCGTCTTGCTGGCGGCCGCGAGCGTGCTCCTCGGCCGGCGACTCCCGGCCGGATTCCGTCTGGCGGTCGTGACCGCGGCCGTGACAATCGCCCTCGTCGCGGGTCTTCTTATCTCGCGCGCGGCTCCAGGCACCCTCGGCCAACGCCTGGCGCAGACCTTCGACTCCTCGGTGCCGGCCGAGCAGCGCGCTTCGGCGCGGCCCTTGCTCTGGTCCTGCGCCGGGAGGCTCTTCCTCGAGAGCCCCCTCGCCGGTGTCGGCCTGGGCGCGTTCTCGTGGCGGCTGCCCGATGCGCTCGCCCAGGGAGGCGAGTCGCTGCCCACCCGCGACAATCCTGGCAGTGCGTACGTCCAAGCGCTGGCGGAGACGGGCCTGCCGGGGCTGCTTCTGACGCTCCTCTTTGCCGGGAGGCTGGCCAGGGTTGCGGTGCGGCGGATCTCCGGCTGGAACGCCGATCTCGTCGGGGCAGGCGCGGCCGCTGCGGTGCTCGCCTTCCTGTTGGCTCTCGTCTTCGGATCGCACTGGTTTGCGCCCGACGTCTGCTTGCTCTTCTTTCTCTTTACGGCCGTCGTGGTGGAGGCAGACGCGCAGGCCGAGACGCGCGGGGCGCGGCTCTTGCGGCGGGCGGCGATCGCGACCTCGGCGGCGGCCGTCGTCATCTCGACGCTGTCCACGGCGCGGCCGGAGGAAACGTTTCGTTACGATTCGCGCATCGGTTTCTACGAGCGGGAAGTCGGCGCAGCAGGGGCCTTCCGCTGGACGCGGAAGCGCTTCGCCCTTCGGCTGGGCCCGGGCGAAAAGCGCCGCCTGACACTCGCCGAGTACGCGCCCGAGGCCTCTCCCGTCGACATCGAGGCGACGGTGGACGGAGGCCTCGTTTTCGAGCACCGGCTCGTGCCGGGCCAGGCCGTCGCGCTGCGTCTTTCGGCCCCGGCGGACCGGGCTCGAATCGTCCTCTTTCGCGTCTCGCGGTCCTTCGTCCCGAAGCGTCTCGGCCTTTCCGACGACCGGCGGGAGCTCGGGCTCGTCGCCGTGATGCCGGAGTAGGCTTTTCGGCCGCAGACAGTCCGTCGCGACCAGCCGGGAGGTTCTGAGCGACTAGAATCGGGGCTGGCCCATGGAGCTTCAGTTCCATCCCGCGACGGGTCGCGGCACGGTGCGCACGCTCTCGCTCGGACCGGCGGGCGAGCGCGTCTTGACGGGGCTCGTGGGCGCTGTGGCGCTCGCCACTCTCTCCCTCTGGATGACCGCGCCCATCGCGGCGCGACGCTGGCTGCGCGAGATGGAGACTCCGAGGCTGACTCGCGAGGCGCGTGTCTTCCGGAACGACCGCGACCGCGTCGCCCGGCTGGCGGCATCGCTTCGGGAGCGTGCGCTCGATCGTGGCGACCTCTTGAACCGGATCGCCTTCCTGTACGACCTCTCGCCGGCGACCTGGCCGCGCAGCCTCGAGCCCGAGCGAGGCGTGCTCGCCGCAACCGACGTCGAAGCGGTCGCGGCGGGCCTGCAGGCCTACTCGCGGGGCCTCGAGAAGGCGAGGACCTTGCTCGAGGAGCGCGAGCGCGCCGATCCCGACTTGCCGCGCCGCGTGCCTGCCATTCTTCCGATCGCGGGCGGCGTGAGCGAGCCGGCGGCCTTTTTCGGGCTGCGCACGTCGCCCTGGACGGGGGCGCAGGAGTTCTTTCCGGGCGTCGAGCTGGCGGCGCCCGAGGGAGCGGCTGTCCTGGCAGCCGGCGCCGGCGTGGTGGTCTTTACGGGTTCCGTTCGCGTCTCACGTGGTGGGCGGCTGTGGCAGCTCGGCAACATGGTCGTCATCTCCCATGGGGCCAGCGGCGTGACTCTGTACGGGCATCTGGCGAAGATCGAAGTGCGGCGAGGGGAGCGTCTGGCGCGGCGCCAGAAACTCGGCACAGCGGGAAAGACGGGCTGGGCCCTCGCGCCCGGGCTGCATTACGAGTTCTGGCGGCCGGGGCGCGAGGGCCTCCGGCCGACCGACCCGCTCTTCGCGGTGCTCGACGAACGCCGGCAGATCGGCCTGGTCTCCCTTGAGCGCATGATCGCCACGTCGGCGCCCGGACCTACCGAGACAATGCCGTGAAACGGTGATGCAACTGCATCAGGGAGGTGTCCCGGGGCCGCTCGAAGAATGGAGTGACTCGGGAAGGGGCCACTATGGGTGAGACGCTCGATCTTGCAGTCGTGACCGCCGAGGACCGGTGGAAGCGGGCCGTGGACCTGCTCTGGCGGGAGGTCGTCTGGTTTCGCCGCCAGAGGCTCGAGGCCCTCGAACGGGAGCGCGCCCGCCGGCGCCTGAAGAACCTGCGCCGCATCGTGCGCAAAGCCCTGGCCGATTACCACCGCGCCGCCGTCGCCCGCCAGAAGTAGAAATCTCCGATTGTCGGACCTCATGAGACGCAGGGTGGACGAGGCCCGGTGGTTCTGGATGACGCTCCTTCTGTCGAGCGTCAGCATCGTGGCGCTCGTCTTTGCCGCCTGGGAGCTGGTGGAGAGCCGACTTTTCCGCGACGTCGACTACGTCACGCTCCACTACCTCTACATCAGTCGCGGCGTCGTCTCCTCACTGCTGTTGGCCGCGTGGGCCGCTTGGTACGTGCTGCGGCTGCGCCGGCGCAGCGAGGAGGAGCTGCGCCGGTCCCGGGAGCATTACCGGCATCTTCTGGAGGTCTCGCCGGGGGCGGTGGTGCTCTTCGACGCGGACCTCCGCGTGACCGAATGGAATGCGACGGCGGAGAGGCTCTACGGCTGGGCCAAAGAGGAAGTCCTTGAGCGGCCCCTGCAGACGGTGCCCGCGGACCGGATTGACGAGCTGCTCCGGCTGGAGCAGGAGGTCCTCGCGGGTCGGCCCGTCGTCGACCTGGAAACGCGGCGCCGCGATCGGAGCGGAGCGAACATCGAGGTCCAGCTCTCCCTGCTGCCGTTTAAGGAAGCGGCGGGGGAGAACCTCTTCCTGGAGGTGACCTCCGATATCCGCGAGCGAGTCCGCCTGCGAGAGCGCCTGCTGGAGATCGAGAAACTGACCAGCATGGGCAAGATGGCGGCGGGGACAGCGCATCACTTGAACACCCCCCTGGCCGCGATGCTGCTGCGCGTCCAGATGATGCGCGAGCGATCCCGCCACGCTTCAGTCCAGCCGGACCTCGAGAGGCTGGAAAACAACATCCTTTCCTGCCAGCAGTTCGTCAGGCGCCTGCTCGAGTTCGCCCGCCGTCCGGCCGCGAGCAAGGAACCTCAGCCGATCGCCGGCTGCCTCTCCTCGGTCGTTGGCTTCCTGGCGCCGGCGCTCGACGCGAGGGGCGTCCGGGTCTCCCTCGATGTGAGCGTGGTGGACGGCGACCAGGTGCTCGCCGACCGTAACCTGCTCGAGGCCCTCTTGCTGATCCTTCTCTCCAACGCGCTCGACGCCGTTGCCGACGGGAGCAACATCGACGTTCGATGCCTCCGGACGGCAGGCGGTCAGCGCATCGAGATCCGGATCGCCGACGAGGGGTGCGGCATTGCGCCGTCACAGCTTCCGCACGTCTTCGAGCCGTTCTACACGACCAAGGGGCCGGGCAAGGGCACCGGGCTCGGCCTCGCGATTGCCCGCAGCATCGTGCTCGAGCACGGGGGCTCGATCCGCCTCGAGAGCGCGCCGGGCAGGGGAACGGTGGCCTTTGTCGAGCTGCCGGTCTGGGCTCCCGGGACCGAGAAGGCGACCCCGTGAGCTCCTCCTTCGTGCCGCATCCGTGCGGCATCCTCGTCGTGGACGACGACGCCCGGCTGGCCGCGACGCTTCAGGAATTGCTGGTCGGAGAGGGTTACGCCGTCGAGGTGGCTCTCTCCGCGGCGGAGGCGCTGGCGCTCCAGGAGCGCAACCCTTCCATCGCGGTCGCGCTCGCCGACCTGATCATGCCGGTCACCGATGGCTTGGTGCTGTTGGACGAGCTCCACCGGCGTGATCCCGATCTCGCCGTTGTGGTCATGACCGGATACGGCACGATCGAGAACGCCGTGGAGGCTATCAAGCGGGGCGCGGAGGACTTTCTCACCAAGCCGATGGACTCGCACGCGCTGCGCAAGAAGGTGGCGCGGCTGGTGGAGGTCTTCGAGCTGAAGGAGCACGTGCGGCAGCTCGAGGCCAACCTCGACCGGGCTCCGTGTTTCGAGACGATCGTCTCGGTTTCCCCCCCGATGCTCCGGGCCATCGAGCGTGCGCAGACCGTCGCCGCAACCGACGCCTCCGTGCTACTGATCGGCGAGACGGGCACGGGCAAGGAGCTGCTGGCCCGAGCGATCCACGCGTCGAGCCCTCGCGCGGGCCGCAGCTTCGTACCGGTCAACTGCGGAGCGATCCCGCGGGAGCTCGTGGAGAGCGAGCTGTTCGGCGTCCGGCGCGGCGCCTACACCGGCGCCTATGCGGATGCCCCCGGCATCTTCGTGGCGGCCGCCGGCGGAACCGTGTTCCTCGACGAGATCGGCGAGATGCCCAGGGAGGCGCAGGTCAAGCTGTTGCGGGTGCTCCAGGAGGGCGAGCTTCGGCCTGTCGGCAGCGCGAAGCCCGTGCGCGTCGACGTGCGGATCGTCGCGGCGTCCAACCGTCCCTTGGCGGCGCTTCGAGACGAGCACTTGCGGCCGGACGTCTACTTCCGGGTCGCCACCGTGGTGATCGAGCTGCCGCCCCTGCGCGTGCGGCCGGAGGACGTGCTCGTGCTGGCGCAGACTTTCATCGGCCGGATCTCGCGCCGCACGGGTCGCCAGATCACGCTGTCCCGTTCCGCGGTGGATCTGCTCGTCAACTTCTCTTTTCCCGGCAACGTGCGAGAGCTCGAGAACGTCCTGGAGAGCGCGACCGCGCTCTCGCGGGATGACCCCCACGTCATCACCGAGAAGGATCTGACACCTCTGCTGCGCAAATCCGAGGGCGCCGCACTGCCCGGCCGCTTCGGCGAGCAGCCGCTTTCTCTCGAGACTTTGGAGCGCGCCGCGATCGAACAGGCTCTGCGCCTCTGCAAGGGCAACCGCACGCGCGCGTCCTCCCTGCTCGGCATCTCCCGCGACACCCTTCACCGCAAGTTGCGTCAGTATCACCAGGAGGGTTGAAGTCCCTCCGGGCGCGCGCGCCTCCTCCGTCAGATTTTCGGACGCTGGCGCTTTTTCTGACACGAGATCCTCGCGGCCGCGCGGGCCGCCGGTCCCGACACGCTTGCTGCGGGCGCCCGGAAATGCTTGCCCTGAAAGGCCGTTCCGCAATGGGCAGAGGCTCGGCAGTTCCGAGAAGACGAGTGGCAGATGGCGTGCAAGGGAGCAGGCCAGGAAAACGGTTCCGTGTCATCGCAGCAGTCGGGACTCGACACGAGAGGTAGGAGGCCTTTGAGGGCGCGGCTGTGGATTCGAATCATTCTGGCGATCGCCGCGGTCGGTCTTCTGTTCGCCGTTCTGCTCTGGGAGAGAAGGCAGTCCCAGAACCGATGGTCCTCGCTCGTGGCCGGGAGCCCTCGGACCGGGGCGGAGCTCTTTCAGACGAAGGGGTGCGCTTCGTGCCACAGCCCCGGGGCGGGCCAGGCGCGCCAGGCCCCGGATCTGGCCGCCGACGAGTCGGGCAAGTCGAGGCCCGACCAGCTCGTCACGGTGATGTGGAACCACGCTCCCCAGATGTGGGAGCGCATGCAGGCGCAGAAGATCGTCCCGCCCGCCTTCAGCGAGCGGGAGATGGCCGACCTCCTCGCCTACGTCTACACGCTCCGATACGTCGGAGAGCCGGGCAACGCCGCACGGGGCGAGAGCCTCTTCGCCGCGAAGGGCTGCGTCGCCTGCCACCGCGTGAGGAACAAAGGAGATCTCGCCTCGAGGGACGTCACGGCCCTCGGCGCGACGATCACGGCGATCGGCTGGGCGACAGCGATGTGGAACCACGCGGGGGCCAGTGACGCCGACCGGCCTCGCTTCGAAGGCCGCGAGATGAACGACATCTTGAGCTATGTCCGGGGTGGAGGCACAGCCCCCAGGCTGGACGAGGACCTGCTCAAAGCCGACTTCGGACGCGGCTGGCAGGTCTTCCGGGACAAGTCGTGCGCCGCCTGCCACTCGATCAAAGACGAGGCCGGGCGCGTCGGTCCCGAGCTCGGGCCGGGCCGCCAGCTGCCGGCCACGATCCTCGAGCTCGCCGGGTCGATGTGGAACCACTCTCCGGCGATGTTGCGGCAGATGGAGCATCTGCATATCGCTCGCGCCGTCTTTCGCAAGCAAGAGATGGCTGACTTGCTCGCGTTTCTCTACAGCTTCCGCTACGCCGAGCCCGGAGGTTCTGCGAAGGTCGGCGAGGTGCTTTTTGCCGGTCGCGGTTGCAGCCACTGCCACGGCCGGCTCGCGCAGGGCACTCCTCAGGCGCCGAAAATTCGCGGGCGCGGCAAGAACTACACGGCCGTGGCGATGGCGACCGCCCTCTGGCGGCACGGCCCCGCAATGTACCGGCGCGCTCAGGAGCTGGGCATGCCGTGGCCGATGCTGGCCGAGAACGATGTCGGGGATCTCATCACTTTCCTGAATACGTCCCCGGGGAACGAGCGATGATCAAGAGCCGCGCTCGGTGGGCGGCGCCCGCTCTCGGTTTTCTCATTCCCTTCACGATCACGGCGGCGGTGGTTGCCTTGCTTCCGTACCACGGGCCGACGAAGCCGGTCCGCCAGCCGATCGCCTTCAACCACCGCAAGCACGTCGAGGAGGCCTCGCTCAACTGTTCGACCTGCCACCAGTTCTTCGAGACGGAGACCTTCTCCGGTCTTCCGGCTGCCGACGTCTGCGCGATGTGCCACCTCGAGCCGCAGGGCAAGAGCGCCGAGGAGCGCGAGCTCGTCCGGCTGCTGAAGGCGGGTCAGCCTCTCGACTGGAAACCTCTCTTCCGCCAGCCTCCCCACGTTTTCTCGTCGCATCGGCGCCACGTCGTGGTGGCCAAGCTCGACTGCCCGGTCTGCCACGGAGAGATCGGAAAGAGCACGCAGCCGCCGTCGCGGGTCAAGCGCCTGGTCATGAAGGACTGCATCGACTGCCACCGCCGCCGCGGAGCGTCGGCGGGCTGCCTGACCTGTCACCGATGAGCAGATTGCGGAGCGTGTGATGGAGCGGAGCGCGAGCGTCAGCCGCAGGCGCTTTCTGGGTTTCGCGGTCGGTGCGGCGGCGGGGGTGGCGGCCGGCGTGCCGGCGGGACGGGCGCTGGGCGATTTTCTCCAGGCCACCGACCTGCCCGTCTATCCGCCGCGGGGACCCGAGAGCTTCGTCCTCTCCGTGTGCGGCCTCTGCTCGGGCGGCTGCGGGTTGCGGGTCCGGCGGATCGGCGAGCGAGTCGTCAAGGTCGACGGCAACCCGCTCCATCCGGTCAACGGCGGTCGCCTCTGCCCCCGCGGGCAGGCGGCTCTCCAGAGCCTCTACCATCCCGACCGCCTCGCCGGACCCTTGCGTCGGGTCGGGCCGCGTGGAGCGCTCCGATCCTTCGAGCGAGTCTCGTGGGACCGCGCGCTCGGGGAGATCGCCGCACGTCTCGCGCCCCTCAGAGAGAAAGGGCGGCCCGAGTCGCTCGTCCTGCTGCGCGGCGGCGCCCGGCACGTGGGTGGCCGCCTGGCGCAGCGTTTTCTCGCGGCGTTCGGCTCTCCCAACGACGTGACACTGGACCGCGGAGAGGTTTCCGCCTCGCTCGCCCTGCAACTCGGCCAGGGTCTGCTGGCCAACCCCGCCTACGATCTCTCTTCCGCCGACTACGTCCTCTCGCTCGGCGGCGCGCTGCTGGAGGCCTGGAGCTCGCCGGTCCACGCCTCGCGTTCGTACGGTCACTTCCGGCAGGGCCGAACCGGCCGGCGCGGCAAGCTCGTGCAGGTCGAGCCACGGCTGTCCATTACGGCCGCCTCGGCCGACCAGTGGATTGCCGTCCGGCCGGGTACCGAAGGGGTCTTCGGCCTCGGCGTGGCGGCGGCCATCGTCGCCGAGGGGCTCTACGACAGGGAGTTCATTGCCGGACACACGGCGGGGCTCGAAGACGTGGCCGGAAACAGGGGAGAGCCTCGGCGCGGCCTGCGCGCGCTGCTCGAGCGCGACTACGGCCTGGAGCGCGTGGCCGAGGAGACCGGCGCCTCCGCGAACGTGATTTTGCGGGTGGCGCGCGAGCTCTCCGCCGCCCGCCGCGGCGTGGCCGTCGGCCCGCGCCGCGGCCCGCTGCTGCCCGGCTCTCTCCACGGACATCTCGTCGCGCAAACGCTCAACGCGCTGCTCGGCAGCATCGACTCGCAGGGCGGCGTGCTCGTGCCCGAGGAGGCGCCGCTTGCCGCGTGGCCCAAGCTGCCCGAGGACGCCGTGACGCGCCGCGGGCGTTCTCGTCCGCGCTTGGACGGCGCGGGCAGCGGCGACTTCGCGTCTCTTCCCTCCGACCCCGAGCGGCTGGCCGAGGCGATTCTCTCCGGGTCGCCGTACCCCGTCGAGGCGGTCCTGATCCTGGATGCGGACCCTGTGTTCGCCTCGTTCGCACCCGATCGCTATGCCGCGGCGCTCGAGCGGGTGCCGCTGGTCGTCTCCTTCGCCACGATGCCGGACGACACGGCCCTCTGCGCCGACTGGATCCTTCCGCAGGCGCATTTCCTCGAGCAATGGGAGCTCCACACGACGCCACCGGGCGTGCCCTATCCCGTCGTCAGCCTTTCCCTGCCGACGCTGGCTCGACCGCTCCACGACGTTCGGCCGGCCTCCGAGATCTTTCTCGACTTGGCCCGGCGCACCGGACCCGAGGTCGCCGCGGCGTTTCCCTGGAAAGACGTCCAGTCCCTCCTCCAGGCGGAGATGGAGGGCCTCTACGAGCAGAAGCGCGGCGCCATCATGGGCACGGCGTTCGACGAAGCCTGGGCCCGCATGATGGAGGGGGCGGGCTGGTGGGTGCCGGGCTACCGGTCGGCCGAGGAGCTGTGGACGAAGTCGCGGGAGACCGGCGGCTGGTGGGATCCCTTCTACGATCACGGTGACTGGAAACGCGTCCTGAAGACGCGCTCCGGGCGCTTCGAGTTCCGGGCGGACGTCCTCGAGCGCCGCCCCCGGGCGGCCGTGGCGGGCGGCCGCGAGCAGGCCAAGCCCGAAGAGCTCGCCCTCGTGCTCTTCGAGCCCCTCGCCTTGGCGGGCGGCACGGGCGCCGAGCTGCCGTTCCTGCAAGGGATTCTCGACCCCGGTGAGGAGGAGCGGTGGGAGACGTGGGCGGACATCCATCCGGAAACGGCCGCTTCGCTCGGAATCGCCGACAAAGATCGTGTGACGGTCTCTTCGCCCCACGGCGCCATCTCCGTGCGCGCTCGCATCGGCCTGCGCGTCGTGCCCGGCGTCGTCGCGATCCCGGTCGGCCAGGGAAAGCGCGCCGGCGGCCGCTGGGCGGCCGGCATCGGGTCAAACCCGCTGCGGCTGGTCTCGGGCGAGCGGGAGCTCTTCTCCGGGCTGCCCGATCCGGGCGCGACGAAGGTGCGGGTGACGAAGGGGGCCGGAGGCGCGCTCGGCCGCCCGGCGGAGAGGAAGGCCTAGGCGTGGCGCGCTGGGGGATGGTGATCGATCTGGACCGCTGCACGGCGTGCCAGGCCTGTGTGGTGGCGTGCCAGGCCGAGAACAACGTCGCGCCCGCCGGGCCGGAGCGCGCCGAGAGGGGCCGTGCGATCTCCTGGCTGCGCCTGGTTCCTTTCCAGGCCGGGGAGCACGCGACGCGGCCGGAGCTGCGCCTGGTGCCGCTGCCCTGCATGCAGTGCGAGCGTCCCCCGTGTACCCGCGTCTGCCCCGTGAAGGCGACCCAGATCGACCGCGAGGGACTCGTCGCCCAAGTCTATCCCCGCTGCATCGGGTGCCGCTACTGCACGACCGCGTGTCCCTACACGGTGCGCCACTTCAACTGGGACCGCCCGCAGTGGCCGCGCCCGATGGAGGACAGCTTGAGCCCCGACGTGTCGGTGCGACCCAAGGGGGTCGTCGAGAAGTGCACGTTCTGCCACCACCGCCTGCAGCGTGCGCGCGACCAGGCCCGGGCGGAGGGCCGGCCGCTGCGGGAAGGCGACTACGTTCCGGCGTGCGTCCAGACGTGTCCCGCGGATGCAATGGTCTTCGGAGATCTCGACGATCCGAAGAGCGCCGTGGCAAGGCTTCAGCAGGGGCCGCGCGCCTTCCGGCTGCTCGAGGAGCTCGGGACCCGGCCCAAGGTCGTCTACCTGTCGAAAGGAGAATGGGGTGGAGAAGTTTGAGCTCGGCGAGGACGCCCGGCTGCTCGTCCCCATCGAGCGCACCGGCCGCGCGTTCTGGATCAGCGCGGCCATTCTGCTCTCGGTAGCGGCCTGGGGCGTCTTTGCTTACCTCTCCCAGCTGCGCCGCGGTCTTTCGGTCACCGGTTTGAACGTCCCGGTCTACTGGGGCCTCTACATCACCAACTTCGTCTTCTTCATCGGCATCAGCCACGCCGGCACGCTGATCTCGGCGATTCTGCGGCTAGCGCACGCCGAGTGGCGGCGCTCGATCACGCGCTCGGCCGAGGTGATCACCGTGCTGGTCCTCTTCTTCGGAATGGGGTGCGTGATCCTGGACCTGGGCCGGCCCGACCGGGTCTTCAACGTCCTGCGCCATGGCAACTTCACCTCGCCGCTGCTGTGGGACGTCTCGTCGATCGCGACCTATCTGACGGCCAGCACGATCTACCTGTACCTCCCGCTCATCCCCGACATCGCGATCCTGCGCGACAACTTTCCGGGCCGCAAATGGCTCTACCGCACGCTGGCCCTCGGCTGGACCGGCACGCCCCGGCAGCGGCGCCTGCTCGACCGGGCGATCGCCGCGATGGCCGTGATCGTGATCCCGATCGCGGTCAGCGTTCACACGGTCGTCTCCTGGGTTTTCGCGATGACGGTCCAGCCGATGTGGCACTCGACGATTTTCGGGCCCTATTTTGTCGTCGGCGCCATTTTCTCGGGGATCGCCGCGATCCTGATCGCCATGGCAATCATCCGGCGGGCCTATCACCTGGAGGACTACCTCAAGCCCGTGCACTTCAACAACCTGGGGCTCCTTCTCCTCGTCATGACGCTGCTTTGGTTCTACTTCACATTCGCCGAGTTCCTGACGACCTACTACGGGGGCGAGCCGTCCCACATGGTGATCTTCCTCTCGAAGACGGAGGGCCGTTTCTCGCCCTTGTTCTGGACGATGGTCGTGACCTGCTTTGTCGTCCCCTTCGCGATGCTCGCGAACAACCGGACGCGGGGGACGGTCTGGGGAACCGTGACGGCCGCGATCTCGGTCCAGATCGGCATGTGGCTCGAGCGTTTTCTGATCGTCGTTCCGAGCCTCTCCAATCCGAGACTTCCGCTTACGGCGGCCACTTACACGCCGACCTGGGTGGAGTGGTCGCTGATGGCCGCGTTCGTCGCGACCTTCATATTCCTCTATGCCGTCTTCACCAAGCTCTTCCCAATCGTCTCGATCTGGGAGATCCACGAGGGGCGCGAGAAGTCTCTGGAGGAAGTCCGCGTCCGGGTCCAGAGCTACCTGCCGGCCGCCGCGGGGGCTGGACATGAGTAAGCGGCTCCGGGTGCCGGCCGTGGCCGGCGCGCTTGGGCTCGGCGCTCTGCTCGCGGCGGCGCGGCCGGCCCGCGCCGAGTTCGGCGACCCGGTCCGCGGCCAGTCGCTCTTCGTGGCAAAGGGATGCGTCCAGTGTCACGCGGTGCGCGGCACGGGCGGGCGTGTCGGACCGGACCTCGGCCGCACGGAGGTCAAGGGCTCGTTCTTCGAGCTGGCCGCGGGCCTATGGAACCACTCGCAGGTGATGGTGCGGAAGATGGAGGAGAACCGGATCGTCCGGCCGTCCTTCAAGGAGAGCGAGCTCGGCGACCTGATCGCCTTCCTCTACTTCCTCAATTATTTTGACGAACCGGGAGACCCGAAAGTCGGCAAAGTGCTCTTCGCGCAGAAGCACTGCATCCAGTGCCACCGGATCGGCCGCGAAGGGGGCACGGCGGGACCGCCGCTCGACCGACTTTCCCGCGGCACGGCGCCGCTGCGCATCGCCCAGGACCTGTGGAATCACGGCCCGGTCATGGTGCCCGCAATCCGGCGCATGGGCATGGACGTGCCCAAGTTCGAAGGCAGCGAGATCGTGGATCTCTTCGGCTACCTGCGCAGCCAGGGACAACGGGAAACGACGCGGGAGTTTAAGTCGGCGGGCGATCCCAAGCGCGGCAAAGCTCTCTTCGCGGGCAAAGGCTGTGCCCGGTGCCATGCCATCTTCGGTCGTGGGGCGGCCATCGGCCCAGACCTGGGCAAAGGGGAGCTGCGCGGGAGCGTCACACAGCTAGCGGGTCGGATGTGGAACCACTGGCCGGCGATGGCCGAGGCGATGGGGACGCTGGGTATGGCGCCGCCGGCGTTCCACGAGGAGGAGATGGCGGATCTCTTCGCCTATCTCTTCCTTTCGCGCTACGACGGGCGGCCGGGAGACGTGGCGCGCGGCGAGGCGATCTACCGAGCGAAGGGTTGCGCCTCCTGCCATGGGCACCGCGGCGAGGGCAATGTCGGACCGGCTCTGCGCGCGGTTGCCGCCGGCCAGCCCAGGGAGATCATCGTGCAGCAGATGTGGAACCACGCGCCGCAGATGGGCGAAAAGATGAGCACCTACGGAGTTCCCTGGCCGCATTTCGAGGCGGACGAGATGGCGCATCTCTTCGCGTTTCTCGCCGGAGGTTGGAAGTCTGAATCCGCCGCGCCCGCCGGGCCGGCCGCTTCGTCGAAAGAAAGGAAAGGCAACCCATGAGAACTCTTGGACACCGGCTCCTGTTCGCCCTGGCGGGTGGCCTCATCGCACTGGCGGGTTCGGCTGCCCGGGCTGAGACGCCTTCCTACGTCGGCGCGAAGAAGTGCAAGGCATGCCACCTCAAGCAGTTCCAGTCCTGGGAGCAGACGAAGATGGCGAAGTCCTTCGAGCTGCTCAAAGCCGGTGCCTATGCGGATGCGAAGAAGAAAATGAACGTCGATCCGCAGAAGGACTACACGCACGACGAGAAGTGCCTGCCCTGTCACACGACGGGTTACGGCAAGCCCGGCGGATTCGTGAGCCTGGAGAAGACGCCGGAATTGGTCGGCGTTCAATGCGAATCCTGCCACGGTCCAGGCGGTGAGTATCTGAAACAAGGATACATGACGCTCGTGAACAGGGAGTACAAGCGCGCAGAGCTCTTGAAGGTGGGCCTCGTCGTCCCGATGGCGGAGACCTGCACGTTGCAATGCCACAACCCCAAGAGCCCTTTCGTCACCAAGGACTCTGTCTTCAACTTCGAGGAGCGCAAGAAGAAGGGGACCCACGAGCACATCGCTCTCAAGTACGAGCACTAGCAGGTTGAGGAAGAAGGGGTGCGGGCGGGCGGGACGAGCTGTCGAATGTGCGGCGGCCGGCAGTGCTGAGGCGAAGCCGAAGGACAAGACCGAGCGGCTCTCCGCTGCCCTCCTATCGGCAACTGTTCCAGCACAAGACGACACAGCAAATCACCAAGGCCAACAAGACGGATAACGCCTTCCAGATCCGCTTCATCTGGATCTGGTGACCGAAACTTCGCGTCGCACAAGGGAGGGGTCGCCAGGATCCCTCCCGTCCTATTCGCCTGAAGATCTGCGTTTTGACTTCTTGGGACACCCGTTGACCCGTTGGCCTGCTAGCGCCTCTTGGTCTCTTGGAGCCAGAACCCGGACCAGCTGACCGGCCGGGTCAACCGGTACGGAACGGCCAGTCCTGGGGGCTCCGACGGCCGGCTACTTGAGGCCGAGGTCCGCGAGGACCTTCGGCTCCTTTTCTTCCATGGCGAGGATCTGGTGGCAGGCCGAGCAGTCATCCGAGATGACGCGTCCGTCGGTGCTCTGGTGCTTGCCGTCGTGGCAGCGGAAGCAGCCCAGGAAATCGTCGTGGCCGATGTTGTTCGGGTGTGTCCCCCAGGTGATCTTCATCTGCGGGAAGATGTTGCGCAGGTAGATCTCCTTGACCTGTTCCGCCGCGGTCTCGACGACGGCGCGGCGGTTCTGGTAAGTCTCCGGGTACTTCGCTTTGTAGAACTCGGCCAGGGCGCGGGGAATGCGCTCGGTCGCCGTGGCCTGGTCGGCGTACTCGGCGCGGAGCGCCGCGACGGCCTGTTTCTTGACGAACGGAAGAGTCGGGCTGATGCGTCCTTCCGTCATGGCCTTGTCCACGGCGCGCTCCGGCATCTCGAAGGCGTGCGTGGGACGGTTGTGGCAGTCCATGCAGTCCATCGTCCGGCGCTCCGCGCGCGCCAGATCCGCCGGCGTGGACTTCACCTCTGTGGAAACAAAATCAACCCGTTTCCCTGCATCGTCGAGATAGGTGACCTGGGGGATGACCTGACGCCGGCCGTCGGTCGACAGATACTGGATCCGTCCGGTGGTGTCGAGGTGGCGTCCGTGGATGCCGACGAGCCCCTGGGTTGTCCTGCCGCCGATCTTCAAGAGCAGCACCGTGGTGGCCGGCGTGTTCTGCTCGTCGTCGGCGTATTTCGTTCTCACGACGAACTTGTCACCGGTGAACTTCTCGGGCCAGTGGCAGTGCTCGCAGGTGTCGCGGGAGGGCCGGAGGTTCTGCACGGGCGACGGGATGGGCCGCGAGTAGGTCTTGAGATTGACGGCGAAAAGCTGACGAACACCGGAGATCTTGGCCTTCACGAACCACGGCGCTCCCGACCCGATGTGACAGTCGACGCAAGGCACCCGCGAATGAGGCGAGTTCAGATAGGCCGTGTACTCGGGCGCCATGACCGAGTGGCAGGTGCGCCCGCAAAACTGCGTGGAGTCCATGTAGTCGACCGCCTGATACGAGGCCGTCCCGATGATGGCGAAATTGACGAACGTGAGCCCGGAGACGAGCGTCGCGGCCCGGCGGAGGACGGGATTGCGCAGGTCGACCTGAGGGTAGTGGTCGGGCAGCTCGCCGCGGGCGCGGAGCTGTCTGCGCCGCAGCAGCGCGCCGACGGGCATCAGGATCAATCCGACCACGAAAACAGCTGGAAGGATGAGGAAGAAGATGATGCCGGTGTAGGAGTGCACCGGGCCGCCCCGCTCGAGCAGGTATCCCCAGAACGCGAGCATCGTGACGGCCGTGCTCGTCGTCAGCACCGCGCCCGTCAGCGAGGTCGGATTCTGCCCGAGGTAGACGGCGGGCCGCAGCCAGGACTTCAAGAGCTCCTTCATTCGTGGTCGTCCATCTTCAGTCTAACGCTCCCCTCATCACCGATACACGAACATCAGCGCGTAGAGCATCAGCACGATGAGGAAGAGCCCAATCGACAGCGCCGTGAAGCCGAACCGTCGCCACTTCCGGTTGGCTGCGGGAAGGGGCGCCGGCATCACCAGGCGCTCCAGCTCGCCGGCCTCGACGAGCTGCTGGTATTCCCGCGGGCGGTCCGCTTTCAGCTCCTCCAACGGCACACCGCCGGTGAAGATCACCGTGTCGATCGGAAACTTCTCCGGACGGAAGTGGGTGTTGAAAAAATGGATGCTGAAGATGAAGCACACGGCCAGCAACGCCTCGTCGCTGTGGATGGTCGTGGCCACGTTCACCATCCAACCCGGCAGGAGGCGCGTGAAGACCGTCGGAAACCACAGGATCAGCCCGGTCATGCCGATGACAGCCACCCCCCAGAAAACGGCGAAGTAGTCGAACTTCTCCCAATAAGTCCAGCGGCCGTACGAGGGCCGCGGCCCCTTCTTGACAAACCACTTCAGCGAGTCGACGAACTCGCGCCCGTCGCGGCGATTGAGCATCATGCTCTCCGGACCGAAGATCAATTTCCTCCAGCTCTCGCCGCTCTTTTTCTTCTGCCGGACCAGGTCGAAGAGGTGGAGGCTGAAATAGGTGAAGGTCACCACCGCGCAGAAGCGGTGAATCCAGCCGGCGGCCTGAAATCCTCCCAGGAGCCTCGCCAACACCGTGGCCCAGGGCGCATAGGAAAATTTCAGAGTCATTCCGGTCAGCGCCAGGCCTAGGAAGCTCCCGACCACCATCAGGTGCAGGTTGCGCTGGAAGGTCGTGAACCGACGGATGTAGATCGGAACGCCTTCGGGAGGACTTTCCGCGGTCGGCCGGCGCTCCGCAAGCGAGCGCCGAAGCCAGAGCGCCGTGTGGGTGCCCGCCAATGCCAGCGTCCCCACCAGGAGCGCCGTCATGCCCCAGAACGTGTAGAACAGAAGGGGATAGCGTTTCGGATCGTGATGCGTGGCATGCGTCAGGTACCCCGCGAACTGCCGATGCGAGCCACTGTGGCACTTCGCGCAGGTCTGAACGATGTTGGCCCGGCTCAGGCGTGAGCGTTGATCGGTCACCGGCAAGATGTCGTGCGACCCATGACAGTCGTAGCATTTCGCCGTCGTCAGGTATCCCAGCTTGGAGACCTTGCCGTGGAACGTGTCGAAATAGGTCTCGGCGATCTTCTCGTGACAGCGGCCACACTGATCCATGATGTGGAGGCGGAAGTTGGAGAGATCCGTCCGCTGGATGCTGTGCGCCGAATGGCAGTCGGCGCACACGGGAAGCGCCTTGTTGGTGCGGGTCACGGCCGGCGAATGAACGCTCGCGGTGAACAGCTCGTAGATTCCCCGATGGCACTTCGAACAGGTCCGGGCGATGTTGGCCCGGTTCACGCTGGATCGCGGATCGGCGGCGGCGAGCTCGTGGTGGGCGGTGTGGCAGTCCGCGCAGTTGGCCGTGACCGTGAGTCCCGACTGCAGCAGCCCCTTGCCGTGAATGCTCTCGATGTAGTTCTCGACGATCCGGCTCTGGTTCCCCTTGTAGCGCACGGCCGCCTTCTGGCCGGTGCGATGACAGTTGGCGCAGAGGGTCGGAACATTGCGCGAGAAAGTCGGAGAGCTCGAGTCGTTCTTGCTCTGCGTTCCGTGCGGGCTGTGGCAATCGCGGCACGCCGGAGCGTCCGGGCTGCCCTGGGCAAGCAGCTGTCCGTGTCTGCTCTCCCGGTACTGGTCGACGACCTCGGCATGGCAGATCGAGCAATCGACCTTGGCGGTCATCGTGCGGCACGGCCGCGTCTCGGCGGGATTGCCTCCGGTGTGACACTGCACGCAGGCGATCTTGGCGTGGCGTGAGTGCGCCAGCTCGTCCTGATTCGTAAACAGCGCCTGTCCGCTCCGGGTCGCCTTGAGCCCCGGGTCGCTGTGGCAACGCAGGCAGTCCTGGTTGGCCATGCCCTGCGTGTAGAAGACCTTCCGCACCTTGTGCGGGGAGTGGCAATCGACGCAGGCCGGAATGAGATGCGCCTGCTTCTCCCACAGCTCGCCTCGGATCACCTTGCGGTGCACGGTTTCGATCTGCGCATGGCAGTGCGTGCAGGTCTTTGCAATGTTCTGTTGAGCAATCGAAGAGCGCGGATCCGTGTGCGGCAACACGAAGTGCGCCGTGTGGCAACTGGAGCAGACGGCCGTCACCGTCAGGCCGCGCTTGAACAGACCTTCCCCGTGGATGGAATCCAGGTAGTTGGCAAGAATGTTGGACTGCGGGATCTGGCGCGTCAGGCTGACCGGTGTGCCTTCGCTATGACAGCTTCCGCAGAGGCGCGGAATCTCGATGGTGGATGTCGGCGAGCCCGGACTGGAGGGGCGCAGCACGTTGTGCGCGCCGTGACAGCTCGTGCAACCGGGAGCGTAGGGGTCGCGCCGGGCGGCCGCTTTGCCGTGCACGCTCGCTGCGTATTGGGTCTGCTCGCCACTGTGGCACGCGCCGCAGTCGACTCGAGGGAGCTTCTCCAGGTGAGGCAGTTCTTTGATGTCGCCGTGGCATGAGGTGCAGTCGAGAGCGGCATGGGGCGATGCCTTCAACGCGGCGGCATGGAAGGCGGGCGCCTCGCCCGGCTTGCGCTTCCCCACGCGCGGCCCTGGGTCATGGCATGCGGCGCAATCCTCGGAGCTCGGCTGTACCGGTTGCTGGCCATGGAGGCCCACCGCCAACGCCAGGATGGCCAGAGTGAGGCGAAAGGGCTTCCCGGCTCCCTTCACTTTCCGGACGGTCCCGGAGCCTCCTGGCGGATCCTTTCGAGCTCCAGCGGGTGCTCTTCCTCCATCTCGCGCTCGGCCAACCTGCCGGTCCACCAGGACATGTTCATCGGATACACATCCGGGTTGAAGACGACGAAATAGAAGTGCCAGACGAGAATCGCCAGCGAGGCCAGCCAGGCCTCGTAGAAGTGGATCGTCCGGCTGACGTCGTATCCCAACTTCGTCAGAAGACCGATGAAGGTGTTGTCGAACCACATGACGAAACCGGTCGCCGCCATCACGAGGGTGCCCCAGACGAGCGCCCAGTACTCGCTCTTCTCGATGTAGCTGAAGCGGTCGTATTGCGGCCTCTCTTGGGACAGGCCGGCGTTGTACCGGAGAGTCGCGATCGCGTCGCGCAGGTCCTTGGTCCGCCACCAGAGGTCGCGCAGGAGCTTGCGGCCGCGGGTCGTGAACGTCAGATATCCGAGGTGGTAGAGGCTCGCCACCACCATGACGACGGCCGAGACGCGATGCGTCAGGCTCCGCAGCGTGAATGCTTTGTCGGAGACCCGGCGGATGAGGATCACCCACCAGGCCTCGGGATAGCGGAGCATGAAGCCCGTGATGACGAGCAGGAGGAAGGAGAGCGCCAGGGCGCCGTGCTGAAGCCGCTCGCTCAGAGTCATCCGCAAGTAAAGGCCGTGCCCTGCCGGCTCCTCCGCGATCTCCCCGCGACGGATCTTCAGTAGCCTTCTGGATTTCCGCACGAAATCGAGAAGGTTATGGAGAAGCATTCCCCCGACGACGGCGAAGATCAGGAGGACGTAGATCGTCGCGATCCAGTAGATCAGGGGCGAGTCCTTCTTCGTGCCGGTCACGTGCACGCTTCCCAGGGCGAACCTTGCATTGGCCCCGGGGTGGCAGCCCGAAGCGCCGCAGGTCGTCGCGAGATTCGCCCGGTGGATCCGCGAGGCCGGGTTCGACGAGGGGAGGATGCCGTGGGCTCCATGGCAGCTGGCGCAGTTGGCGACCTCGACCGCGCCTCCGCGGGAAGCGAGGCCGTGGTAGCTCTCTGCGAAGGTTTGCGTCCGGTCGCGCGGAAGCTCCCACTTCTCCGCCAACGGCAGCGAAGCGTGACAGGAGGAGCAGACGCGCACGGAGACGTTTTTCGCGGCGACCGGAGAGGTCGGGTCCTTGGGAGAGAGGATGCTGTGCTCTCCATGACAATCGGTGCAGGCGGGCGCGTCGTTGTTTCCCTTCTGGATCGCGATGCCGTGGACGCTGGCGCTGAAGGCTCGGTTTTCCGAAGGATGGCACCGCGCGCAGACCTGCTGGACCTGCATTTTGTTGACGAAGGAGGAGGCGTCGAAGCCATGCCGCTCGTCATGGGCGCCGTGACAGTCCACGCAGGTCGGCGCCAGAGCGTTTCCGCGCAGAAGCGCGGCTCCGTGAACGCTGTGCTCGTACGACGCGATGAAGGTGGCGCTCGAGGAAACGCGGTCCCGGACGGCTTTGTCCTTGAGATGGCACGACAGGCAGAGCCGCTCCTGGGCCCTCTTCATCGTCGCCAGATCGGCGATGGATCCTGGCGTGATCGCGTTGCGATGGCAGAAGAGGCATGTGGGGGCCGGCTGGGCGTTGCTCTGAAGAGCCTTGCCGTGCTCCGACGCGAGAAATCGTTTCTTGACTTCGGCGTGGCATCTTCCGCAGGACTCGACTTGAGGAAATCCCGCGAAGCGGAAACCGGCGTCTTTGACCGATGTGACTTCGTGGGATCCATGACAGGCCGCGCACGCGACCTGCGCCTTTCGCTCGCCGCGACCGGCGCGGGCGAGGTCCGGATGGAAGGGATGCGACGCGCCCGACGCGTCGTGACAGGCCGCGCAGTCGACCTTCCGGAGGCGCGCCGGGTGGGGAAAATCGCTCGTCCTGGCGAGATCGGTGTGGCAGTCCACGCAGGCCACGCCCGCCTGTCCGTGGACCGAGGCCGCGAACTTCTCCGGCGCGACGGAGAGGGAGCGTCCGTCCGCGCGTTTGGCGGTCGGGTCGGCGTGGCAGGTCTGGCAGTCCTCGTTCGACGGCGGCTTGGCCGGTTTTGCGGGCTCGCCCAGGGCCGCGCAGGCCGCCATCGACAACAGGAGCGCTGTCTTCGTCGCGAGATTCACTTGTCGCCCGTCGCTGATGTTGTTTCAGGTAGGAAGAATGGCGAATGATGCGTTCGCACTATTTGTCACTTGTCTGTCCCTCACGGATGTCGCGCTCGCAACAAAAGAAAAAGGCCCGGACAGTGCCCGGGCCTTTTGATTCTCCTGCGAGGAGGTTTACTTCTTCTCTTCCGGGTAATCCTTGAGCCAGGTGACGTCGACTTCTTTCGCCTTCCGCTTGTCCTTTTCGGCGACGAGCCACTTTCCGCGGTCGTTCAAGTCATGGGCGTCTTTCTTCGGCAGCTTGTCGACGTGGCAGTACATGCAGTTCTCGGATTTGAAGCCGGTCGCCTTCGCCTTCTTCTGCATGTCCATCGTGGCGCTGGCTGTACCGGAGAGCGCGATCCACCCGCTCCAAAACAGCATGGCCGCCGAGAGCACGAGACGGGACGCAGTCCTCTTCATGGGCCTCCCTCCTTCAGTTCGTGGACTATCGAGCGCTAGGGTTTCCATCGCAATCCGACGTAGTAACGGTTGGCGCTGTAGTTTGCCAGCGGCCCGGCGAGACCCGCCCCGGCCGACTCGTCGTACTGGTCCTTCCACCATTCGCCGGCGAGCGAGAGATTCGCGGTCGCGGCGACCTCCCAGCGCACGCGGGCGCGCTTCAGAGTGAACGGCACGTTGCCGCTGTTGGTCAGGAAGATGTAGCCGCCGTCGAGAGTCAGCCGCGAGAAGGTGACTGTCGCACCGCCCTCCCAGCTGTGGCCGAGCTCGGCGTGGGAAGCGGCGGCGATCGAGAAGTCCTGAGGCGCGCGCTCGAGGATCGTCCGGGCAGCCTTGAACTCGCCGGCGGAGCCGCGCAGGTGAAGGATCTTGGGCACCACCGTGATGTCGAGTTCGCCCGAGATCTCACGGATCTTCGTGTCGTAGGCGAGCTCCGGCGCGTCGTTCTTCGCATGTGTCTCCTGGTAGTTCGCCCCGATCCGCAGGAGCTCGCCGTAGGCCCAGCCGGCCCGCACTTTCCAGCGATCGCGGTCGAGGAAGTCCGCGCGGAAGATCGGCTGGTTCGCGCTGTCGCGCCGGTAGTCGCCGCCGAGCGTGATGCCCATCATCGTGAACGTGGCGCCTCCGCCATACGTGTTCACCGTGCGCTCGTAGCGGCCTTCCTGGCCGCCCGCGATCACGATCTCCGCGGCGTCGGGCGTGACGGTCACGTCCTGGTGCAGCTGGCTCCAGCCGGCGTTGACGGCCAGCGGAGCCCACATGCGGGCCGAGACCGTGGCGTCGAAGAGGCGGTCCGTGCGGTCGATCGAGTTGTTCGTCTCGAGCACGCGCAGGAGATCTCCGGTGCTCTGGCCGGCGAAGGTCACGGTGTTCTGGTAGAGACTCGAGATCAAGGCCATGCCCGTCAGCGTGCCGCTCCTCTGGGTCCAGCCGCCCACGAAGTCGACGCCCGGCGCGACCTCGACCTCGGCTCGCGCCATGCCGCGCCACCAGCTGGCGTCCGTCTTGGACGTGATCGTGTCGGTCAGGCTGGCGAAGAAGCGCAGGATCTGGAATGACACGAAGCTGCCGGCGTCGGACTCGAGCGACGACGCGTCGCCGTCCGGCGAAGCATGGACGTAGCTGCCCGTCAGCTTGACGCGGTCCAAGAACCGGCCGGTCACCCACGCACTCGTGACCGGCGTGTCGATGCTCGTGCTCGTCGAGCGCTGAATGCCGGTCGCCGTGACCGGGTGATCGAGCAGCGTGCCCGTATTGTTGCCGCCCCCGGCGCCCGCCCGGAGGGTCTCGGTGTCGGTTTCCCGGTAGCGGCGCCATCCCTGGGTCACATTGCCTTCGATCGGTCCGGTTTGGAAGGCGAGCCCGATGCGGTACTCCTGATCGGTCGCGCGGACGTCGTTGTCGAGAGCGAAGTCGTCCCCGCCCAACGTGTACGTGGTCCGCCCGGGCCCGTGGTAGACGTTGCGCGTGTAGCCCAGGATGGGCGACACGATAGCGCCCGGCAGGACCTGGAGGTTGGCCTCGAAGACGTCACGGCGGCGGTTGTACGTGTGTTGCCCCGGCACGATGCCGGCGTCGACGAACGGGTTGGCGAAGGCCGGCAGGGCGCTGTAGAGATCCTGGCGGCGCCAGGAAAAATCGAGACGGAATGCGTTCGCCATCCCGCCCGCCATCTTGAGCATGCCGGCCGGTCCGGCGCCGACGTCCGAGGCGTCGATCCGGAAGAAATCGAGGCCTCCGAGCGGGCCGCGGGAGTCGTAGAGCAGAGACCGCAGCAGAAAGCCCTGCCGGTCGTTGACCTGGGTCCGGTACATCTGCTGGTTGCCCGTCAAGTCGACCCAGCGGTAGCCGATCTCGACGTCGACCGGAACCGTCTGCGCCGACACCGCGGCCGCGGCGAGGAACAGCGGCCCGGCGAGGCCGAGGAGTCGGAGGCTCTTTGCTCTGTTCACGCCCGGCCTCCTACTTGAAAAGTCTTGGTGAGAGGTTGGAGCCGTGCACGGCCACGTGGCAGGTCGTGCAGTTTCGGTAGCGGGGGAGCGAGACGTCATGAATCGACGGAGGCTGCGAGCCCAACGTGTTCGGCCCGCCGGTGCGCGAGTGGCACGAGAGGCAGAGCCGGTCCACGCGGGACCACTGCAGCATCTTGGGGTTTGAGGACCCGTGTGGCTGGTGGCAGCTCAAGCAATTGCCCGCGATGCCGTTGACGTGCTCGAAGACGAAGGGTCCGCGCTTCTCGGTGTGGCAATTGAGGCACGGCAGCTCTCCGGCGCGCGTCAGATTGAGACCCTTTTCGACCCGCCGTCCATGGGGGTTGTGGCAGTCGAGGCAGGTCATGCCGCCCCGGTCGAGCCGGTGAGCGTAGGGCTTGCTCCGAATCTGGGCGGCCTGGCCCGTGTGACAGCCCTGGCACAGGACGCCCGGCGCCTTCGCCAGTAGCTTCTGGCTCGCAGGCGCGGCGCTGTGGATGGAGTGGCAGGTCAGGCAGTTGACCGTCGCGCTGTTGGCGTGGATGCTGCCGGCCGAAAACGAGCTGTGGTCGGTCGCCCTGGCGTGACAGGTGAGGCAGAACTTCGCGCCGTCGGCGCCGTGCAGGCCGCGGATGAGGCTCTTGTCTCCACCCTCTTCGGCGTGCTTCTGCCCGTCACCGTGGCAGCTCGTGCACGCCGCGTCGGGATGGGCGGCAGGCGTCTGTCGCAGGAATGACCGTGCGTGCGGATTGCCGGCGAAGGCCTTCGCCTGGTCGTGGCAATTGGCGCAGAGGGATTCGGCTGCCGGGGCGACCTCCGCCGCCACTTTCGGTGCGGGCGGCGCGGGCGGTACGGGCGCCGGAGGTGTCTGCGCCAGAGCCGGGCCGGCGGCGAGCCCGACGAGGACGAGGGCGCCGATTCCGCCGAGAACCCAGGGTTTCATCGACATCCAATCCCCTTCCTCTGGAGGGCCCGCAGGCGGCCGCCGAAGCGGCCGCCAGGGGCGGCGGTCCTTTACCGGGCGTGGATCTTGACGACGTCCCAGTCCTTTCCGTCGCCGTGACACGTCGCGCACGCCTCGCCGAAGAAAGGCCCCGAGCTCACGGTGTTCAGGTAAGCGTGGGCAGCGGCATCCACGTTGTCGTGGCAGCCGAGGCACGCCGCCGTAGCCGGGCCCTGCGGCGAGAAGAAGTCGCGTTGCGTGATGACGGGGATCTGCCCCGTCGGAAGCGGCAAATTGTAAGTCGTGTTGTTCGTGTGGCACTGCACACAGTCCTTGCGATTTCCCGGGTAGCGGACTTCGTTGAACGTGTTGGGCGTGCCGCCGAAGCCGTAGATCGTGAAGTCCTGCGTGAGGTTCTCTCCCGAGTGGATGCGGTGGATCATCCGCTTCAAGGCGATCGATTCGGGGTTGCCCGCCGAGGCCGGGCGCCGGTTGACGTCACTCGCGTTCGCGTTGTGGCAGATGTCGCACTCTTCGATCTGGATGCGCTGGCCGCCGTGCGAGAAGAGTGTGGCGAGACGGTCGTGGCACTTGTTGCAGTTGTCCAGGACGACCACGTTGCGCCGCGGTTCGGGTAAAGCGTCCGTGACGGCGATGTACTTAATCGGGTTGACCGCCCCCTCGGTGTAGGTCGCGGGCCCCTCGTGGGGAGCTGGATTCAGAGTGATCGTGCGCCGCGCCTCGATGGCGACCGCCCAGGTGCCGGTGGCATCGGCCGGAATGGCGTTGGTGAACGTGTAGGTCGCGACGCTGCCGTTGAACGTGGCGCCGCTCGCGTTCTCGCGGAACGGTTGAGCCGGGGACGCCTGGCCGGTGCCGTAGTCCTTGGTGGGCCCGCCGAGGAGGATGTTCAGGCTGGGGCTGGCTCCCAGGTTCTTCGGATCCAGGATCGTGCCGTCGTTCTCGGTCATCTTGAAGGTGACGACGGGCTTCTTGCCCGGGCCGACGTTGTCGACCGCTACGATGGTCGCGTTCAAGCCTTTCAGCTGCTTGGACCTGTAGGGCGGCGTGTGTGCGCCCTTGATCGAGGCGTCGTACTCCTGGTCCCCCTGCGGTACGTGGCAACTCGCGCACTGCGAGTCGTCGGCCTGCGGGCCGCCAGGATGGTCTTCGCCCGTGACCCAGTCGATGGCGTCGTGGCAGGCGCCGCACGGCGCGCGAGCCGGCTTGGTGTACCAGACGTCCGACTGCGAGGGCTTCTGAGCCGGTTTTCTCCCCTCGTGGCAGTTCTGGCAGTTGCGAATGTCCTGTGGGAAGGCGACCGTCGAATAATCGACCACCGTGTTGTTGAAGCCGATGATCTGGTAGGGCTTGCCGGCCTCCACGCTCGGCAGGTTCTCGCCGCGGTGGATCTTGTGGATGAAGACCCTCATGTCGAGGAGGTTCCCCGTGTCGGGGTCGGTCGTCTGGGGCGAGTGGCAGAGGACGCAGAGCTTGGCGTCCTGCCTCACGTCGCCGTGGGCGGCCAACGGGTCGTGGCACTGGTTGCAGGCGTTCTTCTCCTGGATCTCGTCCCACTTCGCCGTGACGGTCTGGCCGTCGGGTCGGAAGTCGAACTCGTCGTTGTCGATGTAGACCTTGCCGTTCATGATGTCGGCGGGCATCGTGCGCCGGCCGTAGGCGGCGATCGTGTGGGTCTTTGTCTGGTCAAAGCCCGTGGGCAGGACCGTCCCGAAGGTGTAAGTGAAGTGCCCGATCGCCAGGTCCGCGTACTTGCCGCCCGAGTCAGAGGTGGCCTGCGTGGCGGTCACGCCCGTGATCGGGCTCGTCTGCTTCCGGGTCGCGTAAGAAGTGTAGTTGCGGTTAGTCGGCTCGTACCAGGCGAGCACATAGCTCGTCGTGCAGACGCCCGGCGTTTGGACGCCGACGCGGTCGAGCGGCGCGCCCAGGTCGTCCGTGATGGTCACGTCGATGACCGGCTTGCGATCGGCCCCGATCGTCACGCTGTTGATCTTGATGTGATAGCCGGGCCGGGCGAAGTCGGCCTGGTCCTGGGTCAGGTAGTACTCCTTCTGGGACTCGTTGTAGACCACGGGCGCCCGAGGGGCGATCGTGGGCGCGCCGTGGGTGCCGCCCGGCCGTGCGGGGGTGGGAACTTCGCGCGTCGTGAGCGCGAGAAGACCAGCGGCCGCGAGGAGGAGACCTCTTTTGATCAGCATGGCAGGACCTCTATTTGAATATGCGTTGAGCCGGAAGGAGCGCCCGTTCGTTTCGCCTCGGACCGTGTTCGCTTCGGCATTTTTGTCACCTCTGGTTTTTCGTGCCTAAATGTTTCGCAGAAGCCCCTTTTGGTCCATGATGCAGACGCATCAACCCCACCATGGTGTGAAGACCAACACAAGAGGGCGGTTTCGGAGTCGGGTGAGGATCAGATGCCCGCAAGCCTACGCGGGGCGGCGCCGGCGCCTCCAGATTCAGTTGCATCAGGCGGACCTTGATCCAGATGGCTCATGACGAAGAGGTCAAAAAGGCGCATCGTGACGGCGTGAGATCGAGCCAAGGAGAAAGGAGGATTCCATGAACCTGATTCGTCGCGAGCCCACGACTCCGTTCACGTTCTACCGTCCCTTCGAGACGCCGCTCTTCCGGGAGATGGAAGAAATGACCGACCGCCTGAACAAGGTGTTCGGGACATTTCCGAAGCCCTTCGACCTGAAGGAGCCGCTCACCACGGCCGACTTTCTGCCCGCCGTGGACATCCAGGAGACAGAGTACGAGTACCTGGTCAAGGCGGAACTGCCCGAGGTCAAGAAGGAGGACGTGAAGGTCACCGTCGAGAACGGCGTCCTCACGCTTCAGGGCGAACGCAAGCTCGAGAAGGAAGACAAGAACAAGAAGTTCCATCGCATCGAACGATCCTACGGCACGTTCCTCCGGACCTTCACGGTCCCGCTGGACGCAGACGAGACGAAAGTCGCCGCCGACTTCAAGGAAGGACTCCTGAAGATCCACATCCCGAAGACGGAGAAGGCGCGTCCCAAGGCGATCGAAGTGAAGGTCTCGTAGAGAACGTCCTTCCCGGCGCGGCCCGTGGTTTTCATACCGCGGCGCCCCGGGCAGCGGCCGGCCAAGCCGGCCGCTTTCTTTTTGGGGCTCACGATCCTGGCCGAGCGCCGCGCAGCTTAGGCGACGACCTGGACGTTGGCACCGAGGACGTCGGCGCAGTAGCGCGCGAGGTCGTCGTTTCCGAACTCGTCCCAGCCCCGGCAGGCGCCGTGAGCCATGGTCTGCGCATCGCAGGCGAGGCAGACGCGCATGCGGATCTGCTCGGCGAGCTGCCAGAGGTTCGCGAATTCTTCCATCTGCTCGCGAGTCAAGTGCGTGCTCGAGCCGATGGCGAATTTCCATCGCCTGTGGAACTCCGAGTCGTGCCAGCGCCGGAAGCCGCGGCAGAAGATGTCCTTCTCCGCGGCGATCTGGCACATGGAATGCTCTTCGTCGGTCAGCTTCAAGAGCCAAGCCCGCAGGCGACCGATGGCCTCCTCCCGAGTCCAGACGGCGGGCGCGGCTGCCCGCTCGGTCATGACGCCGGCCGACCCGACCGTTGGCCAGGACGGGGATCCTCGACGACGAGATCCGGGTGCTCGGTGCGGAACGTCTCGGCCACGTAACAGTTCCAGCAGATTCGCTCGTGAGTGGCCAGGACGCCCTGCAGGTCCTCGGGCGAGACCTCGCTCCAGGCGAGAGGCTTGCGGCCGGGGCTGAGAAACGCCGGCCGATGGTCGGTCCAGCGGATCTCTCCGACGGACGTCCCGCAAAGCGCGCACGCTGTTCCGGCGTACCACCTCTCGAGCCGGGTCCGGATCAGACATTGCTGGGGCGCCTCCTCGATCTGCGTCAGGCATTCCTGGCCGCAGGTCTCGCGTTCGGGCCACCGCGTGCAGTCCTTCAAGCGAAGCTCCGGCCCGCCTCCGAACGGGGCCGTGGCGGCGGCATGGAGGGCGTCCACGTCGACGCCCACCTCGGTCTTCGTTTCGGGACACGTGACGATGCGTTTGCCGCGGTACTTGATGAACGCGGAGCCGCCCGTGCGCAAGATGTAGCCGAGCAACGCCGCGCCGATCACGACCGCCAGGACGATGAGAAGAATCTCTAACATGGGCACCTCCTTCGGACTAGAGCCCGAACGCAGTCACGGCAATCCCGACACAAGCGATCACGCCGCCCGCCGCGGCATCACCCCAGCGGTCGGGCCAGCGCGCGCGCAGGACTTGCGCTCCCGCTCGCGCCGGCAGCACCAGAACGATCATCGTACCGATCGTGGCCAGCTCGTAGAGGAGAACGATCGCCGCCGTCTTCGCCGCGCCGAGCGACGCCGCGGCGACGAGAAGCGGAATCACCGCCACGCACGGGTCCGCCGAGAAGAGCAGGAACAGAGTCCAGGCGGTCGTGCGAGACGGATCGTGCACGTGGTCGTAGCGCGAATGAGAATGTCCGTGAAGCTTCCTCCCGGCGGCTCGGCGCAGACCCCAGGCCCCGTAGGCGAGACCGAAGCCGACGAGCAGGACACCGGCCAGGGCTTCCATGCGCTGGCCGAACGCACGGATCATCGTCGCGCCGAACGCCAGACCGAGCAGGCCGAGAAGCGCCGAGATGGTGACGTGGCCAAAGCCGCAGGCGAAGGTGACGCGGGCCGTGTGCGCCGCCGACCAACCGCGAGCCCGCGCGAGGACCGCGAAGGGCACCCAGTGATCCGGCGCCAGCGTGTGGAGGCTCCCGATCGTGACCGCGGCCAACGCCAGCGTCCACAAGAGCGAAGGGTTCATGGGTCCGCCTATCCCTTTCCCGAGAATTGCGGGACCCGCTTGGTCAGGAAGCCGTCGAGCCCTTCCGTGAAGTCGGGGCCGTCGGCGATGCGGGACAGAGCCTCGATCTCGCGGTCGAGATGAAAGTCCAGGCGATCCACGCCGGCGGCCTGATGGATCAAGCCCTTGGCGATGCCGAGAGCCCGGGTCGGCCCGGCCGCGATCTGCGCCGCGATTTCGAGCACGCGGGCGTCGAAGCCCTCGGTCGGGAAGACGGCGTTGACCAGCCCCCACTCGAGCGCGGCCTTCGCGTCGAGGCGCGGGTTTAAGAGAACCAGCTCCATCGCACGGCGCAGGCCGAGCAATCGCGGCAGGAAGAATGTCGAGCTCTCGGCCCCGGTCAGGCCGGTCTTTCCGTAGGCCCACTCGAAGCTCGCGCGCTCCGAGGCGAAGACGAGGTCGCAGCTCATGGCGACGCCGAAGCCGCCGGCTGCGGCGATTCCGTCCACGGCGGCCAGAAACGGCTTGGGCGCGCGTTTGATCTCGGAGATCGTGCTGTGGATGTATTCCAGAATCTCCTGAAAGATCGCTCCGTAGCCGTCCTGCGCCGGCCGCCCGTCTTGCAGATAGCCCAGGTCGGCTGCGTCGCCTCCGCTCCGGATGTATTTCAGGTCGGCGCCGCTGCAGAAGACGCCCCCCTCTCCGCGCAGGACGGCGGCCCGGACCGCGGGATCTCGCGCCAGCTGGAGGCCGGCCTTGCGGAAGTCCCGCGCGGTCGCGACATCCAGCGCGTTGAACCGCTCGCGCCGGTTGATCGTCAGGATGCCGACTCCACCGTCATGCTCGACGCGAATGTTGGTCATCGGGTTCTCCAGGCGCGGGTCTGGTCGCACTTCAACATATTCTGGGCAGAAGCTCGCCCTCGGGCTCGGCGAGGAGCCGTCGTCCGAAGCCGGTGTCCAGGACGACGTTGCCGCGGCGCTCGGATATGCACGTCGCCACGATGGCCGCGTCGCGGCCGAGCGGGTGGGCGCGCAACGCCTCGAGCACGGCTTGCGCCTTTTCCGGGGACACGCCGATCACGGCCTTGCCCTCGTTGGCGACGTGAAGCGGATCGATTCCGAGAAGATCGCCCGCCGCGCGGACGGCGTCGGTGACGGGAACTTTCGTCTCCTCGAGGAGGATTCCGACTCCGCTCTTTTCCGCCATCTCGTGGAGCGTGGACGAGAGCCCGCCGCGCGTCGGGTCTTTCATGGCAACGACGCCCGCCCCTCCCGCCTCGAGGGCAGCGCGGACGAGGCCGTTGATCGGCGCTACGTCGGAGAAGAGATCGCCTTCCAGCTTCAGGGCATGGCGGGCGGCCAGGATGGCGAGGCCGTGGTCGCCGACCGTGCCCGTCACCAGGATCCGGTCTCCCGGCGAGAGGCCGCAGTCGCGCACGAGACGCTGGGTGACCGCCACGCCGGTCGTGTTGAGCACGACCTTGTCGAGCTCGCCGCGGCCAATCACCTTGGTGTCCCCGGTCACGATGCGGGCGCCGGCCTCGCGGCAGGCCTGCGCCATCGAGGCCTGGATGCGCTCGAGCTCCGCTCGCGGAAAGCCCTCCTCGAGAATCGCGCCGCAGGTCAGCGCGAGGACTTCGGTCGCGCCCATCATGGCGAGATCGTTGACCGTGCCGCAGATCGCGAGCCGGCCGATATCTCCGCCCGGAAAGAAAGGCGGATGGACGACGTGAGAGTCGGTCGTCACGACAAGCCACCGGTCGCCGATCCAGAGCGCAGCGCCGTCGTCCATCGCCCGCGGCCCGACGTCGAGCGCCGACATCTCCGGCGCGTCCTGGAGAAAGATGTCCTCGATCAGGGCCCGCATGGCGCGGCCGCCGGCCCCCTGCTTGAGCGTGATCCGTTCCTCGAGCAGTGCGAGCCCGGTTCTCATGGAGCGCTCCTCAAGTCGGTAGGATCGGGAGGCTTCCCGCTCCAATCTCCCAGGTCCGGATGGCCTCCGTACTGATGCCAGATCTTGCAGGCGCCTTCGGAGGAGACCATGCACGCGCCGACGGGCGCGTCGGGAACGCAGTCCTTGCCGAAGAGCTTGCAGTCGGTCGGGGAGGCGAGCCCGGACATGATGTCGCCGCAGATGCAGTCGGCGGTGAGCGCCGGCGGCGCGTCATCCCAAAGCGCGGCGAGGTCGATCGGGAAGCGTCGGCGCGCGTCCAGGTGAGCCCACTCGTCGCGCAGCCGCAGGTTTCCGTTGGGTATGTGGGCGATGCCGCGCCAGCGGCCTCCGACCAGCCTGAAGACGCTCCAAAGCTCCTCCTGTGCGCGGCGGTTGCCTGCCTTGGTGACGCAGCGCGGAAACATGTTGACGACGGCAGGTTCGCGGTCGCGCACGAGCTCGACCAGACGCGCGAGCCCCGCGAGGATGTCGAGCGGTTCGAAGCCGGCGACGACCACGGGGATCCGATGCCGCTCGACGAACGGCTCGAAGATGCCCCATCCGGTGATGGTTGCGGCGTGTCCCGCGGCGAGAAAGCCCTCGACGCGCGTTTCGGGCATCTCCGCCACGATCTCCATGGCGGGCGGGATGTACTTGTGCGCGGAAAGGACGGAGAAGTTTTTTGGCGGATGGGCGCGGACCACGGCCGCTGTCGCGACCGCCGTCGTCTCGAAACCGGTTGCGAAGAAAACCACCTGGCGTTCCGTCGAGCGAGCCAGATCGACCGCCTGCGCCGCGCTGTACACGACCTCGACGTGCGCGCCTTCCGCCTGCGCGTCGTTTAAGGACATCACGGTTCCGCGCACCTTCAGCATGTCGCCGTAGGAGGCGATGACGTGCCCCTGCCGCGCCAGCGCCACGCCCTCGTCCACCTCGGGCACGTCGGTGATGCAGACGGGGCAGCCCGGGCCCATGATGACGTTCAAGTCCTTGGGAAACGTTGCGCGCAGACCGAACTTCGCGATCGCCTGCTCGTGGCTGCCGCAGACGTGCATGACGGAGACGGGCGAGCGGCCGATCTCCTTCGTGACGCGGGCGATCGTCTCCGCGAGGCGGCGCGCCACTGCCGGATCGCGGAACTTGAGCTGCCGGATCGCGGCATCGAGCCGCGAGCTCTGGGTCACGGGCGGCCGGTCCCTTCGATCTCGCCGCGCACGTCGGCGGCCATCAGGTCGTCCTTTGCCGCTCCCGCGAGCAGCGTCTCGTAGAGCGCGAGGGTCTCGCCGATGTCTTCCTGCGGGATGCGGCGGATGGCAAAGCCGACGTGGTTCAAGATGTAGTCGCCGGGGGAGACGGGCTCGTCCACGATGTCGAGGCAGACCTCGCGGCGGATCCCCCAGAAGTCCACCAACGCAACACCTTCGCGGACCGAGACGACTTTGCCGGGAACTCCCAGGCACATCAGAGACCTCCTCCTTGCCGGGCTGCGGCCGCGGCGACAAAGGCCTGACCGAGGGCGATGCCGCCGTCGCCGGGCGGCACGTTGCGGTGGAGAAACACGCGGAACTCGTCGCCGAGATCTTCGAGGATCCGCTCGGCCAGGAGCGCGTTCTGGAAGCAGCCGCCGGTCAGGACGACGGGCCGTTTACCGGACGACGATGCGCCGAAGCGCACGAGATCGCCGGTGGCCCTGGCCAGCGTGTTATGGAACCGCGCGGAGATCGCGCCGGGACTCTCGCCCGCGAGCAGGTCGGCAACGAGGTCCCGGACCATGGGCGTGAGGTCCAACTCCGCGGGGCTTGCCGACGTGTCGATCGAGAACGGATAGACGCCGCGCTCGCCCGGGTCGGCGGCGCCGTTCAGGGCGAGCGCGATCTCGCCTTCGTATCGCGCGTTCGGCCGTCCGAGCACGAGCGCGCCGACGGCATCGAAGTAGCGGCCGACGCCCCTGGCCCGAGGAGTGTTCACGCCGCGGGCCGCCATGCGGCGAACCGTCGTGATCTCGCGCGGCCTCCGGCCGGCAAGCAGCGGAAGGCGCTCGAGAGGCGGCGTGCCATGGAAGGCATCGTCGAGGAGAGCCAGAGCAATGCGCCAGACGTCCCGGATCGCGGTCTCGCCGCCCGCAAGCGCGATCGGCCGAAACGTGGCCAGACGCTCGAAGCTCTCCGAGGCGGCCAGGAGGATCTCGCCGCCCCAGGACGTCCCGTCGGGGCCGTAGCCGGTTCCGTCGTAGGCGACGCCGATCACCGGCCCTTCGAGTCCGTGCTCGGCCATCGCGCTGGCGATGTGGGCGTGGTGGTGTTGAACGCCGATCTTCTGCACGCCGGATCGCGATCGGGCGTAAGCGGTGGAGAGGTAGCCGGGATGAAGGTCGTGCGCGACGATCTCCGGTGTCACGCGCAGGAAGGAGAGCATTCGCTCGACGGCCTGCTCGTAAGCCATGAGCGTCTCGAGGTTCTCGAGGTCCCCGATGTGGGGGCCCAGGTAGGCTGCGCCCTTCAGGCCGACGCAAAATGTGTTTTTCAGGTGCGGCCCGCAGGCGAGGACGGGCCTCTCGAAAGGGGTCGCGACGAGAATCGCCCGAGGAACGTAACCGCGCGAACGGCGCAGGACGACGGGCCGTCCCGCGACGAGACGAGCCACGGAGTCGTCGCAGCGCGAGGCGATCTTCCGGTCGTGGACCAGGAAGACGTCGGCGACGCCGGAGAGCCGCCGGAGCGCCTCGGCATTGGCCGTGGCGATCGGCTCTTCGGCGAGATTGCCCGAGGTCATCACGATCGGACGGCCGGCGTCGGCCAAAAGCAGGTGGTGGAGAGGCGTGTAGGGAAGCATCACGCCGACGAGCGGGTTGTCCGGCGCGACTTCGTCCGCCAGTCCGGCTCCGGCGCGGCGCGTCAGCAGCACGATCGGCCGCTCGGGAGAGAGGAGCAGCCGCTCCGCCTCCGGGCCGACATCGGCGATGGCCCGAGCCTCAGCAATCCCGCGCACCATCACGGCCAGGGGCTTCGCCTCGCGGCGTTTTCGTTCCCGCAGGCGCGAGACCGACAGGGAGGACGTGGCGTCGCAGGCGAGATGGAAGCCGCCCACGCCCTTGACGGCCACGGTCAGGCCGTCCAAGAGCGAGCGGGCGGCACCGCGAATGACGTCGGGCCAGACGAGCGGCTCTCCGGCGGCTGAAAGAGCGGTGAGCCTCGGGCCGCAGACCCGGCAGGCATTGGGTTGCGCGTGGAAGCGGCGGTTCTTCGGGTCGTCGTATTCGCCCTGGCAGTCCGCGCACATGCGGAAGGAGGCCATCGTCGTCGCCGGTCGGTCGTACGGCATTTCCGAAACGATCGTGAACCGGGGCCCGCAGGCGGTGCAGTTGGTGAACGCGTAGCGGTGGCGGCGGTCGGCCGGGTCGAAGATCTCGGACTGGCAGTTGTCGCACGTCGCGAGATCCGGCGGGATCGAGACCTGCAGCTCTGGAGTCGTCCGGCTCGCGACGATGACGAATTCTCGCGAGGGTTCGGGCGGGATCGGATGGCACTCCATCTCCCGGATCTCCGCGGCGGAGGGCGGCGAGGCGCGGATTCCGCTCAGGAAACGCTCCAGAGCTCCGTTGGCCCCGAAGGCATCGATCGTCACGCCCCTCGAATCGTTCGAGACGCGTCCGGCGATCCCGTTCTCCCGGGCGAGGCGCCAGATCCAGGGACGAAATCCCACTCCCTGCACCGTTCCGCGAATCTCGATGCGCCGTCCAGCCTCGCTCACGTCGGATCTCACGCTACGCGGTCGAGGGGACGCCTCCCTGATGCATTCGCACCAACACGGGCCGGGCCTCAGCCGACGGCGGCCCGCTTGCGCGACAGCTCCCCCGTGAGCAGCGCGAACCACGCCTCCATCCCTTCGCCGCTGCGGGCAGAGGTGACGAGGAACCGCGCCGAAGGGCTCAAGGCCGCGACCTGCTCCCGGACCGCCTCGAGGTCGAAGTCCACGTGCGGCAGAAGGTCCGCTTTCGTGATGACCGTCACGGCGGCGCGCGAAAAGATCCCGGGGTACTTGAACGGCTTGTCGTCGCCCTCGACCACCGACAGCAGGGCGACCTTGAAGTCCTCCCCGAGGTCATAGGAGGTCGGGCAGATGAGATTGCCGACGTTCTCGATGAAAAGAACGTCCAGGTTTGCCAGCCGCGAGCCCTCTTCGGCGAGGGCTTTCTCCACCTGCCGGGCATCCAGGTGGCAGGCTCCTCCCGTCAGGATCTGCCGGGCGGGGATTCCGGCACCTCTCAGGCGCTGCGCGTCGCGCTCGGTGGCGATGTCGCCGTCCAGGCCTCCCAGACGCAGCCGTTGCTTCAGAGCGCGGGCGGTTGCCTCGAGCAGCGTGGTCTTGCCCGATCCGGGCGAGGAGATCAGGTTCACGACGAGCGTCCGGGAGGCGAGGAAGTTGCCCCGCAGCGCCTGCGCCGCAGCGGCGTTGGCCGCGAGGACTCTCTGGCGGACGTCGACCTCGATCATCGTTTGGCCTCCATCGCGGCTGGCCTCTCGGAGAAAGCCACCCGGCGCACCTCGAGCTCGTCACCGCCGGTGACCGCGAGCGGCTGGCCGCACCGCGGGCAGAGGCGCAGCCACGAGCCCGGGGCGCGCCCGGGGATGTCGCCGCACGCGGCGCAGAGCTGCCGGGCGGCCCGCCATTCGACCCGAAGACGCGCCGGAGCGTCCGGCGTTCCGGCGACGATCGCCTGCCACGCGAACTCGAGCAGGTCGGGCTCGACCGCGGCGAGCTCTCCGACGACGACGGTCACGGACTCGAGAGAGCCGCCGTCGCGGTCGTCCGCCGCCTCCCGGGCGATCCGGTGGATCTCTGCGGCCAGCCCCATCTCGTGCATCAGCGGTCGAAGGCGCTTAGCAGCGCGTCATGTTCCACGGCGCGAGTATGGCGTCGCGGTGAATGAGGCGTCCTGATGCAAATGCCCCCTCAGATTGGTGCAACTGCATCAGGAAATCGGCCTGCGGTGCCCCCTAAGGTCGCCACAAGGCGGTGGGGCTCACTTGATTTCGAGGCTCTTCCTCTTTGAGCCGGCGTACTTTGCCGGCGCCACCTCGCGCGGCCGAGCCCTGCCCCATCCCACACCCATGCGCTCCCCGGGCCCCTCCACGCGTGGCTCCGAGGACGACCGTACAACAGGAAGGAGGCATCGCCGATGAAGGAGTCGAACAGCTGGTTCCTCGAGGAGCTCGAACGACGAGGGGTCTCCCGGCGCGAGTTCGCGGGATTCTGCGGGGTGATGGCCTCGGCCCTCGCCCTGCCCAAGAGCGTGGGAGCCCGGATCGCGGCGGAGATTCGGAAGACCGAAAAGCCCGTGCTCATCTGGCTCGAGTTCCAGGACTGCGCCGGAAACACCGAGTCGCTCCTGCGAGCGAGCCGGCCGACGGTCGGGGAGATCGTGCTCGACACGCTGTCGATCGACTACCACGAGACGATCATGGCCGCGGCCGGTCACCAGGCCGAGGAGGCCCGTCAAAAAGCGGTTCGCGACCAGAAGGGCAAGTACATAGCCGTCGTGGAGGGCTCGATTCCCACCGGGCTGGACGGCGCGTACTGCACCATCGGCGGCAAGTCCGCGCTACAGATCGCCCGCGAGGTTTGCTCGGACGCTCTGGCGACCATCGCCATCGGCACCTGTGCGGCCTTCGGCGGTATTCCCGCCGCTTCGCCGAACCCGACCGGAGCGCTGGGCGTGTCGGATGCCGTGCCGGGCGTCAAGAATCTCATCAATCTGTCCGCCTGCCCGGCCAACGTCGAGAACCTGACGGCGCTGATCGTCTACTATCTGACTTTCAAGAAGTGGCCGCCCGTCGATCACTACCGCCGCCCTCTCTTTGCCTACGGAAAGTCGATCCACGACAACTGCGAGCGGCGAGCGCATTACGACGCCGGACAATACGTCGAGAACTGGGGCGACGACGGACACCGCACCGGCTACTGCCTCTACAAGATGGGCTGCAAGGGTCCCGTCACCTACCAGAACTGCCCCAACATCGGCTGGAACGAAAAAACGAACTGGCCGATCGGCTGCGGCCATCCCTGCATCGGCTGCGCCGAGCCGGACTTCTGGGACAAGATGACCCCCTTCTACCGGCACCTGAGTGGAATTCCGGGCTTCGGCGTGCAATCCAACATCGACCGGATCGGGCTCTGGGCCACAGTCGGCGTCGGCGCGGCCTTCGCGGCTCATGGAGTGATCTCGCTCGCGAAACGGTGGAACGCGGGTCAGCCGGTCCGGCACTTGCCGGAGGCAGGTGAGGAAACCAAACCGGAGAAAGGAGACCGGGCATGACCCACGTCGTCGTCGATCCCGTCACCCGAATCGAGGGGCACCTGCGGATCGAGGCGGAAGTCGAAGGGGGAAAAGTCCAGGATGCCTGGTCCTCCGCGACCATGTTCCGGGGAGTCGAGCTGATCTTGAAGGGGCGCGATCCGCGCGACGCCTGGGCCTTCACCCAGCGCATCTGCGGGGTATGCACGACGGTGCACGCGATTGCCTCCATCCGCGCGGTCGAGAACGCCGTCGGCGCGGCGCCCCCGCCCAACGCCCGCCTGTTGCGCAATCTGATCATTGCCTCGCAGTGCGTCCAGGACCACGTCATCCACTTCTACCACCTGCACGCGCTCGACTGGGTGGACATCGTCTCGGCTCTTTCGGCCGACCCGGCCAAGACTTCGACGCTGGCGCAGTCGATCTCCGACTGGCCGCTTTCGAGCACGAAGTACTTCGCCGGCGTGCAGGAGCGCGTCAAGGCGTTCGTGGGGCGGGGGCAGCTCGGCCCCTTCGCCAACGCTTACTGGGGCCACCCTGCCTATCGATTGCCCGCCGAGGCGAATCTCATGGCCGTCGCCCACTACCTCGAGGCGCTCGACTGGCAGCGCGAGTTCATCAAGATGCATGCGGTCTTGGGCGGCAAGAACCCGCACCTGCAGAGCTTCCTGGTGGGAGGCATGGCGACGCCGGTGGATCCGGACCGGCAGGCCTCGTTGAACGTGGGGACGATCGCCGGGCTGCGAGAGCTCATCGCGAAAGCCCGGGACTTCGTCACGCGCGTCTACATTCCGGACCTGCTGGCCGTCGCTTCTTTCTACAAGGAGTGGGCGGGTTACGGCGCAGGCGTCGGGAACTACCTCGTCTACGGCGAATACCCGGAAGAGGAGGGCCCGAGCTCGCGTCTCTTCTTGCCCTCGGGCGTGATTCGAAAGCGTGACCTTTCCAAGGTCGAGCGGTTCGATCCCTCGAAGGTCACCGAGCAGGTCAAGCATTCCTGGTACGAGTACGCGGGCGGAGACGAACAGGCACTCCATCCTTCCAAGGGCGAAACCAGGCCGAAATACACAGGCCCCAAGCCTCCGTACGAGCGCCTCGAGACCGGCGGCAAGTACAGCTGGTTGAAGTCGCCGCGCTACGACGGCGAGCCCATGGAGGTCGGGCCGCTGTCCCGCATGCTCGTGGCCTATGGCTCGGGACACGCGAGAGTCAAGGAGCTCGTTGGCGCCGTCCTCGGCAAGCTCGGCGTGGGGCCCGAGGCGCTCTTCTCGACGCTCGGGCGCGTGGGAGCCCGGGGGATCGAAACCCAGCTTCTCGCCGAGAAGATGGACGACTGGCTCTCTCTGCTCGCCGACAACATGGGACGGAGGGAATTGCGCATCCACGACAATTCGAAATGGGAGCCCAGCACCTGGCCCCGAGAGGCTTCCGGAGCCGGGTTCCACGAGGCGCCGCGCGGTGCGCTCGGCCACTGGGTCCAGATCCGCGACGGCCAGATCGCCAACTACCAGTGCGTCGTGCCGAGCACCTGGAACGCGGGGCCGCGCGACGCCGCCGGCAAACGCGGGCCGTACGAGGAGGCGTTGGTCGGAACGCCCGTGCACGACCCGACCAAGCCCATCGAGATCCTGCGCACCGTCCACTCGTTCGACCCCTGCATCGCCTGCGGGGTCCACGTCGTGGACGCACAGCGGCGCGAGCTCGCGAAGGTGAGGGTCCTGTGAGCACCGCCGCACCCGTCGTCGATTCCGGCTCGATTCCGCCTCCCGCCGACGTCGATTTGGTTCGCCTGTACGTCTGGGAGTGGCCGGTGCGGCTGGCGCATTGGCTCATCGTGATCTCGATCTTCTTCCTTTCCTGGACGGGCATCTACATAGGCCATCCGTTGCTGATTTCGGCCGGCGAGGCCCGGAATCAGTTTCTGATGGGCACGATCAAGGCCCTTCACTCCTATTCGGCGATCGTCTTCATCGTCGCGGTCGTCATGCGCGTGATCTGGATGTTCACGGGCAACCGCTTCGCTCGCTGGAACAAGTTCGTCCCGGTCACCAAACGCCGGCGGCGAGCTCTGCGACCAGTCCTCAAGTTCTATCTCTTCGCGCTGCGCAAGCCCCCCGGCTTCGTGGGGCACAACCCGCTCGCCGGCCTCGTCTACTCCCTCGTGTTCCTTCTCTATTTCACCGCGATCGGCACGGGGCTCGCGCTCTACAACGTCAGCGCGGGCGTCCACTCGCCGGCGAAGATTTTCTCCTTCCTGCTGCCGCTCTTCGGCGGCCCGCAGACGGCGCGCTGGATCCATCACGTCGTCATGTGGTTGCTGTGGGGCTTTGCGGTACACCACGTCTACAGCGCCATCTTGATGTCTCAGGTCGAGGCCAACGCGACGATCGAGTCGATCTTCTCGGGATACAAGTTCGTGCGTCGCGACGACGTCATCTATTCCGGCTACCGGTTCCTGGTCAAAAAAGACGAGCATCATGGATAGACCCGTTCCCCTTCTGGTGCTCGGCCTCGGGAACCTGCTCTGCGGCGACGACGGTCTGGGGGCAGCCGCCGTCGCCCGGCTCGACCGGGACTGGGAGGCCCCCGAGGGGTCGCTCGTCTTGGACGGAGGGACGCTCGGACTCGCGCTTCTTCCTCACCTCGAGGATGCGCGCGACGTGATCCTCGTCGATGCGGTCCGCGCCGACGAGCCCGCCGGGGCTCTGGTGCGGCTGACCGGCGAAGAGGTCGCGCCGGCGGTCCTGGACCGCCTTTCCCCGCACCAGATCGGCGTGGCGGACCTGTTGGACGGCGCCCGACTGCACGACCGCTACCCGGGACGTCTCGTGCTTCTGGGGCTCGTTCCGTTCACGCTCGGCCTCGGCATCGAACGTTCCGAGGCGGTCGAGAGCGGCCTGCCGGAGCTCGTCGACGAGATCGTCGCGCAGGCGCGGGACATGGGCCATGTGTTTGTTCGGAGAGCGAACGATCCGAGCCATTCTCGGGATCGCGGCCCTGTCGCTCGCGTTTTCGGCCTGTAGGGGCCGCGACGGCGACTTGCCGGAACGGTACCGCAATCGCCCGGTGCCCGAGTCCAGGCTTCGCTCCGCGGAGGCGCAGGTCAGAGGGCGGAAAATGTATCTCGAGCATTGCGTCCTCTGCCACGGCGAAGGCGCCGACGGGCGGGGCGTGCGCCGGGAGGGACTGACGGGTGCGCCCCGTGACTTCACCGATCCGGCCTGGCGGCATCGGACCTCGCCGCGGCATGTCTTTTACACGATTCGAGAGGGATCGCCGGGAACGTCCATGCCCGCCTGGAAGTCTCTCGACGACGAGGAGACGTGGGACCTCGCGGCATACCTGCTGGCGGTCGCCGACCGGCCGCGGGTCGGCGGGCCGGGCGGTTCCGGTGGGCAAACCCCTTCGTTAAGGTGAGTGGGCGGTGGCGGGCCTTTCCCACCACGGCGAAGCAGGGACGGCGGCCGTGCGCGGAAGGGCCGAAAAACCCAGGCGCGCAAGGATTGCGACGACTTCGCCGGCCACCCGCGCCACGGCTTGCTTCACGCCGGGGGTCAACCCGATGCCCTTGCTGATGGTCCCCGGAACGACGGCCGCCGGCCGCCGGCCGCTCTCGCGTGTCAGCGCAGCGAGATCGCTCGATGGGTCAGTGTGCGGCCAGCAGATTCCTCTCGTCCATTCCGCCACAGCCGTTCGCGGAAAAGGCGCGGTCGCAGCCTCCGGTGTCGCAGACGTCGCCCGAATAGCCTTTGGCATTCGTGAACCGAAGCCATTGCTGGACCGCCGTATCGAGCTCCGCCGCCGACGCGTTCTTTTCGACGATCAAGTAGTTCGAGAGGCCCCAGACGCTTTTCGCGAGATTGCACGGGCAGCAGCACGTCGCCATCGAGTAGTCCTTGCAGCACGGCGCCGGGATCTTCGCCAGCACGCGATCCCTGAAGTCCTGCTGCTCGGCCGTGAGCGCGATCGATTTCGAGTAGCCCACGAACTGCGCGGCCTCGGTCGGCACTTTTCGGAAGCGCATCGCGGCCGCTTTCCGCCCGGCGTTGCCGGCGTGCTCGAGCGCCAGCGCGGCGCAGAGAGGGATTCCGAAGAGCAGAATGGCGAGACTCGGCGAGGTCAGGCGCTTCCGATCGAACATGTGGGCGCTCCTTAATCGCCTCCAAGGATGGCGAAGGGCGCTTTCCGGCGATTGATGCAAACGACTCAAAGCCGCCCGAGAAGCCTGGGATCGAAGGAGAAGCGTTCGGGAGGATGGGGGCGGATCTTCGGAAAGTCGGGATGCGCCGGATTCAAGATCAGGTTGCGCTCCTGGGGCACGACGGCAGAGGGTACGGAGAGAACGGCCGTGCGTCGCGCGGAGGCCCAGGCCGTGCCGAGCTCGCCGAGCGCCTCGGGCGCCGGGTAACGGCGCCAGCCGCGGGGCAGATCGGCGGCCTCGAGCCGGGTGACGGGCAGCGCATCGGGGATCTCCGCGGGCGCGGCCACCAGGTCGTCCGGAGCGAGCGCGATGTCGAGGTGGACCAGATATTCGAGCGCGGCGAGCGAGAGCGTTTCGGAGACGTAGACGACCGCGGTGCCTTTCCTGTTCCAGCGGCCGCCGGCAAGCCGCGCTCCCTCGCCGTCGAACGCCGCGTGCTTTCGGCGGCAGAGGCGCCAGACCCGCATGACGGACTCAGCTCACGACACCGTGCGCGATGCGCAGCAGCACGTCCTCGACCTGACGCGCGCCGGGGTCGGTATCCAGCAGAGTGAGCGGTGCCCGGCCCCCCAGCGCGACATTCGGCGCGTGGAGCCAGCGGCCGGCCTTCTCGCGGTTGCCGAGCGTCTCTTCGGCGAGCGCGGCGATCCGGCCCAGACGGAAGAGCCTGTCGGATTCGTCGGCGCGCAGCCGGGTCGCTTTCTTGCGGCGCGCGAGCGTGCGTGCGGGCAGGTGCAGAATGCGCGTCAGCTCGGCCGGCTCGATCGCGAACCCGGAGGCCACGGCGGTCAAGGACGCGAAGGGCAGACCCTCCCGGAGCCGCACCTCGAGGCCCTCGGCCGTCGTCGCTCCCACGACCCGGGCGCCCCCGAGCGCCCGGGCGATCCGCCGGGAAACGGTGCGTGCCGCGCGTCGTGCCATATGGCAGTAATTATACCGCCATTTGACATTCCCCGGCGGGTCCAGCTCGGCGGCCGCAGCGATGGACATGCTGCAAGGATCGCAGGGACAGCGGACAAATGACGTCCAGGGGCGCCGGCGCTCGTAACTCCCTTGAACCGTGGGCCTTGGACTTCGATCAAGGCCTCGGATATCGCCGCACCCGCTCGCGGTGCTCGGCCAGGCGGGAGAGGACGTCTTCCAGGCGGTCGCCGCCCGTCAGCTCCAGGACCGCGTCGGCCAGGACATAGGCGAGCATGGCTTCGGCGATGACGCCGCAGGCGGAAACGGCCGCGACGTCGCTGCGCTCGTAGGCGGCATGTGACGCTTCTCCGGTTTCCAGGTCGACCGAGTCGAGGCCCTTGGCCAGTGTCGAGATCGGCTTCATGGTGACGAGGACGATCACGTCCTCGCCGTTGGTGACTCCGTCTTCGAGGCCTCCGGCGCGGGTGGTGCGGCGCTTCAGGACTCCGTCGGGGCCCATTTCGATCTCGTCGTGCGCGCGCGAGCCGGGCCCGCGCGAAGCTTTCAGGGTCGAGCCGTACTCGACGGCCTTGACCGCTGGAACCGAAAGGAGCGCCTGACCGATGCGGCCGTCGAGCTTGCGGTCCCACGAGACGTAGGAGCCGAGGCCGGCCGGCACGCCGGCCGCGCCCACCAGAATCGAGCCGCCAAGCGTTTCGCCTTCCTGCTTGGCCGCGTCGATGGCCTCGACCATTCTCGCTTCCAGGGTGCCGTCGATGGCGCGCAGCGGCGAATCCTCGCTCACGCCTCGCAGCGCGGTGAAGCTGCGGGGCGACTTCTCGTCCACGACGTCGCCCACGGACACGACGCCGCTGGCGACCTCGATGCCAGCCTGCTTGAGCAACATGCGGCAGACGGCGCCGGCCGCCACGCGCGCCGCGGACTCTCGCGCCGAGGCCCGCTCGAGCACGTCCCGCAGGTCGCGCGCGCCGTACTTCATGCCGCCGGCAAGGTCGGCGTGGCCGGGCCGCGGCTTGACGAGACGCTTCTCGGCCGACGCCGCCGGGTCCACGGCAAGCGGGCCCATGACCTTCTCCCAGTTGGCGTAGTCGCGGTTGGCAATGCCGATCGCGATGGGGGAGCCGAGGGTGATGCCGCCGCGCACGCCCCCCTCGAAGATCGCTTCGTCCCTCTCGATCTTCATGCGTCCGCCTCGGCCGTAGCCGTGCTGCCGGCGGGCCAGGTCCCGTTGCAACAATTCGAGATCGATCCGGAGGCCGGCGGGGATGCCTTCGAGGATCGCCGTCAAGCGCGGGCCGTGCGATTCTCCCGCGGTCGTGAGCTTCAGGGGCATCCCGGCAGTCTAGCCCGAAGAGCAGCGGCCAGCGGTAAGCAGTAAGCGTCGGGGGCGGGAAGGCGGCGCCCTGCCGACCGCTTACTGCTTACGGCTCGCCGCTCAATCCGGCAGAAGCCCGTCGAGGCCGGAGGGAACGTCCAGCTGGGCGTAGGCTTGTTCGGTTCCCATCGCCATGGTCGCGGCTCGCTCTCCCCCGGCTCCGGCAAAAAAGAAGAAGAGCAGAGCGGCTGCCGCGGCGATGCGGACCAGGACGGCCGCGCGCCGCCGGCGGTCGTCCCGCCACGCCGTCAAGACGCGCTCGACGAACACTTCGTCCACGGGCACGTCGGCCTCGAGATCGGCCAGGGCGGGCAGTCTTTTCCAGGCCCGGCGCAGGCGCCAGTCGGCACGACAGGGGTTGCAACGGAAGAGATGCGGTTCGTTCATTGTCCGTCCTCCAGAAAGGCCGCTTTGAGCTTCTTGCGGGCCCGGTGGATGCGCACGCGTACGCCCGTGACGGTCATCGCGAAGCGGCGCGCCACGTCGCGGTCGGGCGCGCCTTCGATCTCGCGGGCGAGCAGGATCTCGCGGTCGAGCGGCGAGAGCGACGCGAGCGCCTCGCGCAGCAGATCGGCGTCCTCGTGGCGCTTCTCTTCGAGCACAGGAGAGGCGGCGCTCTCCGGCAGCGGAAACTCGGGGCGGCGACGGCGCATGAGATCGATCGCCGCGTGAATGGCGATCCGGCGAATCCAGGCCCGAAACGACGACTCGTGACGGTAATCGCGTAGGGCGCGGAAGGCCCGCAGGAAGGCCTCCTGCGCGGCGTCCTCCGCGAGCGCCGGATCGCCGGTCACGCGCCGCGCCGCTCCGAGGGCCGTCGGGGCCCCCCAGCGCACGAGGGCCTCGAATGCCTCGTCGTCGCCGCGCTGCGCGCGCCGGACCAGGATGCGCTCCCGATCCGGCGAGACGGCCGCGGCGGTGACCGGTGCGGAGGATTCTCGGATCTTCCGTCTCCTCAGGAATCGCTCCTCAAAAATTCGGCAAAGGCTCTTGCGCCGCGGTCGCCGCGGCCCTTCATTTTTTCTTCGAAGCTCTGGAGCTTCTGCTTCTGATCGGCCGTGAGGACGGGCAGGACCTCGGCGCGAACCCTCGCGAAGAGGACGGCTCCATCAGCGTGGACCCGGCCGACTTCCTGGGCGGCGGCTCGGATCGCGGCTTCGTCGACGGGCTGGCCGTGGATCGCGTCGCGCAAGGTGCGCCGCTTCTCGGCGGCGACTGCCATCTGCGATTGGATCTCGGAGGCGTGAGACCTCAGGATCGACTTGATCTGGGCCTTCTGGTCGTCCGAGAGATCGAGGCTGCGCGCGATGCGGCCGAACATGTGTCGGGGCGACCGGTCGCCGGGCCCGCCCGGCATCGAGCCGGCGAAGAGGCGGCCGGCAAAAAGGCCTCCCACCGCGAGCGCGGCGGCGGCGGCGAGGACGAGGGCAGACCGGCGGAACATTCCAAAGCTCATGGCGTTACTCCCTGTTCTCCCATTAGAACGTGCCCGCGCCCGAAAGGATTACGCTCTAGACTGGCCGCGTGGAACGCAAGTACGTCCTGAAGACCCCCACCCGCCTCGTCTCCTACCGCGTCGACTACGACCGGGAGTTGAACGACGAGCAGAGAGCCGTGGTCCTGGCGGGCGGAGGCCCGATCCTCGTCATCGCCGGCGCGGGCTCCGGCAAGACCCGGACGCTCGTCTACCGGGTGGCGCGTCTGATCGAGTCCGGAACGGACGCTTCGCGGATCCTGCTTCTGACGTTCACGAACAAGGCGGCCCGCGAGATGCTGCGGCGGGTCGAGACCCTCCTTGCGGTGGACACGCGTCGCCTGATGGGAGGGACCTTTCATTCGGTGGGCAATCGGCTTCTGCGCCGGTTCGGCGCGCGCCTCGGCCTGACGCCCAACTTCACGATCCTCGACCCCGAGGACTCTCGGGAGATGCTCGAAGCGGCGACGTCGGACCGCGGCATCCCGGTGACGGAAAGGCGCTTTCCCAAGGGAGACGTTTTGCTCGACCTGTACTCGTTCACGATCAACACGGGACGGCCGTTCTCCGAGGTCCTGGCCGAACGCCTGCCGCACTTTTCCGCGCTCGAGGCCGAGATGGCGTCGGTCCTCCACCGCTATCGCGAGCGCAAGCGCCTCGCCAACGCCTGCGACTACGATGACCTCCTCCTCTCGTGGAAGCGCTTGCTCGAGGAGAGCCCCGAGGCCGCGGCGCAGCTGGCGGCGTCCTACGATCACGTGCTGGTCGACGAATATCAGGACACCAACCACCTCCAGGGAGGCATCGTGGACGGGATGGCGCGGGCTCGGCGCAACGTCACGGTGGTCGGCGACGACGCCCAGTCGATCTACTCGTTCCGCGGCGCCTCTTTCGACAACATCCTCAGTTTCCCGGAGCGTTATCCCGACGCCCAGATCTTCCGCCTAACCCGCAACTACCGTTCCACTCCCGAGATTCTGGCGCTCGCCAACGCCTCGATCGCGCACAACCGGAGACAGTTCGAGAAGGAGCTCGTTGCCTCGCGCGGGCCGGGGCCGCTGCCCGCCTTGGTTCCGCTGCCGGACATCCCGGAGCAGGCGCGTTTCGTCGCGCAACGCTTGCTCGAATGGCACGACGAAGGCGAGAAACTGGCCGACTGCGCCGTGCTTTACCGCGCGCACTACCAGGCGCTCGAGCTCCAGATCGAGCTGACACGCCGCGGCATTCCCTACGAGATCCGCTCCGGCATGCGCTTCTTCGAGCAGCGCCACGTCAAGGACGTCCTCGCGTTTCTGCGGATCGTCGTCAATCCGAAGGACGAGCTTTCCTGGAAGAGGGCGCTGAAGGTCTTTCCGCGCGTGGGGGAGCGCTCGGCCGCGGCCGTGTGGGACGCGATCGGCGGCCGCCCCGACCCGCTCGCCTCCTTCCGCGAGCGGGAAGGCTGGAAGGGAATCAGTCTGCCGCGCGGTGCCGGGCAGGCCCTCAAGCCCTTTCACGACCTGCTCGTCCGTCTCGAGTCGCCTGCGGTCCGCAAGTCGCCGGCCGAGGCAATCCGCGCCGTCGTCGAGGATGTCTACCGCGACTTCGCACGCGCCAAGTTTCCCAACGGGGACGCGCGCTTGGACGACCTCGAGCAGTTCGCGCAGTTCGCGCAGACGTACGGATCCCTGCCCGCCTTCCTGGAGGACGTGACGCTCTTCAACGAGCTCTCGGGTGAAGACGTGGTGGCCGGGGATTCCGACGACGACCGGGTCGTGCTCTCTTCGGTCCACCAGGCCAAGGGTCTCGAGTGGAGCCGCGTCCTCGTGATCGGTCTGTCCGAAGGACGTTTCCCGAGCTACCGCTCGGCCGTGACCGACGAAGGCCTCGAGGAGGAGCGGCGGCTCTTCTACGTGGCGTCGACGCGCGCGAAGAACGAGCTGGCCCTCACGTATCCGATGCTTGCCCGAGACCGCTATGGCGTGGACGTGATTCTCGAGCCGTCGCGTTTCGTCGCCGAGCTTCCGGACTCGGTCACCGAGCGTTGGACGGTGGAGCTTGCCCCGATGCTCGAGGAAGCCGCGGAGAAAAACGAGGAGCCGGTGAATTGAGACGAGTGCCCGCGCCGGTCCACCCTTGAGCCGTCTCGCCGGACGCGGGGCCGCGACGTTCGCCGGCGCCGGCGCCGCCTTCGCCGTCGGAGTCTTTCTGGCTCTCGCGATCCGACCCCGGCTCCTGATCGATCCGGATCCGCAATGGGCGCTGGCCCGGCTCCTCCTGGCCCTCCTGGTCTGCGCAGCGGCGGGCGGGGCCGGCGTCGTCGCGTCGGCGGCCGTTCTCTTCGCAAGCCGCACACGCGCGATCCAGGACCCGATCCCCAGGCTGCCGTTCTCGGACGGCGCCCTGGCCGCTCTGGCGGCGGCCGCCCTCCTGCTCGGTGCGCTCGCGCGCTTCACGGCGCTCGATCGCCTCCCGGAGCCCCTCTGGGTGGACGACCTGTCGCTCGTCGGGACGACCCTTTCGCTTCACGGCAATCTGCACGACTTCGCCGATCCCGTCCGGCCGGTTCCCTTCGGCCTGCCGCGCGCTTACGGAAGCGTGGGCGTTCTGTACCTGGAGCTCTACCGAGCGGCACTCCTGCTCTTCGGGCCGACAGTCTTCGGAGTGCGGTTTCTATCTGCCGCCGCCGGCGTCCTCTCGATCGGGACCGCCATGCTACTGGGCCGAGCCCTGCTGCCCGGGGGAGGGGGAGCACTCGCCGGACTGGTGGTCGCGGGACTGCGGTGGCACTTGATCCTCTCCCGGTGGGGCTGGAACTCCATCGTGCTCGTGCCTCTCCTTGACATCGCCGTCCTATTCGTGCTCGCCGGGCGCCGGCGTCGGAGCCTTGCCGCCGTGGCGGCCGGCGGCCTCGTTGTCGGAGTCGGTGCCCACGTCTATCTCGCGGCCTGGGTGGCTCTGGCCGCGCTGACCGCCTTCTTGTTGTGGCCCGGCTCAGCCGGCTCACGCCGCTGGCGTCTGTTCGCGGCTGGCGCGTTCGTCGCGACGTTCCTCTTTGTGGCGTCTCCTCTCTTCTGGCCCGGCCGGGGAGGCACGCCGTACTTCCGGCGGGCGGGACAGCGCAACGTCCTGCTGGAGATGCGCCGCCAGCGCTCGGCCATGCCGCCCTTGGAATCCGCCGCCGACGCGATGGCGGCCCCGTGGTTCCTCGGGGATCCGTCCCCCTGGAACGATCTGCCGCGCCGGTCCCGTCTGGGTTGGATTCTGGGCATTCCCGCAGCGATGGCTCTCGCCCGCGCTTTGTCGCGGCCGCGCGAAGAGCTGTCCGGTCTGCTGCTCGCGCATGCGGGCGCGGCCTTTGCCGCGACCTTGGCCTGGGGCGCGGAGATGCAGCCGAACGGGTACCGGGTTGCCTACCTGACGACCGTGACGGGAGTGGCGGTCGCGGCCGGCGCCCTGTCTCTGGTGTCGCTCGTGGCCGGCCGAGAGCGTCGGACCGCGGGTATCGCGATCGTCGGTCTCTTCCTGGTCTCCGGCGCGCTGGCCGCTCGCGATCTCTTCCTCCGATGGGGGCCGATGCTCGAAGCGTCGGAGGGCTACCAGGGCCGAGACAACCTGGTGGCGCGCACGGTTCTGCGCTGGCAGCCTTACGGCCGGGTGATCGTGGATCCGTCGGTCCGCCGTGTCCTGGCCAACGGGAGCGACGTCTGTCTCGAGACGCTGGTGCGCTACCGGCTCGGTGCCGCGGGAGCCTCGCCCGCGGGTCCGGCCGGCGGCGCGGGCGAGAAATCGCGCAGACGCTGCCGCGTCGTCCCCGCGGCAGCGGAGCCGGGCCGCGGAGAGCGCGCCGTCGAGCGCGCGCGAGACGGACAGGGCCGTGAGTGGGCGGTCGTTCTATGCGAAAATAGACGCGTCCGCTCACCATGAGAGACGACCTCTATTCCGCCATTTGCCGCGAGGCCCTCGAGTCCCGCCAGCGCGATGTCATGTCCTTTGTGGACAATGGCATGGCGGGCATGTCGGTGCGCCTCGAAAAGACGCTGCTGCGGCTGCCCGGCGGCTTCTACCTGCTCGGCCTGGGTCCCTACAACGCCGGGCTCGTCAAGCTCGATTTCGACGAGCTCCTGATCGGGCGCGAGGTGCCGGAGTTCATCGGCGTGGATATGCCCATCACGGGCTTTCGCGTCTCCTCGCCGGAGGCCTTCTTGAACACGGAGGTCTCGCGGCTCCATGCCAAGGTGACGCGCCGGCGCGTGGTGCGCGGCCCGGAATACCGCCTGGTCGACATGCGCTCGACCTGTGGAACGTATTTGAACGGCGATCCGATTCCGGCGCCGGACGAGCTCGCCGGCGTTTCGGAAGACGATTGCGCCCGAACGCTGCGCTCCGGCGACTTCTTCTCGCTCGGCCCATCCGCCGTCAACCTGTTCCTCTTCTTCGAGAAGTGACCGGGCCGCGGGCGCGCCCGCCTCTGGGAGCGCGCGCGGCCGTCTTCGCGGGCTGGCTCGCCGGATTTGTGGCTCTCGTGGATCTCGTCCGGCTCGTGCGCCTGCCGCTCCTGACGGACCCCGACCCGTCCTGGGCGGCTGCCCGCCTCGTGCTCGGCCTCGCCGTGGCGTCCGCGTCCGCGGCGGGCGGCGTTGCGGTCACCGCGCTCGTCTTTGCCGCGCGCCGCTCGCCGGCTTTCGTCAAGCCGCTCGAAGCCCTGCCCTTCGGGGCGAAGGGCGCCGGAGCGCTGGCTCTGGCAGCCCTCGGAGCGGGCGCGGTCTTGCGTCTTGTTGCTCTCGAGCGTGTGCCGGAATGGCTCTGGATCGACGACGTCTCCCTGATCGAGCCCGCGCTTGCGCTCCAGGCCCGGTGGACAGACTTCGCCGATTCGATAAGGTCCGTGCCTTTCGGCGTCACCAGGCTGTACGGCACGGTGGGCGTGCTCTACCTCGAGGGATACCGGCTCGCGCTTCAGCTCTGGGGCACGACGGTCTTCGGCGTTCGGTTTCCTTCGGCTCTGGCCGGCGTCGTCTCGCTCGTCACCGGCGGCTTGCTGGGGCGGGCCCTCTTGCCGCGCGGGGGCGGCGCGCTCGCCGTTTTGGCGCTCGCCGGCCTGCGGTGGCACCTCATTCTGTCTCGCTGGGGCTGGGTCATGATCGTGCTCGCACCCATCGTGGATCTCGCGACGCTGCTTCTCCTGCGAGCGCGGCGCCGCGGCAGCCCGGCCTTCGCGGCGGCGGGGGGAATCGTCGCCGGCCTCGGAGCGCACGTGTATCTCTCGGCGTGGGTGGCGGCTGCGGGGCTCGGCGCTTTCGCGCTCTGGCCGTCCTCCGCCGGATCCTTGGATGCCCCCGCCGGGCAGCGGCGCCCTCCGCGAGGAGAGTCGCTTCGGCTGGCGCTCCTCTTCGCGCTCGGCTTTGCCGCGGCGGCGGCGCCGATCTTTCTCTTCCGGGACGGCCGCGCGGTCTCCTACTTCGCACGGACGTCGGACCACAACCTCGCCCTCGAGATCGCCCGCAACCGCTCCGTCCTTCCCGCTCTGGCGGCGGCGGCCGACGCTCTGGCGGCGCCGTGGCTTCTCTCCGACCCCTCGCCCCGCCAGGACCTGCCGGGGGCGAGCAGGCTCGGGTGGCTGCTCGGCGTCCCTGTCGCGGTCGCGCTGACCCGCTCGCTCTTTCAGCCGCGCGACGAGCTGCCGGCATGGCTGCTGTCGCACGCCGGCGCTGCGTTTGCGGCCACGGTCGCCGGAGGACAGGCGGGCGTCCCGAACGGTTCGCGATTCGGATACCTCACGACGGTGACGGCCGTCGCCGCGGCGGCGGGCGTGATGGCGCTGCTCCGTTTGGCTCCAGCGCCGCGACGGCGGACGGCTGCCAGAGCCGCGGTCGGCCTCCTCGCTCTTGCCGGCGGTCTGGGCGCTCGAGACGCGCTGCGCGTCTGGCCCGAGCGGCCGGAGACCTTTTCAGGATTTCACGGCATCGACACGATGATCGGCCGGGCCGCGGCGCGCTGGGAAGAGTTCGGTCATGTCGAGGTGGCGAAAAGCCTCGGGCATTCAGCCGTGATGATCGGCGCCGTGCGCCGGTATCGGCTCGATCAGGACCGGGCCCCGGCGCCCGCGGGCGCCCCGCGCTTGCGCATCCGGATCATCGCGCCTGGCCCGGCGGCCGGCGGCGGGGAGCGGGTCGTCGAGCACGTGAGAGATCCGGAAGGCCGGCCGCTCGCCGTGGTGCTTGCGCGGCGATGAACCGGTCGGAAGCTCCTCGGTGTCAGCGCGCGACGCCGGTCGCGGCAACGCGCGCGAGAACCTCCTCGTCCACGTCGAAGTCGGAGGGGCGGATCTCCTGAAGGCCGTTCTGGTCCCAGATGCCCATCGTGCGCAGCGGCGGCCGGTAGATGTGAAGCGAAATGGCGCGGCCGGTCCGGGGCAGGAGGCGGTGGAGCGCCGTCGGGCCGATGTCGGAGACGTCGCCCTCCGGCCGCACGCGGTCGTCCACGAGCTCGGGCACGAGGTGAGGCGTCGTGAAGCGCTCTTCGGCGAGCGTGCCGGAGAGGATGACCATGCCGCCCATGCATCCGCGGTGGTCATGGATCGGCGTGATCTGGCCGGACTGCCAGGCGATCAGCATGACCTCCCAGTCGTCGAAGAGCAAGATCGGGTGGCGCATGTAGCGCTCGCTCGAGAACACGACGCGGTCGAGATAGCGTTCGGCTTCTCGCCCGAGCCGCGAGGCCAGGCTGCCCGGCGTGGCGCGCTCCGGGGCACGCGCCGCCTCCAGCAAGGCCTCGCGGATACATTCCGCGAAGGTCATCGGCCGAATTGTAGCAACGGACACCTTCGCCCTGCTACAGTCCGCCGCCGTGAAGATCGCCATCGTCCCGGGCGACGGGATCGGCGTGGACGTCACGAAGGAGGCCGTCAAGGTTCTCGAGGCGATCGAGCGGCGGCGGCCCTTCGGTTTCGAGCCCGTTTTTTTCCCCTGGAGCGCCGACCACTACCTGAAGACGGGCGAAACGGTTCCGCCGGGGGCTTTCGAGGACTTCTCACGCCACTACGCGGCCGTCTTCATGGGCGCTTTCGGCGACCCGCGCGTGCCGGACATGAAGCATGCCGCGGAGATCCTTCTGGGCGCCCGCTTCCAGCTCGACCTCTACGTCAATTATAGGCCGGTGCGCTGCCTGGACGACCGGCTCTGCCCGTTGAAGGGCTTTAAGTCCGCCGACATCGACTTTGTGGTCTTCCGGGAGAACACGGAGGGCTCGTACGTCGGCTCGGGCGGCCTCTTCAAGAAAGGCACACTCGACGAGGTGGCGATGCAGGAGGACATCTCGACGCGCAAGGGCGTCGAGCGAATCATTCGTCACGCCTTCGAGTTCGCCCGAGCCGGCGGCCGCAAGCGCGTGGTCATGTCCGACAAGTCGAATGCCATGCGCTTCGTGGGAGACCTCTGGCAGCGCACGTTCTGGGAAGTCGCGCGGGAGTTCCACGGAATCGAGGCCTCCCACCTCTTCATCGACGCGCTGTGCATGCAGATGATCCGCGACCCGCGTCCGTTCGACGTGATCGTCACCAACAACATGTTTGGAGACATCGCCACGGATCTCGCGGCGGCGTTGCAGGGCGGCCTGGGCATGGCGGCCTCGGGCAATCTGCACCCCGGAAAGGTGTCGATGTTCGAACCTGTCCACGGCTCCGCCCCCAAGTACGCCGGGACCGGCAAGGCAAACCCCTTCGGGGCGATCCTGAGCGCCGCGCTGATGCTCGAGCACCTCGGCCGCCCCGCCGAGGCGGCCGCCGTCGAGCGGGCGGTCCAGGAGTGTGTCCGGGCGTCGCAGGGCCCCCGGGACATCGGCGGGGAGCTCTCCACCGCGCAGTCCGGCGACGCGGTTGTCGAGCGGCTGGAGCTGTGATCTCGGTGGTAGAATCCGGGCCTTTGCAGGAGGCTAAGAGATGAGCACTTGTTATCGCCGGCTGTTCACTCTCGCTCTCGTCCTCGTCTTTGCTCTCGTCGCCGCTCCGGCCCTCGCGGAGAAGAAGTTCCTCGAGTCCGACGACGCCAAGGAGAAGGACGAGCCGCAGAAGTTTCTACCCGACTACGACAAGCTGACCAAGGGCAAAGACGCCGATTGGGTCTACTTTCCGGAGGGCGCCCTCTCCAAGTACAAGACGGTCTCGGTCAAGGAGTTCGATCACACCGGGCACGGCGTCGACTCGCGCGATGCGGCGCGGTACGGCAAGGACTACATGGAGCAGTGGCTGGAGAAGCAGGGCTTCAAGGTGGTCAAGTCGGGAGGCGACCTGGTCGTCGAGGGCAACATCTTCAACGCCTGGGAGCCCCGCGGCGCGGCGCGCTACTGGGGCGGCTGGGCAGCTAACCCCGGCGTGGGCCTGGAGCTGTTGCTCAAAGCCGGCGGCAAGGTCGTGGGCGAGGTTCGGCACAAGTCAAAGGGCTCGACGCCGCACGACGCCGTGGAAAACGGCCTGGAGGACTGCGCCAAGGCGGTCGCCAAAGGACGCTAAGTCTCTCCCACCTCGGGATTTCTCGGCCAGGCGGGCTCTCGGAAGCGGGTGGCCCGTCTGTTGCATTTCACACCCCCGTGTTAGCGTTGAGCCGGTTTCGGAGGAGTGAAGCCCATTCCTGACCCCAATCCAGCCGTAACGCTTCCCGACGCCGGGCTGACCGAGCTTTTCGGAGTTGCCGACCAGAACCTCAAGGCCATCGAGGATGCGTTCGGCGTGAAGCTCGCCGCCCGCGGCAACGAGATCTCTGTCGTGGGGGAGGGCAGGGCGGAAGACAGCGTCCGCCGCCTGCTCCATGCCTTTTCCGAGCTGCTGGCAGTCGGCTACCCCTTGAAGACGAGCGACGTCGCCACGGCGATCCGCGTCGTCAAGGAAGACCCGGAGACTTCCCTCACCGAATTCTTTCTGGAGAGCCCCTTCGGCCCGACGCTCAAGTCCGTCGTGTCGGCTCGCAACATCAAGCAGCGGCTCTACGTCCAGACGATCGACCACCACGACCTTGTCTTCGCGATCGGCCCGGCCGGCACCGGCAAGACTTACCTGGCCGTGGCGATGGCAGCCGCGGCCCTGCTGGAGAAGAAGGTCAAGCGCATCGTGCTGGCCCGGCCCGCGGTCGAGGCGGGGGAACGGCTGGGCTTCCTGCCGGGCGACATGGTCGAAAAGGTCAATCCCTACCTGCGCCCCCTCTACGACGCGCTCTACGACATCCTGGGCTACGAGAAGACCGCAAAGCTGCTCGAGCGCGGCGTCATCGAGGTCGCGCCGATCGCCTTCATGCGCGGCCGGACCTTGAACGACGCGTTCATCATTCTCGACGAGGCGCAGAACACGACCTCCGAGCAGATGCGGATGTTCTTGACGCGCATCGGCTTTGGCTCGAAGGCAGTGGTCACGGGCGATGTCACTCAGGTGGACCTGCCGCAGGGAAAGACCTCGGGTTTGCGCGAGGCGCAGCAGCTGCTCGCGCGCATCTCGGGGATCCGGTTCGTCCTCTTCGACGAGCGGGACGTGGTGCGGCATCCGCTCGTGCAGTCGATCATTTCCGCCTACGAGGGGCTCGACCGCGTGCGCGAGGCCGCCGCGCCCCGACCCGCCAACGGCCGGTAGGAAGAGGATATGGCGAACGAGGCGCCTTCGCGGCGCGCGACCACGAATTTCTGGCGCGGCGGCTCGACGGCCCGAGGCGATGCGGCGGCCTTAGGCGAGCGCCTGCGGCCCCTGTGGTGGGCGGTGGCCTACGTGGTCGTGACGACGCTCGCCTATGCCCCGACGCTGACGTTCCGAGCTGCGCCGGCCCGACCCGGCGAGATCGCCCCCCACGATGTCGTGGCTTCGCGCGACCTCGTCGTTTTCGACGCCGAGGCCACCGAGCGCCGGCGAGCCGAGGCCGCCGCCGACGTGCTGCCGGTCTACGATTGGACAAAAGACGCTCCGGCGCGCCTGGAGCGGGACTTGCACGACTCTTTCGAGCGGGCGCGGCAGGCGGCCGCCCGTTCCAAGCCCAAAGGTCGGATGACCGACGAGGTCCGGTCCGCTTTCACCCTTCCGATCGGCGACGAGGCCCTCGACGCACTGGCCGAGACAGGATTCTCGATGGCCGCCGAGGATCGGCTCGTCGCGCTGGCCGCAGAGATCTACATGGGCGGCGTCGTGGACAACCGCGAACTGCAGGCGGAACAGCGGTCCCGCGGGATCGTGCTGCGGGATACGACCACCGGACAGGAGAGCCGGCGCAAGGACCTCGCCGGAGCGGTGGAATTCGGCGGCGACACGAAAACCGCCGTTTCGGCGCGTCTGGGCGAATCGCTGTTCAAGGGGCGCTCCCGCTCCGAGGTCGCAGCTTTTCTCGCCGCGGCGCTGCGCCCCAACATGACGTTCAACGGTTCCGAGACGGCGCACCGGCGCGAGGCGGCGCGGCGCTTTCGGGATAGTTCAGACCCTTTCTGCGGACACCTGCGGCTCACGCGCGGGGCACCCGCGTCAGCGGGTCGGGGGGCATCGGCCTTCGGCCGATAACCGCCCTGCGCCCCGCCGAGATGCTCGCGCGTCCGACAACTCGCAGCCGGGGTGGCGTTCTGGCGACTCCTGCGCTCAGCGCGTGCGCAGCGCGCGCTGGCGGTAGACGCCGAGGCAGCGGTCCTGGACCACGCGATAGCCGGCGGCCGCGAGCCTGGCGGCGGAAGC
>Ga0137373_10000134_pt1 | contig 66424 bp, 62 predicted proteins | sample SagtaG_5_FD_104912 | JGI IMG/M metagenome (GOLD analysis project Ga0137373, IMG submission 104912) | Vadose zone soil microbial communities from Sagehorn Ranch, Mendocino, California, USA - Sage1_R_80_16 metaG | ecosystem: Environmental > Terrestrial > Soil > Vadose zone | place: USA... | reverse complement strand
GTTCTCGGTGATCCCGGCGATCGTCGCCATCGGGATTGTCGTCGGCGGGATTGTCATCATGAACATCATGATGATGTCGGTCACCGAACGCACGCGCGAGATCGGCGTACGCAAGGCGCTCGGTGCGACGACACGTGACATCCGGCGACAGTTCCTGACCGAATCGGTCGTACTTGCCAGTCTCGGCGGTCTCACTGGAGTAGCGACGGGTTGGGGGATGGCGGCGCTGATTGCGCTGGCCTCTCCGCTTCCCGCACGGATCACAGCCTGGTCCGTAGTGCTCGCCCTCGCATTGGGAGCCGGTGTAGGCGTGCTGTTCGGCGTGTATCCGGCGTCGCGTGCCGCGCAGCTCGATCCAATCGCCGCGCTGAGGGCGGAATAGTGCTTGGTGACCTGGTGCGAAACAATGTCGGCGTAGCCGTTGACACGCTTCGCGCCAACAAGCTACGGTCGGGCCTGACGATCCTTGGCGTGATCATCGGCGTGTCGACCGTGATGATGATGGCCGCCATTGTTCAGGGAATAAAGGAGCAGATCGTTCACACGATCGAGATCGCCGGCCCGACGACCTTCTACGTCGTGAGAGTCTGGTCGCAGACGCCGGTCAACCCTGACAGACTGCCCAAGTACATCCGCATCCGGCCGGACATCGTCGAAGCCGAAGCGAGGCGGATCGCCCGCCTCCCTGAAATCGGCTACGCGGCGCTGTGGGGACAGTCGCAGGCACGGCTGGAGCACAACGGGCTGCGGACACAGAAGCTGGCTCTGTTTGGTGCCGACGACCGATTCGTCGAAATCCAGGGTGGCGAGCTCGGCGAGGGTCGCTGGTTCACAAAAGCTGAGCTCGCGAGCGGAGCGAACGTGATCGTCCTCGAGGAATCGGCCGCACGCAAGGTGTTCGGCCGCGAAAATCCGATCGGCAGTCAGGTGCAGGTCGGCGGGCGGCCGGCGCAGGTGATTGGCATTTACGTCAAGGCGGGAAACATCTTCGAGCCGCCCGGCCAGGGGATCGGCGCGATCATTCCCTACAAAATGCTCGACCACCAGTTCGTGATCGACAAGATCAACGCACTCTGGATTCCGGTAAAACCGAAGAAGGGCGTCGGCATTCACGCTGCACAGGAAGCGGTAACAATCGCACTCCGTGAGATGCGCGGGCTCAGACCAGCCGACGCCAATTCCTTCGATCTCATAACGAATGACCAGATACTCGACACCTTCAACAAGATCACCGGCGTGTTCTTCCTCGTGATGATCGTGCTGTCGAGCGTCGGACTGATGGTGGGCGGAATCGGCGTGATGGCGATCATGATGGTGTCAGTGACGAACCGCACGAGAGAGATCGGCGTGCGAAAGGCGTTGGGCGCGACTCAGCGCGAGATTCTCCTCCAGTTCCTCGTCGAGTCGGCTACACTCACCGGTATCGGCGGAGCGGCCGGGATCATCATCGGTCTCCTCCTCGGCCGCGTCATCACCGGTTTCATGAATATCGACGCCGGGATTCCCGTCGCACTGACGATGGTCGCGGTATCCGTCTCGGTGGGGATCGGGATCGTTTTCGGGCTCATTCCCGCACGGCGAGCCGCCCGGCTGGATCCGATCGAAGCGCTCCGCTACGAATAGAAGGGCGCCGCTATATTCCGCCCATGACGACCGTGGACGTTCTCGCGATCGCCGCGCACCGCGACGACGCTGAGCTGACATGCGGCGGTACGCTGATTCGCGCGGCGATGCTCGGTCGGCGAACTGCCGTGATCGATCTCACCGCTGGCGAGCTCGGCACGCGAGGATCGGTTGAGTTGCGCACGGAGGAGGCTTCGCGCGCTGCTGAAGTGATGGGACTCACTGATCGCGAAAACCTCGGTCTCCCCGATGCCGGAGTAACCAATACTCCGGAGACGAGGGAGAAGCTCGCCCGGCTCGTGAGGAAGTTCAGGCCGACTGTGGTAATAGCCCCTTCGCTCAGCGGCCGTCACCCCGATCATCGCGTATCGGCTGACCTGGTTCGTGACGCGTGCTTCATCGCTGGGTTGGTCAAGATCGCTCCCGACGTCGCGATCTTTCGTCCACGCAAGGTCATTCACTGCCTTGCGTACCGGGAGGACGGCGTCAAACCAACATTTGTCGTTGACATCACCGACGCATTCGAAAAGAAGCTCGAGGCGGTGCGCTGTTATGCATCCCAGTTCGAAGGCGTGACCCAGGCGGGAGAGGTGTTCCCGAACGGGGAGCCACTCTACGACATCGTCCGGCATCAGGCCGCGCATTACGGATCGCTGATTCGTGTGAGATACGGCGAGCCATTCTACACACCCGAGACGATGCGTGTGGATGACATTGCCTCACTCGAGGTCGCTTCACTTTGACGAAGGAATCGAGCGCCGACGAGCTCAACTACGCCTCATATCTGGCGCTGGACGAGCTCCTTTCACTGCAAAGACTGCGATCGCGCCCGGAGCACCCCGACGAGATGCTGTTCATAATTGTCCACCAGGCAAGCGAGCTCTGGTTCAAGCTCATCCTGCACGAGCTCACCGCGCTGGCATCGCGCCTCGAGGCGAGCGATACACTCGGGGCCGTGACTTCGGTCAAACGCGTGAATGCCCTCGTGCGCATCGTGACCGCGCAGCTCGCTGCGCTCGAGACATTGCCGCCGCAGCAATTCGCCCAATTTCGCGCTTACCTCGGAACTTCGAGTGGATCGCAGAGCGAGCAATTTCGGGCGATCGAGGCGATCTCGGGTCTGCGCGACCAGCATTTCATGCAGGTGCTCGAGGATCATGGTGGAATTCCACCCGCTGTCGAGGCGGCGCTGGCGCGGCCTCCTCTACAGCAGCTCTTCAACGACGTTCTCAGTGTACACGGCGTGACGCTGGAGCAGATCTATACCGGCGAGCACCAGCGGCCGCTGCAAATGCTGGCCGAAGGGCTCCTCGAGTACGAGCAGGGGTTCGCGATGTGGCGCTTTCTGCACGTGCAGCTCGTCGAGCGAATCATTGGGCCCGATACGGGCGGAACCGGAGGAACCCTCGGCGCACGCTACCTTCAGCGCACGGTAGCGCAGCGGTTCTTCCCTGATTTGTGGGCGGTCAGGACGAAATTTTTCTCCGGTTGAAAGGGTGGAACTGTAACGTCGAACGACCCATCGCGAATCTGTGAAGTTCTCAGTTGCAGTTTTCCCCCTTAAATTGCACGTGATGCCTGATCTGATCTATCTCGACCACGCCGCAACTACTCCGGTTCGCGATGAGGTTCTCGAGGCGATGCGGCCATTTTTCGGTCCTCGCTTCGGAAACCCTTCGAGCACGCATCGGTGGGGGCGAGAGGCCCGTGCGGCGCTCGACACGGCACGCGAGCGCGTTGCTCGCTGTCTCGGAGCCCGCACCGATGAGATCTGTTTTACTTCCGGAGGGACCGAAGCGGACAATCTCGCAGTGCTCGGCAGCTGGCGCGCAATCAGACCAAAGGGCAGGAATGCGATCGTCACCACCCCCATCGAGCACAAGGCGGTTCTTGGAGCCATCCATCAGGCGACACGAGAGGGAGCGGAAGAGCGGGTGGTCGAGGTTGATCCTTGCGGCACCGTCCTCGAGAGGTCGTTCGATTCGCTCGTTGACGACGACGTTGCTGTCTGCTCGGTGATGTGGGTCAATAACGAGGTGGGAACGATTCAGCCCGTGCCCGCGCTTGCATCGAAGGCAAAGGAGCGCGGCGCCGTTTTTCACACGGACGCGGTGCAGGCCTTCGGCAAAGTGCCGATCGACGCAGCCACTCAGGCATTCGACATTCTCTCGATCTCCGGTCACAAGATCCGTGCGCCCAAGGGAATCGGCGCCGTCTTCATTCGGCGCGGCACGCCGATCGAGCCGTTAATGCATGGTGGCTCGCAGGATCGCGGGCGACGACCCGGGACCGAGAACGTCGCCGCGGCCGTCGGGCTTGCCACAGCCGCTGAACTGACCGTGGCAGAACGCGAAGAGGAGTGGGCGCGGGTTGCGCGCCTCAGGGACCGCCTCGAGGCCGCGATACTCGCGCGTGTTCCCGATGCCGTGGTGCATGCGCGTGACGGCGTCCGCGCACCTCACGTGATGAACATCTCCGTGCCCGGCACCGACAGCGAATCGCTGTTGATGGCCCTCGATCTTCAGGGTATTGCCGCGTCGGGGGGCTCCGCGTGTCAGAGCGGAAGCATTCAGCCGTCACACGTGCTGGCGGCGATGGGAGTTCGATCCGACCTCGCGGGAGCCGCTGTCCGCATGAGCCTCGGCTGCCTCACTACTGAACGCTGCATCGATCGCGTCGCAGAGGTTTTCCCCGCACTTGTGCATAAGGCGCGGCAGCTCTCGTCGGTGAGCTGACCTCAACATGAGTCACACGAAGGAACGAGTGCTCGTCGCGATGTCCGGCGGCGTTGACTCATCGGTTGCCGCTGCGCTACTCGTCCAGCAGGGCTACGACGTCGTCGGCGCAACCATGAAGCTCTTCTGTCACGGCGACGATGTTCCGGACCGGCCGTGCTGCTCGCTCGATTCCGTAAACGACGCGAGGCGCGTGTGCGAACAACTGGGAATCCCCCATTACGTGCTGAATCTCGAGACACGCTTCGGCCGCGACGTGATCGAAGATTTCGTCCGCGAATACGAGCGCGGCCGGACGCCGATTCCCTGCGTGCGTTGTAACACTTTCACCAAGTTCCACGACCTTGTGCACAAGGCGGACGGAATCGACGCACGATGGGTTGCCACGGGGCATTACGCGCGGGTGGAGGACGGCGTCATGTACCGCGGCCGCGACGACGCCAAGGACCAGACCTATTTCCTATGGGGAATCGATCGCCGCGTACTCAGTCGGCTCTTGTTTCCCGTTGGCGGCTCGACCAAGCCGGAGATTCGGGCGGCGGCTCACCAGCTTGGATTATCAGTCGTTGCAGACAAGCCCGAGAGTCAGGAAATCTGCTTCGTTCCAGACGGAGACTACGTACGTGTGCTCCGCGAACGGCTCGGCCCTGACTCGCCAGCTCTCTCGGCAGGACCGATCGTGACGTCGGATGGGAGGAGGATTGGCGAGCACGGCGGCTACGCCGGTTTCACGATCGGACAGCGGCGTGGCCTTCCCGGGGGATTCCCATCGCCGCTGTACGTCATCGCGATTCGCCCGGCGGAGCGCGCCGTGGTTGTCGGCCCGCGTGAGGAGCTCATCGGGCGCAGGTTGACCGCGCGCGAGATCAACTGGCTGGGTGATGAGCCGACGGTCGGGGCTCGTGTCGCCGTTCGCATCCGTCATCGCGCACCCCTCGCGCTGGGAGAGCTGATCCGTCTGGCTGCCGATGAAATAGAGATCGCGCTCGATGAACCCATCTCCGCGATCGCGCCGGGCCAGTCCGTTGTGATGTACCAGGACGAGCGCGTTCTGGGCGGTGGAATCATCGAGCGTTCGCGCGCCACGCCCCAACGCAGCGTGCTTCCGGTTCTCGCTGCGTAGCAGAACGGAAAGCTTTAGCGACGTTCCATGCTTATTTCAGAATCAGGAACGGATTGAGTGGGGTACCCTTCCACCACTCCTTCGGATTGTCCGATCGCGTGATCTCGAAGTGCAGGTGGGGCGCGCTGGGAGACGCATTACCGGTTGAGCCCACGTAACCGAGAATCTCTCCCTTCCGCACCTGCATTCCATCGTTGAGTCCGGGACGGTACCGGTCGAGATGGCCGTACATCAGAATGAACCTGTTCGTCGGATCGGCAACGTATACCGTGAGGCCCCCGGCGACGCTGTTGTGAAGCTTCAACACTTTCCCGGAGTCGGCTGATAATACCGCCGTTCCCCTCGGCGCCATAATGTCGATGGCATTGTGACGATGCGTTCCTCGCAGCTCGTCGAAGCTGTCCACCAGATCCCCAGGCTTAACTCCCGCGACAGGTATCACGAGCGCACGCGAGCGAAGCGCAGCGATGTCGGCTCCGCTTACTTCTGGGAATGATGAGGCTCCTGGATACGCAGTATTCTCCGCCGGTGTCGGGCTCGGTCCCTCCGAAGCCGTGAGCGCCGCCACGGTAGCGGAGACGGTATCCATGCGCCGCAGCGTGTCGATCACCGACGACGTATCACCACGACGCGAAATCGTGATCCCCGTCGCACGGCTGTCGGGTTTTGTGCTGTAGATCAGACCCAGGAGCACCGACCCCACGAACGTCGCGACAATCGCGCGATCGTAGTCCTCCCTAATACTTCATCCCTCCAGCGGCCGCAAACTCACGCATTATCCGCTCTTGCTCCTCGCTCAGCTTCTCCGGAGCCTGGATCTTTACCTCCACGATCAGATCTCCGCGCTGATCGCCCTTGGTAATCCCCTGTCCGCGGACGCGGAAGCGTTTGCCAGACGGCGTGCCCGCCGGAATTCGAATCATCACTTTCTTCCCGTCAAGCGTCGTAACACTCACCTTCGAGCCAAGTGTCGCCTGGACGATGTTGATCGGCAGCGAGGCGATGACGTCCAGAGCTTCCCGCTGGAAGAAGCGATCGGGCAGAACCTTGAATGTGATGAGAAGGTCGCCCGGTGGTCCGTTGGCGGAGCCTTTTCCACCCTGCCCCTTCAGCCGGATCTTCGAGCCGGTGTCCACGCCAGTAGGCACGTTTATCAGCACTTTCCGCCGATTGCGCATCTCTCCCGATCCGCCGCAGGTGGGACACCGCTGTGACGGAACCTGGCCACGACCGAGACAGACCGGGCAAGGACGATTTACGGCGAACCCTCCCTGACCAAACGAAACAACTCCACGCCCCGAGCACTCCGGACAGATTTTCATCGCGGTGCCCGGTGCGCCGCCGGACCCGTGACAAGTGGAGCACTCCTCCGTGACCTCGAGCTCGATCGGAACCTTTCCACCACGCGCTGCGGTTCGGAACGGAATCTCGAGCGACGTCTCGACGTTTTGCCCGCGCTGAGGTCCCGACGGGCGGCCGCCGCCTCGCCCTCCGCCGAAGATCGATCCGAAAAGATCTCCGAGACCACCAAGACCGCCGATGTCGAAGTCCTGGAAATTGATCCCGGACGCGCTGGCCGAAGGACGCGACCCCGCACGACCCTGACCCGCGCCGAACCCCCCGAAGCCTCCGAACGCGCCAAGTCTGCGCATCTCGTCGTACTGCTTTCGCTTTTCGGAATCACCGAGGACGTTGTTCGCCTCGGAGATCTCTTTGAAGCGCTCAGCAGCTTTCGGGTCGTTCCCGTTCGCGTCCGGATGGTACTGCTTCGCGAGTTTCCGATAGGCCTTCTTGATTTCGTCCTGAGTTGCGCTGGAAGGCACCCCGAGGACGGCGTAGAAATCCTTGGTCTGAGCCATTAGCGCAGAGAGACGTCAGCTTTCGTGAGGATACTGCCTCACGACTACCCGCGCAGGCCGCAGCAGCTGGCCCTTGAATCGGTAGCCGACTTGAAATACGCGGGCGACGGTTGCGTCGAGGTCAGGAGTCGGCGCGGGCTCGGTTGTCACGGCCTCATGCAATTCCGGATCGAAGGCCTCGTCAACTGGATTGATTACCTCGAGACCCGCCCCGCGAAGCACCTTCTCGAGCTTGCGCTCGACCATTTCGACTCCCTGGACTACCGTCGCGCTCTCGGTCACTTCGGGGTCCACGTGAGCAAACCGGGAGATGTCGTCGAGTGGCTCGAGGATCTTTCGTACCAGATCGGCCTTTCCTCTTTCCTCCGCCTCGAGCCGCTCGCGCAGCATGCGCTTTCGGTAATTATCGAATTCTGCCGCCAGACGGAGATGCTTGTCGCGCTCGAGAGTGAGCTCCTGCTCGAGCTCGGATGTCCGTTCCTGATCCGCCAGTTCAGTGGGAGGGTCGGCGCCGGCAGTGCCGTCTGCGCCGTCGCCTCCGCCAGCGCCGTCGGCCTGCACCTCTATCCGAGCGGGCGTATCGGGCGCCGATGCGTCGAGCTCTCCTCCGTCAGGAACGTCGTCTTCCATGCCCGTTTCCGGCATCGTATGTCGGCGGCGTCTCATTCCGGCAATCTAATCGTTGTCAGTCCGCGTCGAAGCAAGTCGAGCGCCGCCTGCGCTGCACGCTGACGAACCTCCGCACGGTCGCCAAAAAGTTGCAGCACCCGGCTGTTGGTCACTGCACCGTACGACGCAATCCAGACCATGCCAACCGGCTTTTCGGCGGTGCCACCTCCCGGGCCCGCAACGCCGGTAATCGCGATGCCGATGTCGGCCTCGAGCAACGAAGTCACTCCCCTCGCCATCAGCGACGCGACTTCACCGCTGACCGCACCGTGCTGCGCGATGGTGTCAGCCGGCACGCCGAGGGCGTTTTGTTTGACCGCATTGTCGTACGCAATGATGCCTCCGACGAAAACGTCGCTCGAACCGGGGATTGCCGTCAGCCGCGCACCCAGCAGTCCGCCAGTGCAGCTCTCTGCGACGGCGACCCTAAGTCTCTTCGCGCGGCACAGGTCGAGGACCTTGGCAGCGAGGTCTTCGTTGTCCTCACCATACGCGTAGTCCCCGATGGCGTTTCGAATTCGCTCTTGAGCGTGGTCAAGGAGCGCGTCTGCCTCCGCGGCTGAGCGACCGCGGCTAGTCAAGCGAACGTCCACTCCATCAATTCCGGGCAGGTACGCCGGGGGCAGACCTTCCACATTCGTGGCAAGCCCTCCCAGTCGATCGAACAAAGTTGATTCGGGTATGCCCGTTGTCCGAATTGTTCGCGACCGAATCACGACTCCCGAGCCGACTCCTTCTCTCGCGGTCAATCGCGGGATGACTGACTTGTCCAGCATCTCGCGCATCTCACGCGGCACGCCGGGAAGCATTGCGACCCATCTGTTGCGGCCGTCCTCGAGCCAAATTCCCGGTGCGGTGCCGTGGTCGTTTGGAAGGATCACCGCTCCACGAGGGACAATTGCCTGGGCGAAATTGGATTCGGGTATCGAGCTCTTTCGCCGCAGCCGCGCCCACCTCACACGGATTGCATCAGCAATGGATTCATCCCGGTACATCTCGCGGCCGAAAAGCTCGGCGATCGCAGGCTTGGTGAGATCGTCGCTGGTGGGCCCGAGACCGCCGGTTGTTATCACCGCTCCGGTACGGTCGAGCGCCGCGCTAACCGCAGCGGAGATCTCGCTGGCGGTGTCGCCGACTGTGGTCCGCCGCCGAACCTCGATCCCCAACTCGCCGAGCTTGCGCGCGATGTACGCGGCGTTGGTGTCGATGGTGAACCCGAGCAGCAGCTCATCACCGATCGTTACGATCTCGACCTTCACCCGCGGCTCGCGACGACTCGACCGTACCTCTTCAGATAGAGCCAGAATGAATACACCGTGAGCAGGATTGCAGCTGTCATCGTGAAGACTCCGACTAGGCCATTGAACCACGCGAAGTATTCCCAGGCACTCGTGTCCCATCCTTGCCGGGATGCGAGCGTCGCTGCGAAGAACCAGAAATAGGCGGCGCCGACCCACACCGACTGGAATCCGGTTTTCCACTTGGCCGGTCCGATCGCCGCGATCACCACTCCCCTGCGAGCGGCGATCTGTCTGAACACCGTCATGAAAAGCTCCCGGCCAATGACGATTGTCACTATCCACCAGGGGAGCGGCACTTCGCCGAACGGCGTCCTGAAGGGAAAGCTTCCCGCTATGTCGAAGGATGCCGGAGAGAGGGCGAAGGGATCGCCGGGCGGCGCCATCAGGATGTACATGGGAACGAGCGTCGCGAACAGGAGAAGCTTGTCGGCAAGAGGGTCGAGAAGACTTCCAAAATCGGTCACCAGGTTTCGCGTGCGTGCGAGCTTACCGTCCCAGTAATCAGACACGGCGGCGACGATGTAGATGACGAACGCCGCGAGCCGAACGAGGGGTGACGAGATGAAAGGAAGCGCCGCGACCAGCGGCGCAATGAGAATTCTCCCGATGGTGAGCGCGTTGGGTAGATTCACCGCCGCGGGAGAATCAGGCCAGTGCCTTCAGTACGAGCTTGCTGACCGCTTTGAGTGTGTCGAACACGCCATCGCCGGTGATGGCAACCGCTTCGAAGTACGGAACCCGCTCGACCCAGTCGCCCGATTCCAGCTGCTCGACGAGGTTCTCGCCGGCGTGATAGGGATCGGGCGCGACGCGCGCGCGCGTCGGCTCAGCGGGTTCCCACCCGGGATTGAGCGCTTGCTGCAGCTCGCCGACGGGCGCCGCATTCGGCAAATCGCGTTTGTTGTACTGAATCACGAACGGCATCCGGGTTAGATCGTAGCCGTACTCGGCCATGTTGTCGTAAAGATTCTGCATCGACTCGAGATTTGCCTCCATCCGCTCGATCTGCGAGTCGGCCACGAACACGATGCCGTCAACATTCTTGAGAATCAGCTTGCGGCTGGCGTTGTAGTAGACCTGTCCCGGCACCGTGTAGAGATGAAAGCGCGTGTTGAATCCGCGGATCGTTCCGAGATCCACCGGGAGAAAATCGAAGAACAGCGTCCTTTCGGTCTCGGTTGCGAGGGAGATCAGCTTTCCTCGCGTCTCGGGCTTCACCTTGCCGTAGATGTGCTCGAGGTTGGTCGTCTTACCGCCCAGACCGGGCCCATAGTAGACGATCTTGCAGTTGATCTCCCGCGCCGCGTAGTTGATCATCGACATCGCCGTTCTATCTCCTTACCAGTTGAACAGCTCGTCGATCTCGTCGCCGGCACCGGCGAGGATGTTCGGCTGCTGGGTTCCAGTGGCCCTCGACCGCGCGAACGCGCGATCGAGGTGAAGGGTCAACTCCTCGACCACCGGCCTCATCTTCAGCCGTACTAGTCCGATCGGAGTGCGGTTGTCGAACAGCACGACGAGTATCAATCGTCGCGCGACATCGGCAACGTACATCGATTCCCTTTCACCCTGGTGGAACAGGGTCGTGAAGTCGGTCTCGCCGATCAACCGCGCCAGCTGGTCGTTGGCGCTGAAATCGGCGGCAGTAAGCGTGGCGAATGTAGTCGGATCGAACGCCAGTGGCTCGCCGACTGTAGAGATAAGCTGACCCGAGCGATCGACGATGAGTGCCGAGCGCGCACCCGTCTCCGCGAGGAACCGCGAGACGCTACCTGTGATCGCGTTCAGGTCATCTTCATCGAACGACCAGGTCGCTGCTCCGTGAGGCATCACTGCGTTATGCGAGCTTCTGCTCGACGCGATGCATCACCGACACACCTCGCTGCCGGAGGAGCGGGCTCCGCTCCCACGCAACGTACTCGCGAAGGAGACGGGCAGTGCTCACGCTGGGCCGCGACCGCAGATAGGTCAGGGCGGCGAAGCGCCTAAGCGGGTAACGGCTGAAGAGATCGCGTCGGTACTGCCGCTGGAGGTGGGTCCATGCCATCGCACCACAGGCAATGCCCACCACAAAACCGGCTGCGGCGAGCGCTCTGACATCTCTGTTAGTCACATCGCCCGCCGTGCGGCCAGCGCTTGCGCAATGGTCACTCCATCAGCGTATTCGAGGTCTCCACCGACCGGCAGGCCGCGCGCGATGCGGCTGATCGTCAGTCGATAGGGGGAAAGCTTGCGCTGAACGTACAGCGCCGTTGCTTCGCCCTCAATGCTTGGATTCGTCGCGATTATCACCTCACGCACCGCACCTCCGGATACGCGTTGCTCGAGCTGTGGGATATTGAGGTCTTCGGGCCCGATTCCATCGAGCGGCGACAGCCGGCCGCCGAGGACGTGGTACACCCCTCGAAACTCGCCCGCGCGCTCGATCGCCCCGATGTCCGACGATTCCTCCACCGCACAGATGACCGCCGAGTCACGCCGCGCGTCACGGCAGATCGCGCACATCTCGTCCTCTGTGAGGTTGAAGCAGAGCGAGCAGGGATGAATCCGTTCCGAAAGCGTAGTCAGCGCCTCCGCGAGCTTACGGCTTTGCTCCGGCGACTGTCGCAGAAGATGGTACGTTAGCCGGAGCGCCGTCTTGCGGCCGATCCCGGGCAGCTTCGCCAGCTCGCCGGCGAGAGTGTCTATTGCCGACACCTAGAAGGGAAGCTTGAACGGAAGGCCACCTGTCAGCTTCGACATCTCGCGCTTCGCCAAGTCTGCCGACTTCTGCTGGGCTTCGCGTACCGCCACCAGAACGAGATCCTCGAGCATCTCAACGTCCGAGACGCTCACCACCGAAGGATCGATGCGGATCTTGGTGATCTGTCCCTTCCCGTCCGCATCCACGGTCACCATGCCGCCGCCCGAGGTGGCAGTAACGGTCATGCCTTGGAGCTCGTCCTGAATCTTCTCCAGGCGCCCCTGCATCTGCTGCGCCTGCTCGAGGATCTTGCTGAAATCCGCCATTAGTCCGTGTGTCGGTGGTTGAAGTCCGGGTCAGTCAAGGAGCTCGAGATCGAGGACGTCGATTGCCGTATCGAGTACAGGGTCCTGCGCCCTCAGGCTTGCCAACCGCTCGGCACGCACCGATTCCGTTGTCAGTCGTGAGGGCGCGCTCGCGGATGCCTCCTCGAAACGGCGCTTCCATTCCGCATCAACGCCCGGCTGCACGGTTGCAGTGGACGATTCCGCAGCGCGTCGCGGGGCAGCGTCCGACGATCGTGTTGCGGCGCGTGCCGCCGTGGAAGCCGTTCCACGGGAGCGTGGCCGTTCGTCCTCTGCCGCGAGCGAGCCTCCGCCGCCGGCGCCAAGTGCACCGAGCAACTCCTCGATCGACAGCGTCCGGTCGAGGAGAGCGAATCGTACCAACAGCATCTCCACCAGCAGCTGCTGCTGCGAGCTGCGACGGAATTGGGGCTCGAGCTCGCTCAACATCGACAGCATTCGCAGCAAATCGGCCGGAGTGAACGTCTCCTTGTAGCGTTCCAGCGCGCCGCGGGTCGATGGAGTGATTCCGGTTGTATCCCCACCAAGCGAGACGGCTAGTTGCGCGCGGAGAATGTCGCCCAGGCCAGCGAGGAACACGGCGAAATCCACTCCCGCATCGGCTAGCCGGTTGACTGTTGCGAAGACATCGCCTGCGCGCCGCTCGGCGATCAGTGCGAGGATAGCGAGGTATTCGTCTTCCGGCACGAGCCCCAAGGCAACGCGCACGGAATCGGCCGTGACGCCGGATTCGGCGTCGCCGAGCGACATGACTTGATCCGCGAGACTCAATGCGTCGCGCATGGATCCGTCGGCGGCGCGTGCGATCATGGCAAGAGCCTCGGGAGCCGCCGGCACTCCCTCGCTCGCCAGAACACTCTCCAGTCGGGCGATGATGTCAGTCACGCCGATCCGCTTGAGGTCAAAGCGCTGGAGGCGGCTCAGAACCGGCGACGCGGATTGGGCAATTTTCTGCGGCTCAGTGGTCGCGAAGACGAACACCACACGCGGGGGCGGCTCCTCGAGAATCTTGAGAAGTGCGTTCCATGCCTCGCGCGTGAGCATGTGCGCTTCGTCCACTATGTAGACCTTGTATCGCTCTTCGCCTGACGGCGCGTACATCGCACGCTCGCGCAGCTCGCGGGCATCATCCACTCCACGGTTGGATGCGGCGTCTATCTCGACGACGTCGAGACTGGAGCTGCCGCTCCAGATGCGGCGGCACGACTCGCATACTCCGCACGGCTCTCCATCCGGCCGCTTGTTCTCGCAGTTGAGTGCCATCGCGAGGACGCGAGCGAGCGTTGTCTTGCCGACTCCTCGGGGCCCGCAAAGCAGATAGCCGTGAGCGACGCGTCCGCGCGCGATTGCGCCGCGGAGCGTGTTCGAGACATGCGACTGTACCGCCACGCTGGCGAAATTCCTGGGGCGGTATTTGCGGGCGAGTGCGAGCGGCATGAAGGAGGGAGAATACCCCAGGTCTGACGGAGCAACGAAAGACACCGCATGCCGCTGCTACCTTCGGGGTCCTGACGGAGTTAGCGGGCTTTCGCCCTCCGGGACCTGGGGCAAACGAAATATAACTTCTTGCAAGAATGCACAGAAATAACTCCGAAAAACCAAAGCTGGCAGCTTGCAGAGAGGCACAGTTCGTAGGTTGGAGCAGGCTTGAGTCTTTCGCTCCTACCTGATGTCTGTGCTCCTCTGCAAGGTCCCAGCTTTAGTTATTTCGAAGTTTTGGTGTGGACAGCTTTCCCCGCCTCAGTGGTGGGTTAGCGCTTCACCTCCACCTTCGGAACCTTGATCTTCGCAGTGTCTTTCTTCACCTCGACTTTCGGCACCGTGACCTGAGCGGTGTCGGTCGTTACGTTGACGCTCGGTACGTTCACAGTGTCTGTCTGAGTTCCGACTACCGGCTTCTCGACTTCGAGATCGCCTGATTCTGTCTTCTTGCAGCCGGTAACCGAGACGGCCAACAGGGCCGCCACTACCAGTAGCTTGCGCACGAGAAGCCTCCCAGGGTTTTGTGTGTATAGCGCTAACCTGACTATGGCAACCTTCGTTCCAATTCCGCAGGGAGCCAACACACTTAATGGTTCATTAATCCTCGAACGCCTCGCGCTGCAGACGTCGCATGCGGCGGAGCTCGTACACCTGTGCGACCTCTCCGCCGAGAATGAAGATCATCGCCGCGTAGTAGACCCAGATGACGAGAATGACCACAGCGGCCGCGGTCCCCGAGTACAGTGACCCCGGATTGAACGATCCGACGTACGCTGCGAAGATGCGCTTGGCCGCCTCCAGGAGAGAGCTGGTGAACAGCGCAGCGATAAGGGCCGTCTGCCAGCGAATGCGACGGTTCGGCAAAAACTTGTAAAGGGAGAAAAACATAAGTGTGATGAAGCTGAATGCGATCAGCTGACCGATGTTGTACTCGAGCGTGCCCATCACATCGCTCCGGAGCCCAAGCTCTCCCAGTACGAGCAGACCGCGAGACGTCGCCAGGGCGAGGTATGTGCTCAGCCCCACGTAGAGCACGAGCAAGAGCGTCGAGACCACCGTGATCTGAATGTCGAACAGCTTTCCAGCGATGATCCCGCGATCGGTATCAATATCGAAGACGTCGGCGAGGACGGTTCGAAGAGTGCCGAAAAGGCGGGTCGAGAACCAGACAAACCCGATTACACTGTAGATGCCGATCGCCTGTCGCGATTTGATGATGCCGATCAGGATCGAAGCTACCGGCGACGGCTTTCCTCCAGGATTCGCCGGGAGGAAGCGGCTGATTATCTGGTTTATCTCGGCGGACGATGCAGCGGTGGATTGGTTGAGGAGATAGCCGAGCCCACTCGCAAGGAGAAGGAGGAACGGGACCACCGCCAGCAACAGGTTGAAGGCGATGCCTCCCGAAAGGAAGAAGATGTTGTCTTCCCCGCTATTGTCCCAGACTCGTTTGGCGTAGTCTCGCAGGGTCCAGCCGATCCGCGAGAGGAGCGGCCGTTGCGGCACTAGCTCTCTTTATACGCGGCCTTCGTCTCTGCGATGCGCTGCTCGAGCTCCACACGCGCCTGCTGGGCCGCTTCGCGTCCGGCTTCGACGGCGTTCGTCACCTGGCGTCGCTTGAGGTCGACCGCGTCACGGGCGGAGTCGATCCGGCTACCGATTCGGTCCTTTGCCTGCTGGATCGTGTCCCCCACCGAGCCGGACAGCTCCGACACCAGGTCCTGGGCCTGATCGCCGACCTTTCGGGCACGTCGCTCGAGCTCGCGTCGCGTCTCCTCACCCGATTTGGGTGCGAACAGCAGTGCCAGACCCGCACCGATCGCGAGCCCGGCAACGAAAGGTCCGATGCCGGCAGGTTTTTGCTCGATGACGACGAACGGCTCGTCGCCTTCCCAATCGTAGTCAGACATGAGCTCCTCTCGTGATGTGCGCTAGCGTTTTCTGACCTTGCCCTTTGGTATCGCTCCCCTGGCCTTTCCCGGGGAGGCAGGGGCGAAAGTATCCAACGCCTCCGCAGGGTGCCCGCCACCGTTCGTTCGGATGAGCGACGCAATCTCCGTCCGGACTTCTTCGGGAGAGATGCCAACGATCTTCGCCGTCCGCAACGCATCTCCGCTCGTCGAAGCGAATGTGCGGAGGACGAGCTGCCTCCGCGCATCCGCCAGCGACGACCCCGCCGGAACCGTAAGCGCAGCGGGAATCTCGCCGCCGAGCCGGACGTGCCGCGGCATAATGTCGTCTGCGACGATCTTGTCACCGCGCGTCATGATCACGGCTCTCTCGACGGCGTTCTTCAGCTCGCGGACGTTACCCGGCCAGTTGTGCGACAGAATCCACTCCCACGCGCGCTCATCGAAGCCGGTGATCTTCTTCCCGTTCGCCTGAGCGTAGCGCGTCAGAAATTCATTCGCGAGAAGCTTGATATCGCCGGCGCGGTCTCGGAGCGGTGGCAGATACACCTCGACAACCGCCACCCGGTAGTAGAGGTCCTCGCGCAGATCCCCATCGGCGAGCGCCTTCTGCAGCTCCTTGTTCGTCGCTGCCAGAATGCGTATGTCGACGGAAATCTCCTTTTTGCCGCCGAGGCGGCGGATTGTCCGCGTCTCGATTGCGCGGAGCAGCTTCACCTGAACGTCGCTCGGCATCTCCGCGACCTCATCGAGGAAGATCGTGCCGCCGTCGGCCATCTCGAACGCGCCGGCCTTCTCGTTCACGGAGCCGGTAAATGCGCCTTTCTCGTGGCCGAACAGCTCGTTCTCGAGAATGTCCTTGGGAAGTGCCGCGCAATTCAGGGCGAAGAACGGACCCTTGGCGCGATCGCTCTTGCTGTGCAGCGCACGCGCGACAAGCTCCTTCCCGGTGCCCGATTCGCCCAGAATCATTACGCTCGCCGTTGACGGCGCGACAGCGTCGATGACCTGATAGACGGCACGCATGTCTTCCGACTGACCGGTGAGCTCGCCGTAATGCGTGAGCCCCTCAAGCTTGGACGACAGCTCCCGGTTTCTCTGCTGGACGTTGTATTTGTCTAGAGCTTTCGGGATGAGCGCCTTGAGACGATTGAGCTTTTCCGCGTTCAGCGGCTTCTCGATGTAGTCGTAGGCGCCTTCCCGCATCGCCTGCACCGCGGAATCAACCGTCCCCTGACCGGTGACGATGATGCACTCGGTGGGAATTGCCAGTCGCTGCAGCTCCTTGAGCAAGGCAAGTCCGTCGAGCTTGGGCATCATGAGATCGGCGAGAACGAGACCAAAGCTGTCCGCGCTCAGCTGATCGAGTGCCTTCTTCCCGTCCGCCGCCACGGCCACATCGTAGCCTTCGTCGGTGAGCACGGCACTCAATCCTTTCGTGATCGAAAGCTCGTCGTCCGCGATAAGGATCTTCGGATGATTCATTACTATCTGACTATGCCTCTAGGGCTTCTGCGGGGAAGGTTAATATAACAGCCGTTTCACTCGATTCGACGCGAAAGCCAACCATGTGCGAGAGTTGTTCAAGGCGCGGTGTAGCGCGCTCGATCATTTCTCGCGTCGCCTCCAGCGTAATCGCCCCGGTACCACTGACGGAGCAGCGAAAAACGCCGCGATCGTCAACCGACGCAATTGTGACCTGTAAGAGAGCGATCAGCCCTTCGGTCATTGCTGCCAGCTGTTCGGTCTCAGACGCCGCCCGGGTCGCGAACGCCGCAACGGGCGCTGCCTTTTCCGAAGCCCCCTTGCCGAGTCGCGACCGTACGACCTCGACGTTTACCGCAAGACCGTTCAATCTGTTCCGTGTCTCATGCGCTGCCTTCCTAACGAGCTGCGCAAGGGCCGCGGCGCCGTCGGACGCGGATTGACTGTCAGTCGCTGAGATCGGCGTCGTCCGGCGCCGCGGCGACCACCGCGACGTCCTCGTGCGGTTGTGGGCGATGCTGCTTCACCGCCGTGACGTGCTTCGCTACTACTGGCGCGGTGTCGCCGATCGCCAGTTGCGTGAACAGAAATTCGAACTTGGCGTCGTACACCGCTGCAAGTTGTTCCTTGGCTTCACGATCGAGATCCCAGAACTGCCGCTTGAACGGCCCCAGCGCCTTTTTTCTCGTCTTGTAGTAGAACTGCTCGTCGGAGTCTGAGGGCTTCCTCTCGTCCTTCGCGTTTTCGCGCAGCCACGCGTAGATGTCATTGCGCAGCTCGTGGGGAAGCTCATCGTACAGCATCGTCTGGAAGTTCGTGGCGAGATGGATCTCAGCCGTCTCTGTCTTCGGGAAATTGTGGAACGCCTCGTCGGGCAGCGTTGATGCGCCGTGCTGTACCGCACCAGCCAGCCCATAACTTTCGCGCGCAACGGTGGAGAGCCTCCGCAACGTCTCGAAGTCGATCTGTACATCAGCGATCGAGCCATCCGCCAGGACAACACCACCGTGCGTTGTGCCTGACTGGACACTGATCTTGGATAATCCAGCTGCACCGGGCGCGATACGCGCCATCGTCCGGTTGAATCCCGCCATGTATCCGTGCAGCTCTTCGACGGTGCTGTTCTGCGTTCCCACTTCGCCGATCTCGCCGCCAAGGGAGACCTCGATCCCCTCCGGCTGGACGCCTCGAATGAAGGTCGCGATGTCGGCGGCCTGCTCGTAATTCGTTCGCTGCTGCTCGTCGAGCGTAGCACGCGACAAGTCAACCAGCGTTGACGTGTCGATATCGATGTTGTAGAAGCCGGCCGCCACCGCCTCCTTTGCGAGCTGCTTCACGGCATTTACTTCAGTGGCGGGATCAATCGCGAACTTCTTTGCGTTCACCTGAAAGTGATCGCCCTGAATGAATACGGGTCCGCGAAAGCCTTCTCGAAGCGCAGCAGCGAGTATCACCGAGACGTACTCGGGTGGGCGCTGACCAGTGTAGGCGATCTCCGACCTGGCGATCTCGCAGATGAATGCGCCGGCGTTGAGCTTTCGCGCGGTGCGAAACACCGATCGCGCCGTGTCATAGGACATTCCGCGAACGTTGATGGCGGGAACGGTGTAGCCGCCCGTCTCGCCCCGACCTCGCGCGAGGTAGAGCTCGTGGATGGACGAGGGAATTGCCCCCACGGTCTGCGCGAGCTCCCAGATCAGCCAGCGCGCGTTATCGCGCGCGTCCGGCTCCCCGAATACCGCGGCGTAGGCGAGGCGATCCATGCCCGCTCCACCTATCGCCCGCTCGTCCGCTACCGCGACAGCGCCCCCCTCAACAGTTACGGCTCCCTTGAAGACTGTCTCTGTCATAGCCTGGGAAATTCGCCGGGCTGTCGGATGGTTGCAAGTGCGTCAAACGCTCCATCTGGCATCGGACTTCGGAAGCGCTTCCCACTCTTTTCTGGCTTCCTCCGATCCGGGACGGCCGAGTAGTGCGTACGCGAATTGTTTTCCGAGCTCCACACCGGGCTGGTTGAACGCGTCCACTCCATAAAGCTGACCGGCGTACGCAGTCGCCATCTCGAGAAGCATCATCAGTCCTCCGACGTGCCGCTCGTCGACCCGATCGAGATGAATGGTGAGGTTTGGCCGTTGTCGCTTCGCAAGCGCTCCCGCCGTTGCGCGCTGCTCCACGTCGATCAACTCGGATAGCGAATGTCCACCGAGGTATGCGAGCTCCTTCACTTCTTCGTACGCACGCGGGATGCGCACGTCGGTTGCGCGCTCGCGCACCGCAACGAACGTGACTGTCTTGTTCAGCGGCCCTTCCATGAACAGCTGCACCTGGCTGTGCTGGTCAGTCGCGCCCAGCGCCGGTAGCGGCGTCGAGCCAACCGACCCACCATCGGACGTGTGCTTCCCGAGACTCTCCGCCCAGAGCTGGACGAACCAGGCGGCCATGTCGCGCAGGGCATCCGAGTATGGCATGAAGACGTTGATTGCCTTGCCATGACGCGTGTCAGCCAGCCAGTGAAGGACTGCGTATACGGCAGCGGGATTCTTCGACAGTTCGGGAGCCAGACAGCGCTGAGCCATCTCGGCTGCGCCCTCCAGAAGCGGCGCGATGCCGATCCCGATCAGAGCCGCGGGGAGCGTACCAACGGGCGTCAGCACGCTAAACCGCCCGCCGACGCTCGGGGGGATGTCGAGCGCCGGAATTCCCAGCTGAGTCGCGAGCGGACGGAGAGCGCCCTGTCGTGGATCGGTCACGAACACGAAATGGTCGCGCGGCGGCAGATTCCGTTCACGCAGGCGACTGTCCACGATCAGGAACTGTGACATCGTCTCCGCCGTGCCGCCTGACTTGGAAGTCACGATGAACAGTGCCCGCTCGAGCGAGAGCCTTTTCAGCAACCCTTCGATAGTCTCGGGATCTACGTTGTCCAGCACATGTAGCCGCGGCTGACCGCTGCGGGCGGTCGCATCGAGAAGATTCCAGCCGCTGGGGCGCAGCGCAGTTCGAAGAGCGATCGGCCCGAGCGCAGATCCGCCGATTCCGAGCACCACCACATCGTCGAATTTGCCGGCGGCGCGGCGCGCGAACGACGTCGCCTGATCGCGAAGCGCGGCGTCGCGAACGATGTCCGCGAATCCTACCTTGCCTGACTCTCGCAACCGGGCAAATCCGGCGTGCGCCGGCGCAAACGTCTCGGATGCTGCGGTCAACTCCGCCTCTGAAACACCGCCGACCTTCTCTCCAATCATGTTCGAGTAATCGATCCTGATTGCCATCTGTTGCCTCAGTCTATCCTTACGGTGAGTCCGTCGAATGCGGGCGCGATTCCACGCGGAAGCTCGGCCTCGAGGTCGGCGTGAAAGTTGTCGTGGGTGAGATGCGTCAGGTACGTCCGCTCGGCACCCACCCGCGCCGCGGCGCGAATCGCCTCCGGAATGCTCAGGTGCGTTGGGTGTCCGGTCCGGAAAAGCGCGTTGATCACCAGCACGCTGGCGCCGCGAAATGCGCGCACCGCCGCTTCGGGAAGCTCCTTCGCGTCGGTGACGTAGGCGAGAGGGCCGATCCGATATCCAAAAACCGACACGGCGCCATGAGGCACGGCGACGGCCGTCACTTCAGCATCGGCGATCATCGTTGTTTCGCCGTCGGCCAGGGGCATCGCCTTGCCTTCAGGCTTTGACGTACCCGGCAGCGCGCGAATGCTGTCGTCGAAGATGTACGCGAAGCGGCGTGCAAGGCGCGCCAGTGAGTCCGCGGGGCCGTACATCTCGAGCGGCGCATCCCTTCTTACAGAGATCGCGCGAATGTCGTCGAGACCGTGCGTGTGGTCTGCGTGGTCGTGGGTGAAGAGAACCGCATCTACTCGATCGATTCCCGACGCGATCAGCTGAAGCCGGAGCTCAGGTGGAGTATCGATCAGCAGTCGCGCGCCGAGATCGGTCTCTACCAGCGCCCCGACTCTCGTTCTCTTGTCGCGGGGATCGGGAGAATGACACACGGCACAGCCGCACCCCACCTGCGGAACGCCGAAGCTCGTCCCGGTTCCCAGAAACGTCAGCTTCACCGAAACAACATTTCAGATCGTCTCGACCTTGAGAAGGTTCGTCGTTCCGGGAACGTCGAACGGAACGCCGGCCGTCACGATGAGTCGATCGCCACGCAAAGCGAGCTCGCGTTCCACGACCGTCTCGCGCGCGCGCTGCATCATCTCCTCGTAGTTCTCACAATGGGGAACGAGAACGGGAATTACTCCCCATACCAACGCGAGCTGGCGGTAAGTGCGCGGCTGATCGGTGAGCACAAGAATCGACACGCCTGGCCGGTACGACGCGACAACCCGCGCCGAGAACCCGCCCTTGGTGAAAACGACGACGAGCGGAGCGCCGAGCATGTCCACTGCCGCGGTCGTCGCTGCGGCGATTGCAACTTCAGTCGGAACGACGCCTGTCGCCGTCCGCTGCTCGAGTCCGCGAAGCGGAGCGTTCGGTGGCGGATGTTGCTCGACATGCGAGATGATGCGCGTCATCGCCTCGACGGCGAGTCGCGGATACGCACCTGCGGCGGTTTCGGCCGACAGCATCACCGCGTCCGTCCCATCGAGAATCGCGTTGGCGACGTCGCTCGCCTCGGCGCGCGTCGGCCGCGGATGCTCGATCATTGACTCCAGCATCTGCGTTGCCGTGATCACGGGACGGCCGAGTCGGTTGGCAAGTCCGATGATGCGTTTCTGGGCGCCGGGCACCTCTTCGAAAGGGAGCTCCACACCCAGATCCCCGCGCGCAACCATCACCCCGTCCGATGCGGCAATGATGCTCTCGATGTTCCTCAGTGCGATGTCTTTCTCGATCTTCGAGACCACCAGCACGCCGTGTGGAACCATCGCGCGGAGACGTTCAATGTCCCGCGCACGACGTACGAAGCTCAGCGCGAGATACTCGAGCTCGTGCTCCACCGCGAATCGGACATCTGCCTCGTCCTTCTCAGTAATGGAAGGTGCCGACACCTCTACACCAGGGAGGTTCAGTCCCTTGTGCGGATTGATCACGCCACCGTGGAGAACACGCGCGCGGACTTTCGGCGGTGACACCTCCATCACCATCATCTCGATAAGACCGTCGTCCACGAGGACGCGATCCCCGACGTGGACATCCTCGGCGAGGTGGTCGTAGGTGACAGGAATCTCACCATCGCGTTCGTCTCCTTCGCGAACGAGAATGTGATCCTCTCCGACGCCTACATGAATCGCCTCGCGGATGTCACCAATCCGGATGCGTGGCCCCTGAAGGTCGCCAAGAATAGCTATCGGCCGACGCATCTCCGAAGCGAGCCGGCGCACCATGGCGATGGTCTCGTGATGCTGCTCGTGCGTTGCGTGTGAAAAATTGAGGCGGGCTACGTTCATGCCCGCCTCCATCAATCCATGCACGGCGTCCTCGGTAGCGCTCGCCGGCCCGAGGGTGCAAACGATCTTGGTCCTCGGGATGTACGCCGCAGTCACTTCGTCGTAGTCGCCAACCTGGCCATCTTCTGCTCGATCCCAGCGATGAGGGAATCGAAGGATTTCTGGAAGCTCGCGATGCCTTCACGCAACAAAGTATCGGTGACGTCCTTCATTGAGATGCCGACCGCTTCCAGCTGCCGCAGGAGCCCTTCCGCAGCGCCCACCCGCTTGTCCACGGTGCGCTGTACATCTCCATGATCCCGGAATGCGTCGATCAGCTTCGGCGGCATGGTGTTGACGGTATCCGGGCCGATCAGCTCCTCAACATAAACCACGTCGCGGTACTCCGGGTTCTTCACACCCGTGCTCGCCCACAGTGGCTTCTGAACGCGTGCGCCGAGATCGGCGAGCGCTTTCCAGCGGTCGCTCGAGAAGCGCGACGTGAAGAGACGGTACGCGAGCTTGGCGTTGGCGATCGCCGCCCTGCCCTTCAACATCTTGAGGCGGTCGCGATCTCCGGGACGTGCTGCCTTGATCATCGCGTCGAGGCGTTTGTCGACCTCGGTGTCCACCCGGCTCACGAAGAAGCTCGCGACGGAGAAGATTCCATCGAGCGGCTCGCCACGTGCGACGCGCTCCTCGAGGCCGCTCATGTATGCGTCGATGACTCGTGCATGGGCATCGAGTGAGAAGAGCAGCGTGATGTTGACGTTTACGCCGCGCGCGATCAGATCCCTCACCGCCAACGCTCCCTGCTCCGTTCCGGGAACCTTAACCAGGACATTGGGGCGATCCACCTCTTTCCAGAGGCGGCATGCCTCTTCGACGGTCGGCCCGGATTCGTTGGCGACCGAGGGAGACACTTCGATGGAGACGTATCCATCGCCGCCCCTCGTCGTCGCGAACACTCCGCCAAAGATGTCGCAGGCCTGCTGCACGTCGGTGGTCTCGACAATCTCGAACAATCGCTTGGACGGCAGGCCGGGGTCGGCGGAAGACAGCTGCTCGTCATATGCGTCCCCTTCTGCCAGCGCCTTGTCGAAAATAGTCGGGTTGGACGTCATTCCCGTGAGGGCGTCTTCGCGGATGCGACGCTCGAGGTCGCCGTTGTGCAGCATCGTCCGGTCGATGCTGTCGAGCCATATCGACTGGCCTTGATCATGAAGCTGCTCAAGCCGGTTCGCTGCCATCTTTCCTCCTTCTCCCAATTTAGCGGGGGAGACGGGCCCGCGCTTCTGACGCGGCCATAAACCAAGGCGGAAACAAGATCAACCGAGAAAGACACAGATCTGTGCATTTCTCGGTTGATCGTTGGTGACCTGACCCGCCCGGCTGCCATCGCGAGCTTAGTGAGTGCTGAGGAGGATCGCTCCGCCGACGTGGTTGGTGCCGAAGCGAGTCGTGGCATCCATCGCGCCGAGGTACTCGATTCGCTTCAGAATCGCGGCGCTTATCGTCTTCAGCGAATCGAGGCCACCAAAATGCACACCGTCGAGGTAGATCTCGGCCCGAGTCGGGACTGACTCGCGGACCGAAGTTGCGCCGCGAGAGCGCAGAAAAGCCGGCCGGAGCTCAGCGATGAGGTCATACGCATTCCACGCGCGGGAGGCATCCGCCTGCGCGATTTCCTCTGCCGTGATGACGTTGCTGTTCTGTATCGGGAACTGCGACGGAATCGCCCGGGCGCACCCGACGATGGCAGCCGCACATAAAACAAGAGTTGGCAGCGTGAGACGCGACATGAGAGGGTATCGATTGGCGTTCGATTCAATATACCGGGCGATTTTGTAAGGCGGCCAATCACGTCCCGCCAGTGGCTCTGCCCACTCGTAGGAACAATGGCCAGGAGATGACCCGTCTGTGGGCGTCGCCGCCCCAAACGCGCCTCAACGTTTCCTCCACGGGCGCTACCGGATCCTTTCCCAGCTCGGCGGCGTAGCGCGCCGTCGCCGACCACGTCCGGAGATATCCGGCTAGTTCCAGCAGTGTCCAGCGCTGCTCGAGAGTGAATGCGGGCGCCTTCACTTCAGCGAAAGGGAATTCAATTGTCCGGTATCCGTCAAGGAGCAGCTGCCTCTCGGGCAGCCAGTATTTCTCGATCGTGCCGCGATTGTACTCATACACGATGGAGTTCGCTTCGTTGCCTTCGATGACTGGATCGCCATAGCCCCATACCGCGACCACACCGTATGGCTTGGCGACTCGTCGAGCTTCATCGAAGAACCGACGAGCATCGACCCAATGAAGTGCCTGGGCTACACAGACAATGTCAGCTGAGTGGGACTCGAGCCCGCTCGCCTCAGCAGGGGCTACGCGATATTCGATTCGGGGATGCGGCTCAGCCTGTGCGAGCTGCGCCGAGCTTGCGTCAGTTGCAATTACCAGTTCGAAGCGAGAAGCAAGCCCGCGCGCCGCCTGACCGCTGCCGGTCGCGCAATCCCAGGCGAGCCGTTTATCCAAAGCGACGTCGGCCAGCCAATCGAACAGCTGCGGTGGATAGTCCGGCCGGTATCTGGCGTAGAGTGACGCCTGCGCTGAGAACTGATCCCGGAACGACGGAGCGGTCAGAAATCCCGCTTCTTCATCTCGCTGAAGAATTTTGACGTGGCATCGCGCTCTCGGAGCGTCGCTTCGTCCGTGGGATCGTCCGGAACATTGGGGTCGTATTTCTTTCCGAATCCCTTCGGAACCTTGGAGAGTGTCCCGGACTTAGCGGCGTTCTTCTTCGCGAGAGCGGCGAGCTTCTTCCTATCCATTTGCCAGCGGGGTGAAGGATGGTGTACGAGGTCTTGGGACGTGAGAAAAATATATGGTGTGATATCGGCCGTCTGCGGCTTCCAACCTTTTTTGCCGGCGCTTTGTCATGGAAAAAAAACGAGCGGAGAGGACCACTTCCCCGCTCGTTCGACAATCCGACGGAGCCGCAGCCACTCAGCTAAATGCCTATCCGCACTCCGAGAATCCGCAGACGTGGCACTTGGAGCATCCCTCGGCGAACTCAAGCGACGATCCGCAGTCGGGGCACGTGCCCATAAAGGATTGATCGCGATTCACTGAATCGAAGGCATACTGTGACTGGGTGCCTCCCGCGCTTCCGGCGGGTGCCGGCGCGCTTACGGGAGAGCCCGGCGCGGGCTGACCAGTGCTCGGCTCAGCGCGAAGCAGCTCCTGCTGAACCCCCTGCTTCTCGCGCATCCAATTCTCCAGCGCGATGCCGATTGCGTCCGGAACGGAGAGGACCTTGGTCGGTCCGAGCCCAATCGCCCTGTCGGATGCAATCCCGCGCAGCTGGCGATGAATCGCCTGTATAGAGATTCCCGATCGAAGCGCGAGCGAGATAAGTCGACCGATGGCTTCGACGTCGGCCATCGCCGCGCCACCTGCCTTGCCGAGGTTGATGAACACCTCGAAGGGCTGTCCTCTGTCGTCCTCGGTGATGTTCACGAACATCGTTCCGAGCGGCGTCTCCATTCGCGAGGTCGTTCCGCGCAGCGTATCCGGCCGCGCTCTCTTTTGCCGTCGCTGGAGGTTCTCGGCCTCCGCGTCGAACAGCTGCTTGCGCAATCGCTCGATCTCAGCGTCGAGCTCCGCGATCGTTCCCTTCAGGTCGCCCACTTCACCGCGCATGTCGGTGCCGCTGCGCTCAGCCTTGGCCTTGTTCGTCGCGCCCGTTGAAAGCACCTGATTGTCGCGTGAGCCATCACGATAGACGGTCACGCCCTTGCACTTCAGCTCGTACGCAAGCTCGTAGATCGCGCGCACGTCGGCGGGCGTCGCGCTGTGCGGGAAGTTCGTCGTTTTCGAGATCGCCGAGTCGCAATTCTCCTGGAAAGCGGCCTGCATCCGCACGTGCCATTCGGGAGTGATGTCGTGAGCTGTCACGAACACGCGCTGCCACTTCTCAGGCACTTCGTCGAAGTGGATGTGTCCCTGTCTCGCGATCTCCTCGATCAGATCGTCGGAATACCATCCCTCGCTCTTCGCTAGCGCCAAGAAATCCTCGTTGACGTCAGGCATCATCACGCCCGCCTGATTGCGCATGAATGCAACAGCGAACAGCGGCTCGATTCCCGATGAGCAGCCGGCGATGATCGAGATCGTTCCGGTGGGCGCGACAGTATTCACGTTGCAATTGCGAAGCAGCTGCATTGGCCGGATGCGCTTTCCACTCGCATCGCGCGCGCAGGTCTCGTCGGGCCCCCAGATGGAGCGAGCCCATTCCGGGAACGGTCCCCGTTCGTTTGCCAGCCGCTCGCTTTCCCGCTTTGATTCGATGTCGACGAATCGCTGCAGCTGGCGGCCAAACTCAACGCCTTCGTTCGTGTTGTATGGAATCCCGAGCCTGACGAGTGCGTCGGCGAATCCCATCACCCCGAATCCGATGCGACGGATCCGTTTCGACAACGCGTCGATTTCGGGCAGCGGGTACTTGTTGACGTCGATGATGTTGTCGAGGAACCGAACGGAGAGATGGATGTCCGCGCGAAGAGCATCCCAGTCCATCTGACCGTCTCTGACGTAGTAGCCGATGTTGATCGAGCCAAGGTTACAGACGTCGTACGGAAGGAGCGGTTGCTCGCCGCACGGGTTTGTCGCCTCGTACTTGCCGACGTGCGGAACGGGATTGTATCGGTTTGCTTCGTCGATGAAGAAACAGCCGGGCTCTCCGGTCCTCCATGCGCCGTCGATCATCTTGTCCCACACCATCCGCGCCTCGAGCCTCCCCGCCGGCTTGCCGCTCGAGTGATCGATCAGATCGTATTCCCTGCCCTCCTTCACCGCCTGCATGAACTCGGAGGTAACGGCGACCGAGATGTTGAAGTTCGTCACCTGGGACAGGTCTTCCTTGCAGGCGATGAACTGCATGATGTCGGGATGATCGACGCGAAGAATTCCCATGTTCGCGCCACGGCGGGTACCACCCTGCTTCACGGCGTCGGTGGACGCATCATAAAGCTTCATGAACGACACGGGACCCGAGGCGACGCCGGTGGTTGACCTGACCATTGAGCCAGACCCACGGAGACGCGAGAAGCTGAATCCGGTGCCGCCGCCCGACTGATGAATGAGCGCCATCGATCGCAGCGTGTCGTAGATGCCGTCGCGGCCGTTCGAGAGTGCGTCGTCGACTGGCAGGACGAAGCACGCGGAGAGCTGGCCGAGAGGTCTGCCGGCGTTCATGAGCGTGGGTGAGTTGGGCTCAAAGCGTCGCTCGGTCATCAGCAGGTAGAACTTCTCCGCCAGATCCGCGACCCCGCTGTCGCCCGCGCCATAACGCCGATCCGCCTCGGCAACAGTGCGCGCCACCCTCCAGAACATTTCTTCTGGCTGCTCGGTGGGCTTGCCCGAAGCATCCTTTATCAGGTAGCGCTTTTCGATGACGGTTAGCGCGTTCTGATTGAGCTGGGCAGCTCCCGAGGGTGGGGTGACTGGGATGGGCATTAATACAACTCTCCGCAGGTGTAAAAAGATGTCAAGAAACAATCACGATCAAACGATTCCCGCGCACGGCTGAAGTAACAACCGGCGCGGGGGAAGCAACCTATCCGTATTCGTGTTTCCGCGCCAGTACTAAGCTAACCCCTTATGTTTCATAAGGTTATGTAATCCACATCACGAATGAAATTCGCGGCCTCGCATTTTTCCCTTGGCCCGTTAGGATCTTGTCCAGCAACACGTGTCGAAGAGGGTTTTTCACCGGGTCAGGGCGCCAGAAAGAGACCGCGAAAGGATACCGAAACCTACATCAAAAGGCGGACCCGAATGCAACGTAGAGCGACATTCGCTTCGCGTGAGCGAATTCACGCCCGCGCACGGGAGCCGCGACGCCCAGCCGGAATCGAGCGGGGACGTCGTACTGCAACGCGGTGTCGAGATACAGCTCTGCTCCCGACGAAACCAGCGTAGGACGGCTGGAAACCGGGCCGGCGCAGACCGAGGCCACGTCGCCGGGACTACAGTAGGCGCGTCCAGCGTCGGCAAATGCTGCGATCGCCAACCGATCCAGGAGAACCGGAAGAACCGGGACTCTGCGTGACGGAACTGCGAGCGGCGCCCGGTACTCGAGCGTTCCTGCGAAAGCGTGGTTGCCCCGCTCCGATGAAGGAGGGAACCCTCTCACACCGAATGTTCGGCGCTCCTCACCGACGCTCACGCCAGCAAGAATGTCGAGCGATCCACCGCTCAATCCGCCCACCGAGAAGCTCGACGTTGCCCTCGAATCCGCCCAGCCACCTGCCAGACGAAGCGCCGCAACGTGGTGCGCGAAGCCGGGGAGATCGAGAGCCTTGTACCCTGCACTCACAGCGGTGATGCTCGCGCTAGGCGGATCCCCGCTCCCGCTGCGCCACCGCTCACGTACGAGGGCTGAGAGTGCGACGCCATCTTCCCGTGAAATGCTGAGGATCGCGCGCCTGGTGTTCGACCAGCTCGCGGATGCAAAGAGTGACGGAAGTGTCAGCCGTTGCCGAAAAAAGGGATTCAGGTGTGCGAGCAGCGTATCCGGATCGGATGCGAATTGTCGATCCTCGATCTCGCCTCCGATGGAGATGCTCGAGAAGCTCCGCACTCGCGGCCGCGACAGCGATGCACTTGCTGCAACAGTTCGCGACCGCTCGGCAAGATCGCCGACGACGTCGCCGCTCTTCGTAAAAATGCTCGAATGTTGTCGGTCAATCTCGCCCGAGAATGAGAGAACCGGCTGGCCCAGCCCCGCGTACTGGTAACCAGCGAACGCTTTCGCGTCGTGATGCCTGAGGTTGTACGACGCCTGCGCGAAGTAAGCGTGTCGGCCGATTGCATCGTCGCCGCTCGTTGCGCCGCCGACACTCGTTCCGCTTTGGGTTCCGCTCTCGATGACGGGCTCCCAATAGCGCGGAAGGAGCGACCGCCACGGAGAATACGCGTGCGCCGCCACGTCGCTCCGCGAGGGAGAACCAGGGCCCGCGCCGACGATCCGGCAGTCCGCACACTCGCGACGAGTCGCGGCGACAACTGTGTCTGCCGTTTCCACCGCCAACGAGGACACGCCGCCGATTCCGAGGTGGTAACCGTCGGCTCGAAAGTGAAGCGCCGCGATAGCGAAATCTGTCGGTGAAGGGTCGGGCGAGAACATTCCAGTCGAAGTCGCCGAGTGCCGGCGCAACGCTCCACCGCCCTCCTCGGGACAGAATGAATAGATCTGCATCGAGCCGGAGTGGTCCGACGCGAAATAAACCCGTCTTCCGTCTCTCGACCACGCCGGGGACACGACTATAGCGCGCACGAACGGGCGCGAAGCGACAATCAGTCCGAGTGTATCGAGCACGACGATCTCCGACACGGGCCCGCGCGGCACCCGCACCGCGGCAACGCGTGTTCCATCCGGGGACCAGCGCGGATCGGACCATTGCAGCTCGAGGTTCCCTTCCACCAGTACGCCCGTTACTCGACCCTCTTTATCAACGCGGACCAGCCGCGTCGAGCCAGGTATGTTCTGCACCGCGACAATGGATCCGTCGCGCCGAGCATCCGGAGACGAAAGCCGCGCGCCATGCGTGAGCCGGATCTGACGCTTTCCGCGCTGAACGTATAGATCGTTCCGGATGTGATACGGGTCGACAAACTCCGGCTGCCAGAAAAGAAGCTCGCCCCCCGCGAGTGGCACATTCGGCGTGAGCCCGTTCCGCCTTCCCAGTCGTGACTGGCTTCCCGACGTTGTGACGCGGTACGCCCGCATCACGTCCTTTCCTGTCGACGCAGTGTAAACGAGCGTTGATGGTGACGTCCATCGCGGCGAGCCGACGAACCATCCTTCACTGGTGAGCTGTTTCCAGGCCGGCATGGGCGGCGCCGGCGGCGCAATCGCGCGCGTCAGCGAATTCTGCCATTCCTTGAATGCGCGCTCGAATGTCACTCCGAATGCGCGCTGTGCCTTCCCATTCAGCGTCAGCGGAAAGAGTCGCCTGCTCGACAGCTCGATGTAGTCCCGAATGGCTCGCTCGCCGCGCGTTCTCGCGATGTAATCGAAAATGAATCCGCCGTACGCGTACACGGTTTCACCCGCTGGAAATCTCGATGTCGCGCGAGAGATCTCTCCAAGGCGCGGAAAGCGACCGCTCTCCGCCGCGGCGCGGGCGAGCATGTAATGTTCAGACCCCTCGAGACGTCCGGCGCCCGTAATTCGCGACTCAAAGTACACCGCGAGTCCCTCGGTAACCCACGCCGGCTGCAACGCGTTCGGAAAAAGCGCGGGGTGGCGCCCGAAGAGCGTCCTTCCCAAACGCCAGATTCCGGCGGCCCGATCGAGGTGGAAGATGTGCGTCAGCTCGTGAGTGATGACCAGCGAGCTCCAATCCTCATAGTTGCGGAGAGCGACATCCTCAACCGGAGGATGCGCAAAAATCACAACCCGGTTTGATGGGAAAGGTGTCGCGTATCCGTTCGCGTAATCGGCATTGTCCGCAATGACCAGATCCACTTTTCCCCGCGGCGCGACAAGCTCCCGCGATAGTAAATCAAAGGCGCGCTCGGCAGCCGTCGCCGACCGACGCGCGAAATCCTCGAGCGGCGGATTGAAGTGAATACGGAAATGCGGCGTCTCGATCGTTCGCCACCGCTCGGCGGGCGCAGGCTGCGCGCCCCCGCTCGAAGCGGCGATCACAAAAACCGATGCTAGGAGGGCGAGCCCTCGATTCACCTCGCTACCGCGCCAAGCGATCGGAAGTACGCGTCCAGTCCGGCGACGATCCCGCGCGCGTAGCGCAGCTGATATTCCTCTGTTCGTAGCGCGGCCTCCTGATCGGGCATGATGATGAACGCCCCTTCGGTGAGTATCGCCGGCATCCACGTCGGACGAACGAGCGCGAAGTTCTCGCGCTTCACTCCGTTGTCCGGCAGCGACAGCTCCGCAACCAGCGCTCGCTGCGTCGCCTCAGCGAGAGCGCGCGAATGCGTGTGGAAATGGTAGGTCGCTGTCCCTTGCGCGCGGAAGGGGTTGATGCCGTCGGGAACAGCGTTGAGGTGAATGGAGACCAGGGCATTTGCGTTGACTCGCCGCGCCATTGCCGGCCGAAGATTGAGATTCACGCTGTCCATGGTCGTGCGCGTCATGAACACGTTCACGCCGCGAGCGGTAAGGAGCGTCTGGATCTTCTGCGCCACCGGCAGCGCAACCTCCGGCTCCCAGAGTCCCGTCGGCCCTGTTGCTCCGAGCGGCGGGTGGCCGGCGTCGACCGCGATGGTGAGGCCGCGAAGCGGATCGATCAGGTCGATCGCCGGCGGACGCCTCACACGAAGCAGAAAGGCGCCGCTTTCCCATAGCGGCTGATAACCATACACGGGTCCTTTCAGGCTAAAGACGTAGCGCATCGACGGCCCGGCAGTGGCGGCTGTGTACGACGTCACGTAGCTGTTGGGCGCCGTGACAGCGATAGACGGACTCGCCATCCCGGCGGTCCCATACAGCGTGAGCGTGAGCGTGGCGCCAGTCGAGTCCTCCTCAATGAGATGTGCCGGCTTCTCCGAAACCGGTATCACGAAGTCGGTCCACTCGGCGGCCGGCACAACTCGCAGGTCACTGGCCAATCGAGCCGCGACCGGCGGAGGCACGTCTGCGGACGGCGTCGCTGACGTCGTCGCGGAGGCCGTCTTCGCGGGATCGCCCGGTACCGGGCTCAGCATCTGCAGATCGTTGCGCGCGATGCGTATCGTGAGAGTCGAGTCGAGCTCCACGTAGGCGTCGCCGGCAGTGAGAGCGACGACTTTCACCACAGTTCCCGGAAAAAGAAACCAGCGCCGCAGACCGCCACTGAGAGCGTATCCGGTAACGACTCGATCAGTGTCGCTTGGCGCAGTTGCCGGTCCCACTAGAGTCGCGTAAAGCGGCGGTGCAAGCCGTAGCGTGTCAGCGCTCGTCGCAATCGGGGGCGGGGGCGGGGCGAGCTTGATGGGATGCGTCAATCGCACGGTGTCGGCTCCAGCCGTCGCCACCAATTCATACTGCGGAGCGCTCGCGGGTGGGTTCGCTAGCCACGCCATGAACGAGCCGTTCGGCCAGACGGGAACTGACACCTCATTAATCGCCAGTGCTGCGTCGCCATTGCCGACGGAACCGAAGATGAAGTTGGAATCCTTCGAGAGAATCGTCTGGTTCACCGTCGGATAGACCACCTTGACCGCCAGTGGACCGGTTACATGCGGAACCGGCGGAAGATTGGGGTTGGGCGGAGGGGGTGGAATATGTTCGACTACTACCGGGGGCACGGGCGCCGGCGTGGGAGCGGCAGGTGCGCGTGGCGCGCAGGCGGCGGCGGCCGCGACCGCAACCGCGGCGCATGTTGTTCTCAAGAATGCTCGAGTAATCATCATCCCCGTTGGATCGTCCTTGCGAAAGCTGATTGCACGGTCAGTACCAGAACGAAGGCGGACACGACAAGTGCTGATTAGGCGCTTCCCCGATGTCCCGCCTATATTCCCGCGAATGCTGTGGCGCAATTCCAGTACATTGACAATCTGCTGTCCCACCCGCGCTTCAGGCGGGCATACGCCCTTGTGACGAGGCCCGAGCCGTTCACCGCCGAGTTTCCGGCACTGCCGGAAGGAACCATCGAGATCGCAGGTCGGACCGACGTCGGTCTGATCCGCGAGCACAACGAGGATTCCTTCCTTTTTGGCGATCTCTCCTCGGGTGAATCCGTCGCCGACAACGAGTCGCCGCCGCTGCGAGTCGAGGCGGTGCCCGCGGTTCTTATCGTCGCTGACGGCGTCGGTGGCGCCGCTTCAGGCGAGGTCGCCAGCTCGATGGCCACGCGCATAGCCTATGATCATCTCCGCGAGCGGTGGCAGCGCGGCGGTCTGCGGGGGACTGTTGTTGTCGCCGACGCTCTTCAGCAGTCGCTCTTCGCCGCCAACCGCGCGATCCACTCTCATGCGGTAAGCAACCGGACCCATCACGGAATGGGTACCACCGCTACGCTCGCTCTCGTTGTCAACGGCATGGTGTACTTCGCGCAAATCGGAGACAGTCGCGCCTACATCATCCGCGACGGCTCGGCGACCCAGATGACGAAGGACCAGTCGCTGGTCCAGCGAATGGTGGACGCCGGCAAGATGACCGCCGAGCAGGCGGAGAAGAGCGAGCATCGCAACATCATCCTTCAGGCACTCGGTCCGGAGCAACAGGTAGTTCCCGAGCTCACGCGCGAGCGTCTGATGAACGGCGACGTTGTCATCCTCTGCAGCGATGGTCTCTCGAATCAGGTAGGCCCCCAGGAGATCGCAGCCGTCGCAGGAAAGAGCGCGGATCTCGACTCATTGTGTGACTCGCTGATCAGGCGCGCGCTGGAGACCGGTGCCCCGGACAACGTAACCGTGGTTGCCGGCCGGTTTTCGACCAACTCCGATTCCGGCGCTGAGAAAAAGAAGGGCTAGGCGCGCACGCCCGATTCAGTGGCCGTGACGGTCTGATCCGGTTCCACCTCCACAGAGTGAGCCGCGGCGCCCTTTGGAAAATTGGCATTCCATGGTGCGACGACCGGAAGCAGCAGGATGCAAGGCAGTCCAGCGACAACTGTGATCAGGAAAAATGTGGGCCACCCCATTGACTGGGCGATCTTTCCTCCTGGCGCCACGAGTATGTCGCGACTGGCGGCGACGAGACTCGACAGCAAGGCGAATTGCGTCGCCGAAAAGCGCCGATTGCACATGGTCATTATGTATGCGACCAATGCCGAGCTCACGAGTCCAACTCCGAAATTTTCGATTACGATCGCGCCCACCATGTAACTGTGGTTCCTGCCCACCAGCGAAAGCCCGTAATACGTCAGATTGCTCAGCGCCTGGAAGACCGCGAATATCCACAAGGAGCGATTGAGACCCACGCGCGCGATTGTCGCTCCGGCGACCAGCGAGCCGGCGATCGTCGCAAGCAGCCCTGCGCCACCGAAGACAACGCCAACCTCGGTCTGGGTAAATCCTGTTTTCAGCAGAAAGGGAGTCGTCATGCTCCCAGCCAGCGCGTCGGCGTACTTGTAGAGCACAATGAAGATCAGGACGCCGATCCCCAGTCCCGGTCCGACCCTCGTGAAGAAATCCTGGAACGGCATCGCAACCGCTTCACCGAGCGTTCGTGGGGGCGCCTCCTTGAGCGGCGGTTCCGGAGCGAGGAAGGTCGCCACGATTCCGATCAGCATCAGTCCGGACAGGAGGGAGTACACTGTCCCCCAGGACAATCTGTCCGCGAGTACAAACGATAAAGACCCTGTGAGCAAAAGCGCGACGCGGTAGCCGAGCACCCAGATCGCGGCTCCCGCTCCCATCTCCCGGTCCCCCAGAACGTCGGTCCGGTACGCATCGCCAGCGATGTCCTGGGACGCACTGAAGATCGCGATCACAATCGCATTGAACGCAAGCGCACGAAGCCCGGTTGTCGGATCGTGCACCGACATCGCCGCAATCGCCGCGAGCAGCAGCACTTGCGTGACGAGCAGCCACCCGCGCCGACGGCCGAGGAATGGTGGGATGTAACGGTCGACCACTGGCGCCCAAAGGAACTTCAGGGAGTACGGCAGCCCAATCATGCTGAACAGGCCGATCTTGGTGAGATCCACACCAGACGCCGTCATCCACCCTTGGAACGCCTTGCCGTTGCCTATCAGGTTGAAAGGCAGCCCGGACGCAAACCCGAGCAGTAGGAGCGCCGCCATCTTTCGCTGCCCGAACAGCCTCAGTGGGGATCTCGCCTGCTTCGCGCTCACGATTGCCTCCGGGTCAGCCCGCGGTGGGGACCTCCGCGGCAAGCACTCGCGCCGCTGCGCGCTGCATCACCGCGTCCCCGCCCCATGCGCAAATCACCGGCCCGTTTCCGGGAATCGCGGCAGCGAGACGAGGATGGCTGAACTGCACTATCACGCTGTCAACGGCGGCTCGCTCTGCGGCGTCGAGTGCGACTCTCACACGCTCCAGAGAACCTGCTGAATAACCGGGCCTTCCCTTCCAGGAGCGAATATCACCGAAGAGCGCAATCACGCGCGATCGCCGCGCCGCCGACTCGGGCTCGGCGGAGATTACGTCAAATCCGCGCTCGCCGAGCGTCGCGACGAACGGCTCGCGCGATGGCGGCGGATAAGGACCGCCGAGATCGTCGTCAACTATCACCACCTCTATCTGGCGGCTGAGATTGGGCATTCCGTTCCGCATCGGGTGTACAACGCGGTCGGCGATACGGTCTGCCCACCGGACTTCCTCATCTGCCAGACCCCGATCGCCTCTCTCTGCCGCCGCCCAGTCGGCCCAGTGGCGCCGTCTTGCAACCGATTCCGCGAGGCGAGCGCGATCGAGATCGCCATTCTGGACAGCAGTCTCGATCGCATTCAGGCAGGCGTCGAGATCCTTGGGATAGAGAAGTAGATCGCATCCCGCCTGCAGCGCACGCACCACCGCCGACGACTCTCCTCCGCTGAGGACGCCTTCCATGATCAGGGCGTCGGTAACTATCAAGCCGGCAAATCCCATTGTTCCGCGAAGACGCCCGTCAAGGATCCGCGAGGAAAGGGTTGCCGGAACGCTTGAGGGATCGAGCGCGGGAAACGCGACGTGCGCCGACATCACTGAAGCCACACCGGCGTCCACCGCTGCCTCGAACGGAACGAGATCGGTATTCACGAGGTCAGTTTCGGACGCGGCGACCACGGGCAGCTCGGCGTGCGAGTCAACGGTAGTGCGCCCGTGCCCGGGGAAATGTTTCGCGCATGCAAGGACACCCATGTCCTGGCACGCTTCCACCCACTGCGTAACCGCCACGCCGACACGTGTGGGATCGCCGCCGAAGGACCGTGTTCCAACGATCGGGTTCTCCGGCTCGATGTCGAGATCGCATACCGGAGCGTATATCCAGTTGATGCCGAGTGCGCGCGCTTCGATCGCCGTGACCCTCGCAGCCGCAACCACTGCGCCTGCATCGTTGAGCGAGCCGATCGCTGCCAGCGGTGGAAGCCCGGTGGCGCCAACGAACTGTTGCCCCGCGCCGCGCTCGAGGTCGGCACCGATGAGTAGACTAGTCCGTGAACGGTTACGGAGATCGGCAGTGAGATCACGAACTTTGTCGGCCACCCCGCCGAAAAAAATGAACCCGCCGACACCGAGCGCGAGCGCACGATTGATCTCTTCGAGCGACTGCTCATATCCGCCGTTGGCGGTCCATCGGATTGCCGGCAGCAGAAGCTCTGCGTAATCACTCATGGCGGCGTCAGCTTTCCAAGAATGCGCGGTCCTCGCGCACCAGTGGCTCTTCGCACGTTTCCTGGCCGTCCCTGGAGATGCAGGTATCCCATCAATGCGAATGCCACCGCCTCTTTGGCTTCTCCGTCGAAGAACACCTCATCGAATGTTCGGACGGGTAGCGGCGCAACTTCCCGCGACAGCGCCGAGTGCAGAGCCGGATTTTTTGCACCGCCACCGGAGATCACGACTTCGCTGACAGGCTCGGGAATGAACCTGCGATAGGCGTCGGCGATGCTCCGCGCGGTGAGAAGAACTGCTGTCGCGATGATGTCTTCGTCGGAACATGATCCCTTCGCGCGACACATGTCGGTCAGTCGCTCTGCATAGACTGGGCTGAACAGCTCGGGACCCGTGGACTTCGGCGGCTCACTCGAGAAATATGGATCCGTCAACAATTCCTTCACGACCGACTCAACTGGTTTACCTGCTGCCGCGAGACGCCCGTCGACGTCATAGGGTAAATCGGGACGCAGCGCACGGGTGACCTTGTCAATCACTCCGACGCCGGGACCGGTGTCGAACGCCCGCACGCCATCGACGTCGCCACCCGGTGGTACCACAGAGACGTTTCCGATCCCGCCGATGTTCTGAAGGGCACGCCACTTGTCGGGAGAGGCGAACAGCATCGCGTCGGCGATCGGAACCAAGGGCGCCCCTTGTCCGCCCGCGGCCATGTCGCGAACTCGAAAATCGTTCACGACTGCAATGCCTGTGCGCTCGGCAATCACGGCTGCCTCCCCAAGCTGCCAGGTGGAATGTCCCGGCTCGTGCCAGATGCTCTGGCCATGCGATGCGACAGCAGCGATTTCGCCGCGCGAGAGTCCCGCTTCCGCGACTGCGGCGAGCGCAGCTTCTGCAAGCCATTCACCGAGATCGAAGTTGAGCCGGCAGTATTCCGACGGAGTCGCGCCGGTGAGCGCGGCGGCCAGTCGCTCACGCGTCGTCCGCTCGTACTCGCGCTGGGTGAATCCGATCAGCTCGGCCGAGACTCCACCCTTGTCTCTGTCGCTGAAGCGGACGACAGCGGCAGCGATTCCATCGAGTGACGTTCCCGACATCAGCCCGACCATCACTGCGCTGGATCGCCGATTATTGCTCACGTGACAGGTGGCGGGGCATCAGGTATCGCCCGGCGGATCACGCCGCCCGCACGAGCCAGCGCATCCTCGGCGGCTTCGCGCGAGACCTTGAGCTTCTGCATCACGATCGCCGTCTTCACGCTCTTGTCAGCCTGAGCGAGGAGCTCTCGCGCTTCTTCGCTCGAAACTCCGCAGACTTCGACGACAATCCGCTCGCTCCGGTCCTTGAGCTTGTTGTTCGTGGCGCGAAGGTCGACCATCAGATTGCCGTAGGTTTTCCCAAGGCGGATCATCGCGCCGGTGGTGATCATGTTGAGCACCAGCTTCGTCGCCGTTCCCGCTTTCATCCGCGTCGAGCCAGTGACGACCTCGGGCCCAACAATCGGGAGTATGGCGACATCGAGATACTTCTCGAGATCGGCGGGAAGATCGGAGCATGAAATGATTCCCGTCTTCGCTCCGAGCTCCTTCCCGCGGCGGATCGCAGCGTGCACGTAGGGTGTCGTACCCGAGGCAGCAATGCCAATCACGAAGTCCTGCGGTTGCACATTGCGCTCGTCCAACGCGAGCGCACCGTTTTCGACGATGTCCTCAGCGCCTTCCTGAGAGCGTGTCAGTGCGGGTATTCCGCCGGCGATGATTCCCTGCACCATCTCCGGATCGGTGCCGAAAGTCGGCGGACATTCACTCGCATCAAGAACGCCAAGGCGTCCGGATGTTCCTGCGCCGACGTAAAAGAGTCGTCCTCCAGCGCGAAAGCACCGCTCGGCAATGTCGATCGCGCGCGCGATAGCTTCGCGCTGCGTCGCCACCGCCTCGGGAACCAAGCGGTCTTCGGCGTTTATGACATCGACGATCTCAAGGGGCGTCGCGAGATCGATGGATGCGGTCCGCGGATTGCGACGCTCCGTCGCTCTCGGATCAAGCACCGACTTCAGCGCGTGCGACGTGAGTCACGCGCAACAACATACCGGCCGCTTTGCGCGAGCCGCAAGCATTCGGAGCACAAGTGAACAGGTACATCATGCTGGTGATGTTCGTCGCCGTGAGTGTTCCGGCGAACGCACAGATTCGCCGACGCGTGCCTCCTTCAACGGATCCGGGAATCTGGACGTCCCTCAGCGCGGGTATTTACGGGGGAAACGGAATCTCTGACGGCTCCTCGCAAAGCACGTGGGATTTCGGTGCGGGTACGACTTGGCAGTATCGCGCTACGGTGGAAAAGGCGTTGGAGCGGCAAGTTGCCGTCGGTCTGGTCGGCACGTACGTCAAAGTTCCCTTTGCCTATATCGGCAACCCCGGCGCAAACAGCTGCACTCGCTGCGATGCGCATCTGGACTTGGTATCGCTCGGAGTTTCATTTCACGCCGGCGGAGGACCAGGATTACACCAGGTGCTCGAGGCATCAGCGGGTGCAGTGCAATACCGCAACCTCCGTCGTGACGACGACCGAACGGCTCTGGACCCGGTGGATGGAAACGTGGATCCGTTCTTCACATTCGGGTACGGATTCGGCTACACGTTCAACCAGGCGATGCAGGTGAGCGTCGTTCAGGATTATGGTCTCGCGCTGCATGAGCGCACCGGGCTTTCCACCGGTCAAAGCAATACGCTCACACAACGGTCCACGCGGATTAATTTCAGGCTCGGATTCGGAGCGAGAACGCGGCGGAGGTAGCACCGCCGGCAGCCAACGGGAGGCAGATCGTGAGAGCGGCGGGAATCCAGCTTGCCCTTCTGTTGATTGCCGCGGGATGCTCTCCGGGCGCTCATTCAGCCGGTCGGTCGACGGCTGAGCTGATCGCAGACAGCGGGTTTCATGACGGTCCTCATTTTCCCGTCGGCTGGAAGTACCGCCCACGAGAGCCCGCCGCGGTGGCACCTGCTGCGATGGTCGCGAGCAGTGCTCCACTTGCAACAGATGCCGGCGTGGAAGTTCTTCGTGCAGGCGGCAACGCAATTGACGCGGCGGTAGCAGTCGGATTCGCGCTCGCCGTTGCCTATCCTGAAGCCGGCAACATCGGAGGCGGCGGTTACATGCTGATCCGGCTGGCTGACGGACGGACGGCGGCGATCGATTATCGAGAGATCGCGCCAGCCGCCGCCTTCCGCGACATGTACGTCGATTCAACTGGCGCGCTTACCACCGCGAGTGTGAGCGGGCGCGCCGCGTCTGGAATACCGGGAGCTGTCGCGGGGATGGCCCAGGTCCTCGCGCGCTACGGATCGATGCCGCTCGCGCGCGTGATCGAGCCGGCGCTCCGTCTGGCGCGCGACGGATTCATCGTCGATAGCGTCCTGGCCGCATCCATCGCTGAAAAGCGTCCTCTGATCACGCGCTTCGCGGGAGGACCGACATTCTTTCCAGGGGGAATGTCGCTTCGACGCGGAAGCCGTCTCGTTCAGCCCGAGCTGGCTGCAACTCTGGAAGCGATCGCCCAGCAGGGTGTCGGCGGATTCTATCGCGGTCGGGTTCCACAGCTCGTTGCCAAAGAGGCTGAGCGCGATTGTCCGACGAGCGTGACGCCTCATTGGCGCGCCTCGCATGGTTGCGGAGTTATCACTGCAGAGGACTTCGCGCGCTACCGGCCCGCCTGGCGCACACCGCTGCGCACGACATATCGCGGGTTCACGATATACTCGATGCCGCCTTCGTCCTCGGGCGGCGTGACCGTCGGAGAAGCGCTCAACATTCTCGAGGGCTTCCCATCGTTAGCGCCGTACGGCACAGCGGACTACTTCCACCTCGCTGCGTCCGCATTTCAGCGCGCGTTCATCGACCGCAACGCCCTTCTCGGTGATCCTGATTTCGTCCGGATTCCGACCGATCGCCTCTTGAGTAAGCGGTACGCTGCGGAGCGTCGCCGAACGATTCTTTCGGACAGGGCAACTCCTACCGCTGCCCTCACGGCAGTTCAGCGTGAGGGCACCGAAACGACTCCATTTTCAGTCGTGGACGCGAAAGGGAATGCTGTCTCCGCTACGACCACGCTCAACAGTCTGTACGGATCCGGTGTGTACGTACGCGGCGCTGGATTCTTTCTCAACAACGAGATGGATGACTTCACCTCGCAACCGGGGATACCGAATCAGTTTGGTCTCATTCAGGGCGCAAGCAACGCGATCGCTCCGGGAAAGAGAATGCTGAGTGCGATGGCGCCAACGATAGTGCTTGATCCCGCCGGCAGGACATTTCTACTCATTGGCGGCCGCGGTGGCCCGCGAATAATCACGAGCGTTGCACAAGTGATCCTCAACGTGATCGACCATCGCATGACGCTGGCCGATGCGATGAGCGCACCGCGAATTCATCACCAGGCGCTGCCCGACACCATCCGGTATGAAGCAGGCGGCATTGAGCCCACTGAACTGGCGAAGCTGCGCGCGATGGGCTATGCACTCGGCTCGCAGGAAAAAATCGGGGCGCAGGTTGCCGCTATCCGTCGTGTTAGAGCAGGCTACGAAGGAATGACGGACCCTCGCGGAGACGGCAAAGCCGCTGGATACTGACAACGACCAGATGCGCGCTACCCGTTGCCGGTTACCCGCTGCCCGCTTCCCGCATCCCGAGACGGGCAACGGGTACGGGATACGGGTACGGGAAACGGGCAGCCGATGACTGCTCTTAGACTTGAACTTGTGTGGGTGAATCGAGACTGATGGTGATGCGACCGCCGGACGGCACGCACCCTTCATAGTTTGCGGTTGCAGCCGCCGTCGCGGCACCAGCGGCAGCACCGGTAGCAGCGCCGATCACTGTCGACTTCGTGCTCTTGCCGAGGACCTGGCCGATCACGGCGCCAACCGCTGCGCCACCCACGACCTTCTGAACGTCCTTGCTCTTCGGCTGGTTTCTCACCTTGTCGACGTTGGCGTATGTCGTGGTAGCATTGATCGGATAGGTATGTCCGCCGAACGAAACGGAGACAACGCGGAAGCCCATTCGGACTTCATCAGCCGCATTCTCGCTTCGCTTGAGCTCGGTGATCTCCACCGTGGCTGTTGCCCCTGCCGGAATAGCCGAGCCGTTGGATCCCGTTACGGTATTACTGACCGTCGCGGTGAAGCGCTGACCAACGTGGTTGGTGTTCGTGCAGACGCGGGAGTTCGACGTGAGATTCAATTCGCTCCCCGATGGGATCGTCCCCGCGGCGCGCTCCGCCGCCGCACCAGGCGTGCGGGTAACCGTGTTACCGCTCGAGGTTCTTCCAGTTGTCGTCGTTCGGGCCGGCGTTCTGACAACAGTACCGGTCGAGCGGGCTCGCGGCGCAGTGCGTGGAGCAGTGGCGGCAGGCGTCGGCGCTCCGCTGACAGGTACGTCCTGTAGTGCCGGCTTCGCCGCGGTATCTGCGTTAGCCATTTGCAGGTCGCGGTTGAGCGTCGTGTCCTGCGCGAGCGTGTCTTCCTTTTTTCCCTTATCGACACACGCCCCCGCGAGCAGCGCCAGCGAAAGCGCCAGCGCGGCACCTGGCCAGGCGATATATTTTGACATCTGTTTTGCCTCCCTGTATGTGACGGTAGCGAAGCCCTTGTAGCGTAAGCTTTTAGCACTTCCAAAGGGGCAATCGTCGTGCCAAACATGAAACACCTTCGACGCCTCCTACCCTACTACCGGCCGTACGCAGGGCAAATGGTTACCGGCCTTGCACTTGTAGTTGTGTCGACAGCCCTCACCAGCGTCATTCCATGGCTGCTCCGCCAAGGCGTGGATGCCATCGGGTCAGGACAGCCGTTGAGCCGCGTGTGGACAACAGCAACAGCGATCGCCGCGATGGCATTGTTCGCGGGTGCGTTGCGATATGGGATGCGGGAAATTCTCAACGGCGTCAGCCGGTGGATCGAATACGACCTGCGCAACGATCTCTTTGCGCATCTCGAGAAGCTCGATCCCGCGTACTATGCGAGAACGCGCACCGGTGACACGATGGCGCGCCTCACGAACGATCTTGCCGCGGTGAGGATGGCGGCTGGTCCAGCCGTCATGTATCTGGTCAACACAATCGCCGGCGGACTCTTCGCGCTTTTCTTCATGCTTCGGATTCACCCGGCACTCACAGGACTCGCGTTGCTTCCGATGCTTGCGCTGCCGATCATCACCGTGCGACTGGGTAGTCTGATACACTCCAGGTTCGACGCGGTCCAGGAGCATTTCTCGACGCTCACCAGCCATGCGCAGGAGAATCTCACCGGCACTCGCATCGTGCGGGCCTACCGTCAGGAGGCGGCAGAGATCGCGAGGTTCGGGCGCCTGAACGAGGAGTATCTCGCGCGCAACATGTTGCTCGTTCGCCTGTACGGAACAATGCATCCATTGTTCGCGCTTCTCGCAGGCATCGGCGCTGTGGTCGTCGTCGGTGTCGGCGGTGCGCTAGTGATTCGGGGCGCAATCAGCGTTGGATCGTTTATCGCCTTCGGACTCTATCTCGGCTTCCTCACGTGGCCGTTGATCGCGCTTGGTTGGGTGGTGAATCTTTTTCAACGCGGAGCCGCCTCGATGGCTCGGCTCACTGAGATTCTCGACGCTCGTCCGGCAATCATGAACCCAGAATCGCAGATCCGTCATCTGCCGCCTGCAACAGGCGGGCGCTCCATCGAATTTCGCAACGTCGGATTCCATTACCCTGCCGCGCAGGGCCGCGAGCCGCGGTGGATTCTGAGAGGGCTCAACTTCACTGCGCCGGTCGGCGCCACCCTCGGCGTGGTGGGCGCCACCGGCAGCGGTAAGACCGCGTTGATGGATCTCATTCCGCGATTCCACGATCCACAGGAAGGGGACATCCTCATCGACGGAATTCCGATCCGAGAATTACCACTGGCCGAGCTGCGTCGCGAAATCGGGTTCGTTCAGCAGGAAAGTCTTCTCTTCAGCGATACAGTTGGCGCAAATCTGGGCTACGGTGCTGACAACCCGGCGGCGGTGGAATGGGCCGCGCACGCGGCGCAACTCGATACGACCATCGACGGCTTCCCCGGCGGATACGACACGATTCTTGGCGAGCGTGGGATCAATCTCTCCGGAGGTCAGAAGCAGCGCGCTTCGCTTGCACGCGCGCTCGCGCGGCGGCCAGCGCTCGTTCTTCTGGACGACGCGTTGAGTGCCGTTGACACGCACACCGAAGCGGAGATCCTCAGAGAGCTTCGGTCAGCGCTTTCCGGCCGGACTGCGATCATTGCGTCGCACCGCGTCAGCGCGATACGCAACGCGACCTGGATCATTGTCCTCGATGAGGGCCGCGTTGCGGAATCGGGCCGACACGAGGATCTGATGTCGGCCGAGGGTCGCTACTGGGCGCTCCTCAGGCGACAGCAACTAGTCGAATCAATCGAGGAGTCGGACCTCGTTGCAGCGGGACCGGAGGACACGCGTGGCACCTGACCGCTCGCGTCCCTCGGTGGAGTTGCGGCCCGCCACTGAAGAAGAGCGACTATGGCGGTTAGAGGCGGAGCTCGCACATGCCCAGCGACTGATTGGCGACCTGCGCGACCGTGACGCCCTCAAGACGCAGTTCCTGTCGAATATCGCGCACGATCTGCGCACACCGCTGACGGCGATCATCACTCACGCCGAGATTCTTCGTGACGGGCTCCTCGGCAACATCAACGGAAAACAGCACGAGAGCATCTCGACCATCATCACGGGTGGCCGGCAACTTCTCGACACGATCGCCGAAATCCTCCTCTACGCCAAGGGATCGAGCGAGCCGCTGACGCTAACGGAGAGCGAATTCTCGTTCGCTGAGATCGTCGACCAGGTGAGTCAGCTCAACGAGTCGCTCGTCGCAAAGAAGGAGCTCGCCTTCGAGCGTCGTCTTCCGCCCGATCTTCCTCGCGTCGCCGGCGACCGGGACAAGATCATGCACGTGGTGATGAATCTCATCGGCAACGCGCTCGAGTTTACACCAGCAGGCGGCACCGTCTGGATTGCCGCAGAGTGTGTCGCGGGACAGGAGCCAACGCCATCGCTCCTGGTGGAGGTGGGCGACACGGGACGAGGGATAGCCCCCGACCATCACGAGCTCATCTTCCGTGAGTTTGCCCAAGTCGACGCTTCGGCGTCGCGCGTGCATCATGGTACTGGACTCGGTCTGACCATCGCGCGGCGCTTTGTGGAGCTCCATGGGGGGCGCATCTGGGTAGAAAGCGATCTTGGAAAAGGAAGCCGCTTCTTCTTCACGATTCCTCTGCGCTACGTCGAAGCGTGATCGCCAGGCGAGTGCTCCTCGTGGAGGACAGCGTTCTCATCACGAGTGCCCTTCGCGTGTTGCTCGAGTCCAACGGCTGGGACACGTGGGTGTCGCCGACCCTGACAGACGCCATTGGCGCGGTGTCCGACTTTCGACCCGATGTGATCCTGGTCGATCTCACGCTGCCGGACGGCGATGGTCTCGATATCCTGAGTGCGCTTTCGAGCGAGACGCCGCCCCCCAAGGTGTTCGTGATGACGGGTCATGATGACGATGCGACACGAGACCGATGTCTCAGTGCCGGGTGCGACGCCGTTCTTATCAAGCCTGTTCCGACACGCGACCTCGTCGAGCTGATCGCCGGCGCCATGGCGTGATTGAGCGACGTACCCTCGAGCGCCGCGCGATCGAGCGCGCGGGGCCGTTCCTCAGATGGTACCTTGGCCTCAAATACCGGGCGTTCGACAGAGAGAAGCGTCCGCGGGATGACCGGCGCGGCTTGATCATGCTTCAGATCGACGCGCTCGCGTATTCCGATTTGCGCCGCGCAATCGCCGCGGGGGACTGTCCCGCCATTGCATCGCTGATCGCTGGAGGCGAGTTCGCGCTACGCCGCTGGTTTTGCGGCCTTCCGTCGGCAACGCCGTACTGTCAGGCCGGAATCTTCCACGGAGAGAATGCGGGTATTCCCGCATTCCGCTTCTACGACAAGGCTGCGGCGCGCATCATCACGTGTAATGTGCCGGCCGGCGTGCAGTACATCCGCGACCGGATCAAATCGCCCGGCGCGCTAGCCGGGGGGTCGAGCTACGTGAACCTTCTCGACGGCGACGCCGACACGGTGGCGTTCACGGTGGCGACGCGGGTGCAGACGTCGGTGCTCAAGCGGCTTGGAGGCGCGCGGATGGTCCTCCTGATCCTTGTGCATCCAATCAGGATTCTGCGGATGGTGTTCGAGAGCGCGTTCGAGTTTCTGCGGGAAGAATGGGAGCGGTTGCGCGGGGAGCTCGCCGGACGCGTGCCTCACTCCGAGGGGATCTTTCCGTTCATTCGCATCCTCAGCAATGTCGTGATTCGTGAGCTGCAGACAATGGCGATGCTGCTCGACGTCTACCTGGGCGTTCCGGTGATTTACAGCACCTTCATGCAGTACGATGAGCTGGCACATCACTTCGGTCCGTCCAGCCGGCAGGCGCTCGGTGATTTGCGACGTACCGATGCACGAATTGGCGAGATCTGGCGGATGGCGCGCCTCGCCGGAGGACGCGGGTACGATCTCGTGATTCTCTCGGATCACGGCATGACGCCGGCGCGGAGTTATCGGGTGACATTCGGCGAGTCGCTCGGCGCGACGGTCGAGAGAAAGCTGGAGTCGGAGATCCTCGTCAGCCACGACGAGGTGGGCGAGTTCGCGGCTGTCGGGCCGGAGCTGCTGGACACCCTAGCGAGGGCGACTCCGCAATCGATGGCGGGAGCGCGCAGTGGATTTGTACGCGCGCGTGACTGGTTTCGCAGTCGTTATGGCCTTCGGGAGCTGATACTGCCGGAGAAGTATCGCGTCGCGCGAGAGCAGGACGTTGTGGTGACCTACAGCTCGTGCCTTGCGTTCGTCTACTTCGCCGATGACAGCCGACAGCTCGATCTCGATTCCATTTTGGGAAATGCCCGACGGAGAACGCTCTATGAGGGTCTGGTTGCCCACGCGGGAATCGGTCTTGTCCTTACACGCTGCGACAGAGGGATCACAGCTGAAAGCCGCGCCGGTCGCGCGGTTATCCGGGACTCTTCGGTAGAGGTGGTGGCTGGTCGAAATCCACTCGAGCAGTACGGCACGCAGAAATACGTCGTGTCCGCGATCGCATCGCTCGTATCACAGCCGAACGCCGGCGATCTCGTTCTCTTCGGCTCTTACGACGGGTACGAGATCGTTTCCTTCGACGATCAGGTCGGTGCGCACGGATCCGCCGGAGGAGACCAGGTTTATCCGTTCATCATTGCACCCACGGAATTATCTCTCGCCGACGAGCGCCTCGAGGACGCTCGTGACATCCACCGTGCCGTGATGACGCGCTATGTGGTGAACTCGTCGCCCGCCGACACCGCGCGTGGCGTGGCTGACGAGGACGATTCGGGTGGGGTTGGCGCCGGCTCCGCGGACGCGTTGGCGCTGGGCTCGAGATAACCGATGATCGAGCGGAAGGCGCTTCCCGAGATCCGCTCCGGCTCGAACGGCTCGCCAGATCGTTTCATCACGCCGCGCACCACCTCGTCGAGAGTGACTAGCGGCGCATCGGCCTCGGCGGTGACGTCGCTTTCCCATTTTCCACGCTCCTTTCCCTTGAGCGTGTGTCGGTAGCTTGCGCTGTAAACGGTATGCCTGGCATCGCCCGGCGCCGAAGCCGCGACGACTGCGGCGCAAGTCTCGACTCCACCCTGCCTGATCGGAGGAAAGAGGCGGATCTCTTCGATGAAAGCTGCGCCGATCCGATCGCCGATCTCACGCAGAAATCTCACTGTCGTCTCGACCACTAACGAAGCTCCGGGCTCATTTCGCGCTCCACATAGAGTCTCAGAATGTGCATGAAGTCCTGCGCATTCGTGACCACGCCGAACGCCTGGTGCGTGCCGCGGTCCTTGAGTTTGCTCACCACGAACTCCGAAGAATCGACGCAGATGGTCGGCAGCTCGCGAAGGGAGCCGTCGGGCTCCGCAACGAACGCGGGCAGCATGTTGCCGGTTGCGATCGCGTGCAGCGCGGTCGCGACGAGGATCGCCATCGTCGCCTGCGTGGTGTGACGCTTCATCGCGTCCTGACCCGCGATCGAATCGGTTATCACCTCCGGCAGCGGCCCATCGTCGCGGATCGATCCTGTAAGCACGAACGGAACGCCTTTCTTTACAAGCGCGTGCATGATCCCGTCACGGATGATTCCCTTGTGAACCGCACGCTTGATCGAGCCGGCCGCGCGAACCTGATTGATCGCCCGCATGTGGAGGCCGTGCCCTCCGGTGGACGCAATTCCCGTCCCGGTCATCCCAAGCGTGGTTCCGAAAATGGACGCCTCGATGTCGTGCACCGCCACAGCATTGCCCGCGAGCAAGGCTCCGACGAAGCCGTTCTCGATGAACCACACCATGTCGGCCCGGGCGCGCGAATGAACCAGTGCCGGACCGGTCACCCAGATGGGATAACCCCCGCGATCGCGCTCGAATATGAGAATGCGCGCCATCTGCGAGTAATCGATCGGCTTCTCGCGCGAGACGTCGCTGGTCATGAACCGGAACTCGGTGTCTTCTTCCTCCTCCCCTTCGAGCAGCAGCGAGTGGACATAGATGCCTTCGCTTCCGTCCTCGGCCTTCCCCACCGCTACGAGATCTCCGGCGTTCACCCGGCGCCCCTCACGAATCCACAGCATACCCTCGCTGTCCAGCACCAGCGCGGCGTCCATCCGCGGCTCGCGCGGCATCCGCCACTCGCCGCGAATTCTCACGTAAGTGGGAAGGTTGGTGGTCGAGAAAAAGTCGTCGGGGAGGACGCCTGCTGCCGGCGCGGCAACGAACCGCGCGTCGGGAGCACTTGCGAGACGCGGCTCTGAAAAGTCGGGAGGAGCAAGGAGCGACACTCCTAAAGATGGCCAGCGCCGCTACAACAGCGCCACCGGGTCGCGGTCGAGCGTGACGCGAACACCAGCCGGCGCCTTGAACCGCTCGGCGAAGTATCGACCGAGACGGCCGATGTCACCGGCATGAGACGACTTGATCAGGACGTGCCAGCGCCAGCGTGTCTTGATTCTCTCAATGGGACAGGGCGCGGGGCCGACGACTGTCACGTCACTCAACTTTTGCGCGGCGATCAGTCCGCGGATCCATTCACCAGCCGCAATCGCGGCGTCAGCAGTCAGCTTCTCGCGCGTGGCGCTGAACACGATGTTGAGGAGCCGTATGAGCGGCGGATACGGGGGATTCTCTCGACCCGTGACCTCCGCGCGGACGAAGCGCTCGTAATCGTGTGTCACGGCGCAGACCACTGCGTGGTGCATTGGAACCCGCGTCTGAATCAGTACGACTCCACCCTTCTCTCCCCGACCCGCGCGGCCCGCAACCTGACTTAGCAGCTGAAAGCAGCGCTCCGACGCACGAAAATCGGGGAGATTGATCCCGACGTCCGCGTCCACCACACCGACGAGCGTCACGTTTGGGAAGTCGAGCCCCTTTGCGATCATCTGCGTGCCGAGAAGGATGTCGACTTCGCCTGATTCGACGCGGTCGAGGATCTCGGCATGCGCCCATTTGCCACTCGTTGTGTCTACGTCCATCCGCGCTATTCGCGCGTTTGGGAATCGGTCGCAGAGAATCCGCTCCACCTGTTGCGTGCCGAGGCCACGCTGTCGCATGGATCGTCCGCCGCAGCGTCTGCACTTCGGGTCCAGCGGCTCGTGATGACCACAGTAGTGGCACAGCAGCCTTTCGGGCGCTTGGTGATGCGTCAACGTGATGCTGCAATTCGGACACACCACCACGTTCCCGCAATCGATGCACTGCACGAAAGCGGAATAACCCCGGCGATTCAACAACAGGATGGTCTGCTCGCCGCGAGAGAGCGTCTGGGTTATCGCCGTGTCCAGTCGTTCGCGGAGGACCGCAGTGGGCGATGCAGGCTGGAGAGCGCCCGGAGGTAACTGCTCGCCGCGCGCTCGAAGATCGACGATTTCCACCGCCGGCAGTTTCCCTCCACCGACACGCTCCGGCAGCGAAAGGAGTCCGTATCGTCCCGCTTCCGCGTTGACCCAGCTCTCGAGCGAGGGTGTCGCGCTGCCGAGCACAACGACGGCTCCCTCTTCGCGCGCTCGAACTATTGCGACCTCTCGAGCGTGGTACCGGGGTGTCTCCCCCTGCTTGTAGCTGGTTTCGTGCTCCTCGTCCACGACGATCGCACCGAGGTTCTCTACGGGAGCGAACACCGCCGATCGGGCGCCAACGGCTATTCGCTTCTCACCTCGCTTGAGCGCAAGCCACGCGTCGTATCTCTCGCCATCGCTCAACGCGGAATGAAGGACCGCGATCGAGTCGCCGAAAACGGCGCGGAACCGGTCCACGGTCTGGGGGGTCAACGCGATCTCAGGCACAAGCACGATCGCCGTACGACCATCGCGCTGCACCACCTTTCGCAGGAGCTCGATGTAAACCAGAGTCTTCCCGCTCCCCGTCACTCCATGGAGAAGAAAGACTTCTCCGGCATTGGCTGAAGTCAGCCGATCGATGGCTGCGCGCTGCCGAGGGGTCGGGACGTGCGACGGTGCTACCTTCTGAATGCGGGCAGCAAAAGGATCGCGATCGACCTCTTCGTTCACGACTTCGATGAGACCGCGCTTCTCGAGACCTTTCAGTACCGATGGAGAGAACGCAAGCTGCTCGAGCAGATGATCGATGGTGCTCGCGCCGCCGAGTGATTCGAGAAGTTCGAACAACGTTCGCTGCTGCCTGGCGCGCGTGAATGCCTTATCGCGCTGAGTCAGCGTCGGGAGATCCTGACGAATCCGGACGACGCGCCGCGTTTTGCGACTCGGCTGCGGCTGCGTGACCCCGGTAAGCAGCGCCGGCAACACGCTTCGCATGACCACGCCGAGCGGCACAACGTAGTAATCGGCCATCCAGCGACAGAGTCCTAACATCCGCTCGTTGAGGACGGGTTCCTCGTCGGGCACGTCTATTACTCGCCGAACTTTCCTCGGCGGCTGTCCGTCCGCCGGCCTCAGACAGATTCCGATCTCTTTGCCGGTTCTGAGAGGCACTACCACGCGCGAGCCAGCGACGGGCACCCGTTCCGACTCCGGATCCAGCGCGTATGTGAAAGTCTGAAAGAGAGGGACCGGGAGCGCGACCTCGATCAGCTTCCCGGTCTCGCCGGGCATCGCTCTAGCGGCGGCCGCCGCCGGCCGCCATTCGTGCGGGCTCCTTCGCTCGTGTGACGCCCAGTCCTGGCAGGTCACCGAGCACGATACGTCCGGCTTCCATCCGCACTCCGGTGTACGGATCTTCCTCCAACAGCGCCGCGCCGTCGAGGTCCGCGTGATCGAGCAGCGGCGCGAGCTGGGCTATCGCGGAGATGCCAAGGCTCGACTCGATCATGCAGCCCGCCATCACTGTCATGCCGTGTGCCTTCGCGACATGGACCATTCGCACGGCTTCGCGAAGGCTGCCGCACTTCGCGAGCTTGATATTGATTCCGTCCACGGCGCCCGCGAGTCGCGGAATGTCGGTTGCTACCAGACACGATTCGTCGGCGACGATGGGAAGCGATGCCCGCTCACGAACGAAGCGGAGCCCGTCAATGTCGTGGGCGGCCAGCGGCTGCTCAACGAGCTCCACGTCGTGATCGCGCAGAAAGTCGATCATACGGATCGCTTCGGCTGCCGACCAGGCAGCATTCGCGTCCACTCGAAGGTGCTTGCCCGGCGCCGCATCGCGAACGACCTTCACGATCTCGGTGTCTCGATCAGTGCCGAGCTTCACCTTGAGCACCGGATATTCCGAAGCTTCGGCGACTCGCTTGCGAAGCCCGTCGTTGTCGGTGATCCCGATAGTGAAGCTCGATAATGGAGCGTCCGCTGGATCGAGCCCCCACATTCGCCAGACAGGAACGCCGAGACGCTTCCCGACAATGTCATGGAGCGCAGCGCTCACGGCGCTTTTTGCCGATCCGTTGCGCTTGAGGGTTCGTTCCAGCTCAGCGTCAATCGCCTCGAGCGACCAGGCGTCAGCCCGCGCCAGCACTGGAGCGAACTGATCCAGGGCTGCAATCACCGTCGCGACTGATTCGCCGTAGTATCGGTTGGGCGCGGCTTCGCCGATGCCTTCGACGCCGTCGTCGGCCCGGATGGTCACGACGACGTTCTCGTGCGCCGCATATCCTCCGCGCGCGATCACGAACGGATGTCGCGTGCGAAGGGGCAGGACTTCGTGAGTTACTCTCACCCGCCCGCAGCCTGCGCGAGTGAGCTTTTTGGCGTCGCCACGCGCGCACTCCAGGCCGAGCGTGCATCGTCCGGCGCGCCGACTGAAGCAAGGTATCCGATCAACGCGTCGGCCAGCTCATTGCCTCGCTGATACCTGTCGCCGGCGCGCTTGGCGAGACATTTCATGACTATGGCCGAGAGCTGACCAGGGACGCGCGAGTCAACCACCTCGGGCGCGGCGGCTGTCTCCGTGACGTGCTTGTAGCTGATCGAATAACCGTCGGCCCCGTCGAACGGAGGAAAGCCAAGGAGCGTCTCGTACATCACCACCCCTAGCGCGTAAATATCGCTCCGGCCGTCGAGAAGCTTTCCCCGCGCCTGCTCGGGGGACATGTAGTGCGGGGTCCCCATCACATTTCCGGTTCCGGTCATTCGCGCCCGAAAATGTCCGGTAGCAATTCCGAAATCCGTCACCAGCGCATTCTCGTCCTCATCGAAAAGAATGTTGTCGGGCTTGATGTCACGGTGGACGAGGCCGTGACGATGGGCATAGTCGAGAGCGCACGCCACCTGAGCGGCGATCGCCGCCGTTCGCTCTGGTGGAAACGACCGGCGATTGTTGATCCGATCGGCAAGTGTACCGCGCGCCAGATACGGCATCACCAGATATACCTGATCGCCGACACAGCCAAAGTCCCGAATGCCGCAGATGTGGGGATGGACGAGCTGCGCTGCCGATTCCGCCTCGCGCCGGAAACGCTCGCGCATGTCCGCGTCGCGCGCGAGATGCGGATGCATGACCTTGATGACCACCGGGCAGTCGAGCGCCACATGCAGGGCATAGTAGACGTTGGCCATCCCACCTTCGCCTACCCTGTGCATGATGCTGTAACGGCCGCCGGTCACCTGACGCAGGGCGGAGATCGCCGGGTCGGGCGGCTGCGACGACTTGTTGATGCTGACAGGCAGCAGTTCGCCGCAGCGGAGGCACCGCGCGGCAGACGACCTGTTCCATGAACCGCAGTCAGGGCAGAACATCGCTATCCACCGAATTCCATTTTCACGAAGTCATACGGGGGCCACGGCCCGCTAAGACGGAAATCAAGATCCGTGTGGCGCTGGTCCTCCTTCGCCACCAGTTCGGCGAAGACCGGCCATTTATCCATGTCGACCAGAAACGACGCGTGAGCAACCGTCGTGGTATCGTCGTCGGTAAGGGGGAGAGAAACCGTAGCCGCCGCCTGTCCGCGCAGCACCCGCATGCTTTCGGCAGCAAGCCCCCGCAATTGTCTCGCACTTTCCCTGGTTTCTTCCACAGTCGCGTCCTCAGGATCCACTCCGGCCGTCTTCGTTACCGTCACGCGAGCCTGGCCATGCCCATCGACGTATCCGATTGCCTGAGTGAGCGTGAAATAATGCAGCTCGAGCCATCGCGCGAGATTCTCGCGAGACTGGAAGACGGTGCCCGGCGGAGCTGGAAGGACCGCAGCGTTCGTTTGCACTTCCTCGAGAATGCGGGTGTACTCGCCGAGCTCTGCTTCATCGAGCGTCGGACGGGTGTACTGCGTCGGTGCAACCACCGCCGCGAGCGAGCGAAAGGGTATGAGATCAGTGCCTTGGGCGAGGCTGTGCGTCGACGGAGCGTCGAGCATGGCGACGCCGAACAGTCGAAGCGCTGTTACAGGAGCTTGCGCCATTTCAGGACGGCGACGAGAACGCCGCCGATTGCCAGCTGACCAACGAGCAACGTCCAGAAACCGTGACTCTCGTGCTGAAGCGGAATGTGTTCGAAGTTCATCCCCCACATTCCGCTGATCACCACGAACGGAAGCGACAGGGTCGCGACCACGCTGAGCGCCTTGGTCACGGTACCGAGACGATTCGATACCTGCGTTAAGTAACTGTCGAGGGTGTTGCTGAGCAACTCCCGATAGGTCTCGAGTGCGTCGTTGATCCGCAGCACATGGTCGTAGATGTCGCGGAAATAGATCTGGGTGTCGACCGCCAGCAGTGAGCTCGGACGGTTGGTGAGAACACTGAAGACGTCGCGTTCCGGCGCCAGGTGACGCCGAAGGGACAACACGAGGCGCTTGATTGTGAAAATGTCACGCAGCGCTTCCTTGTCGAACTGGGCGAAAACGCGGTCCTCGAGGCTGTCCATGAAGTCGTCCAGCCGGTCGATGATCGGGAAGTACGCGTTCACCGCTTCGTCCACAACCGCGTGCATCAGCCGTGCAGGGCCCGCAGCAGCCAGCTCGGGATTCTTCTGAATGAGGTCCACCGTCATCTGGACGGGAGGCGTGTGTGCGCCGTGAACCGTGACGAGATAATTCCGGCCAAGGAAGCAGGTGAGATTCACCGTCTCGATGTCGTACGGATCCTCGGTCTCCTCGACCCATGCGACAGTCCGCACGATCAGGATCAGAAAGTTGCTGTACTCTTCGATTTTCACCCGCGAGTTCGGATTGAGGCTGTCCTCGATCGCCAGGGGATGAATGTGAAAGAGGTCGTCCAGCAGGCGTACGCGCTCGGAATCGCGGGTGTCAATGTCGACCCAGAGGGTACCCTTCCCGGATTCGACGGCGCGGGCCAGCTCATCGGAAGAGAGTCGCTGCCACGTTGTGCCGCCTTCGTCGCGGTAACAACTCCACGGCGAGTCCGGTCCTCCGGGTGCCGCCAGTGCTGTCAGCGAACCCAGGTCATCCGCAGCGGCCTGACCGTCGGCTGTCGTCGCCGTATCACTCAACTGGTACATCCTGTTCGGCTCTCATCCCGCGGAGGAAGCTAGCGGGGAACGCGAATCGCAGGCAGGTGCGCCAGCCTTTACGATCCAGACATCTCTATTCGAGCGCCCCGAGATGCGCGAGCGCTGCGGCAGCCGTCCGCTCCGGGGCGTAGCCTCCCTCCAAGGCGCTCACTACCCTGCCACCGCACCAAGCCTCTGCACGCTCTACCAGACCCCGGGTGAGACGAACGAAATCATCAGCTTCGAGCGAGAAACCGCCCAAGGGATCGCCGGAAAGCGAATCGAATCCTGCAGAAATGAGAATGAGGTCGGGCACGAACCCCTGCGTTGCTGCATCAATGCCGCTCTGCAATGCGGCGACGTAGGTCGCAGAGTCCAGTCCAGCCGGCATGGGGATGTTCCAAACGGTGCGATGCGGTCCGCGGTCCTGCGCCGCGCCTGTGCCGGGATACCACGGCCATTGATGCATCGAAACAAAGTGAATCGCCGGCTCACCCTCCACGAGTGCCTGCGTGCCGTTTCCGTGATGAACGTCCCAGTCAACTATCAGCACCCTACGCGCCCCGTGTTTGGCGATCGCGTAACGCGCGCCAAGCGCGATGTTGCCGAAGAGGCAAAAGCCCATTGCGCGATCGGCGAGCGCGTGATGTCCGGGCGGGCGCACCGCGCAAAAACTCCTCTCTGCCTGCCGCATCGCTCGATCAACTGCGTCGAGCACACAACCGGCGCCGGCGGTGGCCGCCGCCCAGCTCCCCTCGCTGGCGACTGTGTCGGCATCGAGCCGTCCGCCTCCCGCCGCGGCCAGCCGTTCGATTTCCGTCACATACTCGCCCGCGTGCACGAGTGACAGCTCCTCTAGAGTGGCGTGGCGTCCTTCTATCTGATCCACGCGCTGGAACAGCTCCGGGTGTGATCGGAGCGCGCGAGTGATTGCGCGAAGGCGCCCAACATGCTCGGGGTGACCCCAGCCGGTGTCGTGGCGGCCGCAATCGGAGTGCGAGATGAATGCGACCGCCACTGGCGCGTCGCCGCTACCTGACGGGCTTTCGCCGCCGTCCCACGAGAAGGAGAATCGAGCCGTCGCGTATCCCTGACCCGATCAGACTCTTCTGCTCATCGAGTATCTCGAAGCCGTGTAGTCTCACGACATACTCGTCGGCATTTGCTTCGCCGTCCGGGTAGAAGCGGGCGAGCGCTGCGCGCTTGACGGCGATTACGGGTTCCTCACCTCCGGCATCGACACGCATCGAATCCCACAGGTCGGCGACCTGGACGCGTAGATGGAGAGGATTATTCGAATGTCCCACCCGGATCGACTCGCCATTCGTGCGCAGAGTGGTGACGAAGGGAGCGCTCATTCGCGTTTCGCGTCGTCGGGAGACTGCCCGCCCAGCTCCACTACTCCGGTCGAACCGGCGGGCGGCAGCGACTGAAGAAAGCGAGCAACCTGCTGATCGAACAGGTAGGTCGAGCCTGTCACGCGCGTGGCCTCGCCACCGCTCACGGCAATGACGATCTCTTCGCCTCCCTGACCTCGCAGAGTCATGTGCCGCTCGCTCTCTTGCTCGGGAAACGCGGCATAGACCCCGTTCTGCCTGGCGAAGAACTGTCTCGCTTCTTCAAGCACAGCAGCCGGAGCGAGCGTCGTCATTGTCTCCTGCACTGTCCGTCGCTGCTGAGATACCGCTGATGCCGTCATTCGGAGCTCTGAAATTCTCGGTGATGAGCCTGTCGGTTGTTCACTGCGGGAATCTAGAGGCATCGCCGGCGCAAGCAACGCGCCGGACAGCTTCGTAGATCAGCCGCATCCCGAAGTGAAGCGATTGAAGCGGAACGCGCTCGTCGTGCCCATGCATCCGCTCCTCGTCGCTGCGCTCCATCGGAAAAGGAAGGATCCCATAACAATTCACGCCGCGTCGACGAAGGTATGCGCTGTCGGTGACGCCGGTGCTGAGATAGGGAACCACCGCAAGGTTCGGATCCAGCTCACGCGCCGCCGCGGCAATTGCACTGAACATCGGTGACGATGGATCCGACGGCGGCGCTTCGTCACCTTTCTTAGCGATCGTGAATTCCACCAATGGCTCCGCCGCTACCCTGATCATTCTTTCTACCACTGCCTCGATGCTCTCCCCCGGAAGAGTACGCACGTTCAGCACTGCGGTTGCCTCGGCCGGTATGACGTTGCTCCTGATTCCGCCCGAGACGAGTGTTGGAGAGATGCCGTTTCTCATCACGGCACTGAAGACCGCAGTGGCAGAGAGAATAGCGGCGGCTTTCGTCAGAGCTTCCGGATCGTCGGATACCAGCGCGCGCATCGCGTTGGCCTCGCTTGTGTCCATCCACACGTCGGCCAGTTCGCCGAAGAATCGGCGCGTCGTCTCAGTAAGAACGACCGGCTCCTGATAATCGCTCAGCCTGGCGAGGGCGCGCGCCAAGCGCATGATCGAATTCTCCGTGAGCGGGACCGCGGCGTGCCCTGCCGGTCCGCGTGCGGTGACCGTGACGACATGCGAGATCTTTTCCGCCGTCTGGATCGCGAGATACTTGCCGCCACTCTCCATGATGCGCGTGCGTCCGCCCTCGTTGATCGCGAATTCCGCGTCGAGCAGATCCGGGTGATGTTCTCCTATCCATCGGATTCCGAATTCTCCGCCTGCCTCTTCATCGGACGTAGCGACGAAGACTACGTCGCGACTCAGCGCGGCTCCGTTGGCTGCGAGCTCGCGGCGCAGGACGAGCATCGTCATCAGATTGGCGGCCAGCATGCCCTTGTCGTCGATCGCACCTCGACCGTAGACGTAGCCGTCGCGGATGACTGCTCCGAACGGATCGCATGACCACTTGTCGGCCTCGACGCCGACAACGTCCATGTGGGCGAGCAGTATCAAGGGTCTCTTCGATCCGTCGCCGCGAATCCGCGCGATCAGTGCCGCGCGTCCCTCGGCGGGGACGAATAGCTGGCTCTCGATGCCGCAGCGCTCGAGCTCCCCCGCGAGGTAACGCCCAACGGGCAGCTCGTTGCCCGGTGGATTCGTGGTATCGAAGCGGATGAGCGCCCGTAGCTGAGCGGTCGTCTCCGCATCAACAATGGGCCAGTCAGGACTCAAGCAGCTTCTCGATATTTCTCACGAGCGGCGCGAAGGTGAGTCCGGTCCCTGGCGGACCAATACGCTGTGCGATCTCATCGGCGCTCTCGCGTTGTCCTTCCGACCATAGGTTGTCGACGAGCCACGGTCCTGCGGTGGGATTCCTGTACCAGTCCATATCGAACCGCTCGACGAGAGCCTCGTTGATCAGAGACTGGAGCTGCCACGCCCTCAGATAACGTGTCGAGTAGTACCGGGGGTCGAAGTCAACGAATGCGTCGGCAGTACGGTACTGGAAGGTTGTCGCCCGCGTCAAAGTTTCGACGTAGAGATCGGGAAGCTCGCGCCAGTCTCCGCGAGAGCCGTAGGCTTCGACTTCATAAAGGAGCTTGGCGCAGTAGCGACGAAGAAAATGCAGCTCCTCGAACCCGGCCATTCTCAGAAAATCATCGATTCGCGTTCGGCCCAGCTCAGTGTAGCGCAGCAGCCAGCCCTTGTCCTGCATCCGGTGGTCGAACAGCATCGCGTACGACTCGGTGACCGAGTTGTCGCCGAGCCAGCGGAACTCGAACGGATAGTCGCTGCGCGCGTTGGCGAAATGCAGCGCGTGTCCCGTTTCGTGTAGCAGAGTGGTGTAATCGCTCTGCCCACCGTGCGGACGAAGCACGAGATAGACCTCCTGCGGCACGCGCGTCGGCGCACAGAAGGCGCGCGAGCGCTTACCCGGCCTGTCGCCGACATCGTACACGATGCGGCCACCAACGTCGGGATCGAGCCCCATCTCCGAGATCTGCCGCCGGATCGCCGACTCGAGCGCGGACCCGGGAAATGCAGCGTCGTATTCCGCCGCGCGCAGAAGCCGCATACCATCGGCACGCGTGGCTTCGTCGGGTCCGATGCCCACCGATCGGCGGAGGAAAGTCGGGAGCACGTCGTCCCATATCGGCTGCGTATCCGCCAGAAACCGCGAGCAGTCTCCCGCAAGCTTCTCGAGCGACACTCCGGTAATCTCCTCGAACGCGCCATTATAAGTGGACGCGATGCCGAGGGACTCGACGTAATCCTTCTCACGCTGCAATCGCTCGAGTCGAAGTGGTGCGTGCTCGAGCTCGACCAGTGCCGCCCGCGCCTCGTCGAGCGCCAGCCGAAGCTTTCTGTCAGGCTCGTTGGCGATCTCGATCGCGGCCGCCTGATACTGCACCTGCCGGCCGTCCTCGGTCTCGACGTACGCCGAGCTCTCCCACGCTATCTCGCGCTCGTCGAGCTCGGCAAGCGAGCGGGATGCCTGCGATTCGATTTGCCACTCGAGCAGGTAGCGAGCGGAGCGGTGATCATCCGAAGTTTTATCAGTCGAGCGAAAAAGCTCGATCGCGAGATTGAGCGCGTCCTTTCCCAGAACGTGAGCGTACCGATCGTAGATAGGCTTGAGCTCGGCGACAGGCTTGTGTCCTGCGTGTGCCAGATAGCTTTCGCGTGAGATCTCCTCGGTGAACGACTGTCCGTCGCGTCGCAGGCGTTCGAGGGTCAATCCGCTCACGCCGCGATCCGCTCCCCGATGTACGTCGCGAGCTGGCCGGTGGTGACCCGCTCCTGCTTGAGCGAATCACGCTCGCGGACGGTGACGGTGTTGTCACCGGCGGATTCTCCATCCACGGTGATGCAGAACGGCGTTCCGACCTCATCCTGCCGGCGGTAGCGACGCCCGATCGCCCCGCTGTCGTCGTAAAAAACCGGAAACGCAGCGCGCAGATCATCCGCGATCCGCTGTGCCATCTCCGGCATGCCGTCTTTTTTCACCAGCGGAAACACGCCTGACTTCACTGGAGCGAGTGCTGGATGGAGGCCGAGTACCGTACGACCTTCGGTTTCTCCCTCCACTGCTTCTTCGCGATAGCCGTTCACGAGCACGGCGAGGAGCGTACGATTCGGACCGACCGCCGTTTCGACGACATACGGCAGATATCGTCTGTTCGCAGCGTGGTCGAAGTACTCGAGCTTTTTTCGCGAGAACTGCTGGTGCCGAGACAAGTCGAAGTCGCCGCGGTTGTGGATTCCCTCGATCTCCTGAAATCCAAGCGAGCCTCCGAAGTCGAATTGCACGTCAAACGCGGCACGCGCGTAGTGGGCAAGCTCATCCTTTCCGTGTTGATGGAACTGCAGGCGATTCTCATCGAGACCGAGGCCCCGGTGCCACTTCATCCGCTCTTCCTTCCAGTACTCGAACCACTTCATGTCCGTTCCCGGCTCTACGAAGAACTGCATCTCCATCTGCTCGAACTCGCGTGTGCGGAAAATGAAGTTTCCCGGAGTTATCTCGTTCCGGAACGCCTTGCCTATCTGGGCGATGCCGAACGGAATCCGCTGTCGCGTCGATTGCTGGACGTTGAGAAAGTTCACGTACGTTCCCTGTGCCGTCTCCGGCCGGAGATAGATGATCGACGCCGAATCTTCGACGGGGCCCATGAACGTCTTGAACATGAGATTGAACAGCCGTGGCTCACTCAGCGTTCCTTTCACCCCGCAAGCCGGACACTGCGCATCGGGAGTGCCGGGAGTTCCCCTGATCTTCGGATCGTCGGCCCGAAACCGCTTCTTGCAGTTGCGACAGTCCACCAATGGATCGACGAATCCGCCGACGTGCCCGCTCGCTTCCCAGACGCGTGGATGCATGAGGATCGCGCTGTCGAGCCCTTCGATGTCGTCGCGCTGACGCACCATCGCCTGCCACCAGCGATCCTGGAGATTTCGCTTGAGCTCAACTCCGAGGGGGCCGTAGTCCCAGACGGATCCGGTGCCGCCGTAGATCTCTGATGACTGAAACACAAACCCGCGCCGCTTGCAGAGCGACACAAGCTTGTCCATCACGTCGGGATGATTCGGCATTATCCCGCTAAATATAGTTGTGCGTGACCCTCCTCCCTCTATGCGGCGATGATCTGATCCCGTCTCGTTCCAACGCTCACGTATGAGATCGGCGCACCGGAAAGATTCTCCAGCCTGTCGAGATAGCGACGCGCGTTCGACGGCAGATCCGCGAGTGACCGCGCCTCACCAGTGGGCCGCCGCCAGCCATCCATCCAGTCGTACTTGGGCTCCGCCCGTTCCAGCGTGTCGGGATCACCGGGGAATTCGGTGTACAGCTCGCCGCCCGCGACATAGCCGGTGCAGAGCGCGATGCGGTCGAACGTGTCGAGGACGTCGAGCTTGGTCACTGCGAGACCTGTGAGGCCGTTCACGCGCGCAGCGTATCTGACGACGACAGAATCGAACCAGCCGCATCGGCGAGGGCGCCCGGTTGTCGCGCCGAACTCGTTTCCCAACTCGCGCATCCGTGCGGCACCCGCCTCGTCCAGCTCGGTTGGCAGCGGACCATTTCCGACGCGCGTCGTGTAAGCCTTTACGATTCCGAGCGCCGCGTGGATCGCGCTCGGTGCGATGCCGACGCCGATGGCGGCCCCGCCCGATGTCGTGCTGCTCGACGTGACGAAAGGATACGTGCCGTGATCGATGTCGAGAAGAGATCCCTGCGCTCCCTCCAGCAGTACCGCTTTGCCACCGGTGATGGCACGGTGTACCTCCAGCCCGACGTCCGCCGTAAGTGGCAGCATCCGCTCGGCCAGTCTCTCGAGTATCTCGATCGTCGCAGCTGCATCGGCTCGATCGGAGGTGCCCGAGGCGGATAGCAGTGCATTCGCGTGTGCCACTCCTTTCTCGACGAGAGCGCGCATTCGCTCCGGGTGACGGAGGTCGAGCGCCCGCACTCCCCGTCGGGCAATCTTGTCTTCGTACGCGGGCCCGATGCCGCGTCCTGTCGTCCCGATCTCGCGACTGGCTGAGCTCCGTGAATCCACGAGCTTGTGATAGGGAAGGACCAGATGTGCCCGGTCGCTGACGATAAGCCGGCCAGCGATGTCGATTCCATCGGCAGCCAGCTCGTCGATCTCTGTGAACAGAGTTTCGGGATCGAGCACGACGCCGTTGCCGATCGCGCAACGCACGCCGGGGTGGAGAATGCCGCTCGGAATCTGGTGCAGAATGAATGACTTCTCGCCGATCTGCACGGTGTGCCCGGCATTCGCACCGCCCTGGTAGCGGACGACCCAGTCAGCTCCCTCTGCGAGGACGTCAACGAGCTTGCCCTTTCCTTCGTCACCCCATTGCGCGCCGACGACGACGATCGTGCGAGTCTTTGAGTCGAACATCGGATGGCTTGAAGGTGGGAGCAGGTGGGACGAGCGAATCTAGATTGGAAAAACGCTCCCCGATACCCGCTGCCCGCTGCCCGCGACCGAAGCCCGCTACCAGCTACCCGAGCGCGGCGAAGAAAATCCATGACGCAATAGCGCAGCCGACCCCCATCTTCATCGCTGTCGCGATTGCGCGGCCAATGAGTGCGCCGGTCGCGACGCGCGTGGCGTCACCGCGGCTACTCCCCTGCGATAGCTCCCCAAGGAGCGCGCCGGCGAACGATCCCACGAAGGCGCCGATCAACGGGCCGACGATCGGAACCGGAAAACCGAGAATTGCACCGACGGTGCCTCCGATCACTGCGCCCCAGCTCGCCCGCTTGGAGCCACCATACTTGCGCGCGTATTTGCCGGCCATCGTGAACTCGATGACTTCCGCGATTAGTGCCAGCATAGTGATTCCAACGAGCGTGAACCAGCCGATGGGTGTCGTGCCGACGAGAATGTTGTAGGCAACCGCGCTCGCGATCATGACCCACAGTCCCGGCAGTCCGAGAGCGATGAGAACGAGCGACAACAACAGGACCGCGACTAGAAGTACGATTGCCATTCAGACGAGCTCCTCGATGGTGGCAGCGAGCAGACGCGAAGCGAGCGCGATTCCCGTACCAGTTATCTGGTCGGGCGTGTCTCTCGAGGTATGTACGCGCCCGAGTGTCGCGAGGTTTCCACGAGAAACCGTTACCGCTTCCCAGCGGCAATCGGTCAAGGCGATGCTGTCAGTGAGGACGCCGGGAAGCATTCCGCGACTGCGAAGACGAATGCCAAGCTTATCGGCCGCTGACTGGAGAGCGTGCTCCATGCGGCGGGGAGAGCGCGATGCGCGCTCGCTCGACATCACGAGAAACGATCCTTCGTCATCGATCGTGTCGCAGTTGATCGCCAATCCCGGTAGTCGGCGGGCGGCGAACGCCCGAGCGCCGGCGAGCCCGAGCTCTTCTGCTGACGTAATCAGAACATTGAGCGGCAGTCGAGTGTCTGATTCGGCCGCCAGCAGAACGGTCGCGACACCGCTCGCGTTGTCCAATGCGCCCGCCGACCGATCGCCGATCCAGCAGAGCGCGAGAGGGATTGCCGACACGACGCAAACGATGGTCGAGCCTCGCACCACTGGGTCGAGCAGCGTGAATACGAGCTGGCTCGAGGTGAAAATCTGTGCGACCGATGCGACCGACGTGGCCATCACCATCGTTGCGACAGCCAACACTACTCCGGCAACACCCGCGATGCGGAAGAGCATTGGCACCGTTTGTGACTTGGAGTCCAGATGCGCCACCAGCCACAGCGTGCTCGATCCGCGTGTCGCGACAAGATTCGCCGTTGACCGTCGCAGCGCGGACATTCGGCCCACCCCGCGCGCAAGCAACACTCGGGACCCAGCCCACACGAATAACGCCACGACGATCAACCAGATAGCCGCCTGGTAGATCCTGTGGGACGTGACGAGATGCGCGGCGAGCAACGCCGAGCCTGCCGCGATCACTCCGACTGCGGGAGGAACGAATTGCGCGGGAAACGACGAGAACGAGAACGGCTCCTCGCTGATCGAGAACCCCGCCGACCTGAGCCGCTCCGCGCAGTAATCGCGAGCGCGCACCTCTGTTTCACTCCCCGCGAAGCGGCTCGAGCTCGCCAGCCTGAGAACGATTTCCTTCGCTTCGGCGGCGGTTGCCGTCAGGCGAGCCCCATCCGCGCTTTCGTCTCGCGAAGAGTTTCGCGGGCAATGCTGCGAGCGCGCTCCGCTCCAGCGGCGAGGATTTCATCGAGCTCGCCCTCGCGAGAGCGGATGGCTGCTGCCCGTTCACGAATCGGCGCGAGCTCGCGCTCCATCGACTCGAACAGAACCCGTTTGCAGTCGAGGCACCCCCAGCCCGCGGTGCGACACTGCACAGCTACGTGCTCTACCGTGTCCGCCGAGCTGAACGTGCGATGCAGATGGTAGATATTGCAGACCTCGGGTGTGCCGGGATCAGTGCGCCGCACACGCTTTGGATCGGTCACCGCTGGCCGCAGCTTCTCCCACACTTCCGCCGGCTCCTCGAGCAGCCCGACGGTGTTGCCGAGCGATTTCGACATTTTCGCCTGACCATCGAGGCCCATGATGCGCCGCGCCGGAGTCAGCAATGGCTTGGGCTCAGGAAAAAACCCCGCGCGCTCGCTGCCTGCCGCAACCGAATCGGGATCGAATCGCGCATTCCACTTGCGCGCGATCTCCCGCGACAGCTCGAGGTGCTGAACCTGATCCTCTCCAACGGGCACCAGATCGGCCCTGTACAGCAGAATGTCGGCCGCCTGAAGAATGGGATAGTTAAGGAGCCCGGCTGGGATACTTTCCTGCTTCGCTGACTTCTCCTTGAATTGCGTCTGCCGCTCGAGCTCTCCGAGTGGAGTTATCGTGTTGAATATCCACGCCAGCTCGGTATGTTCCGGCACCATCGACTGCACGAACAACGTGCACGCCGACGGGTCGATCCCGGCGGCGAGTAGTGAGACCGCCATGTCGCGTGTCCGGCGCCGCAGATCCTCCGGCTCGTAGGGAACGGTGATGGCATGGTAGTCCACGATGCAGAAGAACGACTCATACTGCCGCTGCAGCGCGACCCAGTTCTTCACTGCGCCGAGATAATTCCCGATGTGCAGCTCGCCGGAGGGCTGTATCCCGCTGAAGATTCTGGGCATCGGGCGAAGTTAACGGGAGATGTGAACGCGTTGCAACAAAAGCCTGGCTACATTGCGATCGCTCGATGACACATAAGGCGCTGCTGGATGTCGCTCTTCTCGCGGCCGAAGCCGCCGGTATCGTCATCCGCGAAGGCGCCTTGACCCTGGACAAGCTCCAATGGGAGAACAAGGGCGTCGCGGATTTCGTCACCGACGTCGATAGACGGGCAGAGCACGCAATTACGGATGTTATCCACCGATATTTCCCAAACTCGCCGATCATCGGTGAAGAGCTGACGCCGCACACTGAGCTCGCCGCTAGCGGTGTCGCCTTCTTTGTGGATCCACTCGACGGGACGACCAATTTCCTTCATGGGTATCAGGAGTACTCGGTTTCAATCGGTGTCGCGGAGAGCGGCGTTCTGGTTGCGGCCGTTGTAACGAATTGCGCCAGCGGCGAGATCTTCACGGCGCAGCGGGGAGGCGGCACGTTCCGCGACGGCAAACCGGTTAATGTGTCAACGATAACCGAGCCCGAGCGCGCGCTCGTCGGCACTGGTTTTCCGTTCAAGCGGAAAGACCTTCTCGACACCTACGCCCGGCAGTTCGTCAGCGTCAGCCGTGAGACCGCGGGAATTCGCCGCGCAGGATCAGCCGCGCTCGACCTCGCCAACGTCGCTTGCGGCCGATTCGACGCATTCTGGGAGTTGGACCTCGCACCATGGGATATCGCCGCGGGCCTCCTCCTCGTGCGCGAAGCCGGCGGAGTAATCACCGACACAACGGGTCGCGCCAAGACGCCTTCCTTCGGCGCCGTCGTCGCCGGCAATCCCGATCTGCACCGCTGGCTGCTGAGCGAGGTAGCGGGAGACATTTCTCCGTCGACGTCATGAAACTCATCGAGTGCGTTCCGAATTTTTCCGAAGGCCGCCGCCCTGATGTCGTTGCGGCGATTCGCGAGGCGATTGCCTCCGTTGATGGTGTAACCATTCTCGACTCTTCCTCGGATGCGTCGCACAACCGGTCGGTCATCACCTTCGTCGTTCCGATCGAGAACGCAGTAGATGCAGCATTCGCGGGAATTCGAGAGGCAGCCGCGCGGATCGATCTGCGCGAGCACTCAGGAGAGCATCCGCGAATTGGCGCCGCCGACGTCGTTCCTTTTGTTCCGCTCGAGGATACGACCATGGACGAGTGTATCGCGATCGCCCGGCGCCTTGGAGAGCGAGTGGGACGAGAGCTCGGGATTCCCGTCTATCTCTACGAGCGCGCGGCCACTCGTCCAACGCGCGTGAATCTCGCCGATGTCCGCCGCGGTCAGTTCGAAGGTCTTCGCGATGAGCTGGGAAAGAAAGCCGATCGCGATCCGGATTTCGGCCCGAGCGCGATCCACCAGTCCGCAGGTGCGGTCGCGATCGGGGCGCGACCTTTCCTGGTCGCGTACAACGTCTACCTCGGCGGTGCCGAACATCTTGCACTGGCGAAGGCAATCGCGAAGGGCGTCCGCGAGTCTTCGGGTGGATTCAAACAT